>Ga0307512_10001100_pt1 | contig 39257 bp, 36 predicted proteins | sample 14_EM_MG_FD_200267 | JGI IMG/M metagenome (GOLD analysis project Ga0307512, IMG submission 200267) | Populus trichocarpa ectomycorrhiza microbial communities from riparian zone in the Pacific Northwest, United States - 14_EM | ecosystem: Host-associated > Plants > Roots > Unclassified | place...
CTTTACTCGTTCTCTTGTATAAGCAAGCAATAGTCCGACTTTGAAACATATTCTGATCTTTGTCTCTCGATACGCGCTTCGAGTTTAGTCCTGCAATATCCACATCACCTGCGTCCGATTCCGCCCGTTACAGCAAGCACTTCAGCTACAGACTCAAGGGCAAGATGGAGACCAAGAGACCTGTTCTAATGACAAGTGTGAAGTCGCTGCCTGTTACAGGGATATTTAGGCCCAATAATCAATACAACATTTATTAGACTAAATAAAGCCGCCTATCTAAACCCCTTTTTCCCGTTCCTCGTCTTTCCCAAGACTCAACCTCTTATCTAGTTCCACTAGTAAGAGCTCACCAACTCTCCTCGTCCATCCAAAGTGGTTCTTCAGAATATTCTTCGAAGGGTAACAACCCGGTAGTGATGTACCGGTGAATGTTGTATTCGATACTGAGTATAGTGACGTAAAGAGAAAGTGCACGGCAGATGTGGGTTAAACGCCGCTCGCTGAAGTATTGTATTTGATCGCCGATAGTTTCGACTGTTACGGGGGTTCTTAATCCCAATAATCAATACAACACTTTTATTGAATTAAGTACAACCGCCTATCTAAGATTACTCTTTCTTTCCTCGTCTTATCCTAAGACTCAACCTCTTGTACCTCTCTTACAAGAGCGACCAATCTGTAACGGTGCCAAAGACCGTCTCCTCGATAAACGTATACGGCGTTATTTCGCCGGATAACTACTCCTCGGAAAACTCCTCAAAGGGTAGCAGTCCTAGTCGTAGATATCGTAGCACCAGGTAATCTATGTTCTCGAGAACACCGAGACGAAACACCAGGTCGTAGATGTGGGGCAAACGCTGCTCTTCTAAAGAGAACAGAAGATTGCCGAAGTGTTCGACTACCTGACTGAGTGCGTACTCGGATTGTGTATATCTGTGACCAGGCATAAAATGTGTAATCACGAGTGGATAAAAGATCTTGGGAAGAAATGTTGAATAATAATAGATAGAATTCTTAATAATATTTTAAGGTCTTCTTCGGTGTTCTGAATGTTCTGACTTTGTTGGTTGATGCTCCTTCATCTTTCCAAACAACACCTTCTCTTATATAGTCGTCTTCTTGGGTCCTATACGCCCGTACTTCGACGCTATTACTACAAGTATCTTGATAGCCTTATCGCGGTCGCATCTTTAATTGCGCCCGGTGATAAGTGCCACGCTTCCCAATTGGATATCGTGTTCATGCAACGTGGTTTCAAAGCATTACGCTCCTGATAAGAATCAGGCCATCCGTCGCATGATATCATATCATACTTGAGTTATTATTGCCTTCAATCTCATGACATCTTACTACCCGTTTTTGTGACAGTAGTTGGTACGTCTGCCAACAAATTAGTTGGCAGCGCTTTTCGCAATTAATGCCTCACCCTTCTCAGGGATATTCGGCTTGCGTCATAGATTTAATTGGCAACCAACCAATACTATGCCAATGTAGAATTTGACGCGTAAGCTCGTATCGAATACGAGTCTTACGTTGCAATGCATACTGACTCAATCCAATGAGCAGGGTTGCTTCAGGCCTCTTATCTTAAGCCAACGTCATAATTCCCTCAGTTACGTCATGCTTAGGTCGAGACTGTTCTCTTTGACCGGAGAGTACCATGATAACTCTTACCACCTGCGGCGGTAAGTCATGGGTCCCACTTACTTGCATATTGACTATCAACTGCTGTGTTTGTGTGTCGGAGTAATCTCCAGTCCAATCAAACTGTCCCGCTAGTATGTGGAAATATGAACGTGTTGAAAACAATGCGCTCGGCAGAAGTTACCTCCGTTCGATCTGGCACCATTGTTGCATCATCAAATAAGAGTTACCGTAATAGGTATTCTCCTAATGAATCCGCTAAGCAACTCTTATGCTTATTCAATCGACGCGCGACTTTTTTAATCCCCGCTAAAGGACATAAGACTGATTACTTAAGTTTCGTGAATAGGTGTTATGCATATCACGTGACTAGACCGCGAGTAACTCCGTGATATGTATTCACATGAAATCATAAGTATCATTATCGCTGTTAGGAGAGAACCCCTAACATCGACAACCGCTTTGTGTGCGTATTGAGATTGTGTCAGTTTGAACGAACACATACAAACAATAGTCATGTAAGTGAATTAGGGAAGTAATGTTCAAAAGATTTTGTAGATAGAATTCTTAATAATATTTTAAGGTGTTCTTCGCTTGTAATGTCTGACTGTGGATTGCTGCTAGAGCTTGGTTCTTTCCATTGTTGGGGACAATGCGAGTTCTTATATAGTCGGATCCTCAGGTTAAGCTTGCCTTTGGATTCCCGCCATGACACATAGTTTGCTTGATAGCTTATCGCCGAGATCGACTTAAGTGACTCATTGATAGTGCCACGAATTCCCTTAAGGTTATCGTGTTCATGTATGAGTGGTTTTCAGGTGTTACGCCCCCACGGTGGGCCAGCCTCATATCATGATATCATGTGCACATATTATGACAACTCGTAACTTCAACTTAGACATCTTGCTTACCATTTGTTCAGTAGCTGGAACATCTGACGACTCGTAGTCTTATCAGTGATTATCGCAATATATTTTCATAGCTCGTCGCTATCAATTGCCTCACCTTAGATAAGGATGTTTGGCATTGCGTCAGAGATTTAATCGGCAACCAACCGATACTCCGCCACCGTAGATTATGACACGCACACCTAGTTTACTCTTTAATCTGGTAAGACGTTGCGATGCATACTAACTCAAACCAATGAGCAGGTTCGCTTCAGGCCTCTAATCTTCAGCCAATGTCATTAATCCCTCAGACACCGCATGCTTAGGTCCGTAGACTGGGGATCTTCGCAAGGTGTTCCCACCGCTGAGCGCGTGAGCTTGCAACTCCCATATACTCACATATTGCGTTATCGTCTGCTGCACACGTAATTCTGCGTAAGCGCAACTTAACTGTATGTTGTCCCGCTAGATAAGATATAGTAGGTGTGGTCAATAATTATACGCACTGCTGAAGGTTTTTCACTTCCCAGCTATAGCGACATAATTGCATCATCAAAGTTGAATCCGCTAGTCAGGGCGTGCCTATGACTAATTGATCGACACGCGGCCCTAGTATAATCCCGCTAAAGATTACTAGGCTGACTACCATGATGATGTTCTGCAAGTAGGTGTTATGCACATGGTTCATTCTCAAATGAATAGTCACGTGTACTTGCTGCAATCCATTCATGTATCATTACCACTATCAGGAGAGAACCCCTAACACTGCCTGCCAGGATCTACCGACTAAAGTGCGGGCATGCACCCACTGGAGTCTACCTAAAACAGTTCAGCCACCAAGAGGACAATAAATACTTGTGGTGTGATGGGACAGTGGCCCAGACACGGGAGCACCTCTTCCGCCATTGCAGCCGGTGGGGAGACCAGCAGAAAGCACTCTGGAAGTCAGTGGGAAAGGTGACGGGCTGGAAAGCAGACCGATACTGACACATGCAGGTCTCTGAGCTGCTTTCTATGGAAGAGTGCGATCAAGTGGTGGTCGTCTTCCTGGCAGCTACTGAAGTCGGGAAGTTCCCACCCAAATGAATGGTGGTATGGAGCAGGCGCAGAGGCTGACTCAGGTGCGTGGGGTGGTGGCATTGGGCTTATATTTTCTCTTTTCTTTTCTTTTCTTTTCTTTTCTATCATTTATCTTTCATTTGTCAGCGGGGATGAAGGGTAGCGGGGCGGGAGCTCCGCCATCTAGCCGGCTCGCCCAGAGGTGGAGGGGGTATTAGGTCCTGTCATACTCTGGTAAGAGTGAATACAATATGAATAAACAACAACAACAACCCCAAGTTTGGTAACTCAACCTGCGATATACCTTTTGATTTCTCGGTAATACCCTTTGTAGAAGTACCTCGCTCTTCGTTTTTGTCGTTGTACCCGTTATTCTTAATGTGTATTTTATCTTATTTGATCACTGTGCTAAACTATAGTAACCCATACGCTAAATTTTTAATAGGTCGATCCATATGCTAACTCTTCATCTTGGTGAATAGGGTAACTGATATGCCAATTGAGAGAATAGATTGAGGTGGTAAGTAAGAGATTGATTGGGAAGGCACAGTGCAGCGCGATTTCTCTCAACTTTTGAACTTCCACTGTCCTACTTCTTCATTAGTGACTATCTTGTGTGCCTCCAACTCTACCAAAATTATCTCGACTACAATAATGACTTCTTTCGCTCCTATCACCATCACCACTAGCACCTCCACTGAGTCCACGTGTACCCCAGTAGTACTGTCTCCCAAGGATTTTCATAAATACGTAGTTTACTAGAGGCTCCTCGCGTACCTTGGGAGTAATTTAGCAGCAACAAAGACCCTGTTCAGTACTAGAAAAGTTAGCGAGTACAAAAATTGATTGTTTTTTTCAAAGGAAAAGCCAAATGCCCCGAAGGAGTCAATGCAAGTCATCTTGTGGTGAGTGGATTGACCCATAGGCCAAAGAGTTGACCGCTTTGCCATGTGGGTTGACCATTAGCCAACAATTCAACTTGTAGATCAAGACCCGTTAAGCTAGCAGTAAAATTTGGCATATAGGTTGGAACATATCTTAAGCCACGCTCTCACTATCGCTGTTGCTTACTTGGTCTATATACCACTATAGAGAAATACTTCATTTAATTTCATTCAACAACCTCTTAAATTATTGACTAACTTCATGATTCCTTCAGACTCCATGATCCCTTCAGAACTTCGTAGATTCCGAACCACCGCTATCTCCCTGCATCGCCAATTCTAGAGAAATGTCAGCTCTAGATCATACGTTCATCGTCTAGATGTACCAAGGATTTCATAAATCTCGCCACTACCGTTGCTAAGTTCATCGTGAACCACGTTATACAGCCCGGGAGAGGCAGGGACTGGTAAACCTAGCATCTTAACCTATTAGACTGCGTTACTGAATGTCAACTGGTAGTGACCTACTTCACCAGAAGTTCCCTGAGGCTGCATCGGCGGGAATGGACCCCAACCAGCAATGTCAAGCCAGAAAGAGGTACTGCATACGGTGGGCGAAGTGGACGCAACATCGTTGACGATATTCGCATCCTGAACACCGGCCCAGTCACCGTGACCGCCACCTTGGTCCCCACCCAGTTGCACATCAAAGTTACCAGCCGACTGGCTTAAGCTCGTACCACCATTCTCCGTAGTGCCATCAGCGAAGGTGAGGGTTGTGGAGGGACTTGCGGTGTTCCAGTCGCACACCAGTTGAAGTCGCGTACAGTTCTTACAGACCGGGGATTCTTCGCCGCACTTGACTTTTCTTTTGCGACAGGCTACAGTTAGTCAGATTGTGTCCACACGAAGTTAGGTTGGAGGTATGAACTGGACTACTCACTCAAGCAGCCGGCCCTAGATCGTTTGTAGCCGGGCTTGTGTTTGCGGGAGGTAGGCATTTTAGGCGCAGAAGGCTGCGGATCCATGAGTAGAATATCTGTTAGTATCATAATTGTGTATCCTTGTTATCAGTCTGCCTACGCAATAGTGACAGTTGGTCGGCAGTGGGACTTACATTTTCTGTAGAATTAGAGTTAGGCCCGTCAGACGAAGAATGGTGGCGGTAGTCCTTCTGAAGTGTAGGATTCAGGTTTTCATATGTATACTACTTTCTAGCCAACAGTCCAAGCGAATTCGAGATTTTTGAATGCGAACTGCAAGCTGCAGAAACATGATGGGAAGTGTCTGGATGGGTTGATCCAGGTGTCTGTTCCTGTAGGGTAGAGCATTGAGTTCAACTTAGTCCAAAGAACGAGATCTAAAGAGATGAGATTTCGTCGCTTCATTTTATGGGTACGTCGAACTGCTAATCACGCGCACGCATATGTGTAAAGATTTACTAGCGAGTGTGAAGGACGGATTATACGGCCTACAAACGAACGAAACAAAGCCAGGTGCTGGCGTTACAGATCTATAAGGCTTACGGCGTGACGAAGATGACATACATCAGTCATGTCCATACTTGATTGGGCAGAACTTTAAACACCTCGCACCTCGCACTTCGCGCACTGAGGTTAGTTCTACTCTATTCCACCGGTCCGGCTTAATCTAGTTGCACTTTGCGTTTTATCATATTGAATTCTCATTAAGTAACTTCGGTTCCACAGATCCGAGCGGTCGGCTAGCTATAGATAGTCTGTACTCGTTGTTAGCCGACATCAGATCTACGCTCTAGAAGGAGATCTGCTACAACTCCACAGCCACACAATACTCCAACTAGAAATTTTCTTATGAGTCTGTTGTCCATCCCTCCAACTAGCCAACTAGCCAGATATATGCTTAGTTAGGTGTGTTTTCTTAAGTTTGTAATTATAAGTTGTTAGTGCACCAAAATAGGCGTTACAACGTCAAATTTCTTACAGGGTCCCGATGCCACGACATGAACTTTGTTGGATATGGAGAAGATGATATACAATGATAACGTTACTTGCTCTAAAGTTTACTTCAGAGTATTAGCGATGTTCTCTCGTTCTCAGTTTGTCTAGCCACGTGCTCGCAAGCTCGCACATCGGCAGAACTTATTTCGCCATCACACGAGAATTAGCGATGCGGGAATAGGGGAAAAATTTGACCCGAAAGTTCGAGTTAGTTACCCTACTTTCACTGCTGCATCACAACTCGTTTCATACAGACCCTCATGTTCATTCGTGACTTTTTTGCTCTCGGCCATCAGGGAGTCGCATACCGATATATCGCGATATCATGAGGCTTCCGCCACAGGAGTCACTCCTCCTCGTCAGTCAACCTGACTCCCACACATACACTCCTCCTACTCCTCCTCCACGGACTTGGCCGCTCACTTGTAATCAGTTCTACTTTCACTACCCAGATTTCACGTGATTGAAGAGCTGCTACGAACGTTTGACCAAACTTCAGAGCATTTTGCCGTGCGGTAGCGAATGCTTCAGTTAGCGAAGTATATTCCTCGATTTGCGTTACCCGGCTTTCATTACTCTACTCTTTTGCGTGCAGTATGGTTAGAGGAGGATAGCATTGTTTTCGATATCGAGTAGTGGGTTCGAAAGAATGTGGTATCGAAAGCGGGTTGCAGTAGTCTGTCATCTGGCATTTTATCGCTGGCGCTTGACAGACTAGGATTGCAGATGGAGAGAAATTTCGGGGAGTAAACTTATATGTGCGAAATGCTAGCGAAGTGACGGCCCATAGTGTTCCTTGAACCTTGTCAATGGCTATTGAGGGTGAATGTGTGGTGCTGCAAGGTTGAATCGGAGCTTGAGGTTTTGATTCACGCTGTATCAAACTGGACAGGATGTCAACCCTAAACGAAACACATGCAAATTCCAGCACCAACTCAGCTCCACAGCTATCTAGATGGATACTTAAGTATATATCGTATAGTGACCGCTAGACTGATGCAGAGGTTGCTCTCGGTCTCCTAAACAGTATTCCTAAGCGGCCGCGATTTTGGAGGCCTGGCTTTTTAGCGGCCAGGCCAGGCTTCATGCAGGCCGGCCGGGCCTAGCCGCTTGGGAACACTGCTCCTAAAAGGGGACTTCGGTATACCCTAACCCATTGATTGTTAAATCATTCTGTATTCGCTCTATCTAGAGTATGACAGTGATCCTCCAACTTCCCATTTCCTCGCTACTTCAATGAGAAAAACACCCACAATTAAGTTGTAGCTTCCCTTCCTCTGTGCAATGGAGGGACACTAGGAATCTTCGCTTCGACATCACAGCCACTAATCTATCCACAATACCCTAATCTTTGACAACACTCTTACCCATAGTGCATGTTGCATCAAGTTTTTCGATGAACCCTTTTGAGTCTGATATTTGCCACCAAAATCATGGTTTGTCGGGTCGGCCTGTGCGAGTTGGGAGTTTTGCTATTGCCCAACTACAAGAACGGCCAGGATCATTGAATCAGGAAGAAGTAATCTATCGGCTTACATAGCTGAGCATAGCGCTAGAAACACCAGAGTGTGGGTTCGAAACCTGCATCGGTGCTATAAGCACCAAACACCGGATGGAAACCAGGGCCATCACGTATTGCACTTTTACATTTGCTTCCACCACAATAATTGGGTCAGTGGTCACTGCACTGACGGGATCTAGAACGTGAATAGATAGCTCTGACCACTGTGAGTATGTAGCTAGCCACTAACTATGCAGGCTAAAGTAATTGAATCAACAAGTGACCTCGTGGCTTATGCTAGAAACACCATGCGCAGGATCGAAACCAGCGGTGCTATAAACACCAAGACCAGGCTGAAAACCTGTGGTCATAAATATTTTGCTCTTCGTTCATTTCTCGCCACGGTGGCTAAAATAACCACGGCCATGACTACTACTCTAGCAGGAAGCGATCACTTAACTGAGATAGCTAGGGTGGTGCAAGAAACACCAGGATTGAAGTTCAAAACTCGCAACGCCACAACAGGCGTCAAACCCGCGACTGTCGGTTTTTTGCTCTTCTTTCATATATGTGGTCGATATTGTCGGGGGTGGCCGTCCAAGCAGCCGCTTTATCGAGTGAGTTTTGTTGTTTCTCATTTATTGAATTGTCCCAATAAATAGCCAGAAAAGAGAAAGTCTGCCGACCGAGACCGGCAAAACCACTGGCTTGTGTTGAGGGTGGATGTCTAGAGCGAGTGAGAAATGGTGATATAGATGGGAGGGGCAGGTTCCTCTAATCGGGGGAGAGCAGATACGTACTGAGCGCATTTATGAAATTATACTGTAAAACATTCGACTAGCAAATATAAGGATATAATGCTCAAACAAGACAGACACAAGTTCCAGGGTATACAGACCAAAACAGATAACAATACTCCTCCCCTCGATCCACTACCAATCATCCGCCTGCTTCCACGGAAATCTTTTCCTCACACTCGCACACGTCAAATGCTTATACTCCACCTCAGCATCTAGCTTCAGTTTACTCCTGACCAACCACTGAAAATAATACATCCACGGGCTGCCAGTATACTCCTTCACATCCCTTAAAATCTTCTCAATACCCCTATACATGATTCCCTCTCCCTCCCTTTCCTTCTTCCACAGCTCCGCCAGCTGCGCCGAAACCTGCACAACCGGATGCGGACTGCGCGGCATATACTCCGCACAATGCCTCGTCGCAGCAAACCGCGCAACTTCCCGATCTACTCGCGTCCGCATCTCGCAGACCGTATGGTGCTCCTCCATCACTGCGTTCCTGATCTCCTCCGGCAGCTCATTCCGCCGCTTCCAGTGCGCCTCGAACTGGCCAACAAGGTGCACGAATGCGTCATTGTATAGCACCTTTGAACGGATCTTGGTGGCGAGGACGAGCACCTCAATAGGCGAGGCGTCAATTTTCCCGTGCGAACGCGACCACTTTATCAACAGCAGCTCTATGGCGCCGGAAACGTGTGGGAGCGCGCAGTACTGGTCTGCGACAGAGACGAGGGTTTGGATCATCGAGAGCGTCTCAAAGGTCAGGTCCGACGTGCGGTTGTAGAAGATCTTGAAGAGCGCGGAGTATGCGGCGCGAAGGTTGTTGGCGATGTCATGCGGGGGCGGAGGCGGGGTTGGAGAGCGCGAGGGGGCTTCAGTCATGCTGATGTCTGGGATACTCAGGCAGCTGTGCGAGACGTCCATGGTATCGTCGCGGATCGAGAGTGCGCTGAGGTCGGCCTAAGTGCATTAGGCAGAAGGCACGGGATATATGTACTCACAGACGTACCTCCCGACGTTTAGCCACAGGCTCTATCATACTCATCTCCGGCGTGTCCTCGTCAAGTTTAAGGCGGTAGCGGTACTGGATCCCGTCATCGCCGTCATGGGTGTTGAGCTCCTTCCACCAGGTTGAAGAAAGGCCTTTGTCGAAGAAGGGGGAGTTGTGGCGGAGGCTGGCAGAGTGGAGATGGTAGATATCATCAAAGATGGTGATTTCGACGTCGGGGGAAAGGGAGGATGACGAGAACTTGATTATCGAGTTGGAGTGGAGGAACGTGTGAGACCGCGCGCGCTTGAGAGTTTTGTTGGCGGGAGAGTTGACGTCGCGGGCACGCTTCGGTGGCATGATGCCGGTGGTGCGGGGACGCGTAAAGGAGGCGAGATGGTGATGGGGTTTGTGTGGGTTGCGGATACCTAGGCGGAAAGGGAATAGTGCGCCACGGGAGGGATATGCGCACGGTCCCCTTGGTGCAGTCGGTTGTAGATATTAATTGCATCCTACCAAGTCTCTCCACATTTCGCCAATCGGCTGCATCACCCCAACGATACTGAAAAGCTCTTGTCTCGAAGCGGGAACCCGTGCGCAGGATTGTGCTGTAGGTGCGGTAGGTGATGGTGATTTCGACGTCCGGCGGAAGAGAGGATTGCGTGAAGGTGATGGCTGCATTACGGTGGTGTGGGGGGCTGGAGGTAACAGCGTTCGTGGGGAAATGCGCGGCTAGGCAACGGCGTCGACAGGCTAGTCTGGATGTGGCTCGGTCTACAGCTACGCGAGGCCCCGCCTTACCCGCCTTACCCGACGCTGCGGACGCGCTGAAGAGAAAGGTCACACCAGATTTTTGGAGCGGCAGAAGTGCACATGGCTGGCCCCAAGGTCATGTACCCTGACGCAGTCCGCCGACATGCAATCAATGAATAAGACGAATTCCCCTCGGCCACTTTAGTTTCCACCGCATCAACAATCTACTTACTAGTAAGTAACACAGCTCCCCGTTCATCGCCCATCTTCTGTCACTTCCCGGTTCAACTTTGTTCCGCAAGTCCAACCTCACCCACTCTGACACCACCGATTCGACTTTGACCCAACCTACCAATCACCCTCATCACTCCACGAGTACATGTCGCAGCCCTTGGCACAAACCAAATGATTGTATGACACCGGATCATAATTCAGCCGCAACCTGTTGTGAAGCACCTTTGAGATTGCCTTCTGCAGGGAATCAATTTGCCACATTTTGCGGTCGGTCCTGATCTTGTTTACGATGTCCAGCAGTGTTCTGTACTGCACGACATCATAATCTTCACCCTTGGCGTCATCAAAAAACGTCTTCAAGGACACCGGAACGTCGATGCGATTTCTGGCCATTGCCATCGCAAACCAAGTCAAAGCTTGGTAAACACCTTTGCGCAGCTCTGCAATGTCAAGGCGCGCAATCAAAACATGTTCACGCACAGCTGCGGGAAGCCTTTGCATTTGCGGCCTGTTCGGTATGTCTCCGTTGTCGAGACCGCCGACGAAGTGAATGAAGGCGTCATGATACATGGTCTTCGACCGGATTTTGATTGCGAGGAGTATCGTGTCGATGGGACGGATTTCAGCGATGGTGTCCCTCCCCCGGGTCCATGCAATGAGCATCGACTCGGCAGTCTGGGCGACAATGGGCAGACAGCAGTATTGGTCTGCAAGGTTGACAAGATTTTTAATGTCATTGAACGAGGCCTTCTCCGAGTAGGTCTTGTGGTAAAATATGTGAAATAGCCTGGCATACGCCTGTCGCAGAGCCTTCGTAGTGTTCGCTGCCAACTGTAAGTTGTCCTTTGGGTTTCCGAACGAATATCCTGGAGTCCCGTCTTCATTCTGGACATCGTCAGCAAATTAGCCCTCTTTTAATGACAATGCAGAACGTGAAACTCACTCTTTGGGGCGGCATAGGCTCCAACATACTCATCATCGGATCCTTGACATCTACAACAAGTTTGTATCGGTACTTAATTCCGTCCTCTCCATTATGTGTATTCTCGGGCTTCCACCACGTGTCGGATAAGCTGTTGTCGAAGACTTTGGAGCAGTTTCGGAGGCTGATGGCGTGGAGGTGGTAGATGTGGTCGAAAACTGCGATCTCAACGTCTGCTGGGGCTGAGGAGGCGGCGAGGCGGAATGGCGGTAGTTTCTGCGGCAGCTCGAGCGCTGTCTTGATACGCCGGCGCTTGTTATTGTCAGCTGCAGCTTTTCCGTCGGGTTTCACGGTGCGTTTTAGCGACATCGCAGAGTGAGCTGTTGTGTGATTTGTATATGTGTGATAGTGGGAGACGTAAGGATGGAGTGAACATACGCTCTCCATCGCCCGTTTTGCTTTTTGGAACGGTGACTCGACCCCGCATGGTACAATCTCGATGTGTCATCTCAGCAACTCTTCTGTCTAAATTCCACCAAATATCATAAACTCATAATCAACTCTATGAACTCTTTAAACACCCGAGTACAGATTTATACCCACTTAACCCATACAAATGTACATTCAACACGCGAAAACAGGAAACAAAACAATGCTACAGGCTCCGCTTATCCTCTATTCCTCCTTCACCTTTTCCGCCATTCCGTCCTGCCAAAGCTCCTTCATGACCGCTAGGTCTGCCTGCGGCACTCCAGGCTCACTACGGCTCCTATTCATATCCTCCGCCCCACCCACTATGTATTCATTGGCCGGTACCGAACTTCTCCGTAACGCCGAACTGGGCCGTGGTCGGGCACTCGATCGCGACGGCTGAAGATACCCTGTGCCTCCTCCTCCTCCTCCATTCCCTCCACCAACAGAACTGCCCCCTCCAAGACTGACGCCGCCAGCAATATCGATTCCCAAACCGTGTGCAGGCATGGGGGGCGGCAGATACGGACTCGCATGCGTAAAGCCCGTAATATTATGTCTACCCGGAGTAGGGGTGCTGACGCCCTCCATGGAGAATACCCCGGGAGGAGTTTGGCTCCGGGATCGAGTTATCGGCTCGCTCCACGCTTCTGACGGTGTTGCAGAAGAGGGACGGTTGTAGACTTCCCTTACGGAAAGAAGAACCGGAGAATTGGAGACATCGCGAGCTGGCCGGAAGCCAGGTGTAAATGGTCTTGAACGTAAAGGATCCTGAATCTCGGCGCTTGGAGAGATGGGGTAAGGGGGCATTATGAATGGTGGCGGGCTGAACGGATAGGCGGGTGTGTATGCCGGTGATGGAAGCCCGGGGATGCGACCAATCTGTGCTGGAGCGGAGGACGAGTGTTGGTGGAAGTCATGGTGATAATGGCGACCGAGATATGGGCCGGCTGCCCGGGTGCTGTATGGGTTGTAGTGCGAGCCTGGGGGCCGAACTGGAGGGACCGGGTAATATGAAACAGACGTGGGCGATCTACCTCTGTTTGTTCCCTGGTACGAAGTTGTAGTACTAGCGGCAGTGCTTGAGAAGCCTGTGCTGGTTCGTCCTCTCCCAGCGCCGTTCTGAGGGTTGCCAAAATCTGCTGTGGCAGACCTCCCTCTTCCTCTGCGACTGCCACTACTTCCGCCCCATCCCTTTCGTGGCCCCTTTGGTGGCTCGTACCGGAACTGGAATTCTAGATTCTTGAGGTTTTCCTTCACTTGCCGCTCCCGCTCGATTTGATGTTCACGGTCAATTGAGTGCCGCCGCTCACTCACTGGGGATTCCATGACTGGGAACCACATCTCGATGTCTTCACTCGGGGTGTCGGCTTCGGGACCGCTCGTTGTGCTGCTGCTGCCGCTGCGTGTAAACATCGACATTCTTTCCTTCTTGCTTTCCTCTGCGGTTTCGGGATGGGCTAATCGCTGGATTTGGGATAATAGAGCGACTAGACGTTGAGAGGACTCGAGCTTGTACCGGCGGATACAGTCCTGGATGTACGTCCCATGGGTGAGGTATCGCGCGTAATCCGAAACGAGGAACTCAACACCATCCGACTTTTTTCCATCTTCGGGGGAGGAACGTACTCGCCGACGAGCTTCAAGATGCTCGAAAGAGTTGCAAAACACCTCGATGGAAAGGTTGCACCATTTCCCCAGCTCTTCCGCACTTCTCATACGCATGACGCAAACCGCCCTGGCGATGGGGTGTATTCGGAGAGTATCCACGCCACTTACACCCTCCACGCCCATCTCCAGTCCCCGCTCGACAATTGCGTAGCGCAAGCATTGTCCGATACTCACATCCACATCTGCGCCGCGTCGGATTCCTTCCCGCGCAACTAAGGACTCCCGCTCTCGCTTATCGAGTGCTCTCACACCCCACCAGATCAGCTCAACCGGTACTCCCCCGCCTTCCCCTTGGCCCCAGAATGACAGTACACGGATCAACCCGGCAGCCTGGGGATACGCGGTCTCGAAGCGGTCGAAGACAACGTGAAACGGTCCCAAGTAGTTTTGTTCTACAAACGGACGCTTTTGGTATTTCCGTAGATATTCAGATACCGGGAGCTGCTTCTCCTTGATGTAACTAGCTGCCGCGTGAATAGCCAACGGAAGACATGTCAACGCTCGGCAGAGATCGGTGTATGCTGCTGAAGGCGTGCCGTTAGGAATGTGAGAGTAGTGATCCAACATGCTCACCGCTTCATCGAGAGATGGTGGGTCGAGTGCGAGAAGGTGGGGAGAGCCGAGGCGCGCTGATCCGGCTAGAGTGGCATTGATGGAGGTGAGAATGATACTTCCGGAGGCAGTGGGGGGAACAAATTTAGCTATAGTGGAGACTTGGGAATCTCTATCGATGTCGACACCGTCGAGAACTAGCAGCCATCCTGAGTTGTTCGCAAACCAGGCGATAACATCCCTCAAATACATATGCGCCATATATTCAGCGGTAGTGGGAGGTTCCAGCCAAAGTTGCTCAGCAATCGAGGAGTATGAGGATTCAATAACATTGGTAGAGAACATTCCAGTCTCGGAAGACCGGCAATCAATCCAGAAAAGACCGCCGGGGAATTCTTCGCGGTGAGTAAAGAAGTATTCCCGAGCTAGATGTGTTTTTCCCCCGCCAGTGATTGAGGAGATGAGGATTGTACGTCCCGACGGGTCTTTGAGAATTTTATCGATAGTAGCGAGCTCTTTTTCTCGGCCAACGAAGAACTTATTTTCTTGAAGAGTAGAAGGTTTGATAAACGGCGCAGGGGCGGTGAGAAGTTTGGGGGCGTCTACAACACAATAGGTCAGCTACAGCAGGGAGAAAAAGCTTCGTCTGAATTTAAAACGCTATCTGATACCCCGCCAAACACCCCTCCTCGCATCCCCAGGATCGGACTCGTACTCGGAAATATCATCTGGGAGGATAATACCATCAGCACCTGTCAACCGCTGCTGCTGTTGCGGTTGTCCACCCTGTATCGCTCCGAAGGGTACGGACCCCATCTCGATAGCCCCCCTGGAAGGCGAAGGCGTCCGTCCTAACACACCGTTAACATACCGTACTTGGGAGAGGGAGTGGGACATACGACTGTGAATAGTCCCTCGAATCCTCCAATCAATATCCAGATGCTCCTGCTGAAATAGCTGTTGCCACTTGGCAGCAACAACCTCTGGTGCCAGTTCGACATATTCGCACAGCACACCGGCGAGGACATTCCATCCGGGTGCGTTCTCGTCTGCAAATTTGCACATATCGCTGTGGGTGGCGTGGATGGCGGCTCTTCCGGCGTCCGGGAGTGCTTCCGGGACTGCTGAGGCGTACTCTACAATCTGCCTTCCGAGTTAACATCCCATAACCACCACCACCAGCGCACATAACGTACCACATCCCGTGTCATTCCCGGAATATGCGTCTTCAGCTCTTCCCAGAAAAAGAACATTCTAAACTGCATCGACAGCCCAACAAAGCTGTCCGTGATATTTTGCAGCGTCTCCGAATTCGTTCCGAGAGCGTGAATCAGCGCATCGTTGGAATCTACCCAGCTTTTCGTCGTCACCATCCTCACCAGCATCTCTGCCATCTTCCCCCACCGCGCAGCGTTCGCGCCCATGTGCGGTGTCCCTAGGAAAATAACGCCGTATGTAGACACTTTGATGGAGCGGAGTTCCGGGTTGTGCGAAATGTTGCAGGTTGAAGAGTAGATCAGCGCGCGCTTCACGACTATCCCTCCGAGCGAGTGGCAGACGAAGATGATCGGGCGATGGCGCTCATTCGGTTTCTACCCAAGTCAACCACAGATCCTCCACTCCCGCTGCTTAACATACCCGTCGGAAGTAGTGCAACTCCGAAACTAGCGTCGTAGCATGATGATGCACCATATTTGTGCTCGCGCTCTCAAAAACCTTCCCGGGATCGCTGTCGTAGCCATAGGTTAAGATACGTGCGTTCGGAACCTCGGCGGGTAGGAGATCGCGCAGCCAGAAGACTTCTTTCTTGCGTTGTTCGGTCGCAGGGACGGTCCATGTTTTGTAGGCGTCGCCTTTGAGACCGTGGACGGCTACTATGCTGTGTTGAAAGAACGGTTAGCGACCGGAGGCAAGCCTGGGGAAAGGAAACATACTCGACGACGGATATTCCGTCGGGAGGGGTGTACACTACTTTCACGCCGATGCTGGCGTCTTTGGAGTGTACTTGTTCGGGTTCGAGAGAGGGGCTAGTTGTAACGCTATTGCTTCCTCCAACTCCCCAAGGCTGCATCCCACCGTCGTTAGTGAAACCGAAGCTCATTATCGTCTCTTAGAGGCACACATACCGCCATATCTGCTTCTTGTAGCTCGTGACGTTGAGATGAGATGGATTCGCGGATGGACACGTTCGGACTCGGAAACAATGCGGGGTCAGCTGTGATACCCTCCTTTACGACAACGGATCAGCAGTACTTATACTCGCACTACGCATATGACTGCATCTGGGGTTCCACAAAACCTGCACGACGGCTTATTCCATCACGCCTCGGCGACAATGCAGGAGGAAGGGCTACAGTTTTTATTGGTCGAGTACAACATCAGATACCAATCATCGTCGGCGGAGATGCGCTTAACTTGCGTGCGCAATTGGTACATGTGTACGTACTTGTCATGTGGCAGTGGGATAATCCGTCATAGTTGTCACTAATAAATCGCCATCTTGCCTTGCGCGCACACTCCCTGTGGAAGGTGCTGTGGTTGGTATTTTAACCCGTCGACGTCAATGCTGGTGGCTCAATCGTATACTATGACTAGTTTTGTAAGGCAGCAGCGCAGTTCCGACAGCGACATCGACGTGTAATAACAGTTTTTTTATTTCTGTAAGGCAGCAATGATATGAATGATTTTGACAGCGGGTTTGGCGTACAATATCTTGTTTTAATACTCGCGGAAACCGAGCGCATGTGCCTAAGGATTAGTGGCGGGAACGGGTTTTTGCCATTTGGGTAGTCACAAACTGACGATCAGCGCAACAGCAGTATCGAGGCGACATACCTGCGCGTACAGTGAAAGGTTGAAACGACCTGGAGGAAGAATGGTTCGCCAGAGCTGGAGTTGGAGTTACTGCGCCACATAATGGTAGCGTATATATATCTCGGTGGCGAGTTCACCGCTCGAATTCATTACTAGTTAAATAGAGGCTATAGGCCCCTAACAAATTCAAAGTCCACGTTCAAGAATTCTCGCCGATTCAAGCAGTTAATAGTGTATTGACTACAGGGTTACCAGCAGCTGTGTGGTAAACAGTGAGGGATCCTACTTAGATTTATCACTCACGGCCTCAAATGTTAGCTATTCCCCATTTATGCACATCCGCCTAATCATCTAAATTCCAGAAAATGTATTTACCCCTCGGGCAGTTGGCATAGCGGAATGTGAAATGGAGTTATTTTGACCGTCACAAGGCTGAGTGAGCATACATGAATAGAATAGACCGAACCCTCAAATAATCGATTTCATCCATTGGCTAGGTTTTGGCAAGCTTATCGAAGGCTGAAAAATAGCGTCGCCCCAGGCATGAGGGGCATTTCTTCTTAGAATGGAAATGGGGGATATTTGTAGAACTGGAACTTCAGACCGTTATAGGAGCCACGAGTAGCTCTAGAAGGAGCGGGCGAGTAATAATCCCTTACGAGGGTTGGGGCTGGAGAGCTTGGTGCGTCGGGATGACGGTTGTGGTTTTAGTGCCATGCTGGAGGAGCACAGTGTTCGAAACGTGGACTGAATTCACTACCAGATCGCCCCGTCCGCTGAATAGAGGTGGCTGTCTGGATACCAAACCTGCCGTTTTGCTGGAAGTCTCCTTTTTGTATGGCGAAATTCCGTTAGGTTATCGACTGTACACATATAATCGTGAGCCTTATAATCGTAGGCCTCATAACCGCGAACGGACGACAGTCCTAATAGAGCATTTTAGTTAATCAGAATGCACCATACCTACTCGTTGATAAGGCACTATCAAAGCACTGGAGTCGTGGCGCGGTAACTGGACCACCGGTGCTCGTACGTGAAGGTTTTTGGCCTACATAGCTACTCTCATAATATAGTGCTTCATAAAGTGGATACAGCACTCCAGGTGATCCCAACTTATCAAACCCAGTAAGGCAGTAGTCACACGCAAGATTGGTCATTAAAATCACTCATTCACGAACGTCAAGCTTGTGAATACAAGAATTCCCCAAACCCACCAACGAACCATAAAATAATATAGAATTCTAAGCATATTCGGAATGACACCGCCTTTTTAATCGGACCTAGGGCCTACTTTCAATTCGCCCTCCTGCTTCTCTTTATTCGATTCCAGAGAAACTTAAGATAATCCTCCTCCTTATAGGTAATGTAGACGGCCGCAACGACGGCAGTTGTCAAGCACTATTAAGGGTGGCTCGGCAACACACCGGGAGAAGTCTGATGAGAACAATCACCTGCGCACAAAGATGTTGAATTTAAGGTAAAACCTATGCCTTTATATACATGAGGAAGCTTGGAGGTTCCGCGGAGTTACTGAAAGTGGAGAGTGGCGGAGTCGGGTGGCGAGTTAAAATTCGTGAATGAGACTATATAAATGACTCAGGCATTAGCAACCACTCTCCAGTCCTTTCTAGCAGCTTCGATGGCCTTCTAGCAACTTGTAAGCCTTTCGAGCTAAATCCTGAGTCAACAAAGTCCAAGCTCAAAACCTGGGGGCTCAGTCAGTGTCAATCGCGAAGACTGTTTCAATGAGTGCGAGAGACTTGCGAACAGTAAAGTGTTATCTCAGCTTTAGCACAAGTATATTCAAAGACCAACACAGCTGAGAAACTCTCACCCTTCTAAACTCATCCCGGTGCTGCTCTTAGAGCCGTTCCCAGACCCAGAGCTGTGTTCTAACTCCTGAACCTCGAATTGCTCCTAAATCCAAGAGCTTTCTGTACCGCCATAGCCATCCAACCGGGCAGAGTTCGTAAGCGGCCGGGCCGTCCAGACTTTACCTCGGCCGAGCCAGGTCTGCGCCAAGGCAAACCTCCGAACTGACAGCCGGGCCAGCTTTTTGCAGCGCAGGCCTTTTAAAACCAAGACCTGGTCAGGCCTGTGAACAGGGCAACCAGTTGAATTGCCACCGGACCGACCTGGTCACCGGGCGGGCCACATAGGAATACTGCCTGGGTCGGAGGTCCTACTGCAGGACCTTGAGGGATGCCAGCGGCAAATAGAATTTGTCCACAGCTTAATTGTCTATGACGTCGTAATTCAGGGCCGGTTAAGTGCTACAGATACCGAGGGCATTCGCTTGAACTCGCGACTTTCTTAAACCGTATCCGAAAAGATCTAGACTGAGAGGGGGATACTGTTGACATTGTCGGATCCGTTCCCATAGCTGTTTCCAGTTTCAGAGCTGTGTCTCAATCTTTGCATGACTTCTAACTTCAAGAGCTTCTAACCTAAACATGAACTGCTATAGCTACCTAACTAGTCGGAGGTCTTGCTGCAGGATCTCAAGGGAAGCTGTTAGTAGATCAGTGTTCCTATTCGGCCTGCACGAAGCCGGGCCTAGGCAGACCAGCAGAACAGCAGCCGGCAAGAGAGCGGCCTAGCTAGGCCAGATCTACGAGCACCTCAAAAGCACGGCACTGGCCCGGCCAGTTAGGAACACTGCCATTTACAGTACCCGTCCGGAGTCGAATTGTCTAGAATTACGGTTGGTCTAGTGTGGTAGTTCCCGAGGGTCTGTGGGCGAAATCATCGTAGTTTATGCTATAGGAGGATTGAAGGAGAGCGCAGAGAGGTGTCGAGCTTCGAAAATAGGTTTGTAGAGCAGAACCTCCAAGTCGTACTAAGCACAGACAGAGCCATCCTGTGGGGAAGCAGTTCGCAGATATACACTGTGTCGTCACGTGGTTAGGATTAGGGTTCGTAAGTAGTTAGTGAGATTAGATAGTCGAGAAGGAGAGTTGGGTTAGGAATAGAATCATCACCTGTACGAACATCGAATCGACCCCCTCCCTTTGTGTGCTTGCAAGACCCAGTTCCGACAAACACATAACCATAAAACCACCTACCTGGGAATTTACGGTCGTTGGCTTGCAACATAACGCTCCTGCTGTCATCAGAATTAAGATGCTCGTGTAGCACGTCCGCCGCAGCTAATACAGCGAGTGGAAAAAAGTGTTAAGTAAACGGTCCATAACCGGCCATTTACGGCCACATAGCTCAATGTAGGTGCTTCACTCAGTCAGCATTGCAAATAAAGGTTCTGATTTCTTTGGTATTAAATATCAGACCATTGTTGGATATTCATTCTTACTGTATTACAAGAATTTCGTTCTGGGGGTGAGCATTTGGGAATAGTAACTCCCTTGTAGTGACTAGTTTCACTCAATGAGAATAGGTGCAAAGAAAATGAGAATCATTGGGCATATTCAAGAGGTCCTTCTGAGCATTGTGACTAAATTTTGTACTTTAGCGAGAATTTATTCTGCTATTAATACGGATTGCCGCTTACAGTGCGTTTACTTAATAACTTTTTTCCACTCGCTGTACCACATCGCCGTCGGCAAAGCCATTCGTGTTCGTACTTACCTAGACCACTGACTCGCTAGAAGTAGTATGTTTGTAGTATAAGTGAGAGGAGATGTCACTTCAAAGACGCAGCTGTACTAACACCGGTCTTAGAGCCGAATGTCCTAGATCAAACAGTACTTACATATTAAGGAACTACTTTAGTGCTTGGTATTAGAACTACAAAGTACAGAGTAGGTACTTAGGGCAGGGAAAAAGAACTCGGTCACCCAGGTTTGGCAGAACTACATATTCACATAACGGCAATTTATAAAAGCACCTAGCGCAAAATTGGGTTAGACATGGCAGAAATTTGACCAGAAACAGTAGATTCATAGTCCACAGACAACTGTGTTAGTGTCTCCTTCCCAGTCACCCCTCCAGAGTCATCCCCCTGATCTCACAGCAGAAGTCAATTTCCAATTTGGGGGGATCTGAGTCCATTCTCCTTGCCCCGAGTACGTCGTGATACTTGTTGTGTACTGTATGTAAATTTATCCACGACAATGCTAATATTTGCTCTCGTGCCCAGACTTTTTCGCCTCGCTCGCATGATCTCGCCTGCCATCTCCTACGATTTACGTAATTCGCCGAGCGAGTTTGCGAGCAAGGCGAAAAAGTCTGGGCACGAGAGCAGTTTACACAAATCGTAGGGGATGGCAGGCGAGATCAGCTGATGTTCGTAAGAGCCCGTTCAGTTGCATGTAAGATATTTCTAAACTCGATTTCACTCCGGCAGGAGCTGATCTGAGATGTATAGGGTTTACACCAAAGTGTGTTCGGTTGACCCAAATTCACAGGAAAAAGTGGGTGCTTAGTATGTCCTACAGTAAATTGGAAATCTATATCTAGAGGTGTTTTTCAAAACCACATCTTGAGGCCATCTAGAGCTGCCGAACACGTCTGAAATATGCAAACTGCGAGATATTCAGTTCTTGGGGATTTTGTATAGTATTTGCAAGATATATCGTGCAATAGAACGCGCCCTAAGTCATAAACGAAATTTAAAAACACTGGCATTCAACTTCGGCTGCAAATCGTCGAACCATAATCCTCTCTTTTCTAGACCTCGTCCCTATATATCCTCCCCATCACCCCACCCTCCTCCACAACTTCACTCAAGATCATAGCTACTATCATCTTCCCATACATCACTGCCCCATACACCGCCCCCATAGCAGCGGCGTATTTTGGTTCAAACATGGTATAGTCTACGTTCGTAAGCGATCGGACAACATATTGAAGTTGGGAGGTATTGAGGTACATACCCCAAATTTTCGCCACATATACCAATAAAAACCCAACAAAGACCTCACCTACAATACCTCCAAATTCGGCAAACCCTCTTGCCCAGATATAGGATATCCGTAGGGTTTTGTGCTGCTTACGGAGTACCATATAATAAGTAATCCAAATACTCGATCCGATCAAGCTCCCAGCGATTGCTATTCCGCCCGCTGCAAGTGCTCCATAGCAGACGGGCTTGAAGGGATATTCGAGACCCGCCGCAGACGCTACTACAACAGTCACTATTAACGGGTATAGGAACAGAATTAGCCCGCATATCACTCCTGCTATCCCTAGTGTCCACACTTCTGGTAATGGTGTAGTTGCGGATACCGCGGCACCCAACGGAAGAAGAAACAGGGGCGGAAGCATATCCACCACCATAGACCTAACAACGCCGCCAAGCAGACCCAACAGTAGAATGTATCTCCCGGTTGCGATTCCAGTCATTTGAGCACCGGCCACCGCTGTTGATACTCCAGCCACAATCTCAAATGCTAGTTTAATTCCGAGATGAAGAAACACAATGTAGTTTACCGCTATCAGAAACTTAGCAATTACCCAGTAATTATTTGTATAGTGACTCACCGAGGAATCTATAATCCTTTCCACTCGTTTGTAGAGGAATATCGGTGTTTGCGGCTGTTTCAGGGTTGGTGGCGTCGGTTCCCTCGCGGGAAATAGGATAGGAGTTTTTAGTATTCTCGGCCGCCTCGCCCGGTGACTGAGGGAGCCTCACATCATCCACATGCAGAGTCACCTTAATATCTTCAAGTGTTTCCGTGATTGGTATAAAGTATCCCCAATGGGGCGACTCGGATATAGCATATAGATGTCCCACCAACTCTGATGTAGTTGAATCAACAAGCCATGCTCCAGACATACCTCGCTCTAGAACCACGTTATGCCATGAACCACTTCAACCAATCAATAAAGAGTCTCACCTAGTATCTGGTCTGTTGATACCATGAAAGCTAACCCCAGATCTGGCTTATTTTGAAGAGATACAAGACTAGGAACGCCAGACGTTGTACCATTACAGTATACTTTACCGTCAATCAGGAGGTGAACTGCCTTCCTCCCGTGGTGCGCTGTTTTCGTGACTCTTCTAAGGAGGGGTGAACCCGAACTATCAATTTGAGTGTCGGTGTAAGAGTTTAGCATCTGATTCCTTGGTTCATGTCCCATGTCGACTAATGCCCAATCCATCACATACCGTAGATTTCCATCCGTTCCGGGAGGTATTGTAAGTCGGATACCGGAGGCCTTAAAAACCAACGGCCTGTCAAAGCTCTCGCGATTACTGGTCAGGCCGCGTACCGCGATTCGAGTAGCCTCTCCTGATTCTGAGAGCTTGCCAGGCCCACAAGATGTGTCCAATTGCCACCTCGGTGAACCTGCCAATTCGTCAGGACCGGTATAAGCGTGTTCACCGGCCACATCATGGTCAACGCTGGCTGTTTGTATAGAACTCAAGCTGCTACTTTCACTTTCAGTGTGCGAAAAACGCGGTGCAAGTTCCCCACGAATCTGCAAAGCGCTTGTAAAAATATGGCAGACTGTAAGTCCGTAACAACGCTCTCCCACTTCGATAAAACCTCCAACCAATGTATTTCCAACCGGGGTATTATCAAGCAACGGATAAATGTGGAGGCCACATTGATAAACGGCGACTTGGCTAAGAGTCGTAGGTCTCTCTGGATTGCTCTCGTTTCCAGATTTTTCGTCAGTCGTTGGATGGTACTGCCAACGCAACCGCTGGGGATTCGAATTCCGGGTGTCCGATGGATATATAATGTCACCCCGTATAATTTCCACATCAAACTTCTCTTCGTCGATGCATTCAGTCCTGTTGATCGCTTTGCGCATTTTCTTTTTGTTTTTGCACATTATCACCACGACTGGTTTCGTATTTGACGCATTAAGTTGTCCAGAAACTGCAGGTTGGCAGTGCAAGTCAACGGCCATGCGCTCGTCTCCTTTAGAGAAGTACTTATCCACCATTCTCTTAAAATTCGGCAAAACATGATTGCGATATTCTGCAACCAAAGGGTGGCATGGCTCTGGTATCCATTCTGGTGCAGGTCGCCCAATTGCTGGCTTGTTCGGTTGAACTACTCCGCGAGCGCTAAGTAGCGTTTCATTGGATCTGGAAGCAGTTGTTGGGGTTTCTAATATGCCGTCAGGATCGTCCCAAGACTCCAAAGCCGGTCCAGTAGGAGGCGCCATCATTTTCGGGGAATGGCGTTCATAATCAGCTGTGTGTGCGGCAAGTGACGGTTGTTTAGAAGAGGTTGTCGGGGTTTTTAATATGCCATTAGGATTGTCCTGGAGCTTCGAAGTTGGCCCAGGTGGCGCCATAACCTCCTGAATATCACCTTCACCGTCATTTGAATTGGCCCCGCATTCATATCTGTCATGCGGACCAATCTGCAAGGCATCTTCTGTGCACATTTCCGCCGATGATGTCTTCTCGGGTGCTGTCACATCGTTATCTGATGCAACAGTCTGAGCTAAGCTATTTTGAATCTGATCTTGAGGTTGCTGATGGTGACTAGGAGTGGATTTTGTCGACCTTCGTTTGAGCCTTAATTGATCCAGTTTCATCGAGAAATTGCGCTGCATCCCCATCTCAGAACTTTGCACCACTTCAACGTCTACCTTAACATCATTTCCTTTCACAAACTTCTTTATAAATGTTTGCATGGCCATCCTATCGATTTCTATGGTAGCTGCAGTAGTTAGTCGTATGTACCATCTGCCTTCTTTCAAATGGATTTCACGTACCTCTTCCTAGAAATTCATCCCCTTCGGTATGAATCATTGTGTTGGTTAGAAATTGAGGAGTTGGAGAGAACAAGCTGAAGCGATGTGCTTCTAGGACAGAGCCGCTGGTTTGCCAATCAGTTCCATCAACGTGTAAGCATGAGCGAAGGTATCAGCATGTGGGTGCTTCTGGCTCCATCATTGGTTTGCTAACTGGAATGTTCATAATTAGGCTACAGGAGATATGCACAGCTATGGTGAGATGGAGTGAACCACTTTATTGGCCATCATGTCTCTGATATGCATGCGCAGCAAAGCATTCGCATCCTTATATGCAAACAACTAACTGATGGTGGATCTAAGGCCACGCACCTGAAACCTCCAATGGGATAAGTTCAAGGTGCATCCGGCTGCCTAAAGATACTAAGCACCTAAATCGTGAATTTAGAAAAAAAACACCACTCGATGTAGATTTTTCCAAGCTTTTATTCAAAAATGGTTCTAAGTGCCCGCGCTCGGTGAGAATTGCTTATTGCTTGCCACGGTTAACTGTACACTCTAGGATCAGTACCAGATCTGTATCTTCCATCTCATATCTTTCCCGGCGGGAGAAGGTTGTTTGTAGAGATACCGCTAGCGTAATGGAATGACACTTGTACTACCACACTAGCTAGGTATCGTCCCCGCCTTAATTGTTTTGCTTTTTGGAGGCTGAGAATTTGGATACAAATATCACTCTCGAACTCTGCTTGTTTTCATGACTTCAACGCTGGAATTCCGGTATGACTGCCACAGAACCTCCCATACTGATTGAGCTTTCTTCCAGCTACCAGTCTCTTAAAACACAACAAAACCTTACAATGGGAGACCCTCTAGACCTCAAGCTTTCTTGCATACTTTCCCGGGAAGCAAGATACACCATTTTAATTGATTTGTGGGGCCATGCCTTTAAACTCAAAGAATACATCAACAACGAATCTCAATTCTCTCCTTACTTCACATACTACGAACACGAGTGTCAACAAACCACAGTTGGAGGGGTTTTGCCGTTTTCTAAACACCGACAAGTGCTCGATGCGATCGTCACGATATCCACTGCACGGAGTCAACCTTACAACGAACTCCTGGAACTCTTAGGGACAAAATTTCTGGCGTTCAAGGAGGCTTCCCGAAGCGACCAGAATCTCGGCGTTACTCTTTGCCTGCGACTTTGGCTGATGATCAATGTTCGCGATCCTACGGTCGACGGAAACATTGTGCCGGGAGCCCGTAATGTCATTCGTATATGAGACTTTGGGAGGAAACAAACTTCCGCCAAGGGGAGGTTCGACCTCTTGTTTGAGCCACGACTTCAATGCGCGCAACCTAGATCGCCTGGCGGGTATCAGCATCTGGTTTACCGCAAACCTTGCCGACCACCTGATCTACGACCCTGATACTAATCGACTCCAAATATACCACTACAACTCCTTCTTGACGGCACATCTCGTTAACCGGAGCTCAGTTTGTTTGTATGCCATCCGTTTCTTTAGTTAACACGCTCTTCTCACGGCAACAAGCTAATACCGCATTAGTAGAAGTGTGTTCGACGAGACCTTCCTCCGCGAAACGCAACAGACGTTGAATCTTATTTTCCCCTGTCATGATGTTGATGCGACCGCCTATCTCCACCGACTGAAGAAAGTAAATAATACCGACGTCGACCCAACGCTCAGAAATGTCGCCCCCATGCCATACACATTTCATCCCTCTGAATTCCAATTCTACGGCGCACGTTTGGAAGTCTTGAAGGATGCACTGAATTCTGCACGGCATGCTTCTACCAAACAACTTTGGTTTGACAGACGGAACAGACATGCCTGGTGCGCGTTGTGGGTCGCTGTGGTGATCTTTGTATTGACAGTGATTTTTGGAGTTATATCAAGCGTTACAAGCATTATGCAAGTCAGGATTGCGTTGAAGGGTGCGCAAGCTGGTCGTGGGCAAGGGATTTGATCATGAATTGCCAAAGCCGATGAGTGATGGATATAATGACCATACTGACCATGGTGTTTACCATTCTCTGTTTTATAATGGGCTACGGATTTCAAGTGGGATGTATATATCTTCGTGAAGGGGAAAAATGCAAGTTGCCTCACCTCTCGTCGTTGTCCCTTAGAAGCAAATCTCGAACGTATCCCCATCGCCCATCGTGAATCCGTAGAAAGCCCGCATACGATGAGAGCGTTACTGATGTATCATCTCGGGCCGAGTCCGTGCGTTCCTAGTGCTGGATGTATGAGCATCGTAGTATCAAGCCCCACCGAGAAATAGACACCATCTTCAACCTCAAACACAACAGAAACTGTAGCTGGCAGTTAGCCATCTACCCGGTAGCGGAGGCCACCTCACCTTGCAACATCATCATGATATTAGTAAGCCACTTCCGAAAGTTTCGGGATTTAACTCAAGAATTGGTTGAATTCAATGGATTTGGCATAGCGATGCAGAATATTAGCCCTGTACTGCTACTAGAGCTGCGCTATCAGTAGTCCAAGACTCCAGAATATCAATATTACAAATATAAAAAGGGTTAATTCCATATGTTGCATATATGCATCTAAAGGTAGATACTCTGACCTCCTCCGCGCGTGACTACTGTCTACAGATGGTTATAGCTTCTCACACAGATATGTACACGGGAGCTCTCCTTACTGAACACAATCAACTATCTTCCTCCACAAGTAACATCATGCATTGAACGAAAGCGAGTGATCGACTATAACCACAGGCTTCTGACGCCTTTCTGCAACTGCTATTTAGTCAATACACCCGTTGTATGCAGCTCAGTCTTTATCCCTACTCGTCAGCGAGCCATGGGTAAATTTCATGTTTGCCAGGTGGACGTAAAGTAGATTTCTAAGACTCGATACATACCTAGGTAACTACTTGTCGTACGAATAACACTAATAACTGTATGGATTAGTACACAGGATATCTCAGGGTTTATGGCGAGTGGAAGCTTGCAAAAACTTTCCATCCCAAGGTTCGCATACGCAGTTCTCAAGCGTCGAGTACAGAGTAGGCGGCCCTGGACCTGAGGTTCAGAGAACCACATCATGTGAGATTCGAGGTGTCTCTTTTTTCAGTGCTGTAGTATTCCACTCTATTGAGCGTTGAGGTTCGTACGTACCATGCTGTACAATCAGCAAATATGTCCAAGAGATAAACAGCGAACGGCCGCCTATAAATGACGGATTTGCTTTTGAACAAAGACCAAATGACACGAACTTGGAGAACGAACCAAAGTGCTACATGCACATGAGTGATACACAGCACAAGCAAGAGAGAGAAGTGTGATAGAACTGACGATGCAGAATCAGGTCTACATTGAAGGGAGAATGAGGAGAAGAGGTGCATGACGAGATAGATCCAGACTCGAGACACAGGCGGGAGAGGTCAGAGAGATCACTGTGCCTAGATTATTTCTGTGCACACCTCTCAAATGATAACTCTTTGGCCAACGAACCAACTTCGAATGTCATTTTTGGATGCGTACCAAAGAATCTGATGACTGGTGATATTCGTTAATCAATTCTCTGTACGTACACCTCTTACACCTCTCGTACGTACATTTCGCAGCACACCGTCATGACAACGTCCCGAAGGTATGTCAAGAACTGCTGTTCCGCGAAGAAAAAAAAGCTTGCATTCACCCTCGAAATCCGGTCTGTCTCCCCTGTCACTACAAGCACTACTCAGAATCTGACATTTGAATCATCTAGTTCCTTATTGTCCTAATCTTGTGGTCCACCAGTACTCCGAATAGCGAATCATCGCCAACTCGGGTAAGCCAGTGGGGGTGATTTTTTGGCCCGCGCTCTGACCGAGATTTGGTAGCCCCACACACAGCCCCGAGTTGTAGGTTCAAGGCCGCCTGCCACATTAACATCACTAAACAGGATTGCCTGGGGAGAGTGCTGTTGGCTCATTTCCATGGAGAGAAATTACATTGAGATGAAGACGAATTCACGAAGTTGGCGTTAATAATACGCATATACTTAGTTAATATTCCTGAAGGCACGCTTCAACCAACCTCCCGGATGAAGCATAGGCAACTCTAGCAGAGATATCAAAGTCAGAGCTGAAACAACAAAGTAGACAATAAACTCTGCTGTCTGTCCATTCTTTCCGTCAGTAAGCGCAGATTTTAATGGAAAGACATCAAGTGAAAATTGAGGTGCCAGGGAACCCCTAGTGAAAATTCCAAATCAAGCTTTCTCTACGCCGAAAGACGAACCCTCGAACTTAGAGTCCATTCAACGCGTCAGGTTTCAGCCTTCGCTTTATCATTTAGACCTGTTCAGAGTGAGATAACTATATAATTAGGTTCAGTTAATACATACCTAGACAGGTAAACCCCTCACGGCGACGAACTAGTTCGACTTTGACAGGCTCAGCTGAAGTCACTACGCATCTCAAGCCTTTGATGTGATACTGCCCCTTTAACCCACAGAATGACGTCTTCCTTCGAGCTTCCCCTATGTAGAGTACGTCCTCCCTCAGCTCCTCTAGCTCTACCCACGCGACACCAACATGCACCACAAACTTGTAACTCGACTTAACGCATAACTTTGTAGTCGCCCCTGCATTATGGTATTTACAGCATTTCTGTGGGATTGAGCATGGCATTCATGGCTCTTTCCTCTTAATTGGCTAGGAATAGCCGACTTCGCGGTTGCTGTCTCATGGCAGCGATGGCGGGATAATGGGGAGACTAGATGGGTTCCGAACACTCTTCCCGCCACGGAAAATCAAAAAAACCTGGTAGTCGCATTCCGGTTGGTCAATCCTGATGTGGCGGCTGAAATATTTGCTAGCCCATTCGGTGGCATTCTCTCCGTAGTCTTAGGCGGTTGAACTGCCATGCCAAGACAGAACGTTTCGGGAGCGGTAGGATTTTATGGGAATTCTGGATCCGAGCTACCAAAAAGATAGAGAAAGTCTGCGAGTCCGTGTGCAAGGTAGGTCGAGGCCAGATTTCTCACGCTAGATCACTCGTAGCTACCAACTGAAATGCACTCGGCTCCATGATTAGGTAGCACACACGGGAAGAACCGTGATAGAAAATGATAGGTGGGCGGATCAATATTAAGGGAGACAATACAGAGCCGCGGGACCGCACGCGCTGTGTAAGGGTGGGAAGCGAAGGTTGCAAGTCACGAGCACAAGTGCAACAAATTAAGCTGTGCCTCCAACAGACGAGAGAGTAACGAAGGAAAACTAGGGGTGCTTTTCTTGCTTCGTGAATGCATGCAAAACAGAGCAGACTTGGCATCTAGCGACGAAGGTATCTTTGGATGATGTACGCGTAGTCTAGGAATGTTGTGCCACCGAGGGTGTGGAATGGGAACGGTGATCCTGTGCTTTCCACCCGCCGATTCCGCGGACACATTGACATCGCGGTTGCTTCGGAAACATTGCATCCTCGCTGTATGACCACAGACGTCAACTCACCAGGTGCATATCAAAGCGAGTCCATACTAGTTTGTGGCCTTACCAGGCGCAGTGAATTGGCCTGTTACAAGCTTTATTCTGCCCTAAATACAGCTTACCCCGCACTGCTTCACATGCTGAGGGACGTGAAGCAACGATCAAAAGCTGTAAAGTGTCGGCGACGACTAACGATCTCGGGTTAGGGCTGTCCTGGGCACTCCGTCAAGCATTACCGTTGTCTTCACTACCCCGCCGCGCTGTTCTCTGAACTCGGCCTTAACCAAGGGTCTGGAAGGCCAAGAAACAGCTCTATGCACCAGATTGCTATATTTGTTCGCTACCCCGCTTCTGCTAAGCCCGAGGTTCGTGGATTCGGTGGAACTGTGCTCATTTCTGTTTACGGCACCAATGAGAGTAGATTCTGGACGCGAATCGCGGCTCGAGCCAAGTGGTATTGCGACGCGCAGATGGATGGTGACAGCCCAGATAGCTGGTTGGGATCGCTAGAGCCGTCGCTCGAAGTCAGCCAAACCACTCTTCCACCTATTGCATGCTTGTTCGCGTTTAAACAGTGCTAGCGACTGGAGCAGAGCTCACGTGCGATCGACGTGCTGTGTCGATCGCTGTGTGTCTGAGAAAGATTCGCCGGACACACCCGATTGCTTGGGTTTCGGCGCGACATATCGACCATGAAATCGCGGTCCTTGTGATTTGGACGACAAAAATGCAGAATTGTCCCGTCAACGGAGCACCGGAGTGGACAATGAAGGGAGACCATGCCAACACGAGTGTGTGCCGTACTCTACTCCTTCAGGACTGCCGTGGCTGACATCTCGCCATTTCTGATGCAGTACTCTATATGACAGTCGTATTCCTATCTGTTACACAGTTCAGGCGTCCAAGATGGGTTCCAGATCCTGCAGCGTACCTGCAGCGAATGCACGCTAAGCGATCCCGAAGTGGAACATCACCACTTGTGTGCGGCCCGCATAGCTTGGCGGCTGGAGTTTGCCGAGTGGGGGACGAGTTTTAGCAGTCTCAACGTCTCGAAAATGTGGAGATTGCATCCAACAAGGGGCAGCGGAAAAGCTCTCTCAGAAAACGCACGAAGCAGGAGACGAGGCGCATGCGTTGAGGGAAGCTTGTTTGCACGATAGCTACAATGCCGTACGTGTGGCGTGAGATTCGAATATTCTTGGAGCTCTTCGGTCGAAGTAAAACAATCCACCGTTGCTAGCATGCGGCGTAACTCAACGAAGGCGAGCTCTCCGGTTCACGCGCGCCGATACGAACCAACCATATCCGGGGGTTCGGGCTTGGATCGAGAGCCAAGATCTAAATTGATCCACGGATCAAGCCGCAAAATCGAACAGGCTCATCGCTGGTTGAGCCAATCGCAGAGCTTGGGTTTGAAAGATTGTCGGTGCCTGCAGACTCGGTCGCCGACTGCAACGTGACTGGAGCATGCTATCGACGAAGCATGCAGATTCGGCACGCGTAGACTTAATGACGTTCAGCCTCACATCCTTCGCGGGAATGGGATTGGTGTGAATCAGGGGACAGGACAGGGGAATGGTCACAACTCAACCACGGCCGCGCGCGAAGCGTGGCTCTTTTCCATTCATACCAACAACCGATATCGGAATAGTGGAAATTAGATGACGAGCGGGTAGGCCAGAAAAGCAAAAGAATTCAGGGCTGAGAAAGGCCATAGGTAACGGACGGATCAACACCGACTGGAAGGGAGCCGTGCACTAGGTATCCCCCACGTTTTGCCTCGTGCAAGCGATTCCATCGGCATCTTGTCCAATCGTGAGCCAGGTTTACAATGCTGAGCCCCGTCAACCCAGATACCCATCCCTGCGCTTCTGAACCGGTACCAACATGATCTATTTTGGCCATTAGGTCGAATGTCTCAATCTTGGACCTTGGGCTCAGATCTAGACGACACTTCGGTGCGTCTAATACGGGGGAGAAATCCCTATAAATCCCCGACGGACTGCCATCCTCTTTTGCTCTTCACCATCACCAACTTAGTCACTCTTTACTACCTGCTTGTGTTGTGCTCGGCCTTCGTTCGTTAATCTTTTTCATTCATTCATTCCTTACAAGCAGAAATATGTTTTCGAAGCGGTGGACGATTTCGGTCCTACTCCTGAGCTTGGGTCTCCTCCAACTCGCATCTTCTCACGCGGTCGACTCCTCATGGAAACGCAACCCTCACGCAAATCCTCATGCAAATCCTCATGCAAACCCTCACGCAAACCCTCACGCATGGGCTCAGGTGGCGAAGGAGATGGGGATGGGTATGCGCTCACGCAAGAGGTCATTCCCGGACACGAACCGGGGCAAGAGCATCAATCGTGGCGACAACTCTCGAAACCCCGTTTGCAGGAAGTGGTATAGGATTCGTGACGTTATCTTGGAGGATATCTTCGGTGGTAAGTTGAACTCCTGAGAGCATACAAAACGAATTGGCTAACCTGGTTCTGATAAATAGGTCAATGCGGTGGTGCAGCTCGTGCCGCCACTCGTTTGGCTTTCCATGATGCCGGTACTTTCTCGCTCCGCAGACAGCGATTGAGACTTCCCAATGGCGGTGCAGATGGATCCATGCTTAGCGATCGCTCCGAGGTGCACCGACCAGAGAACAATGGCCTACAGAGAATCGTTGCGGCGTTGCAGCCGCTTCCCAGGCGGTACGGCGTGTCCAGCGGTGACGTTTTACACGTAGGCTCTTCCACTCTCCATTTATTTTGGCCTCACGTACTCATTTCTCCAGGTTGCCGGTATCCTCGCTGTTATCATCTGCCCCGGTGGACCCCCGATCGAGACGTGGATCGGCCGCAGAGAGGCTAGAAACAAAGCCCCCAATGGACTGCTTCCCGACGTCAATGACTCGGTTCCTAAGATGCTTGCACGCTTCAGGGATATGGGATTGGATACCCGTGATACCATGGCCTTGATCGGTGCTCACACGACCGCCACCCAACAATTTGTTGATCCTTCCCAAGCCGGAAAGTCTCAGGACTCGACCCCCGACATCTGGGACGTTAAGTTCTACGGTGAAACCTTGAATGACACCACTCCCGACAGTCAGTCATAATCCTAGGCTTTCACTCTTGCATCTGAATTCAATAAACTAATTTGTCTACAGACGTTTTCAAGTTTGCATCTGACATTGCCTTCTCCCAGCACCCTCTCTCCTCCAGGGATTTCGAGCGCTTCGTTGATGAGCAAGATGACTGGGATCGGGACTACTCCAGTGCCCACGAGCGCATGAGCCTTCTCGGCCAAGACAGGAGGCGTATGACCCGCTGCACGGAGATTTTGCCACCCGCGATTGATCTCGGTCCATTGTTTATCGACAAGGACGGGGACAACGGACAGTCGGATAACGAGGATGATCCAACCGTTGGTCATGAGCCTAAAGATTCATACACCCTAAATGTTGATCGTACGAAGCTCAGGGCTGTCATGAGGAAACTTAGAGGATACTGGGGATACGAGTGATAGAACTTGTTTTTGCTTTTTCGGAAGGATATGATTGGGCCGGGCATGGGTTTTTCTAGTTGAACGGTAATTTTAATTCATAATCGGTGCTTACCTTAGCTTAGGCGTCATTCTGCGTCATACATTCATTTTAGGAGGATGGCAAATCCAAAGAGAATTGGAGTTGGAATGTACAAAACCTCTGGGGTGAAAAGGGCGTTGAGGCGACAAAACATTAGTTTAAATAAAGATCGTGTCAGTGAATTTGAAATCTCCAGATGTATGTGGTACCTGACAAGATCAAGAAAACAAACTCAGCACTTTCAGCATATCTTATAGGGGATACGACGAAAGTGGTGAGTCTTATTAAACTAAAATCTAGCTATCATTCTTAGGGAAGCATCCAATATGCCATAAAGAATCATCACTAAGACTTTCATAATTCGTATACGCAAATTTGAAGTTTTATCAGGGTTTTAAGCTTTATCGAACTCCCCTATAGGGTATATATATGCAATAATATGGCTTGCTATTATGTGGCTTATGCAGGAACACCCGTGGCCTCCGCAATTTGGAGAAATTTCTCCTGATAGGGGAGCGGCCCTCATTGTTGAGTTCACGTACTCTTATCAAAAGCATAAGAACGATAGGGGGGATGTATGACCAAGAAGTGCATGGCCGTGCGTAAATAGGTAGTGAACTGAGAATAACCTTGGGTGGGGTTCGAAGCCCACAGTGAGTTTGCATTGCTACAACTAGTATGTGGTGTTTATCTTGAATTGTAGTCAGTTTGGTACTTCCTTTAATATGCTAGAGCTCTTGGACAACGAAATACCGAAGCGAGAGTTTATTCGTGCAGTCAGTTGGCCGGATGCCATAGCTAGCCCGTCCCTTGAAAACTAATGTTATGAATCACAAGAAGCTAGCCCCAGAATACATGCCTCAAAGGTCAAGGAGCGACTGGATGGTGTCGCATAACAAGGCTTGTGATGTAAAGTATGTGGAGAACAGATGCGGGTTTTTGTCTTACAATTACATACACTCAACTCCTCACTCACGGCTCGGTCTCTTCCGGTAGCCGAATCCAGTGAGCGAGACCTCATCCTGAGCCCCACTAGCTCGAGCTTGTTCGCAATTAATCGTCGCGATCGGATACACAGCAATTATTGACAACGAGCAGAATATGAAGCGGGCAGTCTCATGCTCAAACCTACAATTCGGATATCGCCACCCCCCTAGTTTCGAACATTCTTCTTTAGTATAGTTGTAATATAATAATTTGTAACTTTGTGGGTATCCATGATGCTCTACAATTGGTTTCCACTTTTCCTCGAATCTTCTAGTTTGATGGAATCCGGCTAAACAAATGGGGATCATTTCTGGTCCTGGCTCTGGGTTTTGTCCTGAGATCGGGCAGTCTCACATACAACTCCGAGTTGTAGGCCTGAGACTGCCTGCTTCGTGTTACATTACCATCGAGTGGTGAACTCTGCAGCTCTGGTTCGTCCGATTCGCGGTATATTTTGCCGTTTGCAAACCAACAAGAGACTTGTGAGATGGCACGGATCGTGCGCGTGTATACATATCGGTTGATACACTATGCAAGAAACCGCCATCAATATCAGATGTACAGTGACAGACTACCCGATTGCGAATACCCCCCGGGTGTGAATTCCATACAAGCTACGGTTGCAACACAACCCTTGTCGAGATTTAACCAAGCACACTACTAGATTCGCAACTGGGTGGTACTCGCAATCGGGTGGTCTGTTACTGTAACCTATAATGTTCAAGAAGGTGGTGATATCTAACCACAGCTGTACATCCAGGTCGGGTATCTGCACTTTTTACGAGCCAGATCATAGAATGGATGTTGATCGGTCGTTCGTTGAGGTGATGTTGTATTACACCCAAGAGCTTGGAAACACCAGCCTGAAACCCCAATCGACGACCACATAACACGATTAGAGAGTCGATTCAACGCTCATCCAATAAGTGTTGACACGCAGATGTTGCAAGGTGCGCGGAGAACTCATCAATCGTCTGAATTCTAAAGAGCGGAAGAGAAAAGGAGAAAGCTTAAATACATAATGTTAAGATAACTATACTAAAAGTGTCAACCAACGTAACAGTCAAGCAGTCACATTATGCCCGTCGATGATCTCGGGCGAAAGCCTAGTATTTCCGTCAACAATAAGTAGCTACGAAGCCCCGCGGAAACAAATTGTCTGATCGAGATTAGTCTACACCGCTTCGACCAGTTTTGAACGAATTCCTCTGCCTGTTTCTGGCGTAGTATTTGATACAAAACCCGTCGCATATCCTTGCAATACTCCCCAGACACCGCAGTTATGACATTAGCTTCTATCCTCTCTAGCATCTCTAACCTACCAACGTTCCAGCTATGCTCCTCATTAGCATTTTTAGGCCTTCTTTCCCACTGGACCTACTTCGTTCATAGCGAACACGATACTCAGGTCTGGGCTCTCTTCCTTACGTTAATTGGAACCCCACCAGCTATGACTACACTCCTCTACTTGTCTACCGAGAAATCGCTAGAACATGCTAGCTATATCGTCGCCACTTCTGTGGGGTCGTATCTCGCAGCGTTGGCGGGGAGTATGATAATCTACAGGCTCTGGTTTCACCAATGTACGTACCGTCAAACATACCGAGTGATGGCTCATGATACCCGCAGTGTACAAGTTCCCTGGCCCCTTCATGGCCAGAATCACCAAACTCTACTACCCCTACGCATACATCGGGTGTAGCGGAAAGTACCACCGTCTTCAGAAAACTTGGTTCGAAATATACGGCGACATCGTGCGCACTGGTCGGTAGCTCACTCCTCTGCTAGTCACCACGCTCACTACCGCAGGTCCAAACGAGCTCATCATAAACGACCCATCCGTCATTCCCGCGCTCGCAAAATCGTCAAAAGGAAGCTGGTACGCCCTCGGCCACTCCCTGCAATCCGTTCAGCTCGTTCGCGACGTCCTGACCCACAGCATCCGTCGGCGAGTATGGGACAAGGGGCTCTCTCCCAAGGCGATTGAATCTTACCTCCCTCGCATCCGCGAGCACACCGCGCTTCTTCTTTCAGCACTTGAGGGGGAAACAAACATTACGGAGATTTTGGGATACTATGCATTCGATGTGATGGGCGCCATCAGCTACGGCCGCTCCTTCGGTATGCTGGAAAAGGCTGGAAAAGACGGTAGCGACTACTATAGGATCATGACACATAAAAGCATGTGGACGATCGGACTGCTCGGCCATGTTCCGTGGACGGTGCTGCTGTTTGAGAAGCTCGGTGTCGCGGGGAGGGACTATATGCGTTTCATGAAGTGGTGTAGCGAGATTGTGGAGGAGCGATTGAGGCGGGGTGGGGAAGGGGATTTGTTTCAGGTTTGGATGGAGGCGGAGCCGCAGAATGTCGGCGTGCATCATATCCCGTTGAATGGAGACTCCAGAACCGCGATTATCGCTGGAAGGTAGGTTATCTGGCAGTGGAGACGTAGCGGGGCTGACTTGGAAGTGATACCACGGCGTCTACGCTCGTCGGGCTGTTTACCCACCTTGCAGCTTCACCGGAGATACTGAAGAAGCTCCAGATCGATGTCGACGCTAACGACACGGACTCGGAGTACCTCGAAGCTTGCATATCTGAGGCGCTGCGCCTGTATCCAGCTGTTCCGAGTGGAGTCTCTCGGAAAACTCCACCCGAGGGGATCACACTCGAGAACGGCACGTACATTCCCGGGGGAATAAATCTCCTCCTCCCACTTTATACGGTGATGCGGGATCCTCGGTGGTTTGATTCCCCGGATGAATTTATTCCCGAGAGGGTGAGCGTGTGGTATTCTAGTAAGGATCGCAGGCTGACGAGTGAGGCGGTAGTGGATTGATTCTAACTCGGAGGAGCTGGCACGGATGAATGCAGTGTTCCACCCGTTCTGGGTGGGAAGATATCAATGCGCCGGAAAAGGACTGGCTATGACGCAGCTTAAATTCGTCGCTGCGGCGGTTGTGAAGAGGTATTCATTTTGCCTGAAGGAGGGGCTAACGGTTGAGATGGTGAGATGGTGGTTTCGGTGAAAGACGGAAAGCTAATCATTGATTAGGCGATGGATGGATGTATTGATACGTTTACGATGGAGATGGGGCCGGTTTCGTGTGTTTTTACGGAGAGGAATGGGAAATATGAAGTCTGATATGTCACTCTGCACGGTTATGAATAATGGGGTAGGTTTGGTGAATTAGAAAGGTTATGTAGTCGGGGTATCATAGCCATGAATACTGGATTGATTCCCTCACGCGGTACATATCATTCTGTGGATAGTTGTAATGGGAGGCTGTCAAACAAGCATTCTAGCACTAAGGCTTGCGTGGTAATTCGAAATTAGGTGACAATTCGGTAAGTCAGAATATCACGACTCCATACACATCTCTCCGTCTCTCTGTCTGGGAGGCCGAACCGACAGAATGTATTATCAATACGAGCGACGTCTTCTGTAACCAATCGGAAGCGACAGCGGGGGCGGGCATGCCCGTTCCATGCGCATTGCCAGAGTCGAAAACACCCTATTGGCCGAACTGTCCCCGACAGAGATCTCATCGCGTCAATACGAGGTGGTGTCGTCAAGCTTTCTTATGTGATGTACATGTCAGACTTAGATGTGGGGGCTGTTGATCGAGGAGAGTGAGAATGGGTGCATGAGTCATAGGAATCATATCCACTTCACTCTCCCTGTTATTCCCAATCACTCCGTATCATAGTCTCAATTCCTTAATGTCGTTCACAGATTTGGCTACGCACTTCGGTGGCTGCCTCTGCACACTCGTCCGCTACCGGATTCTGCTACCGATCGAGTCACCACTAGCTCTGGGCCGCTGGTACGCATTACCTCGAGCAGAAGAACGACTCTAATATCTGCAGCTCCTGTGCGTCTTGTCGCAAGTCAGTTTCCTCGCCGCAAGCAACCTGGATCACGGTCCCGAGCACGGCAATTTCGTGGGCTACACGGCAGCAGGAAGCACCGGCGGATCAACCGCCAGGGTATTCGCAAATCAACAGCGGCAGTAATCAGCAAAGCGAGCAGCGAGAGATCCCGTGGCCGTATAAAGAGTTTAGGGACCAGGGCGGGGTGGTGAGGGGGTTCTGTGAGTGGTGCAGTGGCGGGGTGTTGGCGAGGAGGGACGGGGCGAGCGAGGTGAGGATTGCGGCGGGGAGTTTGGATGAGCCGAGGGTGTTGTCTGGTGTGGTGGTTGCGGAGGAGGCTTGTTGCGGGGAGGGCCGAGTGATGGATGGGTGAGCCAGGACGACGCTGGCGGTGTTTAATGGAGTAGAGAAGGGCGCTGCTTAATGGATGCGATTGCTTGTTGGTTGTTGCTTGTTTCGGGTCGAAGGCATTGGGTTGATGGTGTGCTCGCTTGCTGGCACTCGAGTGTTGTTTCGCCCTCTGTTTCCCTCCTTTGTCTCCTTCCTCTTGTTCCTCTTCCCACCTCTTCCCA
>Ga0307512_10001101_pt1 | contig 39243 bp, 40 predicted proteins | sample 14_EM_MG_FD_200267 | JGI IMG/M metagenome (GOLD analysis project Ga0307512, IMG submission 200267) | Populus trichocarpa ectomycorrhiza microbial communities from riparian zone in the Pacific Northwest, United States - 14_EM | ecosystem: Host-associated > Plants > Roots > Unclassified | place...
AGGAGGAGGAGGAGGAGATGGAGGAGGAGGAGATGGAGGAGGAGGAGGAGGAGGAGGAGGAGGAGGAGCAGGAGGAGGAGGAGGAGGAGGAGGAGGAGGAGGAGGAGATGGAGGAGGAGGAGGAGGAGGAGGAGGAGGAGGAGAGTGAGCACGAAAAAATGGAGTTTAAAGATTAGATCAGATGGACAAGACACGTGCAAATGAATGATGTATAACCTTGTTAGTTGTGAGGTGTATACTAATAAGTATGTGATGGTAGTGGCCAATACCCTCCAATACCAGTATAGAATGGCCACACAGCTATCACTTGTGGTGAAGATGGCAAAATCACATGGCTGTCACTCTGCATAAGATCCCTCTCTGAAAGACTATCATTCCCTTGCTGCATACACTCTAATTCCCTGCTTTGAAGTAACACATACTCTGCTGAGCATGATTTTTGAGGTTAATAGCTCTCAGACTGTGTCAAACCTCAGTTTAGGGTTTGACCAATTTCGACCAAATTGAAGTCATTGTGAGAATCGTGGTTAATATACCCACAGAATGGCAGCATAGACTCTAGGCCCAATGGAACCTTGTGCAACTCCCGGATAGTATAAACAGTCTGGGACAGGGCTTTGCATATGAATTGTAGAGTATTCATCGACTGAGTCTGTGTTCCATGCGTGATTGTATATCGTTGTTGCTATGCCTCCAAAGTTTAAAATAGAGGCTTCGATCAGTCCTGGAATGAACATATAAGCTTGACGCTCGTATATGGGTTACCGATTATGACTTTGCATGCCACCTGCAAGTGGTAGTTGACCTAAACAGAGAGAGTTGCATACTTGAACATATTACCTGAAGATTCCAACTTCTCAAAGGAGTTCTACCAGTAACATTGCTCCAACACAGCTTGTACACCTCAACTAATCCATGGGACTACAAGTAAACCCTGGGCGAGAGCTTGAATATGAGGCTGTGCATCACCGATGATGCACCTGCGCCTTCATCTGATTGGTCAACAACGGTTAAATCTTTTCCAGCAGCAGTAAATTTTGTTTGTGTTAACTTCCTTAATGAGTCAGGTAGACATGCAGAATATGTATTATATGGCTTGTGTGTCTAGAACAGAATAGAGAGATAGTACCACAGAGAGGCAGTAGCTAGGTACCGATGAATACTAACTGGTATCTGTTTGTATTGTATGGTATCCACCAGCTTTTTTTTTTTTGCACTGGTTTGTAGATGTCTGGCTATCCAATACAAGAAGATACTAAACAGTAATGGCAGTTACTTGACATATAATTTCCAAAGTAGTATTATGGTCAATGGCCCATTGAGAATACCCAAACTCACAGTGTGCCAAAAATGCAAGTGGTAAATCCTCACATGAATCGGTATGAAAGAGCCCAAAAGGGCCCCGGCATGCTACCCAAGTTCTTCCTCTCACATCTGGGGTGCGGGCAATCGACCCGCTGCTGAGTGTGCTCAGACCTGCTCTTTGCCATTTCCTTAAGTTCCTCCGAGAGCTGCATCTTCTTTTCCACCACTCACTTCCACTGTTCGAACTGATGAACTTCCTAGGCATTTGTGTCTGGGAGTATCGCTTTGCACCCTTTCTGCTTACAAAATGGACTTTGGTATGTAGCCGACATCTAGAATTCAATTTACATGTATTGGTTAGATAGCAGTATAGATACATACAAATTCAGAAATTTCTTCAGTACCGAGACTCTGAAATGCTCAAGCGAGCCCCAAAACCTCGGCATCAACTCCATCAATGGCATCCCTGCCATTCGCAATCCTGTCGCGTACATTTGGGCTCTGATCTCTATCTTGATTGCCGTTGAGACAATCAAAGATCGCATCTTCGTCTTGATTCCCGTTGGCGATATCAAACCTCACATTCCTGCTATGATTCCTTTGGCTGATAATGACGCTCGCATTGTCATCTTGACTCCTGTTGCAGACATCGATGCTCACATCTTCATCTCGACACCTGTTGCTGGTATGAAGGTTTGTACTGGGTAGACAATGTTCGTAGTGTCATGATTGGAATTGAGGTGGGCCCATCGGAGCTTGGAAGAGAGGACATTTTAGCTTTGAACTGGGGTGGGATGACAAGCCATTACCAACGGGGGATCACCTGAAAGGTTCAATACGATGAAAGCATACCTCAAGCCATGACTGTGTACTGGTGAGCCCATAAGTTCTCAAAACGTTATTATCTCATGTACCCGTTTGGTATCCCTTGGGACAACATTCAACTTCTCATGAGCATCCCAAACATCCTCATATGTGTATCCACCACCACTCTCAATAATTGTCACGGCAAGCTTGTTGATGTACTTGGCCTTGCGGGGTGGAAGGGGTTGCTGTAAGATCTCGGCTGCCGACCGCTGGAAGCTGGTGAGGCTCATGCTTTTGTCATTGTCCTTGGTGTGTGTATTCACAGTCACTGGCTGGTAGGTGGCGGTTCAAGGGGTTATGATGTCAATTGATGATGTTTGGCATGCTAACCTGGCAGCACCAACCATTGAAAGCTGTGCTACCGAGGTTTCTCCTGTATCTCCACATCGCTACTGAGCTTTCAAAGACATTCAACGAATCAAAACCAACATACCAAAAGTACAAGTACATTGCTACCCACGGATACTGACTGTTACTGATTGCTACTGATAATTTCTGAATAGATCGTGCACTCTGTTCCACAGAACCTTACTGAGACCCTCAACAGGGTTGAAAAAATCCATCGCGACTGGGTTAGATCTCGCATCCTTACAATTATGGCTAGTGAGGGAACCGAAGTCGACCCCACCGAGGTTGACAGACATCTCCGCCACCAAGAGTTGAGTCGAATGGTTTGAATAACTTCTGCTACTTTCAATGTGTTTATACCGACAAAGAAACATAACTATGAGATCGGCAAAGGAGAGGTTAACATCATCATTGAGTACATTAGGGATAAAGCACTTCATGGTATGGAGAACTAGCGACTCTTGGAGAGACTTTACCTTGCCAGTAAACATCCGGAGAGTTCGATTGCTCACCACGAGAAACTCAATGTAAGTCTTCTTTCATTCATGCATCAGTGGCAGTACTAACCTCGATGGATTTCAATGGACCAAGATCAGGAATATCATGCGGACATGCTGCGAGGTCTTGGAGATGTTCCAGGATGAGGATGCTGAGGCTGAGATGCTTGCCAAGTGTGTCAAGCACATTATTCATTGCTTTCTTGAACCGAATGTTGATGAGGGTGTTACTGTGCTGGCAGCAATGGGAATCTCTGTCGATAAGAACAGTCTTACTTAAGTGGAACAGTATCCTAAGGAATAGAAAATGTCGAGGTTTGGTGGGATAATTGGCACTGTTCTACCATTTATGCACTTGTAATCTATAGTTCTATTGCTACTCTCAATACAAGCAATTAGGACAATAAGTTCTAACTAGAATTGGCTGGTATACTTTGGCATTATTCACTATGCTTCACTATGAAAAGCAAACAAATACTGTCAGTTCGCGCTTGGTGTGACAGGGTTGAGTAGTACTTGTAAGTACTGACTGGGATTCATTTGTATCGCTTTGTCAGCTGAAAGAATTATCAACACACTTTCTTACACTTTAATACAAATCAATACTGTTCAGTACATGGGATTTCACGATAGTACCGTTGTGCACAAGATGTTTCTCATCCTCTGTAAACATTATGCCCAAATTGCCCCTGACTTCTCCAACTTCCTTTTCGACTTGTTTACCAGCCACTTTGTTGGCTTTTTTGGCTGCACTACCTTATCGCCATCGCCATTGCTATCGGCATCAGCATGAGCATGAACATTGCCATAGCCATCTTCATCACTACACTTACCGCAGCTATCGCTGGCATCCTTCTTTACCTTCTTACCACCTTTGACCTATTGCCATTGCCTTTCTTCGGATTTGCCATTGGAAAGGCCTTGTCTAAAAGCGCTTCTGCCTCGCAGGCGTGGCTGCAGAACTCCGTATAATCCTCTGCTAGTCTCCTGTCGACCACGTCTAAAGTGTCTCCCGGTAGTATACAGTAGACAGGCTCTTAGATTTGTTTTCAAGATATCAACTTCAATGCTGCTAAGCGGACGGCTACCTGATGACGAGAAGTAGATGAACGAATTGGTACATTGATTCACAAATTTAACCTTGTGACAGCCAACTCCAATACGTTATCCTAACCCGGCTCAGTCCCTACTATCTATGAAGATATCAGGAATCATAGCAAAGTCTTTGCCACACATCGCAAATGATCATGTATGATACCATCTCCAGGTTGCTCGCTGGCTGAGATGCCTTCCTCCAAAGGCTCCCTTAGCTCATCTACCATGTTGGATATACCTGCAGTAGCTGCAATCATCATCAGTAGACGTGGACGGCTCTTGTACTGCTTCCGCTCCTTGGCCATGCATTGCTAGGGGAACTAAATACTCTTGTACCAGAGATTTCAGTTTACTACTTGCAGATACTGACCATTACTTGGTCAATTGTAGGGTTGGTCAGCCGACTGATGGTCTGAATGTCTTCTGCGTTTACTTTGGTGTAAACCATGCCATTGTTGAAGTACTCGCACTGATAATGGATTGAATCAGCTTATCAGAGCGTTGAATCCAGTTGGAGCCAGTACGTATGATTATTGACCATGTCATAGCGGGGTGATTTGTAGTACCAGCATGTGACTTTTTGCATCGATGTGTAGGAGGAGTGCTGCTTGTGGTGGCAAGACAGTCATCACTCCCATCGGTGTCTCAGTCAACTCTCCGAGACTCCACAAGACCTCCTTCGCTGGCCACAATGTCAATCTCATCGGTACATTCATCAACATGTGGATGAACAAGCCTCTTGACGGCTTCACTATCCACCAAATCAGCGGGTTCGTCCACCACCTCACCAGGATCCACCTCATTATCCTTGTGGGCCTCGTTCTCGTACCGTAGACTACTACAAGCCCTTGACACACCACCTGCCATCTCATTCAGAAGCTCGAGGAAGGGGGCATTGCCGTCCGTGTCGACGCAGCAGTTTGGAGACGATGATTGAACCAAAGAAGGCCAAAAGGTACGGCCAAGTTCACGCAGTGGAAATCTTGGTTGTGTATGCATCGTGGGAGAGAGTCTGTGAAGTATGGCGAGGTCAAATCGTGGGCAAGATGGGGTGACAAGTGTACGTGCCAGTGAATGTAGCGAGGTATTTAACAAATGCAGCCTCACCCTGGTGACAGCGTAAGGTTTCGTCGAACTCAGCAAGGCTAAGTCATTTGTTGATGGTTTCACGCAGGAAACAGCTGAACGTAATGCTCAATGAAGGGAAAAGTGCTATCAGAGACAGCGAAAACGGATCCTGAATACCGCATGCTTGAGTCCTTTGACAATACTGGACAATACTGATAAGTACAGCACTGTATGAATCCAAATATTACGACTCGATAACATTGCCAAGGTTGAGTTGAAGAAGTGTATGCTAAAACTGACCACTACTACCTATTGGACTCGCTCTTCCATTCGTATGTGCGTTATTCACCGATATACAGAAAATTATTGCTAACTGAAATGGTGACAAAAACACATGACCAGTACGAAAACATTAAACGATGCGTAAACTGATGTGCCACCTTGGGGGGGCAGTGACTGCTGCTACGGCCGCCGCTCCACCTGGACTCTCCCATTCCCCACCAGAAGCCGTTTCACTGGGTGTATAGTCAAAAAACATACAGAGCTATCCTCAGTTTATGTAGGGATCTGGGTGGCCGGGTTTTTTGAAGCTGAAGGCATGGCTTTGCCTTAACTACTGCCGCTCTGCTCCTCCTATACGACTCTTCCCTGACTCAGGGCCTCCTGACTTCCCTTCAATCCTTAGACTGTGGCACCACAAGATCGAGCTCGTGCTTAGGCTCTAGCCCAGGCTCAACCGCTGAGCCCTGGCTCATGCACTGGCTCGAGCAGTTGCTGAAACTCTAGCTCGTGCTCGTGGTCTGGGTTTCTCGCTCTAGCGCAGGCCAGTGCCTTTGCTCAAGGTTGAACTTTAGCTTAAGCTCAAGTTTTCGGCCAACATCTTCTGTCCATTCCAATGGCCAAATTGCTTGCCCCTGCCAGCCGATGGTCAATGAGGCTCGCCCCTACTAGCCGTCAGCCAAATCCCACCTGCCCATTCGCAGTGTTCACAATGGGCCAGGCAGTCCAGTTTCAGGTCAGAACTAGCCCGGCCCACCCATCAGCAGAATGTAAAATGGTTAGGAAGTCAGAACTCAACAACTCAGCTATTCTGAACAGCCACACCAATCCTTCCAGAATCTCCCAGAAGCTCCCGAACAGGCTGAATGCAAAACGATGTGCTTCTCAGGTGCTCTGAGAGTACTATCAGGTGCTCCTCAACGCTTCTGAAGTAGCGGAACAGAATACAACAATATTCCACAGAGTATGAAGTTGTCTTTGGAATGATATAAAATCGAGCCTTTGAATGAGTAAAATTTCGGAGCAGCTGCGACCACGACACTCGTCTGCATGGCAAGTCCGGTGCACCTCAAGCCGGAATCTCCGTGAGTGAAAATATTCAATGTTTTTATCGAATAGTACAATCCGGTATACTATTCCACACCTACACACTTGAATCTGGCATTCAAATTGAACTGATATCCAGTCCGGTAGGTATCTGAATTGACATGATAATTTACAAGTCATACACTATCGATGCCCCCGGCTGGAGCTTTCTCCCACACGAAGTGTGCTAGTCCAACTAATGCTCCCACGGGTACAATATGCATATTATTCGTTTGTTTGACAACCCAGATGATCCTGTCAACACAATCAGCCCAACCATGAAGATCTTTGCACGTTGTTGGAATCGCCAGCGCATATTCTTGAACTTGTGGTCATAATACCCATTGTTGAGTATTTTTGCACCTCTTAGGAAAGGTTGGTATTGGTTTCCCGGCTGTCAGGCACTCCTGAAAATGAAGGATCCGATTCGGTGGAGTCCAGCTAAATCATAATACAGAAACGGAAGGAATTCATCCTTGGAAGGTGTTATGAAGGTCATTCTCTTCACTTTGCGTATAATGGACCCAGATGATATTAACTTCAGGCATGATCCCTTGGTTGGCATTGGTATATTCTACCTTGCGATCAAGTCCCAGATGCTCAACAGATGTAAGGCAGTGAAATGGTTGATGGTCACACTACAGGCCATGTTTGAGTTGAATAAATATACTGAACATGAGTAAATTCTGATCATATCTGAGCACGAGTCCACTGAATTCATGTCCCCAGTCCTCTTCAATTTGCGTGCAGAATAGCTGTCCAAAGTTGGGAATTCCAAAATCTTCTGATGCATCTCTGAGTAAGGCTAATCTGATACTTCTGCACACTCCTCGGATATGCAGTTCTCTCAAATGATATACCTGATGTGGTACAGGGTGGACCATGGGCTCGTCCTGCATTGTTTGGAGATGTAACAGATGGGCTCTACGTGTACTTAGCCATTTATCTGTGGAGAACAGTCGGTTGAAAACTTTTGCGGAGTCAATATTGTACCAGCCTTGGAGTGCAAAATATGACAGTGTCTCCATGTAGTCAAGACTGGTACACCAGTCATTGTGCTGATGCATCTGTCGAATGTACTTAACTGTGTCCCTAGATCGATATGCCACTTTCATGTCGGCGATATGTAGCCGTTCAGAAATATCAGTGTTGAAATTGTCACTGGAACCCATTCGCCGAATTGACTCTGATATATGGCTCACAAGATGTATCTTTGGATATCTGAAATGTATTATGCATTGTTCAATGGTTTTCCGGAGCGCCTGAATGCCAATCGTCTCCCACCAAGCTTAAAACTCGATCATCAGGATGGAGAATTCCTTCTTGCACCGCTTATGTTCATTCGAGGTGATGCCATAAATCCCTCTCTCCTGATGGTTAGTGACGCGCTCCATATCAGCCAAACTCCAGGTCATGGCTTCTGTCTCAGCATCGTATAGGCGGATCTGAAATTGCAGCTGGTTGTCGGCGGTCATGTTTGCCACCCCGTAACCCTCGCCTTCACCGGGACCTTTCCTTAGGGCAACAACTTTGTCGAATATGCGTCTGGGACGGCTTGCCTTAGTTCCGACCTCCTCCAATAGTTGTCGCTCATACTGTTGGAATAATTTATCGGAAAGCTTGTGGTGAACAGGTGTCTCTTGATGGATTTCGCTCACCAATCACTGAATTGCCCTCCGACAATCGGTATCTGACCAAGTGGTTGCCGCTTGTTGGGCTCTATACAGGGGCACCCGAAATGGCCTGAGTTTCGTTGTGGAAATCTTTTCAACACCATGCACAAGGGCCTCCATTGCAGCTCGAATCTTATGAATCTTTTGTTCGAATAACTGATATAATTCTGTTGCCAACCGGTCATCCACATTGGCCTTGGCAGACTTTGACATTTTCTGTTCTCGAAAATTACCCTGCTTGGGGTAAGATCGCTTGAGGGCATGGGCTAGTGCTTCAAGGAATAGATGCGAGTGATTTTGATGGCTAACAAGTAGAGAGAATTCACATAGTGCGAGCAGTGCTGCCATTACCATTTCATTCGGGGCTGTTTCTGCCGCAGTTTTCCCGTCAACCTTGGAGCAGACAAGAATTGGAGTGCAATTCACTGACAGTGTTCTGATCATTCCACAGATCTCTTTAGATTGCAACGTGCCGCTTTTCAACCAATCGAATGGTTGAGAGAAGTGCTGGAGGCCGGGATATCGTGTAACCGATGTGAATCAATTGTCAAATTGATCCTTGACAATTCTAGCTTTCAGGTATTTGTGTAGCCAGTGCTATAAGTCTGTAACTAAACCCAGGAGCAGCTGATGCAATTCATCAGGCTGCCAAAGGCGATAAAAATTAGAGAGAGGGTATTGCCAGAACGTGTTGCAGATTGGGCGGACACATTCAGTGTGCCAAGCATCAATATTATTGTCCCCCAGCACCTCTGAGTATATAGGATGGTCACTTGAGTTATCGAGTGGTCAAAAAGTTGAATACCCCATCAGCGCACCTTTAGGAAATTCACACATCAGGCTGGAGCCTTATGAGACTGGAGCAACCTTGACTTGTTCTACATACTCTCTGACCCAGGCAGCCAACAGAGGCTAACATTGTCGCCGGAATCCATCTGCACAATCCCATTCCAAGCCATGGCGAGTGGTGTCAAGATGCCTGAGATGAGACAGGACAGATCCCACCGCGTTATGCCATACTTTGTCAATGTTTTTTGCACCATTCGCGGGACATGGAATCAGTCCGACAAGAATCCAGGCACCCATTGAAGGTGGCAGGTGGATATGTCTTCGAATAATAACAATCATGAGATACAGCAGCCAGGCAGGCTGATCGCCCGAACAACTGGTCGAGTGAGTCTTGTCGGATGCACATAAGACTGGTACAATTGTCGCTCTGGCAGGAAGTTGATTCTCTGTATCCCAGCAACAGTCACTGGTGTTCATCTCGCTGTAGATTCAACGTCCCTCAGAGTCAGCGAGGCCCACCATTTCACAATTGAGGTTTGCCTGAGATGGATGTGCGAGGAGGAACTGAATACATTTGAAAATATCCTTGTAGTACAATGTTCCGAAGATATGTGAGTGATCTTCAATGCAACTATCATTGCGCAGCCCGAAATTACGTTCAGCGACGAGCTTTCGCAGGGCATCTGCTGATTGCAATTATTTGATTTTGAAGATGTCCAGTCCACTCCCGAGATGTTGATCTATCAATGATATCATTTGGTGGCTAAATGATTGACCCTGCTGAAAGTTGTGTGCGGACCATCATGGATACCATGGATTCCATTGTTGTGAGTAGTTTCAATGCTTGGTGCACAATCCAGTTGCTTTGCCATACCCTTTCCCCCACGCATTTTCCACTCCAACTACCTGCCTATGAGCCTTTGTCTTTGTTAGATCAGGGGTACAGGTGAGATCATGCTGCTGAGGGTCTATGGGTGCTTCGCTGGGAGTATCTTCAGGTGGTGGTGCACCCGGTACATTGTCTATGACGAGATCATGATGTTAGGGGTTCTCTCTCAATAGAGGTAATGGTACTTGTTTGATTGTCAGAAGGGTATATGCTACAAAGTTTCCTCGCATAGAATACATAACTTCTATCCTTGGCAATGCAAGTATGCCAGTCCTGTGATCATTAGCCTGATTCGATGGGAACCTCGTGTCGATTTGATAGTGAGCCTCATTGCTAGCAGATTCATTGAAACCACAATGAATTTGTATTGAGTTAATCATGAAATAACCTTGGCCAATCATAAGCCTTCAGCGCTTGGAGAGATGCCAGTTATTTCTGACCACATTCACTGAACTGATTTAAGTGGGACTAGATGCATCGACTGCAATATGGCAACTAACGTGTCAGGCAGACAATAGCCAATATGCAATTATGTGGGATCTCAAGCGGTTCCCCAGTAGGAATTGGAATGACTTGGGCACTCCCCGGTTGGTGAGAACGGTTTCAACCTTAGCATGCCGCATCTGATTCATTGTGACTTAGGGCTAGACCAGATAAACCGCCGAAACAATGGGCAACTTAATTCATCATAAATAAATGTTGACAGAGCGACGGTGCGCCCCCAAATATACCCTCTGAAGCAGATAAACCGAAAAGCCTGAAGGGTGAGGTTGTGTCCTAATATAATGAACCAATCTGTTTAAAGCCCTCTGAATAACCATATCAGGCGAGGAGAGGTTTTCACTACCTGAACACTTGAGTTGCAAGATGTCTAAGTGAAAGTTACTGATTAATTAAATCGTGTTGCTGATGATGGCCCTCATGGGAGAGTAACTCATCAAACCCAAAGATACAATACACAATAACCTTTGGGATGAGTGGTCCGCTGTCGAGAGAGATTAAAGCTTGTTAAGTAGTACTCTACGATATGACAGATGAGATCTTAGCAATCGTTGAGTTATGATGATGGCCTTATGGGGGAACTAACTCGATAGAACCAATTATACCATACAAGAAAGCCATAAAGAGGCAGCAATCCTTCGGGAATGAAAGGACATTCCCACAAGCACGAACGATACCCACGATACCTACCTGGGCAGAAGAAGCTGACATGTAATTGTTGTTTTCAGTTCGTATTATTATTAGTATCATCATCAAGTATATTAGGATTATCTAATAGGATTGCACCTGCTTCCCCCGCCCCATGGGTGAGCATAAGTTCAATAACGAGTACCACATGATACTTTGTGCTTTATCATTATCACCCGATCGCTTCTAAAGCGAAAATCTGTTGTTTGCAGCACAGTGCATTTGGTGGGATGCAAGTATAATTCAGTTCACCGAGATATTGATTTATTATCACAATAACCCAGTATTACCCTGAGAATACATTAATGATCTTGTGGTATTGCCTTTATTAAATCCTAGGATGGCAGAGTCACGCATGCCGGAATCCGAAATACCTGTGTTGAATATCAATGATTCTGATACTGAAGCATATTCTGGTCGAAGTGATTTACTTCCTAATTACTTGAGCTAAAAAGCAAAGCCAGTTACATACAACGCGCTCTGGAAAGATTTTTACGAATAAACCCAATTATTCAAATTCCGAATTGCAAGCCAGATTAGGGAAATAGAGTGAGAAGCTACGAAGTATAATTCGGAAGCTTCTTTGGAGTGGAGATTTGAATAGTGAGGGAGATTAAGCCAAGACGTAATATTGCCGATAGTATCTGAATGCCAGATGAATCAAGTAAGAGACCGAGGAAGCTTTTGGTGAAGATATGTGTCAAGTAAGATTGCGCCACCAATGGGCAAAATATTACCGCCACAATATTAATCAATCGCCAAGATTAATCTCTCAAATAGTTCTTACGGTACGAATTTATAATGGAAGACTCATTATACGGAATTCCTTATGATATTGAATAATTGCCGGGATGAATGATATGAAAAGACCTTATGATATTAATCATTAATCGAAGATTAATTATACAGCATACCTTACGATATTGATCAATCGATGAGATACATTATACAAATATGCTCTACGATATTCATTGATCACCGACATTAATCATACGAGTTATACGTATTCCCAGAATTGCGTTACGCCACGATATGATTTAGGTTCTGTCCATTTCACAGTAGCTGATACAACTATATATATCTGTCCCCTTTGTGTATATGATTGATGTAGATTGCCAGTAGACTTTGTGTGGGGATATTCCTAGATGAATATGGTAGGAACTACGGCTGTATCCCTAGTACTTACTTAAGTATCCCTAGATACATAAAAGTATTGTTACTTAGGTGTATGCACCCCCATAACACATCAATTGACACCTTGTTGATGGCCATTTTGGTGCACCTACTGTAGTCAAACCATGACGGCTGAGGGTGAGGGAAGCTGGCAGGTAGTAGAATCCCCTGGTGTAAGAGCCCTTCTTTCATGGATCAAGGGTGATATTGTTCATTGTGAGCATCCAGTCGGTCCTCGTTGAATAAGTTCATGTCTCAGATGGAGCATCTATCATGTTTCCGGTGAGTGTTGACCATATTTGAGATATGCTCAGTGTTCTGACGAATCTTGATCATGCTTTAGGGTGTATCGTTTGTTTCTGGATTTCAGCCTCAAGGATATTGGTTTGAAAGCGAGCTAACTCAGGTTAGCGTATCACATTCAAAGCCACATCACACCCCACCAAACATAAAGGAGGGACAAAACAACTTCATTTCACCCTCACTTTTCGTTACAAACTATGAAAATATCTATCAAATCCCGCACAATAATGCTGCACATTCTCTACTCAAAATGGTTAGCAGAGACAGTATCTTTTATCATCACTGCAATCAACTTTTAATATGGTTCATCAGGTGCTGCTACTACAATCATCCTTATCACATACTATGTCATTGGGGCATTGGACAGATTATGTCTACCCTCGAGCCTCAAGCAGCGGATATCATCAGCTCAATACAATGAAATTGGTAAGTTTCCTAGATGGCTGTATGCCCACTCAATGATCATCGAGAACTGCTAGGCTGGCAGGATGTTTCCTTTGGTCACGATCTTTGACCGGTGGGTGGATCCTGAGGAGGCACTGAAGTTGACACACAGAGCTCAGCATGAAGCAATCACTGTTGCTGGTCAACTAACATGGCCTCATATTCAATGTAGCGCAAGTCGTACACACACATTTTGAGTGTAAAATCTCCAGTCATGCTAACCGTCCAACCGGATATAGCTCTTGTTGGGTTGCTGGAAATATCATGTCCAATCCCTTATTTGAACTTTACTGTGATGAACCGAACAATGGTGAGCTTCTATCTCAGATCCTAGTATATGAATTCGAGCATATTACACAGATAGGCGGGATGTGTGTGACTATAATTTCTTTTTCTCAGCCGGGTTTCATTGGATCAAAGGTGTGGTGAAATACCGCAGTCTGTGACCAATATGATGATTTTCAGATACCTTCATCACACTGAAGGTCACTGCTACCTTCCCAATTCTCATCTATACTCCGCTGCGTTCGAAATCACCAATTGAATTGAGAATCGGTTGACTACAATCTGTGTTTTCACATACGATGTCAACGAACGGATCTCCACCGAAGACAACCAATCTGGCTCCAACAGGTAACCTCTTTCGCTCACAACAATGCCTAGATGACAATGTGGGAGCATCAGATAATAATGCTGAAAATACACGGCGCAAAGACACTCAATTTGGGGAACACACAAATTAATTTCATCCTCCCCCTGGGAATGGTTACGTGCCTTTGCAGGCAACATTTCCAGGCACTCCCCAGTTCTACCAACATGCCCCATTCAACATGACACCAAGTTCAAAACCAAGCACCGGTGCAATCCAAGGATACCCGAGTTATGGGCCATTGTGGCAAGCATATGATTTCCCCCAAGGAGGTTATGGTGGACCTCAAATGTTCCCCCCTCAACAATTCACAGGACAGGGGCTGTCAACTCCAGGCGCACTTTGCGCTGCTCCAGCACTGCCTCAAAACAATCCAGTCATTCGGCTGACATGTTCCTCCTCTACTGCACCTGGACAACTTCCCGGTGCACCTGGGAGACCCCGCATCAGCCTCCCAATGAAACGTTATCAGCTGGCTGCGGAACTGTGAAGGACAAATGATTCAGGGATTGCCGATTTCCCCTCATTACCAGACATTTCCCATGATGAATATGATGCAGATTTTTAGTGCAACGATTCATCAGACCTGGGTGGGGCCGAAGGCATAGCCCCAATCAGCTTGAAGCAAACAGAATTCTCCTTGAAGCAATTTGCCAAAAGCATGCAGCAGCCCAACTTTAGTGACTTCAACCAGGGGAAGAAAGTATGGGTGGCTGGGTATCTGGAGAAGAAACATAGGTCCATTATTCGGGGACAGAACTGTTTGAAACAGCTGCGAGATGGACCCCTGCACTGGGAGACAGAGGTTGCAGATTGTTTGGAGACTTTCGTGACCTGGGCGCTTTTGAAAATGTTTGATTATGCTGAATCGATTTGGCGACAGTCGGTTGAGGTGTATTTGAAGAAATCTGCATGCGTGGTTCGGAACGCGAGAGAAGAGGGAAGGCCAGGTAACAATCGAGCCGCGACAGATTCAGGAGGGCGCACGGGCAAACACTCAAGAAGTAACCTCTCAGAGTTGCCAAACGCAACTTTCATGGTTGTGATTTGTCGAGTTCCAAACGGCAACAATGACCAGACATCCAGCATGCAACTACATGCTTCATACACAGTTGTGAGGCACTGGGAGGAGCTGATTGATTTCATTGAAAAAAATTGGGACCCAAAAGAACCATACTGTCTGACTGCATTGTTCAAATCCAACTTGACACAGGAAGAATTGGATGAAGAGCATATGGGATTATACGCACTGGGGCAAATGATGAATGACCCTCTAAATTGTCTGATTTCATACAACAGTTCCCTTTCTAATGCCTTCAAGTTGAAACTGGGACACAATGTGAAACTATTTTTGGTAGAAATGAAGGCAGCTACAGGGAATGATATTGCGGAGCACGTAATTAGACCGGCCAAGGTACTCCCCGCAAGCCTGGTGATGGTTAGTCATGCATCACTGCTAATCAAAATATCTAGACTTCGGAGGTATCCGATGAACGTGCAAGAGTGGTAGATGAGGAGGCAGGTGGGAAAGAGAATGAAATTAGTATTAATGTAAGTTCAGATTCAGTGAATAGAATTGAATGTATTCCACATATTTATTGGGTCCAAATGCTTATCTGAGAAATACCTAACATCGTGATGAATTTCAGAAGCGCTGCAGAATGAGCCCATCAGCCCAACTTACCTTGGACCAACTGAAAGGGATCATTGAGCACGAAAAGCAGACTGACCAAAGGGCAATAGAGGTTCATGAGCAAGTGGATGGCGAGGAGTACCTCAATCCAGATGATACCAGTTCAGTATTGAATACTGTACTCAACACAATCAACAACGAATTTGAACATCAGTGTCTTGATGAGGCCGTCAGGCTGCTGTAAGCCTATCTGATTCGCCAATCATCAGATGACTGTGTTCAAGGCCACAAGAATTCAAATCCAGGCCTGCCCGGAACGCAGTTTCTAGTGCACCAGGTTTGGGCCATATGGTTCATTGTGAGGAGGTGGGTATGGGATTCTGATATGCCAGGAGCACTGGTGGCGGATAAAATGGGTCTTGGCAACACTATCTCCTCAGTGGCAGCAGCAATGATATGCAAATTGCTAACTGAGAAAGTTGTAATGGGGTTACCGCTGTCCATTTTGTGGGGGAATACCCTTGAAGACTTGGTCGATATGGCACACAATGACATTCCCGGGATTATCAGTGATGAATGGGAGTGGTATCCATTGCGGAGACAGAATGCAGTGCCCCACCACCTTTCAGAGATCCAGTCAACTCCACCACAGGGGCATCCAGCGCTTACATTAGCCTTAGTACCAATCCTGGTGGTGACGATGCCCGGAGTTGCAGAGACGTTGAAGAGTGTCATTGACGAGATGACATATGGCACTGATTCAAACCCATCAACTTGTTGCATGTGGAAAATGCGAATTTCGCCCACAACGATCTGAACACCACTATCGATGAGCCAGAAAACCGATGGAATATCCACCATGTGGCGTAAGATACGTTGACATGGAGAGCGAAACAATCAAGCATCGGCCAACTCTCACACTGTTCATCGAGTTTTGGGATTTATGACATGTCACTTTGTTACAAGACCAAATACAGTGCGGGCAATCGCATTGCGATTAACGTGTGAATCAGATTCAAACTTCAAGTCACAGCACCGCCGGGATTCCATTCACTCTATGACTGGTGTTTTCACATGATGTTGCTGTTTCCAGGTGCGCCTGAAGATCCAGAGGATGCGACTGTGATGGAAACGCACGGCACCCAGGCACTGCATTCCACTGTGAACAGTGTGATTCATGCCATCAGGACTGAAGACACCGACGCTCAACAGGATGCGGCACACCGGATGATCCACATTGCACAGCCCTGGATGATCACGAGGAGGTCAGAATCAAAACTTGCAAATGTGAAACCACTTGTTTGGATACCGAAGGAGAATGCACACCTTGTTGATCTCGAATGGCCTGAAGATGAGGATGCTAAACTGAAGACCCTTGTGGAAAGATACACATTACAAGGTTCTGCAGGAGCGTGGAGGGTACATAGGTGGCGGCTGGCATGTTTCTCAATTGAATTGGGAGACACCGAAGATCAGAATGACGTTTCCGGACAATGGTACAATGAATGCCAACTCAATACTTGGGTGCATTCTCCGATGTCCCGATGGCAGAGAGACACATTTCTGCCAATGCTTATCAATGCACCTGCAGAGGATCTTGTACCTGACGAAGACGAAGCATCAAATGAGGCATTCCTGCACTTACCTGGCAGATAATAAAACGCCTCACCTCGTGCGCCTCCTCCTCAAAAGGAGTTGCTATTTTGTCCGCTGCCAGGCCAAGTTCTTATGTTGAAGCCATGGCTCACAAAGTTTCTTGCGGATAATTTGGATATTCTCTTCATTTATGCAGAAATGGGCAATGATGAAAGCACTGAAATGCAGCTCAAATTACGAGATTCGCCAAATCCCTCTGTGTTCATAACTACACCCAAGGTGGGTGGGACGGGACTGAAATTCATAGCAGCAAACCACACGGTAATAACTCAGACGTTCTGGGTATTGAATGAGCAGTGCCAGGCCTTTGAACGGGGTTTCCGACACTGGCAAAACAGAGTTCCACACACATGGCTATTGAATACTGGACCCATTGGTTATGATAACAGAGCGAGTGATCTCCACCAGCTCTCTGGTGTGGCACAAATGGGAGTCCTGCATGGCCTGATAAGATGACTGAACATCAAAACATTGATGATATCCCGCAATCTGGAGACTCGTGAGGACCATACGACACAGTATACAGAGCATGGGGACGTCGTGCAGTCAGATGGTGATGATGAATGATAATCATTAGGGCAGTGTAATCAAGGTAGGCCTCTTTAAACATTCAACCAATACAATCTCACCAACTGATGCAAAATAGTCAAATGGTATGGAGAATAAGGCGGCGGGAGGAGTCCGGGAGTATTGGTTAGAGTTTGATTCCATTTCATGTTAGTTGATTCATGTAATGAATATGAGATGAAGCCAATGATCAACAGATATCTGGTAAACTGAACCATAGCCTCATTTGGATTATCCAATATGTGACGCAAAGCAGGTGCACCAGTGTAATGGTCGACTAAGTCAAATTCCAAGGTGTAGTATATTTCTCTTTGTGAGAACCTGTCGTAACTGCAGTCACTGCTCATCGTATATCGTCCATGTGGAATGATGATACCTAAATGAGCGAATGGGATAAATGTTTTCGGGTGCGCCTGAACCTGCAGGTGTGATTGCAATTATATGTTACAGTCTGTATAACATGCATGACTTGCTGAGCGAGTTCCAATGACTGACTTTGAACAAAGTTGGGAATGACATTGCTCATTGCTATTTCTCCTTGTCCCAGCTCCGTTTCATCCGGTTCTGATTGCTGTTTCAAGAATGGATACTGTGTTCGAGCCTGTTCTATTCTTCATTGATTATCTTGGACTGATGGTGGAATTTCTCGAACTGCTGGTGACTTGGGTTTCTCCATTCTGGAGCCGCGCCACGCTAGGGCCTTGCTCATATCTGTCAACCTCCTCCTGGGTATCGACATTATTGATTAGATTGCTATATTCAACCTTCTGTGGTTGTTGTAGTTCCACAGTAGTTGTGTCCCTATGAGGGCAATTTGGTGTAGGACAGTGTTCTGTACAGTATTGTTAAAGAACATATGCTCCTCGACTGGTTATAGGTCTTCTGTATTTATAACTGCGACACTCTAATATAAATTTGCACCTCTGGCGACTAACCACTGGACAGCTTTCCTCGATACGCTGCACCTGTCAGTGAGTGCGAATACAACTTTGTCTTAAATGGTGATACTGACACGTCCGTTGTCCTAAGTAAATGCAGCGAACATTATTCTCACAACTTTTACAATCTGAACTCATTCAATCCTGATCTTCAAATATCAACGTAGAGTATATAAAATATTATACTGTTACCAGGGTGCTTAATCCCAAGAATCAATACAATATTTATTGAATCCAAGTACAGCTGCTTATCTAAGAAACTATTTCTTTCCTCGTCTTGTCCCAAGGCTCAACCTCTTGACCTATTCTCAAAAGCAACTAAGTCAATTCTGAACCAAACAGTTCAACCCAGTTCCTGTCCAAGGAGTTAACGGTTATTAATAAACCTTACTCCTCAGAAAGTTCATACAATGGTAGCAGCCCAAAACATAAGTACTAATGTACCAGGAAACCATTACCGCTGCATGCCGCGAAATGTTTAACCGCAAGAGAGATGCGGATCACACACTGCTCTCCCAATTCAAAAATATGATCCCCTGAGAGTTCGATGCTCTTCTGGAGTACGTATTGCGAGTGTGTCAATCTGTGTTGAGACATATAAAGTTTGTTCAGGTAGATGGTATAGGGAAGTAATTTTGAAAGTATTTGTTGATAGAAACCTTAATAATATTTTAAGATCGTCTTCAGTGTATCTGATTGTTGACTTTGCGTAGCTGCCAGAGCTTGTTCTTCTCATTGCCGAAACAATGCTGTCTCATTATAGTTGTCTTTGAGGGTCTTGTACGCCCACACTTCGTCACGATGACTAAAATGCTCAGGATAGCATTATCGCGGTCGCGCCATGGCCTCTTTACATGCGCCGGATGATATTTGCCGCGCTTCGCGTAGGTTATTGTGTTCATGCAATGTACTTTCCCAGCGTTCTGCTCCTAATAACAATCGGGCCATCCATCGCACAATATCATGTCTGACAATGTGACCGACCGAACTTACACTTAGACATCTCACAATCCGTTTGCATCAGTAGTTGGAACATCAGCCGATCATTGACTGGTCAGTGCTTATCGCAGTTTAATGCCTCGCCATTTCGGCTGGTTGGCTTGCATCACAGATTTCATCGGGGACCAACTGATACTATGCCAATGTAGAAAACGCCGCGTCAGGTCGTATCCTGATATGAGTCTCACCTTGCGATGCATACTAACTAAAACCAATGAGCAGGGTTGCTAGAAGCCTCTTTTCATGAGCCAACATCATAATTCCCTCAGCCACGTCATGCTTAGGCCAAGACCATTCTCTTTGGCCGCGGAGTACCCTAGTGGTTCTTACCCTCTGAGAAGATACCCTTAAAGTCCCGATGACTCGCATATTGAGTATCGACAGCTGTATTTGGGTGTCGCAGTATGCTCCTGTTCGTTCAGACATGTCCCACTAGTTTCTGGAAAATCACTGTCGTTGAAAGCCCAAGCGCACTGCTAAAGCATGAGGCTTTCCAGTAAGGCAACATAGTCACATCATCAGAGATGAATCCACTAAGCATCACGCATGCTTTTTCAATTGACACTCGATTCCTATGTAGTTCTGTTAGTGACCCTAGAACTGGCGTATTTATTGTGTCTTGGATACGCAGTATGTATATCACGTGACCAGATCTAGAGTAACTCCATGACATATATCTATTATGACACCTATGCAAGTACCATTATTGCTATTATGGGAGAACCCCTAACAGGGAGCCATACTATGCCAGCAAGTTTAAAGTTAATTCGGTCAGCCATTTCTCTGTAAGGTTTGGGCATGACCGTGCAGTCGATTTTCCAGGATAATCTAATAACTCACTGGCATGCACGCACCTACACTTATGCCACTGAAAGCGTTGGTCAACTTGCACTATGTCATTGGATACTAGTTGTACTCCACCCAAGATTGTGTGGAGTGGTGAAAAGAATTGATTTAGGCAAATGCAGCCCATAGGATCTGTTCCACTAGGTCATTCTGCTCATACATACTACAACATTGTTCTGCTTGGCCACGCAGTTTGACCCTCCTCCTGAGGTTGGAAGGTGATTGAGAGTTGGTGATCGATAGTAAAGTGGAGTTATATACCATCCCACAATTAAACAGTACACTGATTGTGGGGATAGCTAATGACATGGTCTCATAAATTAGCTTTCACAATTACAAGTTTCAAAAATCTTTTTGTTTGCTCTATGACAATAATATCCTCTCTGCAGGTGATGTGAGTTTCCAGAGTGCTCAAATGATTGAAGATTACCAAGATCCTGGACTATCCCGATGCTGCTATCTCTGGCAAGTGCAGAATGCAATCCATGGTATGTTCTTCCCAAAGATGAGAAGGTGGTGCCAGTGGCAGATGGAGTACTTATCATACATAATGCAGTGCCTTGATTTTGGAGTATAGCTCGCTGGAGGCAACCTGCTTCAGTATATCTGACTGCTGTATAGGGCAGTTATAAATGTTTGATGCAAGCTCTGCATTCTTGATGGCAATGATAGGATTACTTTTTGGATTGTTGTGGATAATGCTGGTCTCTTAATGGCAGAGTGCTACAAGTAGAGAAATTGACCACCCGAAGGTCACAGGTGCATTGATGGATCTTGATATACTCTAATCTGCAATTTCAACATTGATCAGTATAAGTAATCAGATTTCGCTTGTAGGGCATGTTCATAGGCTATCATCATATCCAGTCCATTGTCACCATAGTAATCAGTGATTGTGGTCACTGCCATGGTGGTTGGAAGCCATGCTAGTTTCCTCTCACATCTTATCTCATAGTTGGATCAACTTAATGGTTCATCATCTCAGTTGTTCTTGCATTCCTGATGTTCAATAACACAGTCATATAATAAGAGAATCTCTGCGCTTCGACGCAGCGGCTCCAAGAGCACTTTGACCATTTCAAGGTACAATCGATTCCTGGGTTCACATTGTATCAGGAGGATATACTTCACTCCCGCAAGCCTGCGATGCTGTTGCTACATTGCATTGGCGATAGAAATGACGTTCCAATACTATGCAACATACTGGTATTCAGTATAACACCATTTTCACCAGTTGGAGTTGACTGGCATTAGAATTTTGGAATACATCATACTGGTTTTGAATTCTACCAATTGTAATGCTGCTTGTGTCAGTTAGCAGATCAATCTGCTTTGCCAGGTCAAAACGCTTGAGAATGGGTAAATTGGTGAAGGGCCTTTAAATTGTTCCAAATATGAGATCTGCATCCTGAGTGCACTCTGATTTGAGCTGTTAAGGCTTCTGGGACGTCTGTACTTAGGTCAGTATCTGTGGAGTAAGCACTGTTTTGTATCCAAATTCCCCGCTAACCAGTCGGTAGACATTCTTAAATCTAAAACGCACCTCTTCAATCCACACAATTGCCAGCATTGGCTAGTCTTTGGGTGCTGGTATATAGTCCAACTCCATGATGATTCAATCAAGGCTAATGACAATACTGAGAAAGTCAACCTCCTAGACTCCAAAATAACCCTTGTTCATGTTGCTGTAGACACCATGTTCTCATAGTCCCTTCAGCGCTGTTGTTACCTGCATCTTGTTCACCATGGTGTTGGTTGAGATCTTCCGCATATCATCAAGATATCACCCAGCAAAGTGGTCTCAGTGAGGCTGTCAGCAGTCACTGATATAAGGTTTGAAGGTCACTGGTGTATACTGCAAGGCTAAGGGCATCACAGGGTATATAAACTGGCCGTATCTGGTGTGAAAAGCAATGTTGCGCATAACACTATATGTCATTTGGAGAAGATGATAGACATTTTGCAAGATGTGTTTCATGAAGTTCGAAGACCCACACAACCAGCTGAACATATCTGGAATCGGGCCATGGTGATACCCAATCTTTGATGTGGCTGTATTGACAGCTAGGTAGTTTATAGACTGCCATGGGCAAGCATCCATCTGCTTCACAAACAAGATCAGTGCTGGCACAGGTGACAATGATTAGTGAATGAATCTGTAGTCCAGATATGTTGCAATGTGGGTTTTCAGAGTTTTTAACTCAACCTGTGCAAGGCTGTAGATTTGGCCATTCAGTCTATTAACGCGCAGGTTCAAGTCAATCATGTGGGGAATTGGCTAGTGCAGTGCGGGACACGTTGCTGTATATCTGCTTACAACATCTACATGGTCTTCGTATCTCACAAGAATATGACCTCTAATAGTTGTACAGTCAGAACCTGCTGTAGCATCTGGGCATTGGCTTCTATCACCAACTTCAGATGGGGAATGGTGATTGGGTATAAAAACCCAGAATTTGAGGATCAAGCATTTCACCCAGGAAAACTTCAAACCTCACTAGTTCTACAACCACCAATTATGACTCTGCTAGCTGATTGCAGCCATTCAATGATTTAATGACTACCTTTCCGGACAACTACTGCCACTGCTCCTTGATTGCTTGCCCGGCACTTTGGTTGATCACTCAAATTTCTCCTAGATCTCCCAATCTGGTGACCTCCATACTCACTCCCACAATTTCCCTGCATTCACAGACTGGTTGGGCGAAGGTCTTACTGGTCTTAACACTAGCTAACGGAATCTCAAGTCCAGTTGTTCAAACTTCTTTACTTGACTGAAGTATACTGGACATCCCAATCCTCCTAACCGACCACTGGACTATTAAACATGATCTATCTGCCTCACAATAGCTACTTGAGGTTATTAGGTAATTTATTTGACCTGTTGGCCCATTGATCTTGGGCTTGCAATTCAGGAACCACAGTTTTGCTTGTCTTAGGTCATATACCCTCACTCGGGTGACCAGCACCTCAGCTTTGTGGGTCAGAGCGAAGGAATCGCTACATTGCACTGTCACAGGTGTCTTCTGTATTTGCCTCACCCAAGTGATTATCTCACGATCAATCCTGTGGGCTGTGACTCATGTGCGCTGCTGAGTAAGGTAGTCTGAGTAAATTGAGACATTCTGGGGCCATAAAAGTGCTTCTAGCAGTGCAATCAATAAGTACTTGTACTTGCTGCAACTACATGGGTTGATCTTGGATCTAAGCATCATAGACTTTATGTGATGAACCTGGTATTGCAGTTCTACATGGGTTCTGACTAGACCTAAGTGCATTCCGGCTCTTCACAACAACCCTCAGCCAGATTGAGATTCTATGTGCTTGAATTTCCTCCAACATTGGCAAGGATAGCCTTCTATCCAATAACTACAGACGAAGATCTGATTTGCGCAACATCTCTTACCGAGCCAGATGCTATGACTATCATAGTAGTTCTTTGGTTGTCCTCAGTCAAAGAAGGGTTGGTGGTTAATGTGTTTTGCGTTGTCTTAAAGAGTGAGGTAAGTGGATATGTTGGCAGGAATATATCATATGTACACAAAAGATATATTCTAGGATGATCAGCAGCATATGCAGTTTCCTTCTGACTCCCTGGTTTGATACAGCTCCAGCGAGACATATGGAATAGGTAGTCATTCATGATCCATATCTGAACTTGAATTGTTGTGGTACTGAGTATTGGCCAGATTGGATATGGATGGTCAGAAGTTGTGTTTTTTGCCTCCTTCTTGAGATTATTTTCCTAATTGTTTTCAATGTTGATGTGGCTGTTGTTCCTGATGGTTCTTGACATCTGGCTTGGTTTCTGAATCTGTGGCACAATCAAAATGCACTTTGATATTGTTGAATTTTCCATTCTTTGGTATTTACTGTGTGATCTTGGATGTAAAACTTAGACATTGTCATCACCAAGTGATTTTGTAAACCTTCTTTGTGAACTGTGGGAGCCAACATGCTACTCTCCCACATACTTCGATTCAATCGGCATTGACCCAAACCAGCTGATGTTCTTCTTAGTGGAAGTTGGTTATACACTTTATTGATAGGTTGAGTTTCTGGTTTTTATTGCTGTACATCCTCTGCATTGTTTTCTCCCAATGCCTTGAGGTCATCCAGACAAAGATCTAAAGCTCTCCATTTAGCATAAAGCCATTGCACTATATCAGTTACCTACGGTTCTCTCAGATCCAAGTTCAGATAAATATATAGTATACTATGACTATTTATTTTATGTTTTGTACTGTCAGGATCTCCAGGTTGCAAAATAAGTGCATCGAACTGGAAGTAGGATTGGGATGTGTTGAGAAAGTGCTCAATCTTCATTGTGATATTGCATTACCATTCTGGATCGGACATATCAAAAATCTTCATTTTCTTTGCTTCTGGTTGGATAGACTCTGCAGTATTGCTACTTCATGGCTCTCAGCTCAGGATTCTGCATGCAGAGTTCAGTATTTTATTGGATGGTATTGTTGATCATCTCTCTCTTATTGTTCATCATACTTTGTATAGCCACAATTTTGAGTTGTGTGCTTGGCTTGAACTTGGGATCAGGCTCATGCTCATGCTCAGACTCAGGCTCAGACTCATTTTGACCCAGGTTGTCACTCGAACCACGACATGGCACAGGGTTGAAGTTGGCAGTATTGTTCCCGTAGCCACATTCATTCATGTTGTGTATTTCATTTGGAGGAAGTACTGAGACTTGTTGGGTGAGAATAGATATTACTCACCATTCTGGAGATTGTAGGTTGTTCATGCTGGACAGTGTTCTCAGAAAGTACAATTGACCTCTGGTAGCTTTCTTAGGATGTGTCACAGGAGGAGTGATTGTAAAATTGCCAACTAGACTATTTGTGTCTCTTGGTTTTGACCTTTTTGACAAAATTTCAAATAGCAGCAAACTTGTACATCCTATTGAACAAAACATATCTGAGAACTGCAAAATTGAATCTAGTGTCAAGGCACATATGCCTACCCTGGACTGTACATAGTTGGGGTTACTTGTACAGTTGCTCACATAAGCAGGTGAGGTTATATAGAGAAGAAAGTAGTAAGAAAGTGTAACCAGATCTTCCTGCCACGATATTAACAGTACATATGTGATACATATTTATCTGCCCGTATCTTGATCCCACTTTCCACCAATTGGCATAAACCTTGGTGAGACACACAGTGTGAAATAGTTGTACTTGATATCCAGGTCGAGGAGCACCAAGGCCGATTGAGCTGAGCCAACAGTGGCATTGGGGCACCTACACTAGTGGAGCCGCACAGAATGGCAGGTATAGATCACAGACTGAATTTGGGGAGCTCCAACCCAGGTGGAGGAGTGTCAACAGCAGTGGAGGAGCACAAGAGGAGCACAAAAGGAGCAGAATGAAGCAGCCCTGAAATGTGTAGGTGTTGTAAGCGGTGGCTATAACTTTACGATCAATCACCAGGAATGGGCAAACTATACCTCAATATTCATAGTCAGTAATTATCCGGGTAACCATTTTCACTGTTGCATATTGAGCCAGTGCACAATGAATAGCTGTACCCACTAGTGCAAAAGTTAGTGGAGTGAGAGGTTGAATGAACTGGGTTGTGATGGGCTGGTACCCTAGACCATTAGCAGTGAAGAAAAATTAATGGTAACTTAAATTGAACACTTTGAGTCTGGTGAATCATGAGATCTTATCTTCCCTCACCTTTGAGTGGTATTCATTGTCAAAAAGGAATTCCTTCAGCTGGATTCAAAGCTCAGTCTACTAGCCTACATCCAATAGTGAACTATGAACAACTGGTCAACAATCTCAATCTGTCAGCTGTTCTGAAATGGTTCTAACCAACATATGTAAACATGTACATTGTGTGATGTACTCAATAATGTAAGTCTGAGTGAGGAGCATGAATCAGAATACACACCTTACACAGTCTCATGCTTCCGAATCTATAGTACGAGATCGGCCAACAGGCAATTGTGAAGCAGATGATATACCCTGAGCAGTACTTGTTAATGCATACAGGTGGATCCAATGTGTGAATTGGTAGTCTCCGAGCTTGGTTAATCATTGTTTGCTGCTCATCCCATAATGTTTACGAATGAGTCTTTGTATATACATTCGCCACTGTGAACTATTATGCTACCTCAAACATATTCCGTTGGTGTAGGGGAATATTGGGAACTCAATGGGCTTGAGTTTAGAAACATTCTGATCTCCACTAAACCTGTATAGTGGGAGTATCTGGGTGGGAGCAAAATCAGACTTGCACAATTTGTTAAGGGTTGACTTTGGTGTTTGAGCCAAGGGGTGACTTAGCCCAAGCCAGATGTCAGGAATCAGGAAGCAAAGGGCTTGCAATGATTGTATCAGCATGGCTTGGTATATTTCCCATTAGTACCCTTGTGGTTTACCATGTCTTAAGGAAGTATAACAGACCTCAAAGTAGAACCTCTTGTTGGTAATCCTCATAGTCTTCTGCAATGTAAGAAGCCAAGGGGGACTTTTTGGGGTCCTGACTTCTGCCATCACTGATCTTCCAATTTATATTTTCATCATCCTGCTTGATTATAACTGATGTGTAGACAGTACACAGATCCATCACAACACTCAAGGGCAAGATTGAAAGCGAAGCAATTGATGGTTATTGAAGCATGCTTGTCTTCTTTCAGATAAGTGCTTGTGCCTACTCATGGCGTACATCTTAATTCTTCTGTAAAGTCCAATTTCTCAACTACCTGCCAATTAGTTCCATGTTGATGAAGTGAAGATAGAACTTCCGGAATGTAGAGAGAGAAGTATGATGTTTAACAGAAGAACTGAACAATATTGCAATGAAGTCACATCAGGTCCAATGCAATCAAATTTGAGGCTAGACAGAAATCAGTCCAAAATAATTTTCAGAGCTTCATATATATCGCAGGGATTCCAGTGCCCTGTGGTGTTTAAGGACATCTTAGGTACACCAAAATTGATGGATTCATCATGGCACTAATGCCCAATATTGGTACTTGTATCCAAGTATACTATTGATGCAAGAATTGGAGGTTGGTATAAGCCAACATATCATGAACTGACCAGATGTACCTGGAGAACCTTAGTCATTAACAAAGGTGTATTACTAACTGATATTTGGGGCCAGTCTTGTGGAGTACTGAGTAACTGATTGTTCATCATTGCCTCTACATAGGACTCCTCCAGAGGTGGTCATTATGCATCCAATTTGATCATTGGAGGTGACATCATGGCATATAAGTGTTGCCAATTGAAAAATGTGCACAACTTCAAAGATGTTGCAATTATTGACACAAGCAATGGATGAGTTACAACCGTCCAAACAAAGTTTATTATCGATAGAGGATGAATATCAATCCCCATTTGAGCTATATTTGTGCTATGGACTCCCTATGTTCATAACATTCTGTTGCTATAGGATTTGACCGCTATATCAGCAGTTGATATGACAATATCATGGGCACAATTGCATTATTAATAGTCCACATCTGCTGCATTCCTTGATAATACTGTTGCAGTCCTTCTCAGAGTGAAAGAATTTGTCTTTACAATGAGGACAATCAACATAAAGTATCAAAAGTAAGATACAAATAAGATTCAGGAGTAATGCAAGCGATTTCAGTTTTCATAAATGCCAAGATTCATTGCAAATTGATTATAAATAGTCACTCACATTCAGATGGTGCATATATTATCTAGTACTGAACAAATTAATGAATCACAACCTTATCATGAGTGATACTGATACCAAGTTCACTAAATACCACTGTTGGGATTGAAAGCCGTATATAAGACAATGTGGATCTGTTGCAAGGCTTCATCCGAAGCCTGTCAGCCCAATGATCAATTGTAGTTCTGGGCAATTGTGGTGTAGTGAGCCTTGAATTGTAAAGCAGAATTCAATGCAATGGCTGGGATTGCTGGAATATCTTACTTTGACAGTTACTTGAAATCTGAAAAGCTGGCTTGTCTAAACTCACCCATTCATTTCAGATTGACCTTTATCCACTGTTGGGATTGGGAAGTTGGCCAGAACTGGGTGTGGTCTGATTAAAATTTATTACAAACTTAAGCCTTTCAGGATTAGTGATATGCAGGAACTATTTATCACCAACTAAGTCTCTGAGAAAAGACAGCCGTTCTGCGGCATTTCACATCAAACAGTCCTGATGGATATTTTAAAACCAAATATATTTCATCCTTGTGTAGTTCAAAGCCCAAATACTCTAGTTAGGATACATCCTGTCAAATGTGTACCAAATGCATTGTAAAACATTAGCCTCATGGCGACAGTGCAGTATTTAAGAGAAGTGTGAATTGCCATTCAGCTGCAGAGCTGCTGTACAGAAACTTACATTCAAGATTCTCTCTTTCAATCTGCAGCTTCAATTTAGGAGCACTCACCACAAAAGCTATTTTAGAATCTTGGAATGATAGGTCCAAATATAACTTAGTCAATATCCTGTCCATTGAGGTAACAGATTGAACAGGGCAGCACATTGTAGGTTTAGTGTGCAGAGAACACCATCCTTCCAAAAATCATTGATATGGAGCATAACATTTATTGTATTTCAGTGGCAGCATTTACATACTATTCAGGTAGAGATTTACAATTTAGCTGAAACTAAGTGGGATGAGCCACCTGACTCTACAGCTGTAGTGTGCAAAAGAAGACAATCTGTCTGTACTTGCTGCTACTAATTCAAAAACATTCAGGAAAGAAAAAAGTGTACTTGAAATAAAGTAAAAGGAAATAAACAAGGGAAATACAAACTGGGTACACATGCTTCATTGGCAGATGTGTGGCTCGAAGACATACATCGACTAGAATTATATTCTGGTCAATTGTTGCAGCTCGTCAAACTCAGCATTATGAACAATATCTGCATTTTGTGATATTTGTAAAACTATTATACTTGACTGGATCATGGATCTTATGTGTACTCACACTTCAATTATTGGCCAGAAAATATTCAACTACATGTTAATCAATCATATGAGAAATACCTGAATCACATCTCAGGATATGATATATGAACTGAACTTAATCTGGTAGGTCTATATTTTCCTACATTATCGCAATATGCAGTGTTGGATCCATCAAAATGAATGTCAAGAAATGTCAGAGATTTCTCAGTGCAATTGATAGTAATTGATTCAGTAAATTTCCAAATTCTTACCAGATTGCCAATGTCCAGTGCACCTGATATATGCCATTGACAAACCATTTGAAATACTGCCACAGTTCCCAGTGCATCGGACATATGCTGTTGACAAATAATGGTAATTGCTGTCACTCTTTCTGATATATCTGTATTATGCCTTTCACAAATATTTCCAATCATATTGGCTGATTTATGTATTACAATTCCACACAGACAATTCACTATAAGGTATGGCAAGCCTGCATGTGCCAACCATTCTCACAATAACCAAAATTTGTTACCATGGAGTTTGACTTCGTCAAGTACATGCTGACAAAACATTCAAACTTCTAGTTACCACTTTACAGGTATATCTACTTCAATAACAATTTTATCTGTCACACATAGCTATGTTTTGGTGTACCAAATGTGTATTTATCATTAACGTCATCTTATCATTGTCACAATGTATCAAGAAACACCAAACAAAATTCAACTCTGACTGATATTGTTATAATCTCCCGGAGTGTCTCACAAATAACATGTTTTAACTATATTGCATGAGTTGAGTAGCTTGTATTCACTGAATGCTAAAACAGATATACCTTGATTGCATCTTCCTGATGACATATATTCCTCCTCTCAATCTGACTTCAAGAGAGCTTCTTGCTCTGTAAGCCACATTCAATGATCCTGGCAAAACTCTGACATCTGTTGCATTATTAAGGTTGTTATGTTTGGTTGTCTCATCAGGCAATGTGGGACTATCAGTTAGGTCACTCAAGAGTGTTGGTGCAGATCACTCTCTTGGATATCATTCCCACCATGTGCTGAATTTAGCAGACATTATTGTGGAACTCTACTTTGCCCATGGTGAACAACCTGTTCAATTGCCCAGCACTGTTAATTCAATAGCCAGAACTTCTGAGTTATTGCGGTATGATTTGTAGCAGTAAGTTTTAATCCTGTCCCACCCACTTGAGGTGCAGTCATAAAGACAGCAGGGTCAGGTGAATCTTGGAATCTGAGCTGCATTTCTGTATGATTATTGTTGCCCATTTCCATATACATGATGAAACTATCTATATGATTCACCAATGACTTTGTAAGCCACCACACTAAATGATGGACGATGCCAGGCAGAGGACAAAATAGCACTGCCATTTGTAGAACAGGCTCACCAGAAAAGGTGATTTCAATCCTTTCAATTCTATTAAGGATACCCACATTCGATACTTCATTCTCATTATGTTCATGATACTCCACTAGTTCATACTCAATCATGTGCATAGATGTATCTCCCAGCCATTAGACAATCAAACAATCCACCTTGGCTTTTGCTGGCCCTTGAGTGACCAAGAGTCCTGCATTGTCCGTGATAACCTTCATATAATCCCAAACAATTGAGTAACATGCTCTCTGTAATTGATGTACTCTCCATGCTTCTGAAGCACCTCACAAAGTGTATCATTCCACCAATAGGATTAGTTATGCTTACTCTTGCTCAGGCCATTGAGATCAATGAGGTGTATATTCTTCTCCAGAATCCTGACCAGTGGTTTGCCATGTGCAAGATTTCATTGTGGCAATCTCCTTATGATCCAGGGCTTTTGATTTGTATTATTGAGTGTGCCACATTCTTTCAAGTCTCATTGTCTTCAGTTGGGATGGTATGTTTTAAAGCTTTCACCACAGGATACTGTATCTTGGTGGCATGAATTTCCATTGCAGTATCAGCCTCAGAATCTTCAGGAGAAACAGATAACAGCCACACTGTATAGTAACGCCAATCAAACATAGAATGGTATCGCAGGGTTACTGTGACTTGAAGGCAGAATAGAATTCTTGCATTCTTTGCAATTTGCCAGCCAATATTGTTATTCATCTTATATTTACAAGACTTATCAATAATTCCCACACCCTATAGACACTGTGTCATGAGGCGATTGCTTGATGGTATAAGTTGGGATGTGAAGGTGTTAAGTATTAAACAAGTTGGATATTCTGATGGTTTTCTGGCCGATCAATTCTGGTGTTCACATCATTGTGTGAGATAGGTATTTGCCACATCTAACTAGTGTTAGCAACGGGTCCAGATTCCCGGGTCGGTTCCGGGTCCGGTTCCAACCCAGAACCGAACCGTTGCAACGGGTTTCCACACAAAACCAGCTCCTGAAAAGTCAACATTTCTTGCTCCAATTAAGTATTCGAGTTCTGATCGTATCACAACATGAACAATATGTAGATTGTGCAGTTTTAGTCGCTCCTTCACCTTCCGCTTTCAGATTTGCGATCCGACAAGCATTCGTTGAGTCGCGATCAAAAACCCGCCAATTTCGCTTAAATTCAGCCTGTATTTCACAGCCACTCAACGAATATCAGTCGGATTGCAAATCTGAAAGCGGGAGGTGAAAGAGCGACTAATGCTGCACAATTTACGTACTGATCATGTCATGATACCATCAGAACTCAAATACTTAATTGGAGCCAAAGTTGTAGGAACCGTAAAATGGAACCGCGGTCCGGTTCTAACCCGTCCCCGAACCTGGTAGGTACCCCTGTTTTCCGCGTAACCACCCGGACTGGACCGTCCGGTCCGGTTCCAAACCCGGACCGCAGCCGGGTAACCTGGAACCGTTGCTAACACTACATCTAACCAGTCAACCAGTTTCAAATTGGTCACATTTGTCATCTCATCAATGACACTATGGAATGTATCCACCACTCTGACCATAATAGCTGTCAGAATTGTTTCAACCACTGAAGTAAGTGCTGGATACCCTTGTAGTGTAGTTGTGTGGATATCTAAAAGCAATAAGAAACTACATTCATTCTCTGAAATGGATGCCAATCTTGTACATTATCAATCATTCCAGAATATTCCCTCTGTACTATATTCACACAATCCACCATGGTATTCCTCTACAGAATTGATCACAACAAATCCTCTACAATCTTCTCTGACTGCAATTTGTATACCATAGTCACCCCCACTCAGGTGACCATCTTGCTGAGACCTATGTAATCTTCCATGAGCACTCCTGTCCTGTCTGAATTCCAAACCCATCACCTTATGTTAATCCATAGTACCCAAACCTGATGCACCAGAAAGTTGGTGCCAGACAGACCCAGAATTAAATACTTGTTGCCACGAACTCTGTTAATTGCTGATTGGTGAATATGACAGGTATTCAGTAGTATCAACACCTCATTCAGAAAGTGATTTGCAAAATGATCGTTGACTGAATTGAAAACAATGCTCAATATGATACTGCTCTTTTCTGAATTGAGGATCATCCTTCCAGCCATGTGTTTCTCAATCTCCATTGCACAGTTGCTTCCATTCTGTGCACTCCATGTAATCTCTCACAGCTGTCCTGTGGTATGTTTGCCCGATTGGCTTATACTGTGGCCCGATAACAATTTACCATTATGATACATATTGGAAAGTTGAGTATTGGTACAAATTAATGTTTTGTAGAATATAATCATTTCTCTGCTTTCAATTACAACTCAGAGTGATACTTTGATATCAGCAAGATGTAAACTATTCCAGCTCTCACATTCAAGTCTCACAGATACTGCAGTTAACCTTTCCACTACTTCTAACTAATTTTTTATCTGCTGAAGACCCCATAACTCTTGCATAGTCCTTCCAGATGCTGCGAGCACACTTTCATGTGCTCCAGTAAGTACATGCAGTTATGGAGGTACATATAGAATACTGCTGATTTGGACTAATTGGATAGTTATTTTACAGAGCAGCTGAAATCACAGTGGTGGTCTGTGGGAGACCATCAGAGCAGCTGAGATCTCTGGGCAGATCTGAGGCAGACCTGAAACTTGGTGTGGTATGCTTACAGCAGTCGTTCTCAGAGTTCAGTGTCCCATAACTACAAGCCATTACAGTTATCATATCCATCTTTGTTAAAATCCCAAGACTATTTGCAGCATCATAATATTTATATATTACCTATCTAAATGTATCAATTTATGTACATTCTGTCGATCTGACAGTAGTGTCAGCAACGATTCCGGACCGTCACTTCGGGTCCGGGTCCGGGTCCAAACCAAACCGTTGCCCAATTGGCGGTCCAGGTTGTCAATAAACCGGAATCGTCAACTCGGGTACAGTTCAAAGGTACACTCCCAACCCGTCTGAATTGGGTGGGTTGTCAGCGAGTCGCCCAGTGGGTCCATCTATAGATTCAAATAAGGCTCTTGTTTTTGGAATTTGTTAATTGTATCTTATCAAAATGGCGTTTTGAACAACCAATGATGTGTTTTTGTATGCTTTGCAGCTTGCAATATAGATTAATTTGGACTCGGTATTTAACATTTGGTATATTGTATTTTTGGCAATGATGGCGGTCAATAATTCCGTTATGAACGCGAAGATTAGCGCAATGACTTGATTACCAAATATGCAACAACTAAAACTGTTGACGCTCTGTTGATGCTCATTTTCAGGATGCGGCAGGGAGCATTGTGCTGTTGTTTTTGCCAGCAAAGGCTGCCAATATTTGATAAATGGATGAATGCAACCAATTGGAACATAAATTAACCAAGATGCGAAGCTAAAAATCATTGACGCTCCTTTGACGCTCATTTTCAGAATGGGGCAATGACTGTGTTGCTGTCTCTTTTGCCAATGAAAACTGCCAATACATCGATTATGCCTAACAGCGACCAAAGCACTGTGTAATTACCATACTTACATAACCACAAATCGTTGATGCTCCGTTGACGCTCATTCTCTGAATGGGGCGATGACCGTGTTGCTGTCTTTTTGCCAATAAAAGGTGCCAATCCATCGATTATGCCTAACAGTGACCAAAGCACTGTGTAATTACCGTACTTACATAACCACAAATCATTGACGCTGCATTGACGCTCATTCCCAGAATGGGGCGATGACCGTGTTGCTGTCTCTTTTGCGAATAAAAGCTGCCAATACATCGGTTATGCCTAACGGCGACCAAAGCACTATTCAATTACCGTACTTACATGACCTCAAATTGTTGACGCTCCGTTGACGCTCCTTTTACTGTATTGGCCATTCAACATCTGCTGCCATCGACAGTAGTTTGCATTATGATTTGAACTTATGGGAAGTCTTTCTGCCAGATTAAGACTTGGCCCTGTGGCAAAGCAGAGCGCAGTAACATTCTTGCACTGTTCGCTCACACATGACTAAAATCTACGTTTCTTGCCAAAAGCTTCATTGCCCCTGCTATACATCTGTTTATCAACCGATATTAACAAGCTTCAGCTCACCATTCGCCCATAATATATCTCTAACTAAAACACTCAGTCAAGATACACAAAGAAGCTGGTGAAACATGACGCATTCTGTCCTACATTTTCTTGACTCCCTTGTTCCTTCTTGTTTCGATTGCATTGACCGTCACCAACACCTTTTCAGCCTGTCTCTTTGACTTCCGGGTAGACCGAATCAATCCAGGAACATTTGGCGCGGCGCTCACATCCCGCTGCTATTGGGATTCCGGATCCTCAATGCTATAGTCTTGGTCCATATCGTATTCAACGTCCGCCGCACAATCCTCTTCAATGTCAATTGGATCATTTAAGTTCCCATTGCAGTCAAGCCAATCTTCACTGTCCGAAAGGCTTTCAGGTGAGCTATCCTCGTCACTTTCGACTGGATGACGGTTGATTCTCCGGATTCTGCGGACATTTAAGATTTGAGTACGTCCTCCAGGGAGGTCCTTTGCAGACAATGGTGGTGGCAAAGGAGATCTTCCTGACAGTTTGAATGCAGCCGCACCATCATGTTGAAAGAGTGACCAGGATGCTTTGACGATCTCTTCGGTGTCCGAAATGTATCCCACAGCAGTCATCTGCTTGTTTTGAGCGCGAGATTCCTTCTGTGTAGCACGTAGGTTTTGGCTGCTCTGCCACATCTCCAAAATGTCGTGAACCTTGGCCATTCTGTGCAGTTCCCTTTCCTCCGCCTCTCTCTTCATGTCTGAGTCGCTTTCTGTGTTCGCGTTATCCAATTCTGGATCAGTGCCTGCCAAAATCCCATTATTGGCTCGAGCCAACTGCCTTACAACGACTGTTTCGCGAAGGGTCTCGCCTGTGGTTTTGGACTGACTCCAGCCGATAACATCTCGGCCACGGGAAAAACTGGCCTCCACTCCGACACCATGTGGTATGATGGAGAATGTGTCGCGCACCACATCGGAGATATCGGCGTACTTTGAGTGCGTTTCCTCCTGTTGACGCCACCAGTCTGTTATGTCCAGGATCCAGAATGTACTACTAAACTCCATTGGGTTGGAGTGGTAATCATTGAGATTAGGATTAATTTGCCCCCAGTTCTTTGGTGCTTCAGGCGGCGAATTCAAATAGAGCCTGGCGGCGGAAAATCACAGCGCAGCGCGATCGCTTCGTCCTGGTGTCGTCTCAGCCAGATTGTTAGGCATTAAGTATTCTTCATCATCGCTGGACAAATCATATGGATCAATAGATGATTGACAGGATCGTGAAGCCGTTGAAGAGGAGATGTGATCGCTGCACGGTAAGCTTTGGTATGTATTGACGGGCATGCGTCGATGTTTGGCGCAGTATTCATTCTCCACATACTTCAGAAAGGCCTCTTGGTATTGAGTAGTATAGGATGTCTCGCCCTCAGGATTGATATCCATTTGCTTTTCCCACTTTCTCAATGATCGCAACTTCCGGAAAGGATCGACAATATGTGCAGAAATTAGAAGCATGCCCGTCGTTGTAGTCACTTTGGCGTAGTATTTGGACAGCTTCTGTCGAGCTAACTTCACTGCGAAGAACAAGTCTTCTCTCCATGGAGTTTTCTTCGTAGACAAAGCTCGCATCACGCCATCCATGTGATCAAACATGTCATTGTACACTGAGATAACATGGGGCAATGTGACTGTACGCCTCATCGACATCCAAATGGTCCAATATCCGAGTGGCCTTAATACTTCCATGACATACTTCACAATGGTCCATTCATCTTGAGTTGTGAACAGTGGCCGGTATTCGGTGTATTTTGGATTTTGAAGCAATTCATGTGTGAACTCCCGTAATCGGTAGGCCCGCTCGCGTAACTCCAGTGTAGAGTTCCAACCTGTCTTCACATCCATAATCGGAAGTACTGCAATGTGGACTTTGGCTTTTTGACAGTCAATGAACTCCTTTCGACGACCAGGTGTCAGCGTAATCAATAGAGCATGCATTCTCTGATTTAAGAAGGTCAGTTTCAGGACTTTCAAAATATCATGAAATACGTACTTTCTCAATTATCTTTGCCAAACCAGGTCTCATGGCCGACACCATGTTGATTCTAGCATTGCCCTCTTTTCGAAGTCTTTGAGTCTTCCCGATGTCTATACTTTCATTCTCTCCAACTTCCTCACCGCGCTCATGGGCTTCCCAAGACTTGGTGTGGCCTTTTACACTGAGACTGCTCATGAATGCACCTAACGCCAGCAGTATGACTTGCGCCATGCACGGTATGTGGTTCCTCAATGCAGACCACGAGATTACAGAGCCCTCAAGTGTTGATTGCAGCTCGCGTGTCATCGAGTAATATGAGAAAGCATTATCCGTCGTAATACCGAGCAAACGGCTGTCGGTGAGCTCAGAACGATCCAGCACATCCTTCAAATGTACAGCGAGCCTTGCTCCTGTATGTTGGCCCTTGACCTATCATCCTTCAATAGCTTTCGAAATGGGAAAAGAATAGGTGATCAATCTCATCAAAAGCGAGTCGAACTTCACGCAATGACCAACGTTATGGCGAATTTGTTTGTTGATGTCCATCCGTCCAAAGCTAATCTAACTTTGTTTCGTGATGGCAATAGCTTCTTAATTGCATCCACTGTCAGTGCATATTCCCTACAGCAGATGTTGTTCAGGGTTGTAGCAGACGGCAGGACAAGGTCATCGTGTAATGCTTGATATGACCACCGTAGCTCGAGATTTGATATTGCGTTCCATGGAATATGAGCCGAAACAAATCCTAACATGAGGTATCGACACCATGTGTCTTGGTGAAATTCGGAAGTGTCAAAGTCCTTATCTGCCAATTTCGAACATTTTGTCTGCCATTTCAATTAATATGTATTAAACTGGATGTCAAATCTGATTTTCCTCTGCATACTTGCTATTGTGATTCCTCGACTTCCTTGCCTCTTCAAGATGGCCAAAGCAGTTTCATCAACCGTTGGACTAGTCAATTCGGTGACTTCTGTCTCTGGTAATTCATTTAACTTTGCGATGTGAGCTTTTGCAACCAAGTGTTTCCCCATTGAGCTGGTCCCATGTTCTGATGGATGGCAAAGAACATGATGACAAACGATACATATGATGCCAGGGCTGCCGGTCGCTTCAATTCCGCAGTGTAAATAGAATCGCCACGATGGCGCATGTCTAGAATTCTTCCAAGCAATAGGCCCCTTCAAGCCATCATTCATTGAATCCCACCACGCATCAAAAACGATTTGCAATGTAAGGTCGCTCATATCACGAATAAAGACACGTTCATTTTTGGAAGAGATCATAACCTCGAGTGAAGAGGTGTTCAAAGATTTGGAATCTGACATGGCGGTAAGAATTAGAACGCTGGTTGATCTGACTCGAAAGACTGGCGTAACTGACGATACAGTAATGCAGACTGCGACTTCTTAAATATTGACTCTACATTTCCAAGCAAAAGAATCAGATCTGTAAGACATTGCATGCATGGTTGTGAAGTTGTATACAAGGATAGATTGCGAAGAGTGACCGCTTAAAACTTGATTTAGGAACTGCACATTGCAGCACATCGCTGTGTAGCGATCTGAGCATCCACCAAAACTGGTGATGCTGTGTGGGCGCTCAATTGTAGGAGGCGGACGCAATATCATCACTTACATTTTTGCCATGAAAGGCTGCCGATGAGTTCATTGTGGGTTATCTGCGTTCCATTGCCGTTGGATTATCCAACATGCAAGATGAAAAATCGTTGACGCTCTGTTGACGCTCATTTTGCGACCAGGTTACGATCTTACTGGAGGCATCTTTGCCTAGAAAGGCGGACGATAGTTCGATTATGAGTCAATGTCGCCGCACAACTCTTGCCTTTTCCAATATGCAAGGCCAGAAGTTGTTGACGCTCCGTTGACGCTCATTTTTGGGACATACTAGCGATGTTGTCGCAACCATTTTCGCATAGAAAGGCAGCCGATAGTTTGATGATAGTTCAATCTCGCCACGCAGCCCTTGCATTTGCCATGATGCAAGGCGAAAAGCCGTTGACGCTCCGTTGACGCTCATATTTAGGACATAGTCCCGATGTTGTCGCAACCATGTTCTACCAAGAAATGCAGGCGCTAGTTTGATTTTGAGTCAAGGATGCAGCGAAACCCGCTGAATTTTCAACGATGCAATGCCAAAACTCGTTGACGCTCCGTTGACGCTCATTTTTAGGAGGTAGTAGTGATATCATCTGTTGCATTTTTACCTATAACGGCCGCCAAAATTATGATTATGGCTAAATGCCGTTGCACAGCCCAGCAATTATCCAGGATGTAAGACCAGAAATCGTTGACGCTCTGTTGATGCTCATTTCTATCACAGGGCAATGTGCGTATGGCTTGCCATTTTCCCTACTAAGCTGGCCAATACTTCTTCTTTGGATGGATGCGACTATGCAGGCGGGTGATTGCTGGATAGATATGACTATAAATCGTTGACGCTCCGTTGACGCTCACCTTTGAGCTTACCTTAGAGACCTACTGACAGTCATTGGGTGCACAACAATTGTACAAAACATG
>Ga0307512_10001102_pt1 | contig 39241 bp, 48 predicted proteins | sample 14_EM_MG_FD_200267 | JGI IMG/M metagenome (GOLD analysis project Ga0307512, IMG submission 200267) | Populus trichocarpa ectomycorrhiza microbial communities from riparian zone in the Pacific Northwest, United States - 14_EM | ecosystem: Host-associated > Plants > Roots > Unclassified | place...
CGCTTGCTACCTGTGCTGACACAAGCCCGATGGCCTAATCCGACAGACGGTGAGGTTCTCCCGGGTGGTTCCTCCGCTTGCTACCTGTGCTGTGCTGACACAAACCCGATGGCCTAATCCGACAGAAAGTGAGGTTCTCCCGGGTGGTTCCTCCGCTTGCTACCTGTGCTGTGCTGACACAAGCCCGATGGCCTAATCCGACAGAGCGTGAGCTTCTCCGGGTGGTTCCTCCGCTTGCTACCTGTGCTGTGCTGACACAAGCCCGATGGCCTGATCCGACAGAGTGTGAGTTTCTCTACTGCTAACTACTGGTGCTGAGTGCTGACACAAGCCCGATGGCCTAATCCGACAGAGAGTGAGGTTCTCCCGGGTGGTTCCTCCGCTTGCTACCAATGCTGTGCTGACACAAGCCCGATGGCCTGATCCGACAGATTGTGAGTTTCTGCAGGATAATTCCCCTTCTTACCACCGGGGCATAGTGGTGACACGAGCCTGGTGGCTGATTGGACAGGGCGTGAGTTTCTGCATGATGATTCGCCTGCTTACTACCGGTGCGGTAGCTGACTTGGGCCTGATGGCCTGATCCGACAGCCCGTGAGTTTCTCCTGACAGTTCCCCAACTTGTTACCTGTGCCGAGTGCTGACCTGTGCTCGACATCCTGAACTGTCAGCCGGTGAGTTCCTGCCGGATTATTCCCCACTTGTTACCGGTATCAAGTGCTAACAGGTGCCCGCATGACTTCTTCAATAGACCGTAAGTTAATTTTGACTATTCCCCCGCTTGCTACCAGTGTGGAATGCTGACCCGAGCCCGATTGCCTGATCCGTCAGCGGGTGAGTTCATGCCTGATGATTCCCCACTTGCTACCGGTGCTGTGTGCTGACACGAGCCCGATGGTGTGATCCGACAGGATGTGAGTTTCTTCCTGACAGTTCCCCTGCTTGCCACTGCTTTTGAGTGCTGACTTGAGCCTGATGACCTGTTCCAACAGCCCGTGAGTTTCTCCTTAGAGTTCCCCCACTTGCCACCAGGTGCCGAGTGCTGAGAGTAGCTTAATGACATACTTTTTCAGCCGGTGAGTTCCTGTGTGATGGTTCCTCCTCAGCTACCAGGTGATGAGTACTTACATGATCTCGATGGCTCTATCTGTCAGCTGGTGAGTTCCTGCCAGATTATTCTCTGTTTGCTACCGCTACCGAGTTCCTGACGTGAGTCTAATCGTTTGATCTGACAGCAAGTGAGTTTCCCCTAAATGGTTCCCCCGCTTCTTGGCGTTCTGTGTGCTGACGTGAACCCGATGTCCTGATCTGACAGTGAGTGAGTTTGTCCCCGACGGCTGCCTAGTTGACGTGCTCATGTGAGCCCGATGGCCTGATTCTACAGTGATAGCGCGTGAGCTTTCGCAAGACTCCCGTCTGAACTTTGCGGTGGCTAACGCGAACTCGATGGCATAATTGTAGCCGGTGAGTTTTTCGTTCACCATCCAGCCATATTCACCACTGGTTAACGTTAACCCGATTTTTGTATTTACACAATAGAAAGTTAGTTGTGCTTCTACTAATTCCCAATCACGCAGGCCTTGGGCTAATCTGGGTTTGGTTGTCTCATTATTACATGTAGAATGTAAGATTTCCTTGGGCTATTATTATCATCATGTAATGCTTGCTAACTTTTAGTTGATGGCTTTGATAGTAGGTGAATTTCTCCTGAAACTCTGTATTCTGGCACTGGCTTGCTAACCTGAGCTTATGGCTTATTTTGCAGAAAGTAAGTTTCTCCTGTAACCTTCAGGCTATGGTGTTGTCTAATGGGCTCGGTAACTTGATTTTACAGCTTGTAAGTTTCTCTGGATAATATGCAGAGTATCCCGTGGATATTCCTAGACTCTCTGGCAGATACCTAACGTGATCTTGGTGTGTTTGAATTGTCAGCCTTGGAGCTGGATTTGACGACCTTGACGATGGATCTAACGACCTTGAGAATGGGTCTGAAAATGTCGAGAGCGGATCTGCAAACCTTGAGATTGTATCTGACAGTTTTGAGAATGAATGAGTTGTTGTCCAAACCCTGCAACTAGATTTGATTTCTATAGGTTGCGCACCGACTCTCCAGTGCTAAACTTTGTCACTGACTGAAAGTTAGGCTGTGAATTGGCGGAATAGATTTCAATGTGGAGGATGCTGATTGAGTTGGTTCAATAAGTGTTTCCCAACTTCAGTTCAATTTGGCCCTTGAAATATTACAATGTGCATAGTTGATTGTCTCTCCATTTTATTTACTTAGGCAGGGTTATTTATTCGCCACAGCTCATGGTTAGCTGATATTTGTCGTTTATCTGTTTGCAAAGTAAATGTTTCTTGGTTCGGACTGGGAAGATGCTGTTTATTGTTATAACATGTCAATCCACACTCATCAAAGACTAAAAGCTGACTCCTAGCTAGGTCACTCTTTACTTCGTTTCTTCATTTATCATTGGCATTGTTTGTTTTAAACATACTGCATTCACGCTATCTAGAGTATGACAGAGCCCGTTTCACTTCTCCCTCAAGATGGTCGGCTATGTGGGGGAGACCCCCTTCAGTGAATCTTCTTCCCCATTCACAAATGAAACTAGGGCAAAAATGAACAGTCATAAACAAAAGAATTATAAGAGACAGACAAACGCCACTGCCACTTTTCTAATAGTGAAAACCACAGGATGGTAACGGAACGGGATTTGGGGCGCCGAAAATACGGCATCCCGAGTGATATTGGACGGGATTCTGTGTTATATCGTGTTAAATGATAGAAAACGGCCGCCGAGTAAGAACGGCCCTTCCGAATCAAGATCGGACACGGGGGGCTAATAGATCCCATCGAGTAGATCATTTGACGTCTAAAATGTGTTCTTATCGAACAAATATTCGTGGAGTTGGCATGGGTGGCGGAAGTGATGGAACTCTCCCCCAACTAACCCCCCCACTATCCACCCATGCGAACTCCACGAATATTTGTCCGATAAGAACGCTTGTTAGACATGAAATGGTCTCCTCTTTGAGTTCTACTAGGTTCAAACGTTCAATCTTGATTCTGAGCAGCCGTTCTTACGCGGCGGCTATATATGCGTATTTTGAGCGGTAGGAGACCAGCGGAGACGAGCAGGGACAATCCCGTTTGCACACCGTGTTTTTGCTAGGCCGGGAGATATCCCGTCGTGGCAATTTCACCGGGTAGTTTTTGGAAGGTAATCCCGTCCTGTTTCCATCCCGTGGTTCACAAGTCTACTAAGCGGCGTGGAACTTCCCTACCTCCGTCCGACAGCTATCCAAAGCTCCTGCTGCTCATTTTTCCACCGAGTTCAGTGGCGGAATCGGAGCTCCCGTATCTAGGCCACCCTCCCATACCATCTGTACTGCTGTGCTGGTCGTCATATCCGATGTTCTCAATGGTCGGGGGGAGCAGTCTAAACTGGAACAGTCCGGTTCAGTGCGGGTTATTTGGATTGGAATCGGATCAGTCTAACATTTCATCAGACCGGTTCAGGCTCATCCTGGACTGGTCCTAGATTTCAAAGTAGGGTTAGGTTTTAACTTCCCGGAGTCGGGTTGATAATGGGATATATTTGCCCACATTGACTGGAAACTCATACTATACTGGACATTATCATCCATTTTGCGTATTCGCTGCTTAAAAGTGGGAAGAATCATGATTTTTGTAGCTAAGAGTTATACCGAATCTGGATAACATTACCAGAAAATAAACTAGTGCAGACCAATGCAGTCAAGACTTCCAGCCTTTGGTCCAATACAGCCAGTCCTCGCTGCTGGACTGTGTTATATGTATACTTAGACCCTCTGTAGGACTCTCGGAGAGTACCACTGGGCATTCCGGTAGGACTTAAGACATGCCGACAGGGCACGAGGCGTAGGGCATGCCGGTAGGGCAAAAAGGGTACTGATAGAGCACAAGGAACTGCGACGGGATCTCAGTACATATACGAGCATAGATACCTACGATAGATAGACAATCTATCATCGCACAAAGCAATAGATTGGACTTTACTGATCCCCTACCTGAGACCGGGTCCGTATAGACTGTTGAGAACATTAGTCATATCGGTGTCCAAAGTGTTTAAGATATATAGCCGTCAGTGTGTGTCCACACCTCAGTCTACAGTACCAGGTGGCCAGTAATTTCTGGTTTCTCATCGGGATTGGCCTCCGGCTTCCATCCTTTCGGGAGTCATTTCGGCATCCGTAGTCAGTGTTCCCGACAGGCCCGGCCGGCCCGTGGTTGGGCCTGTGGCCTGTAGGCCGGGCCAGATGAGGCCGTTTGGTTTTAGAAACTGTGCAGGCCAGGCCAACGATCTGACAGCCTGGGCTATAACTGTGGGTAACTAGGTGAACTATTATACGTATATAGATACGGGTTGTCATCATATGCAGTCACCACGAAGCATTCTGATTGGTGGAACTTTCTTCCGCTGTGGCTGATGTCGCGCTGTGGCGGGAACATCCGTTTCCCACCACCACCGCCACTCAGCTTGGCAGAGGAAAGCTGGCGGTCATCTCATCTTATCATCATACAACGAAATAGACACTCTATCCCAGCTTTTGATCTCACTCGCTCTTGCCGAGATTTCGTAGATCCACGCAATTGCGTGGTTCCTCACGGCCAGGTACCCTGTCATATCTTCTCACCCTCTGCCTACCATCCTCTGGCAAGAATCGCTCTTTCTGGTGTGCCGGAGTGTGGATGATGGGCTCTCGGCCTTCTAGCTTCGACAAATTCCCTTTGGATACAGCGAGAGGTGCGGCGGAGTGATGATGATGCGCTTCCTGCCATCTTGCTCTGTCGTTTCACCACAGTGCGTCCAGAGCCGCAACTCTATGACGTCGATCTCCCAGAGCCGCAACTCCATCTCCATTGCCTGATGCTATCGCAAGCCCGTCAACACAATAGCTTTCACATTCTGCATGCTTTTTCGCACTCTGCTTCCTTCACGTTGCAAATATCCAGCTGTGTAAACCTTTCTGCAACATGTTTCCATTACATTTCAACATACTCAAAATATTGTATCCTAGACCAATAACAATATTTCAAACTTGAGTCTCTCTGCTAAATCTTGCGTTTTCATAGTTTGTTTGCTTATCTTGATCAGCATGTTGCCATACGTTGCATATATGCAAGAGTTCCGTTGACATCCGTCTGCAACCGCAACATCCATCATTGCACTCTGATGCTGTTATACATGTTCACAATTTTTTAACTATTCTAGGCCTCATTGCCTTCACCTTCACTGAATCTGCTCACTTTTACCCGACGACTCTAGTCTTATCATTCTCGAACTGTAACCCTACTGCTATTTTAGGATGTTGTTATATACATGGATAAAGCGCACAATCGTCCGGATCTGCAACTCCATCAATGCACACCGATCCTGTTATATACCTTGGACATACCCACTATCACTGCTATTCCTGGTTTTGTTGCCTTTGTCGCTTTCTGCCTCAGCAATTTGGCTTACAGTCACATGACTACTACATTCTTATCGTTCCTGAACTGCAACTCTACTGCTATTCAGCGATGTTGATGTATACATCGATCAAACCCGTGATCACAAGTATTCTAGGCCTCGCTCTGTTCTCTTTCAGTGAATGAGCTTATCGTTCATGGGATCCAAGCTTGCAACTGCTATCGCTGTAGAAGTATCGCAGATATCCGACATATTGCTATATCGCCCAATCCAGTTTCTTACTCTTCTCGACCAGTTTGACCAGTTATCTCTGCACCTGCTTCATTGTGTCACGCAGGCAACCCTTCCACCCCCATGCCGTATCAAGTGACCAGTTCTACGCAGCGTCATCACCCTTCAAAACAGCATACAATTTGCCTTTTCTACTTTTGTGAAAAAATACCTCGAGGATGACTGTATGTATGCAATTTCCTTCTGCTGTCATTTACGGCATTGTTGCCCTGGAATCCGATACATGATAACCAGGCATTCAACCGCCATCCAATTGTGATGTCGCCACTGTGCCACTTCCTGATTTTGAATGTGTGGCTGGTACTTCTGAATACACATTATCGTCTTCTTCAATTTCTAAAGACAAATTGGAAGCTTCAGTCTCCATTTCCTCTCCCACTGGTATGAAAGTTTTCTCTCATGGCGATATGATTAATATTTGCACAAAATTTGTTGCTCTACCCAACCCAATGATGTTTTTTGATACTACTATCCATTAAACATCAGTTATGTGTCTGTCTTTCCTATACTGTGTCACATATTGACTACTCTTGGATTGAATACGGATATCAGTAACACGCCAAATACGATGCCGTGCCCTATAAACAATTGTGGACAACTCCAAGCCGTTTACCAAGATATACCAGATTATGGACAATACCGTGGCTTTAACACAAAGATGGCTAGCTCGGTTAAAGAATACTGTTGGACCATTGACTTTTCCATGCCGTCATTGGTCCACCAAGCAAGCATCTCGGGAAGACCCCACTTCCTCAACTCGATTCCTTGATCAACATCCATGTCAGTTCATCCCATTGGAATGAGGCTACCATTATAATCATCATTCTCATGAAGGAATTTTTGTTCTTAACTAGATCTTCATTGACTGCTTCTTCTTCCGATACCCTTTCAACTGAACCTGGACCTTCTCCACACATTCTTCACAACCAGGAATGGAATCATGCTTCTACTATTCATACATCTTCAGCTGCAGTTAATAGCCTTCTTGATACCACTAAGCGCAAAAGACTGCCTTCTCCTCCAACCACCTCCCGGCTCGGAATTCCTGAAGGTATAGAAGATGAGGATAATCAGCTTGCCGGATCTCCGTGCATTAAACCTCATTTCGTGAGTTAATTATCAAGCTGACTCTTCTAGCATCACCCTGAATATTTTCCAATAGCAGCCATACTTATATTGACATTGTACCTGGAACACTTCAGCATCATCCACAGATGGATGAGGTTAGCCTGCATACTCCAGCAGATACACCTGGAACTAAGAGAGTCAAGAGATCATTGCATTCCAAGAACCATTGATTACACGTCGTGAATTTTCTTTTTTTCCGCTTTATCCTTATACTCTGCAACTCATCCTTATCTTTATCCTGTGTTACTTCGTTACTGAATATTTTATTGTTTAGATTTTGTTTCTATATAATACTTCATGTCTTGTGACTTTGATCACGCTGCAGATTTCATATCGACCATGCTTTGACGACTGTTACCCCTTGAACAGCATCCTGAACGCAACCGTCTCATTCCTCAATGTCACCATCAATTTCTTTGTCCAACCAAATCTGATCACCAACTTTTTACTGCGTAGCGTATACATTCGATGCAACAGTCCGGGTTCTCATGAAGTCAAATTCCTTAACATACTCTGCAGCCACTAAGAACCTCTTTAGTATCCGGTTCTTTCTTTTCATGCTACTCCTGGATGGAAGGACAATATGGACCCTAAACTGACTCAGATGAAGTACTACAGTGTACTTTAACCTCAAAATAACATACATTTCGATTCATTTGGGAGGCTAGGCAACGAATACATGGTGGATATGTCATCCTGTATGGAAGACAAGCGACTGGATTCCTGACGTCATGGTTTGATCAACAACGCAGACAGAGTAACCGACATTGATTACCATGTAGGCTCAAGCTGGATTCGTTCAAGATAGTGTTAGCAACGGGTCCTGGTAACCTGCCAGCGGTCCGGGTTCGCCCTCCAAAAACTGGTGAGTTCAATTCCAGATCCGACCAGCAACCAGATCCGCTGAGTCTTGGCGGGCCAAACTTGGACCCGTACCCTTCATCTCGCGGGTTTTGCTGTGTTTGGCTACACCCGTCGGTTCCGATGACCTGTTCTGCATTCCGGGTTGTTCTATTTGTGGTCGCATTCAGATATACTACGGTTAAATGCAAAATTTGGACCTCGGTATATCATTGACTATTTGGGTTGTATTGACTGCCTTTATACTCACAAGAGGGAGAGACACCCTTCCGGCCGAATGCTGAAACTGAGCGTCCACAGAGCGTCAACCATTGTACGTCTCGTATGTCAAGTAATTAAGATGTGATTTGGTCACTGCTATCCATACTGGACATACTTGCTGCTTGTATTGGCAAGAAGGAAAGCTGCACACTCCCGGCCCCATTCTGGAAATGAGCGTCAATGCAGTGTGAACGATATTCGGCGTTTCGTGATTGGCAATCCAAGTGTGATGTGGCTGTTATTGTCCAGACACGATGTTTTGACCATTTCTATAGGCTACAACGCTGATGAACTCTTGGTTGCGGCATGGTAAATGAAACAAGTTGTGACTGCCTGGAAGGCTGTTGTGCAAATATCTCTTGCTTATCTGCCTATCATGGCTGCCAATTTCTCGTTTATGGTTGTCTGTGACCAAGAGCCATCTGGATAACCTGAGATGCAACACCTGAAATCATTGACGCTCCGTTGCCGCTCATTCTGAAGATGGGGCAGGGAGCGTGTTGCTTGCTCTTTTGCCGATGAAGGATGCCAACACTTCGATTATGTGTATTCACTACAAGTTCTTGTTTTTATCACCCGACTTAGAGGACCAGAAATCGTTGACCATCCATTGACGCTCATTCTGAAGATTGGGTAGGGAGCATGTTGCATTCTCTTTTGCCCATAAAGAATGCCAACAATTCGATTATGTGTATACAATACCAAGTCGCATTTTTATTTCCCGACTCACAGGACCAAAAATCGTTGACGCTCAGTTGACACTCATTATCAAGATGGTGCAGCGAGCGAGTTGCGTTCTCTTTAACTTATAAAGGATGGCAACACTTCCATTATGTATATTCACTACAGAATTGCATTTTTATTACCCGACTTGCAGAACCAAAAATTGTTGATGCTCCGTTGACGCACATTTTGCCATGGGTATATTCGAAATATATCATCATATCATTTGGCGGAAAATATCATTAACAATGTTTTGACAGCCTTTCTGTCTTCTTCATGTACTATCTTCTTTAGCACTACATTGTTCTTTAATAATACATATAAATAAATCCTTTAAAACATGCTATAAAGTGTCCGGCAATTGTAGATAATACTATACTCAAAAATCCTGTTCCTTATGATCCATGTTCGTTTTCACTGGCAGTTTCACTCAATTGGCTGCTGTCGTCTTCAAAATGGACGTTAGCTGCATTACCATGCAGCGATAGTGTACTAACCAGTGCATGTTCATTCATCATTCTGCCAATCTGGAATACAATTGTCATTGTGCACGCTATCCTCAGTGCATGTATCGTGATTGAAAGATCCAGTGACTGGAAGAGGAGCATGATTATATACATATCGGGCAGGCAGATTTGAGATTTTGGAACTTTAGACTTGATTTTTGTCACAGGATGGCGCAGGTGGGGTTCCGGGTGGTGTTGGCGTTGGGTCTGGTGTCGGCCTTTTGCGTCGGACTTGAGCAGGTGCGCCCATGCTCTTGTGCCTCCAGCACGTCGGTGGATTCTCTGCGGTGCCATTTTGGCCAGGAAGGCAGCGGTCAGTTTGATATTCATAAATCATTGCCCACTGTTGTTCTATTGCAGATTTCACCTCTCTATGCGCAGGAAATTCAACACCCAGCTTGTTTTCTTCCTGGACTTCTGCGCGAGGTTTCTTGATCAGGTGTAGCGTTTCCTCATTTGCGGCGCGCGAATACTCTCCTTTGGCCATTTTCGCCATATTCAAGGCCAGGCACATGTCTGACTGTTCTAGCTGTACCCTACCACCTTGCCTTGCCATAGTAGCAGACATGTTGAAAACCTACAAGATATTAGTTGCTGCTTCTGAAAGTGAGAATTGGCAATTAGCTCTACCATATACGCTTCCATAGTCTCATCTGGGGTGTTTAAAGCTTTTTACGTCCACTACCGGGGATGCTTATCACCAAATTAGTCCGCCAAAATGCCAGAGGTGACAACATTGTGAAATTCATTTTCCCAGAATGTGCTGACAAAGGCCTGCTTCGACCATGCAGGTTTCCTCGTCCGGGCAGCGAGAGACTGGTCACGTAGCTCCCTCTGTATACCTACTGTTAATTCTTCAATCATTCGAAGGCCGTCTACCATGATATGGACATACTCACATCCAGTTCCGTGGTGCTTCTTGTTTGTGCTACTTCCGGATTTACAGACAATTTTCAAATGTGGGTCCTTGGTCATGGTTATGGTGGGTACATTGGCAGCTTCGTGGTGGACCAATTGGTGTCTGTGTTGTTGCTGTGTACCTTCAAGTGACGTATTGGATGAAGCTCTTGTTGTTTTGCTCAATTTGGATCCGTTCCTGCCTGTCTGAGAAGATTGTGTAGCCATGACTCGCTGGTGTGGAAAAGGAGAGGAAGACAATGAGCAAAAGAAGTGGGAAGTTCTGAGGAATATATAGTAAGATTCAAGTCAAGATAGACTGAACGACTGCCAACTTGGAGTTTCTTCGCATGATTGATCCGGCTGCGTATAGGTGCAGGTTGCAGGGGTTTCCACCAGTCCCGCGATTTGCAGTGAGTCGGTCCGATGTTATATTTTTGTTTACAGGGATACATTGTAGTTCACGAAAGCCAAAATGGCATTAATGTCACATATGAATAGGATATTCTTCGACAGAATGGACGTCTGGTGATGTTTGTCTCAAGACATCAACGGGATTGTACATGAAACTCTCACCTGAAATCGAGGCCACTTGTATGGTTAACATGACTATTTCCAATATACTGACAGTTAAACCACAGAATTTGCTTTCTTCAAGTTGATCAAGTATACCAACCTTGATATAAAAGACACACCTTGCCTCCATATGGTCCATACCTCACAACATCCAACATCTCTTGCAATAACAGTCAACACAAGATACAATGGTCCATGCTCCAAAAAAGAACCTTTCCCCTCTCCCGGCGGGCAAATATGTCAAATGAATCAAGCAGTCCACACGACAACGTCATCAATCAAATGACGGGATGAGTGGGCTGGAGCCCGAAAGAGGCCGAGCCCTTGGAGCATTGCGTGGCTTGTGATCCAAAAAGATACTCGCAGCAGACAAAAAACGAGAAAAGCACTTTTTGAGTAATGAAGGGGAAGAGCAATGGATAGAGGATTATGTGGAGATAGAGACTACGGTGGCAAGAAAGCGAGTTGAAGACACAGAGACAGCCATTATGCAGAAGCAAGAAGATATGAGCAATGTTGAAAAGGCTGGATTGACCACCAGAGAGCATGAAAAGACATGTGCAAAGATGCTGAATGCTATCGGAGAGAGTCTGAGCGATCATGCAAGGTCCGACAATATGGCGGATGCCGAAGATGAAGAACATGACGATGATTCAGAGCAGGGCAAGCTGAGCAAAGATGACGAACGAGGCTGGGTGATGGGCACAATCTCCAAAACGGTACAACTAGTGTTAGCAACGGTTCCAACCTGCTCGTAAGGTTCCGAGTTAGGGTTTGAACCGGAACTGAACTGTTGCAATGGTTCTTGCCACACCAAAACCCGGCCCGTCGTAATCGGGCCGGTTTAACCACCAATAACCCGGTATTTCATCATCACCACTTTGCCTCCAATCAAGAATCAGAGTTCTGATCGTATCATGACATGATCAATACGTAGATTGTACAGAATTAGCCGCTCATTCACCTCCGGGTCTCAGATTTGGGATCCGATCAATATTCATTTAGTCGCGATCAATGACCTGCGGATTTCGCCTACAATTGGTCGTGTTTTCAACACCACTCGACGACTATTGGTCGGATCGCCAACCTGAAACCAGGAGGTGAAAGAGCGGTCGATTCTGTACAATCTACGTGTGGATCACGTGTTGATATGATCATAACTTATATACCTAATTGCAGCCAAAGATGAAGGAACGGTAATATGGAACTTCAGTCCTGGTACGACCCGGCCCAAAAACCGCAGGTTTATGCCCGGTCCGGGTGACAAACCCGCCAAGACAGAGTGGTTCAGGTCATTGGCACTGTTTGGAACCGAGCCAAACCGAACCACCGGCCAAAAACCGGACCGCTGGCAAGTTACCCGGACCCATTGCTACCCCTAGGTATAATGCCGCATTGAGAGCTTCTGGTAGAAGCAGCTGAAGCGTGAACAATTGACAGAATCGGGATGGGGGGACGCGGCCAACTACTGCCCCTGAAGTGATAAGAAGTACGGAATGTTCGAATTGAAGGTTCAAGCGGTCATTAAGTCCCACACAGATCATGTTGCGGCAGCACCCCCCTAGGACAACATTTGATGGGATATTAGAGAATCTTGAGACGTTCCCCAGTATATCGCCAATGCTGCAATGTATTTCTCGACCAGGAAGTTGCCATATGAGAGTAAGCTCAGGGAAACCAAAGTCGCCTGGACGCATATCTTGTCTTCGGGCTGGCGCGGAGTCTGATTCATCACTGATCATGTATGCCACGCCAGTTCAACCAGTAAGCACCTACCACTGCATATTGCCTCCGGAGCGAATTACCATATAGAAATCTGATTTGGACGAAGAAATGGTGACAACTCCTGCATCTGTGGAGGAATGGATAGCCAAATTGAAATTTTTGACAATCTAGAGCTGTGAAAAGCAATTTGTGTTTCTATTTTGCTACGTGTCAGCTTTGTCTTGATCTCAGTGACCAAATTGTGAGACATGATAAATCATCTGTTCATGTGCAAGGGTCATATGCAGCATTCTGAGGTGGTAAACTCCAAATCATGCCACAAGACCACCCATGAGCCGGCTATCATCTTTCGTATTACCGTTAAGTGCGAAAGTATCAACTAAATTAGCCACGAAATTTACCAACAACTTTCAAGTAAGTGATGTCATATGAGTCATAGAAGGAGCGGTCAAAGCGCATTATGAATCTGTATGCATGACAGCTGTTATGCTGCATTTATCCATGTATTGGAATGCAAAACGCATCGCTTAGCCCTGGTCCACATCGTCGAGATTTTGAATATTGCGTATGGTAGGTGATGGCAATCGAGGGAAAGTAGCTGTATCAGGAATGGTGGGACAGTCAGGCGATATTGATCAAGAATTAGTGGCTGGGTCTGCATGCCGCTAATTCCCGGCCAGATGTAATGGAAAGTGATATGGCTACGTCATTTATTGCTGATATCACGCATGAAGTGGTGAATCAGATAGTGAGGGGCTACAAAGCATCGGGACGCAAAAAATAATACATATACAAGAAGGACTGGCTGTCAATAATTCCAATATACGTTTGGACTACAACGATAGAGCCTACAATGACAGTTAGGCCTTGTGTAATGTGAGTGTCAACGGAGCATCAATGATTCATAGTCTTCCACATTCTGCAATCAAACAGCAAGATAGTCACATCCTGACAAAGGGAATGTAGTGGACTTGTTTCTGGTTGAAACGACAAGTGTGACGCTCGTTGCCATACCCTAGAAATGAGCCTCAATCCAGCGTAAACGATTTCGTTTCTTGCATCGTGGATAATCCTAACGCTGGGCAATTACTATCACTCATAATCGGAATATTGGCCTCCTTTCTAGGCAACTCTGCTAGGGATCACATCGCAACTATCTCCTAAAACTGAGCGTCAATGGAGCGTCAACAATTTTTGGCCTTGCATTTGGAATGATCCAAAGGCTGCGCTACAACATCTACCTACATTGAATTTATCGGGCGCTTTTCAACGCAACAATGCTGGAGAGGACATCGTAACATTCTCCAAAAATTGAATGTCAGCGGAGCTTCAACGATTTTTGGTCTTGCATTTGGAACAATCCAGGGCATGAGCAAAGAAATTTTCCGTCCAGACAGAGTGGCTCCGTCACAGTGGACGTGCTCCATCAGAGCCGTCAGAGATACAGCGGCGGATGATTCCTCAGGGCGCGGCATCGATACAGTGCGTCGCGTTGTATATCGCCATCCGATCGCAGTTTCACCATTTCTTAGCATTGTATCGCACTCCCATTATAAACAATCGCTGTGGCGTAGGGGCCAACTGTGACCATAGGTCGGAATGGGTTTATTGGGTACACAATTTCACCAGGATTGCAACGGGATGCGTGACACTGCGAAAATGTCTCCTCGCGTTCTATCTACCTGCGCCCAAAATGCAACTCTCTCTTTACTACTTGTACACATCATGTCAAGTCACCAGATCTATGTGGCTATTGACAATCCATCGCTCATTCTGTCCGTCTACTGTCTTATTACTAGTAGCTATCTCTTGAACTACGTGCGCGCAGCCAACAATGTTGCCCACACTGAAAACTTGCAAAGCATCTGTTGCGGGTGCTTTTCTCACTTGTACAAATTTCGAGACGGGATCCAAGTTACCAGAGTCTTCAGGTATTGGTGTGAGAGCCAGGGCTAACCAGTACTCAACGAAAGCTCCATCCTCGTTGAGGAGTTTGATTTTGAATAGTCATTGCAGTTGACATGGGAGACTCCCATTCAGTGTGCCATAACACCTCCCAGGTCATTGCTTTACCCACACCTGGTCGTTCAAAAGATCCCCTCCATGCCAGCCGTGTCTTCTTGTGCATCGACATATCCGAGATATCCCTTGACCATCAAAACCCTCAACTTAAACCTTAATACCATGGTATATACTGAGCTCCATAGCGTGCAGTTGGTCATCCGGTATTAACGTCCTGGTATGGCTCATGTGCTTGATACACTGCCGCGGGACGCGGTATAATATCATGCGGTGCATTGCGTCTTGCTTATCGTCGAGTAATGCTGTGAAAGTCTTTGATGATAGCGTCAGGATGCTTTCAATCACGGCGGTTTTGAGGTCCCATGAATTCTGGCTTCGCATATGACTTGGGGCTCAGGGGGGCAGCCAGGTCAACAACCGAATGGAGCACATTGCAAGCGGCAGCGCTGTTCCCTCGACGCTGGGCGAAGGCATGGAGATTGCGCTTTGTGATTCCGAAACACAGGATGCGACGCTGAAAGGTGACTACTTGTGGCAGGTAGTTGAGAGTGTGATTGGAGGCGTTCCAACCGTCCTTGAGGTTCGTGTAATGTTCTTCTTTATGTCTCTCGGCAGAATACTGTTGCATGGCTCCGTATGGACAAACCTGTTTGACCCACTGAGACATCCAGTGGATATTCGGAAAATTGCCATGGGCATCTAACTCCTTGGAAACATCCATCTCGTGCGTGATATAATCCCATCAGGTGTTCATTTTGGGCCACTTCTTGGACGGCATCCAAGTTTCGGCATTTGTTTCCTCGTCTACCTTCCACTTCTTCACGCGTTCCGTTCTCAGGTCATTGGCATTGGCCTTTGCCCTTTTGCTGGCTCGCCCGAGTAAGAAAAGATCTTTGAAGGTGTGCAAAGAATGCAAGGCATTCTCCATTTGGCTCAATGTTGCATCTGCATGACATGGATATCGAGCATACATATGGAATCCTAACAACGCCCGGGTGCACTCGATTGCGTAATGGAATATTGTACCCTGAGTGTGGCCTCCGCCTTGTAGATACTGAGTTACAACTCCAAGCAGGTACCAGCTCATTTCCTTCAACTCCTTCCCATTCCATCGAGCTACTTCTTCATATGACATAATATTTGGTGTAAGGTGATGGTAAGCAGGCACGGATGACCAGATGTCATTGTCCATGTCGAGCCATTTGAGAGTCTTCCCAAAGTCAAAAATCAACATCTGGAGGAGGTCAATCATGCCGATCTGCATTGTATGGAGGAGGTCGGGTTTTGGGATGTTGCTCATGATCCATAGACCATGTCGAAACAGGTTGAATCCTCTGTGAACATGGCGGGAAGAGAGTTCAGCATTGGCTGCCTTGGTGTTGGAAAGGCTTCGAATTCAATATACTTTTTGATCCTGTCTTGGGCATTGCTCGCCAGGAGTGACATAATTTCCAAGTTTGTTCTTTGGACACTCGGAACAAATACAGACATGCTGCTCGAGATGATGTAGGTCGCAGTACTCTGCCCAATCTGCAAGCCATGCTGCTAAAACCAGTTTGCAATGCCTGAAGATGCCATCGGCACAGAGAACATAGTACTACCCACTCTCGCCACCGCGATTTTGTTGAAAGGTGAGAGACTTGTGTAGCCGCCGGAGTACATCATTCAGCCCCTCTTGGTGTGTTTGCCGCTTCTCATCCTGCCACTTCTGATGATTGTTGCTGTTCTTGTTTGGAATAGGCAGGAGAGCGACCATTGCAACGCTGTGCATTGAGGGTGTCTGGCAGATCTTCGAAGATAGATTGCCAATTGTCACATATACAGGCCAATCTGTCTTGTGGGCAGCAAAATTCGAGAGATGTGTTCTGTCGGACATGAGGATCATTGGAACCCATGAATCCCCAACTTTGAGCTTTGACTAATGGTTGATTAGCACGTTATTAACCTGGAGTATTTTTTCTTACCTGTGTCTCCCACCACCAGTGCGCAGTGTGCGTTTCAGTATAGAGGCATTTTGGTGGCGTGTCGCTGTTCAAGCAAAGCTGAGGGGTGTAAATGAGATGATTGGAGTAGGCTGGCTGCCGGGACAACCATCTCATGCATTTGATGATGTCTCGACTCCAGAATGAGACATGGCGTTGGTGATTGTCATTCCATCTCATATCCTCCAGAGTGTGTAATTCCCACTCACCAAGATCCTGATCATCTGGCATGCTACCCATGAGCTTTTGGATGGCATTCCCGTTGTTGAATCTTGGGGAACGCAGAGCCGTGTTTTCTTCCCTCAGCACGTTGTCATAGTACGTCTTCATGCCCTGCTTCTTGATCCCACACTGCATAGATTAGTACTCTTCACGCGTCTCGGACGGGTAGTCTGGACCGTTTTGTAGGTTCATCTCAAGGCAACCCTGAGCATCGCATTCCCAAGGCTCAGCAATGTAATTAATCAGCTGAGCACTGGCGCCGGGGTTTTATTCCGTCCGCGGCAGAGGTGGTGGCGGCGGTCGAGATTCCCAGTCTGCGCTGTTTTGCACGTGTTCGAGGTAAGGAAACGCGTCCATGTATTGAACAGGATCAATGTTAGCATTGAATTCGCGACGGTGAGCATGATCAATGGCTTGGGGCGCCCTGCTAATAGTCGGATTCTGCTTGCTCACTACTTGAACGTGTTCAGAATGGTGTAATTTGAAATGTTTAAGTCACCAGCTAACTGAGTTGAAGTTTGTTCGGCATGAAAATTCTGGGCAACGGAAAGGGTTCTTCTCTTGCATTATCCGCGGCACGCAGGGAGCGCAGTATTCACTGTAGATCGGGACACAAGTTGGTGCTGGGCCTGAGCAGCCTAGTGTGTAAGCTCACCATACTTTCAGCTAACATATTGAGCCACAACACCATCACAAGGAGGTTCCTTACACGCCAGGAGTTGCAACAACGCTGCATGCGCAATGTCCGATAATACTATGAATAAAATAAAACCAATACAAAACACATAAACTAAATTAACCCTGAACAATCCAAAAACCTCGCAAGGTATGTAATAGTCAATGCCTGGGATAAATAGATTCGAACAAAGGAACCGAACTAAACCAGAACCCGACCCTAACCAGAACACAAATATCGTCGCCTCTTCTGCAACGTGATGACTGGTTCACTCCTCGCCTACCGAGCCATCGAGGCATGCTGCAGGGGGAAGGGTATCAGGGAGAGCGACATCGGGGACACTGTCGCTACCTACTGATTCGCCGAGCAGCTGCTGATCCACATCCACATCAGAGGTAATTCCGGCTGCCTCAGCTCATCGCAGAGTTGCGACCGCCGGGCGAGGTTTGTGCTGCGTCAGAAGCACCAAATTCTCCGGCCCACTGTGGGGATCAGGCTCCGGGGCTTGTGGCGGTGGGGCAGGTGCCGGAAGTTGAGGCCATGGGGTGTACTGGCACATCTCCTGGGCTTGCTCAGGTAGCACAATTGGCTGATCGTCTACCATGGTATCTACATCGTCAGCCGATGTATTTACCATCTCTCCCTGGCCAATCATCCAAGGTTCTTTGCTATCATCCTCATCCTTATCCTCATCCTCATCCTTATCCTGCTCCTCATCCTTATCCTCCTCCTCATCCTGATACTCCTCCTCATCGTCATCCTCCTCCGGTTCATCTTCCTCCTCTTCATCTTGCACCTCATCATCTTCCCCATCCCTTTCCAAATTCACATCGCCATCTAAATCTACGCCGTCCGGTGTGTCCACGTCATCCTCCATGCGCATATCCACATCGGGATCATGTTCCGGGTGTTATTTGCCATCCGACCCAGTAGCATTGGTATCATCATCCGAGGCACTTGACACGGCGGGCGATGCTCCCAGCTCTAGATATACACGCTCGAATTAGCCCTCTGTTTGCAAGTCTGCCTCATAGATATTCTTCTGCAACTGCAATGCAACGGCACGAAAGATATCATCTCCCCCTGGGGTTTGTTTAACAGTACCTTTCCCTTTACCGTTTCCCTTCCCCTTCCCTTCCTCTAATGCCTTCCCCATCCACTTCCACTTCCCTCTCCCCTCCCCTTTCCCGATCCCATCTTTGGTTCCCTTCTCTTTCCCAGACCAATTCTCACCGTCCTGCGTGTCCTCGTCACCTTCGCCGTCGTCATTGTCGTTGCCATTGCTAGGACGTCTCGTTCCACCGCTCGGCGCTGCGGGATCAGCCCAGTCCTCATCATCAACATCCACGTCGATCATCTCATCTCAATTCAGTGGCTTAGCAAGACGGAAATGGCCTGGCTTGTACTGCCGGCAGATTCGTGGCCCAATCTTTACCCTGGGATCAATGCTACAGTACCAAGAGTAAATCTCACTGGTGCGTTTGACCTTCCCTGAGCTGGTTGTCTGCAGATTGGAGCTATCTACTTGATCCCAGGTGGCACCGGGGTTGTCCCACCTCCAATGGTTCATCTGGTCGTGGGTTGTGTCAAACATTTGCCACATATATGAGCGGAATGCTGTCCACCACTCCCGAAAAGGCGAACTTCTGGTCCTGCGGTGTGGCCACAGTAGCTGGAATCATGAAAGTGGCGAGTCGTGACTGGATCCAGACAGAGTATATCATACAACAGGTCGCATGCCCTCTCATCCTTGACATTGGAAACATTGAATATCCATATGAGTCCACGGATGTGTTCCGAGATGAAACCCTTTATACGGTCCAGATCCAACGACAGGCGTCGATTTACAACCAATATCGGCATTCTTGTCCTCGAGGTTGCCTTCCCCTTTCGTTTGCTGCTGCACTTTGGTGCCAGAGCTGTGAGTTGAAAATGAATCTACATCTGAGGCGGTAGCATTATGATACAGTTGCATGTAGCGGAAGCAAGCCCAGAGGGAATGTAAAGGGTTGAGTAGGGTATCGGGTGTGATTTGGAACGAGAGGAATTGTGTTGTGCAAGTGATGTGATATCGAGAGAGTTGAGGATGCTGGCGGTGTGTTAAATACTTGGGAAAAGCGAATGGAGGTGTAGGCGGGAAGATTGGTTATATATACCCGAGTCCCTGCGATTTGATCAATATCCCGGGTTTTGTTGTTTATTGACCACAAATCCGCTGTAAGGGCGCGTACGCCAGCCTCCGGTTGCGTACCAATATAGATGGTGATTGAGTGGATACGGTTGCATATGTGGACTAAAATGATAGTATATATATAAAGGTAAGGTAAGATTATCGCTAGAGATCTAAGTCTTGTGGCAAGCCGACTATATAGAGTAGTCATTACCCGGCCCTGGACACGTCTCGTGCCGCTCACGGAAACCCTAACCTCCCGCCGTTACATCATCCCCCTCTAGAGGAGCAGACCCCCTGGGCTGCAGCAACCCATACAAAGAGAGCAAAGGAAGTAAACAATCAAACAAACGTTCCACGTACGTACTCGTACGAATCAATAAGTCCCGCTACCGATCGGTATCGCACAGGCCAAACTTTCGGCGGATCCGGCGCACGGCAAAACTCCACCTCCATTGGCAGGTGGTAAAACCCGTGCCGACGCCATTTGTACCGGGCCGAGATGCAAAGATGAGAAGAAGACAAGAGATCAACAAGAAAACATCCAAAAGTGATCCCGTCATCCATATCTCCACTTCCGAACAATACTCCAATGAGCATCAGTCCCGCAGCTCGTATCTTGGCGTAGGCCATCGTCGGAATCAGGAGGTTGGTGGAGCTTCCCGCTCATGACTTAGCATCGATTGGAGCTTCCGCTGCCGGCATCGGTCGTAGCCGTCATTCATAGACGCCAATCGCGTCTCATTTGTCGATATCTAACACCTAAGCTTCTCTAAAATGGTTATAGTTACCAAATTCAGGTGCGCCTGCGCTCTCTTGAGCCTTCGTGCAGTGCTTCGTAGAATATCTCTCAAGCGGTAGTCATCGGTAAGTAGCATTGACTTCCAGATGCTGCTTGACTAGGTAATCGTTGATCGAAGTCGGCTTCAATGACCAACCGGTCGACTTCACGGGTGCGCTTTCGATTGGCGGTTTCAGTAGTATCTTGGTCGACTTCTTGGTAGACTTCTCGGTGTGTGTCTCGGTACACTGCATCCAGGTGGTCTGTTGGCATGTCTGTAGGACTTGACTGGGCGACTTCGCAGTAGACTTTTCGGTCGACTTCTCAGTGTGTCTCGGTGGACTGCCTCAAGGTGGGCATTTCGTGATCCTCTTCGGTACGTCTCTTTGTTGACCAACGCGTCTTTCGGCAGCCTTTGTCTCTGGATTTCGGAGGTCTTCAACTTCACTTGTCTTTTGGCTGGTCTTGGTCAACTTTGCTTGCTTCGTCTCATTTTTCCACTTGCTTTCGTCTCATTTTTCCGCTTGCTTTGTCCTTTCTTTTTGGCCTGCTTCGTGTTTCGACTTGCTTCATCATTGACCCTTGGACTTCTTTTCGCCATTGTTGACTTCGCTTGGTCTGTTCTCGTCATCTCTTTGGGCATTGGCCGTGAAATGGCTGACCCGTTTAGGGGTACTCCGATCGTGTTGACTTCGACAATGGGTGCTCAATGTAGCTGTCGGTACTTGAACTTATCTCGATCGACCGTAGCAATTGTTCTTTAGGTGGGCTTATCATCTTCCAGATGCCTGGTGCGTATGTTGATTCTTCGCTAGGTACGCTAATCACCGCTCTCTGGGTCCCGCTGGGCTTTTCTGTCGTTAAGTGCACTCTGGTTCTTCATTCAGGCACCTCCGGTAGGGTCATCCCTCTCTTTAAAGGTCGTTGCTCTGCCGACGACTTATCTCCTCTAAATGGTGTGGTAGCTGGTGTGTGTGTCAACCCGAGCGGCATGACTCCCGACTTGAACTGTCCGTACCGGGGGTGAAACGCGGTTTCGTACTGGTCGCCTTCCTTGATTCGGATGAGGTGATAGGCATTACTGAGGTCCTGTCGAGAATGTCCCGGATCAGTGGGACATGGCTTTATTGACGGTTCGGAAGTCCACACACAGCCGTAGTTGGCCATCATTTTGCTTCGCAAATAAGATCGGCGCTATAGCAGGCGATGATCGCTGGATGAATCCATTGGCTAGGTTTGTTCCGATGTAGGCATTGAGAATTTTCAACTCGACTTCTCTATCTTTCCCAGCTCTTGGTCTCACTCGCTCTTTCCGTGATTTCGTACATCCACGCAATTTGTGTGGTTCCTCATGGCCGTGTACCCTGTCATTTCCTCTCACCCTCTTCCCATGCTCCTCGAGCCAGAACCGCTCTTCCTCACACATTCCCTTTGTATGCCTTGAAAGGTGTGGTGCGAGAGTTGCCATATCTTTTGCTGCATACATCAACATAGTCCTTGAATCTCAATGTGAAGTCTTTGGGCATTAATATCCGTCGCTGTGAGATCTCGGTGATCATCTCTTGGGAGTTACCTTGACTGTCTCTCGTGATCCCATTCGGTAGGCTATTCAGTACGTCCGGTGGTCATATTCAATCTCGTTCGGGCTCCATTCGGTAGACATATCACAGTCGTTCGGTATCTCATCCGCAACTGCTGTGATAGCCATATTGCAGTCATTCGGAATCTTGTTCGGAACTCCTTCGGTCTCCGTATTTGCACTCGTTTGGCATGGATCAGGCTCGTTTGGCTTATCATCTTTTCTCCGGCATATTTGCAGGGATATTGGACATCTGTCGTATGCTAGGTGAGCATATCGTCTGAGATCGTGGGGTGCGCTCGCTGGCTCACCTCCGGGTCTGCTTGTTGATTCATCTGTAGGTGTGCTTGCCATCACTTGACTCGGTGCACTTAACGTCGTTCACTATCATCGTTTTCTATCGTGGTTCTCTGAGTACACCAGTCGATTCATCCTTCGGTGCACTTGCCGCTGGTAGCCTTCTCAATCGATGAATGAATCTCATGGTGCTTCGTTCTAGGACTTCCGGTATGGTAAACGTTTGCGGTATAGGTTCCGAAGCCAGTACGGTCTTCGCCCTCTTGAAAATCGTTGCTCCGCTGACAACTAATCTCATACGGCTTGGTTTCGGCGCAATATCGACTTATTATCGCGGTTGAATGACTGCTATATCGTTCTTCCGTACCTTAGTAATTACGGGATCTCCGAATCAGAGTCAGGATCGTTTCTGGCATTTGGCTTCGTGATTAGGCATCTGCAAATAATGTTCGGGAGTGTACTCTGTGGAGCTATGCACCCCGTTCATCATAGGTCTGTATCTCTGCATATCTTCTGCAGTCAATTGCTAGTCTTGTAATTTATCATCTAACGTGAGGGATCATAAGGGTAAAACTCCATATAACCTCGTGTATCACCCTCTGGCAGTTGACTGTTGTCATTCCTCTCGGTCATCTCTGGAACACGCAATTTGTACTCGTATTCCGTGGCCTCCGCCGGAGCTGTTAGCCGTCTCTAATCATCGCCTATAGCATGACCAATATCATCGGTGACATGCATGCATATGCGAAAGTCTCCGTGCTGCGGTGCCTCTGCAAAGCCTCTACAAGGTCTCACTCCCGTCTCACTATCAAGATTGTGTCTGCGGTATCGTCACTTGTCTGTACTCCATTTTCACGGTATTCCGGAGATCCCTAATTCGTACGGCCTCTGGTAGCACAATCGATGCCATCGCAATTTCCAGCTCCAACTACTCGTGTTAGCCCAATTGGCAACGCGAAACAGGATGGAAGTGGTGATGGGTAAATCCAGGAGGACGGATCTAAACGGTTCACCACAATAGGGCCAAGCCCCGCAGTCCAAACACTCCGTTTGTGACTCGGCCAGCCGGTAGCAGTCATTCAAGCACCATCAATATGTTACTCTTCTGCCGCAACTACCGCCGCTGCTACTGCTCGCTCGTCCAGCGTACGTCGGTATTCAACTGTGTGAGACCGCTCTCCCGTAGCTCTCAGCAATCCTAGTGCAAACTCCCAGTCAAAGGGCGAGTGCCATGACGCCCAGCCTGCAGTATTGGTCGTCATATCTGCGGTGCTCCCGGTATAGTACCTCGGAAACTCTTCAGTCCTCACCGCTTTATGCTCCAACTGCAGAGTACGAATGGGATCTGGATTCAGAAATGTTGATAAAATGTAATTCCGACTGCAGAGTACTAATGAGATCTGCCTCCGGAATCGCTCCTTCACCATCCCGGGTTCCTTGGAGCGTGTCGATGCCCACAACAGGACTGACAAGATAATTGTCCCTCTCCCTCGTAGGTTCATCCGGGCTATCCAGCCCCCTACTTGGGATCTCAGGACTGTCTATATCAGGAACGCGTTGGCCAGACGGTCCTTGAGGCATCAAGCCATTGATCTCAGATGATCGGCCAAGACAAGCTGGATCGATATAACTCCCGGTGCTTCCAGCACAACCTGTGGAAAGTGGACTCTTGTCCAAGGGTGGACTCTTGTCCGAAGGTGGACTCTTGCCCCAAGTCAAATGAGATCGTGCTGGGTTGCCGATCTCAGGATCGCTTGCCTAGAAGTATGAACTTTGGCATTCTCGTATCTCCCGGTGCAAAGTTTGATTGACTGCTGTACCGCTGGATGGAGGTTTAACTTCGCCTCTGCTGATAGGGTATTTGGTGTCATCCGACTCGGTCATCCGAATAGGTCGGAATTGGTCATCGGAATTGAGCATCATATTCGTGTGCTTCTGGAGGCGGAATTTGTCGAAATGGTGACTCGATCTTGATCATCGGTGATGTAGGGGCTCCAATTAGCATTCGAAATTGCAGCCGACCTCAGGTGGCACAGTCTCCCGACCTCGACCTTCGGCATAGTATAAGGTCTTCCGCGTGCTCTCTGGCAGAGGTGAGCTTCGACTGGGCTGGCTCTCCTCCGTAATTGTGCTCCCGTCTTGTCTGTTGGCTTGAGGAATGCAATCATAATTCAATGTGATTGTAGAACATGAAACTGAGTTGACTTGTATATTGTCTCGTGATTTCGTGGGGCTTCCGCCCTGAATTGACGCGTTCGGGGTTAACATGATCATGTAATTGCAGCTTCTCTGATGTCGGTGCTCGAGTGCAGTCGTCAGCCAGTGAACCTCTCATGTTCGATCGTACGCGATTACTCTCGTTCAATGGGTTTAGTCTCTTGGTGAGTGGGAATTGGTCAACTCGACCGCCGACGCTTGTCGCAGGTCATGCGGTTTCCGAAATCATCTCTGCTTTCGTCAATTGACTCAATTTAAGGTGGACTCGACCCTATGATCATCGAGATGTTGGTAGATGTCAGAATGTGTATGTAGTTGACTCTCATCGTCTGATTGTCGAGTTGAAGCAACGCGTCAGAAAAGGAGTAATGAGGCATCATCGAATCCCGTGAGCGAAACGCATCCGTTTACTGAAAAAGCCATAATAGTGTAAGGGAGCGTATGCCAGCCTCCGGCTGCGTACCGATATAGATGGTAATTGGGTCGATATGGTTGCAACCGTGGACTCGAGTGATAGTGTATGTATAAGTGTACGGTGAGATTATTGCTAGAGATCTAAGCCTTGAGGCAAGCCGACTATATAGCGTCGCCATTACCCTGCCCTGGACATGTCACGTGCTGCCCACGGGAACCCTAACCGCCCGCCGTTACATCCGCCCAGCATTCATCTTGCACAACCACCTGGCAATTTATGAAGGAGGACAACGGAGACGAGATTTAGTACTTGCAGTGATGACAGTTTGCGACGCCAGGCGTTGCTTTGGCATCTCATACCACTTTTACCACTCAGACCTCGTGCATCTTGGAACAAACTCAGTCATTCCTAAGTTGTCCCAATAGTGCAACCATCCAACAACGGTCCCAACGCCTAGCGGTGCAAAGGACACTCGCACCTGGTTTCATAGGGTACAGAATACGTCATTCATCACTACGCGATGCTTTCACCTCTGCCAAAGGGCGATTTCCACCAGAACACTGAAAATATACACAATCGATAGTTCGAAGTATTGTGCCAAGAACGAGTGCAATACTATGACTCCCGTGCCAAGAAGGCATTGAGATCCTGCAAGCGGTACAAATAAGCCTTCAGGCGTTGCCGTAATAGTGAACATCAATGCTGAGTTCAATGTGATGGCAGTTAACCCCATAATTGAATGTTTTGGAAAGGATCTCCTCATCCAGTATTGTCACGGTTTGGAGTCTAGTGCGGTTTACACTGCGCCTCTCTTTTTTGTTGAAACCTTCACTGGTCACTCAAATAGAACTCTACCTTGCCTGTCGTTGCATATTCATGCACAGGCAAGTATTCCTACATTCCTAACATGGAACATCTATATCGGACTATGCCTTCACAAAGCCCTCACTCTGACAGGACACTGGTTGGACGAAGTTCTTGAAATCTTGGCAATCGTCAGAATGAACAAACACGTGGGCCTTGCGGGAATTCACAACTACTGCCTGCTAAGAGATGCGCTTCCATACTGCCTGGCGAGAGGGATTCCTCTCAAGGGGGGAGTTCCGTAGACTATACAATCCAAGGTCTGTATTCCACAACCCTCATCTTCGCTGAACAATTCTCGCATTGTAGATTTCACTCAACGCGTTACTTTCACCGCGTCTGCTACACGGCGACGGTTAATCACTACTCCAACTGGCACGCCGGGTACTAGGAGTTGTCGAAACCAGCACCCGGAGGATCCTCAACGCATCGCGCTGTGCACAGCCCTGAATCCTGCATTGCTATCACTCCCACACCTCTCAGTGGTCTTGAAAGTCTGCCTACCCCCATCCCTAATGCAGAAGCCCGTGCAATCATTAGAAATCCACTCTGAATGCAAGCTACCGGAAAGAATCAGAGTCAGAGGCAGTGGCACTTGCAACTGCAGGCGGTTTCTACACATCGATCAATTGTTTTCGGCAATCGCAGCCTCCATCGATTTGGTCACTGATACATGACGCGTCTTGTGTTTGCAATGGGCAGACTTCTGGAGCTCTACATGTGGAACAGGCAGCCGTTTATGAGTGTAAGTGACTTGGAGACAGTCACTTATGCAACGCGATGCATTTAAAAAGCATTAGCTGAAGCCCCACATTGGCAGATACTAGAGACGTACTGGAACACCACGATGCAGCAAAACATCATTAGGTCCATTGCATTTGAGGAGCACACTAACGAGATCTTGAAAAAGGTATGCTGAAGCAACGGCCCACATCCGATATTACACCCTCAAACAGGTAACAGGCTCGAGCCCAAGTCTATGATGTTACATCCCATTTTATTCAATCAGCAAGTGACAACATAGCAGAGCTTTATGATCTCCACCGCATTGAATCTGCCACAGAGCCTGTGGAATTCATTGAATCCCTTCTGACAGACAATCAGTATCTTTGTCCTGTAACGGAGCGTGTGGAAGGTGGTGTACGTGGGTGAAATCCAATGCAGAAGGAGTCGAAAGCTGATAACAAATGGCCAGTGTCGACATCAGCAAAAAATAATTCCGTCCGGGCGGAATGGCTCCGTCAGAGTGGACGCACTTCGTCAGAGCCGTCAGAGACACCCAAGTGGTGCCTTTCTTTGCGCCCGGCGTCAATACCACGGGTCACGTAGCATATCGCCCTCCCATCGCTGTTGCACTGTGTCTTGTCGGTCTGTCGCTCTCCTATTGTAAACGAACACTCTGGCGTTGAAGGCCAACTGTGACCATATGTTGCAATGGGTTTGTTGGGCACGCGCTTGCATCGGAATTGCAATGCGATGTGTGACACTGCGAAAACCTCTCCTCGTGTTCCTTCTACCTGCGCGCAAAATGCAATTCTCTCTGTACTAAGTTTACATATCATTCCAAGTCGCTTGATCTATGTGGCTATTGACAATCCATCGCTCGTTCCGTCTGTCTCCTGTCTTACTAATAGTAGCTATCTCTGGAATTACGTGCGCGAAGCAGATGATGTTTCCCACGCTGAAAACTTGTAAAGCCACTGCTCCCGGTGCTTTTCTCACTTGTACAAATTTCGAGACGGGATCCAAGTTACCCGAGTTTTCAGGCATTGTGGTGAGCGCCAGGGCTACACAGTACTCAAAGAAAGCTCCATCATAGTTCAGGAGCTTGATTTTGAATAGTCGTTGCAGTTGCCACTGGAGACGACCATTCAGCGCGCCACACCATCTCCCTGAGAGTTGCTTCACCCACACCCAGTCGTTCCATCGGGCCCCTCGGCGCCAGCTTAGGCTTCCTGTGCATCGACAAATCCCAGATATGCGTCCTCCATCTAAACCCTCAACTTGAACCTTAATACCATGGAAGATACAGAGCTCCATTGTGTGCAGTTGTTCATCCGAGATATTCATCTTATTATGACTCTTATGCTTGAGAAACTCATGCGTGCCATTGAATATTGTCACACGGTGCGTTGCATCTTGCGTAATGTCAAGTAATGCGCTGAAGTCTTTGATCATAGCGTCAGGATGCGTTCCATGACGGCGGTGTTGGGGTTCCATGAATTAGGGCTTCGCATATGACTTGGAGCTCAGGTGGGAAGCCAGATCAGCGCCGGAAGGCAGGACTTTGCAGGTGGCAGCACTGTTCTATCGACGCTGAGCGAGGGCTGGGAGATTGAGCTCTCTGATGTCGAAGCAGAGAATGCGATGCTGAAAGGTGATTACTTGCGGCAGGTAGTTGAGATTGTGATTGGAGGCATTCCAACCGTCCTTGAGATTCGCTTTATGTGCTTGTTCATGTCTCTCGGCAGAATACTGTTGCAAGGCTCCGTATGGAAGGGTCTGTTCGACCCAGTGAGACATCAAGTGGACCTTCGGAAAGTTGAAGACGGCATCTATCTCCTTGGAAACATCTATGTCGTGGCTGATATAATCCCTCCAGGCATTCATTTCGCGCCGCTTCCCGGACGGCGTCCATGTTTCAGCATGTGTTTCCTCGTCTACCTTGCGCGATCGAATATGTGACGCTGAGCGGGGCTTCCTCCTCGTAGAGACTTGGTTACAACTCCAAGCAGGTACAAGCTCATTTCCTTAATCTCCGTCCCGTTCCATTGAGAAACTTCCTCATATGACTTAGTTTTTGGTGTGCGGTCGTGGTAAGCAGGCATGGATAACCACATTGCATTGTACTTGTCGAGCTGTTCGTGCGTCTTGATGAAGAAGAAAATCCACTTCTGGAGGGTAACAGGCATGCCGATCTGCATTGTATGGAGGAGGTCGGGCTTCGGGAGGTCACTCATGATGCAGGGAATATGTCGAAACAAGTTGAATGCTTGGTGAACATGGCGCAACAAAAGTTCGGCATGGGCTGCCTTGGTGTTGGCATCGCTGAGCGTTCGACATAGGTTGTGATCCCGCCGTGGGCATTCCTTGTCAGGAGGGACATACTCTCCAAGTTCGTTCTTTAGACAGTCGCACTTAAAACAGACATTTCGCTGGAGATGATGTTGGTCGCTATACTCAGGCTGATCTGCAAGCCATGCTGCTAAAACCGGTTTGCAACACCTGATGTTGCCATCTGCATAGAGAACGTTGTGATACCTGCTCTCCGCGCAGGGATTGTGTTTAAAGGTAAGAGGGTCGAGTACCCGCCGGAGTACCTTGTTCAGCACCTCTCGGTTTGTTTTCCGCTGCTAATCCAGCCGCTACTGAAGAATGTTGAGGTTCTTGATAGGAATCGGCAGGGGAGCGAGCATTACGACGCAGTGCGTTGAAGGCTTCTGCGGTAGCTTCGAAGATAGATTGCCAATCGTCATATATACACGCCACTCTATCTTGTCGCCAGTAAAAGTCAAGCGATGCGTTCCATCCGACACGAAGATCAAGGGAACCACTGTATCCCCCACTGTGAGCGTTGACTTAACGTCGGTTAGCACGTCATCATACTCCCATATCTCTCAATACCTGTGTCTCCCACCACCAGTGCGCAGTGTGCATTTCGGTATAGAGGCATTTCTGTGGCGTATCAATGTTAATGCAACTCTGAGTGGCGTAAATAAGATGCTTGCCGTACGCTGGCTGCCGCATCAACCATCTCATGCTCTTGATGACGGCTAGACTCCAGTATTTGATAGGCCGTTGGTGATTGTCATTTCATTTCATATCTTCGAGAGTGTGAAGTTCCCACTCCCTGAGAGCCAGATCATCTGGCATGCTAGCCACGTGCTTCTGGACGCCATCCCCGTTTTTGAAGCTTGGGAAACGCAGAGCGGTGTTTTCTTCCTTCAGCACGTTGTCATAGTACGTCTTCATGCCTGTCTTCTTGATCTGACACTGGATTTATTTGTACTCTCCACGCATTGCGAACGATTAGTAGGAATTGTTCTGTAGGTTCTTGTGAAGGAAACTCTGAGCGTCATGTTCCCAATGCTCAGAAATGTAATAGCTCAGCGGAGCACCGGGGCAGGGGTATGTTTCCGCCCGCGGCAGAGGAGGTGGCGGTGGTTGAGACTCTCACTCTGCTATGTTGTCAAGGTGCTCGAGGTAGGGAAACGCGTCCAAGTCTTCGACAGAATCTGTCTTAGCATTTAATTCACAACGCTGCACGGGTTCAACACGTCGGGGCGCGCTGCGAACAGTCAGATTCTTCTGGCGTGGAACTTCAAGGTATTCCTGATGGTGTAATTTGATATGTTTAAGTCGCCAGCTGTCTGAGGTGAACTTCTTTCGGCATGAAAATTTGGGGCAACGGAAAGGGGTCTTCTGTGGTATTGTCGATGACATGTGACGAGTGGAGTATTCACTGTACAAAGGGACGAAAGTTTGTGCTGGGCCTGAGCAGTCTGGTGTGGGTATAAGCTCACAATACTTCGAGATTTATTGAGCCTCAACACCATCACAAGGAGGTTCCTTGCACGCCAGGAGTTGCAAAAACACTGCATGTGTGATGCCCCATAATACTATGAATGAAAAAAAAATAAACCCTCAGAAATCCAAAAACCTCGCGATGCGTGTAATAATCAATGTCTGAGATAAATAGATCAGAACAAAGGAAATGAACAAGCCCACAACCCTAACCCAAACGAACAAAACACCTCCATGCGTGCCTTAACCAGTGCCTGAGATGAATAGATTACAGCCAAGGACAGTCACAAGACAAGAACCCGACCCTGACCCGAACGCACGCATCCTCTATAACTCGAAGACTGGTTCACTAATCGCCTACCGAGCCATGCAGGCGCGCCTCAGGGAGAGAGTCATCGGGGAGAGGGTCATCCGGCAGAGGGTCATCCGGGAGAGGGAAATCTGGGAGACTGTCACCAGCAGCCAATTCACCAAGTAGCTGCTCATGCACATCGAGATCCGATTTGTTTCCGGCTGCCTGAGTATGTCGCAGAGTTGGCGCCGCTGGGCGAGGTTTTTGCGGAGTCACAAGCCCCAAAAACTCCAGCCCACTGCGGGTATGAGACTCCGGAGTGTGTGTTGTGTGCGAGGCTCCTGGGTTTGGGGCCGTGGGATATGCTCGTGCATCTCCTGGCCTTGATCAGGGAGCATGGTTGGCTGATTGTCAACCATGGTATCAGTTTCGTCAGCCGATGTATTTACCATCTCTCCCTGGTCAATCGTCCGAGGTTCTTTGCCATTATCCTCATCCTCATCCTCATCCTCCTCCTCATCCACCTCCTCTTCCTACTTCTCATCTTCCTCCTCTTCATCTTCCTCATCTTCACCATCACTTTCCATGTCCACATCGCCGTCTAAATCAACACCGTCCAGTGCGTCCACATCATTCTCCATGCGCATATCCACATCAGAATCAGTTTCTGAGTCATATTCGCCGTCTGACTTGGTAGAGTCAGTATCATCATCTCATGAAATTGACACGCCGGGTGATGCTTCCGGCTCTAAAATAGACCCGCTCTAGTTAGCCCTCCGTGTCCTGGTCTGCCTCTGACATCTCTTTCTCCAACTGCAAAGCAACGGCACGAGAGATATCACCTCCCCCTGGGGTTTGTTGAACAATACCTCTCACTTTACCATTTCCCTTCCCCTTCCCCTTCACATTGCCCTTCCCGTCCTCAGTCGCCTTCCCTTTCCGCGTCCCATGCTTTGTTCCCTTCACTTTCCCACTCCCTTTCTCACCGCCCTGCGTGTCCTCCTCACCCTCACCATTGTCATTGTCATTGTCATCGCCAGGACGGCTCCTTCCCCCGCACAGCGCTCCGGGATCCGCCCAGTTCTGACCATCATCCTCCTTGTCCATTATCTTATTCCAATTCAATAGTCTAACGGCCAGGAAGTCGCCTGCTTCGTACTGCCGGCAGCTTGGTGGCTCAATCTTTGACCAGAGTTCATCACTAACGTACCAAGAGAAACGCTCACTGGTGCGTTCAACCTTCCCTGAGCTGGTTGTTTGCAGATTGGAGCGTTTGACTTGATCCCCGAAGGCACAGGGGTTGTCCCACCTCCAATTGTTCATTTGGTCGCGGGTTTTGTCCAACATTTGCACCATATATGAGTGGAAGGCAGCCCACCACTCACTACAAGGCGAACTCCTGCTCCGGCGGTGTGGCCACATCAGCGGGAATTGTGAAAAGTGGCGAGTCGTGACTGGATCAAGAAAGATTATATCATAAAAGAGGTCCCATGCCCTCTCGTCCTTAACGCCGCGAACATTGTATATCCATATGAGTCCACAGATTTGTTCCGAGATGAATGCCTATATACGGTCCTGATCCAACTACAATTGTTGATTTATAACCGATGTCCGCTTCTTTGCCCTAGCCTTCCCCTGTCCTTTGCTGGTGCCCTTTGGTGCCATCGCTGTGAGTTGAAAATGAATCTACATCCGAAATGTTAGAATTATGATACAGTTGCATGTAGCGGAAGGAAGCCCAGGGGGAAAGTACAAAGTTGTTAGGATATCGGGTGTGTTGTGGGACAAGAGGTGTTGTTTTGTGCAAGTCACGTGATATCGAAATCAGGATGCAGTCGGTGTGTATAATACGGGAGGAACAGTGAAAGGAGGTGTAGCCGGGAAGATGGGATATACATACTCGAGTGCCGGCGATTTCTTGGTTCAACTTGTGAGTTTTGTTGGTCAACGAACACAAAACGGCCCAGCCTTCATCTTGCAGATCTACCAAGGACCGCTTGAATAGTGTTAGCAACGGGTCAGGGTAACCCGCCAGCAGTGCGGGTTTGGACCGCAAAAACAGGTCGGTTCGGTTCCAGAACCGTCGAAAAACCTGACCCGCTGACTCTTGGCGGGCCAAGCCCGGACCCGGACACCACAACCCGCGGGTTGCGCTGGGTTTGGCTGGACCCGTCAGTTCCAATCTGCGGTTCTGCGTTTCGGGTGTCATATTTATGGTTGCATTCAGATATGCTACTGTTAATCGTAAAATATTGACATTGGTACGTCACAGTTCATTTTCGACATATTAGTCGCCTTGATGTGCAAAACAAACATACTCACACGCCCAACCACATCCTGAAAATGAGCGTCAACAGAGCGTCAACAGAGCGTCAACAATATTTGGTCTTGCAATCTGTTTTGCCTATATGGGCGGCCAATAATTCCTTTATGACTGACTACAATCTATCGGAGGTGTGATTTCCCAGGACTCATGACCAAAAATCGTTGACGCTCCATTGACACTCATTTTCATGATGGGGCAGGGAGGGTATTGTAATCTGTTTTGCCTATAAAGGCTGCCAAAAATTACATTATGACTGACTACAACCTATCGGAGGCGTGATTTCGCAGGACACATGACCAAAAATTGTTGACGCTCCGTTGACGCTCATTTTCATGATGGGGTAGGGAGGGTATTGTTATCTGTTTTGCCTATAATGGCTGCCAATAATTACTTTATGACTGACTACAACCTATCAGAGGCGTGATTTCGCAGGACGCATGACCAAACATCGTTGACACTCCGTTGACGCTCATTTTCATGATGGGGCAGGGAGTGTATTGGAATGTGTTTTGCCTATAAAGGCCGCCGGGAATTCCTCTATGACTGATTACAACCTATCGGAGGTGTGATTTCCCAGGATGCATGACCACAAATCATTGACGCTCTGTTGAGGCTCATTTTGCCATGGCTGTATCGGCAATATGCAATCATTTAATTTGGAACACTCCATCATTAACATTGTTTTGGCTGCCTTTCTGGTGGTTTTATTAACTTTCTTCTTGATCACTACGTTGTTCTTTAATAATACATAGATATATTTAATAATAATCTCCAAAATCTCGTGGCTTTTGGTCAATGCTCGTCATCAGTTGCACGATCGCTCAATCCGCTGCTCTTGTCTTCAAAATGATTGTTAGCTGCATTACCACACCACAGATAGTGTACTAACCTTCATCAGTCAGCATATCTGGATCAAAATCGGTACGGTGGTCGGTTTCCTCATCATCGAAAAATTCCGCACCGTGAAGGGCTGTATGCGAATATGTATATCCGGCGGGCAAATTGATTATTTGAGAAGTGTAACTTCAGAAGTCTTAGCCGTTCGGACAGGTGGCGTGCCGGGCAGTGGCGGAGTCGGCTCTGGAGTCGGCTCTCTGCGTCGGTTGGGTGGAGGTGTACCTGTTCCTTTGCGTCCCCAGCGTGACTGCGGATTCTTTGCGGTGCCATTTTGGCACGGAAGGCAGCCCGACGTTTGGTTTTGACGAAGCTTTGCCGGGTGTCTTTGTAGCGCAACCTTCACCTCTTTGTGCCCAGGAAACTCAACACCCCGCTTTTTCTCTTTTCGGACCTCAGCGCGTGGTTTCTTGAAGAGATAATTCGTTTCCTCAATTGCGGCGCGCGAAAAGCCTTCTTTGGCCATTTTGGCCATGTTCAAGGCCAGGCGCATGTCGGACTGTTCCAGCTGTACCCGACCTCCTTGCCTTGCCATAGTTGCTGACATGTTGAAAACCTACACAACATTAGTTGCTGCTTCTAACAATGAAATTCGGCTGTTACCTCTACCATATATGCTTCCGTAGCCTCCTCTAAGGTGATTAATGCCTGCTTCGTCCACTCACGGGGATAGTTATCAGCAAATTCAACTGCGAAGATCCCAGAGCTGACAACATCATGATGTTCGATTTCGCGGACTGTGCGGACAATTGCCTTTGTCGACCATGGAGGTTTCTCATTGCCGGCAGTGATAAATTCGTTACGTAGATCTCTACGGACACCCGCTGTACGTTATACAGTTAATTGACTGCCCTTTGCCTCGATATCGATATACTCACATCCCACTGCATGCTGCTTCTCATGTTTCTTGCTTCCAGTCTTGCGGACGATTTTTAAATGTGCATCCTGGGTCATATGTTTGGTGGCTGCATTGGCAGCGTCGCGGTGAACTAACTTGTGTCTGCGCTCTTGATGTGTGCCAAGTAGATCCGTATTTCATGTAGCGCCCGCCAATCGGCCGGTATTCGATTCGCTTTCACCTGGCGGAGGTGGTTGTGTATCCATGATGTAATGGTGTGGAATAGGAGAGGAAGATGATAACGAGAGGAAGTGGGAAGCCCTGAGGACTATACAGCTAGTTTCATGCCAGAATGGAATAAGTATCAGCCAACATGATCGTTGTGCTCAAGATGAATTCTGCTGAGTATGGCTGCAAGTTGCAGGGGTTTCCCACCGCCCCGCAAGTTGCAAAAAGTCGGTCTGATGTTGGTTGTTTGATAACAGGGATACACTGCGGTGTACAACCGCCGGAATCGGCTAATCGCTATAGGTTAATAGGATGCTGTTCGAGGGAAAGGACATTTGCTGATGTTTGTGTCAAATAATCCCCGGGATATTACATGAAAATGACGCTCACAATCATGTAATGTTGTACAGTTAGCGTCACTATTCCTTATTTATTGACAGTCAAAAGGGAGATTTTCCTTTGTTCAGGATGAGTAAACGTACCAACCTTGACATAAATGACGCAGCTTGCCTCCATATTGTCCATACCTTGCAACATCCAACATCTTGCCCAACAACAAAGTCCACGCAAACTACAATGGTGAATGCTCTGAAAAAGAACTTTTCGCCACTTCCGGCTGGCAGATACGGCAAATCCACAAAGCAGTCAACCCAACGACGTCATCATGCGAATGAAGGCATCAGCGGCTTGGAGAGAGAGTCCGAGCCCTGGGGGCATTGCGCAGCTTGAGATCCAAAAAGAAGCTTGCGGCGGAAAAACGACGAGAAACGCACTTCTGAAGCAATGAAGAGAAAGAGAAATGGATTGAGGATTATGTTGAGAGAGAGACAGCTGGGACAAGAAAGCGAGTTGGAGAAGCAGAGGCAGCGGTTCAACAAAAGCAGGACGATATGACGCATGCTGAAATCGTGGGATTGACACCCACAGAGCCCGAGCAGACTTTTAAGGAGTTGATGTCCGCTATCGGAGACAGTCTGAGTGATCTTGCAAGTTCCGACGATGGGGAGGATGGGGAAGATGAGGATGAAGAGACAGAGCTGGGCAAGCTGAGCGAAGATGATGAACCCGGCTGGGTGATGGGCACAATCTCCAAAACGGTACAGCAGCCCATGGAGAGCTTCTGGCAGATGCAGATGAAGCTTGACGAATTGTCACAACCAGGGTGGGAGGAAGCAGCCGACTACTTCCATGAACGAGATATGAAGTACGGCACAGCTGAATTAAGGGTTCCGGTAGTCGTTCAACCTCAAACAGATCATGACGCTTGGGCACCTCCACCAACAACATTTGGAGAGCTTATGGAGAGGCTTGACATTGTCCCTGGAATATCGCAAATGCCACAAGGGACTTCTCGACTAGGAAGTAGTCATATTCGGCTAAGTTCGGTGAAACTGCGGTCGAACACAACCATATCCGGTCTTGAGCCCGCCACAGAGCCCGATACGTTACCTTTGCTGAAAGCGAAGCCTGTTGAACCATTAAGCTTTTACCCCTGCTTATAGCTTCCAGCTAATCACCATATAGATTTCGGATTCAGACGAAGACATGGTGACGGCTCCTGCCTCAGCGGAGGAATAGATACACAAAGTGCGATTATTGACGTCATATGTTGGTGAAAAGCAATTTGTTTACCACTTTTGCTACCTGTCCGCTTATTCTTGATTTCAGTGACCAAATTGTGAGCAGTGATAATTCATCTGTGCTTGTGTGAGGGTCGAACACACCATGCGAAAGTTCTAGAATTCAAATCAGGCGACAAAACGGTTGACACGTTCGATTTGCATCAGCATGTGACTGTTAAGCGACCAAGTAAAAGTAATATTAGTGACGAAATATACTAACGAAATTTAAGTGAGTGATGTCATACGTGTCATAGAAAGAGCGGTCAGTGCTCAATTCGAATCAGTCTGAACGACAACCGTCATACTGCATTCATCGATGGATCCAACTGCATAACTCTCTGTACAGACCTCATGCACATGGTTGAGATATATGAAATTGCTTATGGTACGTCATGGAAATCGAGGAGAAGGAGAGGGATAAGGAACGGTGAGGAAGTCGAGCGATATTTACCAAAAACTAGCGAAATGTTCTACATGCCGTAAATTGCCGGCCAGAAGTGCGGGAATGTGATAGGGCCACGTCGTTTCTCACTCAGATAGCGTAGATTGCACTGATCAGAAATTGAGAGGTAATAAAACTCCTGGATGCAGACAATAATACATGCAAACGCAATATTGGATGTCAATAATGTGTATATGAATCGTTGTGTACAATTATTGGGTGCACAAAGGCTGTTTCGATGTGAGTAAAGTGAGCGTCAACAGAGTGTCAACGATTTACAGTCTTTCACATTAGGCAATCAATTGGCGGGATTATCATATCATTCCAAAGCACGTATTGGGCGGCGTAAAGGCGAAAAAGACACACTATATGCTCTTTGCCACATCCTAAAAATGACTTTCAACGGAGCGTCAATGGAGTGTCAACAATTTTTGGCATTGCATCATGGATAATCCCGAGTGCTGCGCGATGATATTCAGCCATAATGGCATTATCGGCCGCCTTTCGAAACAAAACTTGTTGCGACAACAGTGCTTCTATGTCCTAACAATGAGCGTCAACGGAGGGTCAACGGATTTTGGCCTTGCATCATAGAAAATTAAAGGGCTGTGCGGCAACCTAAATACAGAATCTCACTATCGGTTGCCTTTCTAGGCAAAACGTGTTACGACAACATTGCTCCTATGTCCTAAAAATGAGCGTCAACGGAGTGTCAACGATTTTTGGCCTTCCACCATAGCAAATGCAAGGGCTGCACTGCGACGTTAAGCCATAATCGAACTATCGGCCGTCTTTCTAGGCGAAACTGGTTGAGACAACGTCGCTACTATGTTCTAAAAATGGGCGTCAACTAAGCGTCTACGACTTTTGGCCTTGCATCTTGGAAAATTCAAAGCCTGTGCGGCGTGATTGAGCAATAATCGAAATAGCGACCGCCTTTCTAGGCAAAAATGCTTTCAACCACATCTTCACAATGCTCTACAAATGAGCGTCAACAGAGTCTCAACGATTTTAGGCCTTGCATCTTGGAAAATCAACGCGGGGTACGACATAGTTGATCAATAATTGAACTATCGGCCGCCTTACTAGTCAAAACAGCTTGCGACAAGATCATAACCATGTCCCAAAATAATCGTCAACGGAGCGTCAACAATTTTGAATCTTGCATCTTGGATAATATAACGTCAATAGAACGCAGATAACCCACAATGAACTTATCGGCAGCCTTTAATGGCAAAAATGCTAGTGATGATATCGCATCCTCCTCCTACAATTGTGCACCCACAGAGCATCAACAATTTTTGTGAAGGCTCAGCCCGCTATACAGCAATACACTGCATTGTGCTGTTCCCAAATCAGGTTTTACCCGGTCAGTCTTTGCAATCTGTCCTTGTATACAACTTCACAAATATGCATGCAATGTCTTACAGATTTGATTTTTTTGCTTGTAGCTGTAGTCAGTATTTAACAACCCGCAGCTTGCTATACTATAACGTTACTTTGGGGAGTCTTTCTAGTCGGATAACCCAACATTTTAATCTTTATCACCATGTCGGATTCACAATCTTTGAACACCTCTTTCCTCGAGGTTATGATCTCTTCCAAAAACGAACATGTCTTTATTCGTGATTTGAGCGACCTTACTTTGCAAATCATCTTCGAAGCGTGGTGGGCTTCAATGAATATAGGCTTGAAGCGGCCTATTACCGGGAATAATTCTAGACATGCGCCTTTGTGGCGATTCGATTTACACTATGGAATGGCGGAGAATGGCAGCCTTGGCATTATATGTATCGATTGCCATCAAGTTCTTCGCTATCCATCAGAACATGGGACCAGCTCAATGGGGAAACACTTGCTGGCAAATGCTCACATCGCAAAGTGGAACGAATTAACAGAGTCAGAGGTAACTGAATTGACTAGTTCGATGGTCGATGAAACAGCTTTGGCCATCCTGAGGAGGGAAGGAAGTCGAAGAATCTCAATAGTAAGTTCGCTGAGTTAACTCATATTCGACATCCAGGTAGTTCCATATTGACTGGAATGACAGACAAGACATTCCAAACTGGCAGCAAAGGACTTTCAAACTTCCGAATTTCACCAAGACACGTGGAATCGATACCACATGTTGTGATTGGTTTCGTCACATATTCCATGGAATGCGATATCAAATCTTGAGCTACGACGGTCATATAAGGCATTACGCGATGACCTAGTGCTGCCATCTGCTACAACACTTAGTAACATTTGCCGGAGGGAATATGCACTGCATGTTGATACAATTAAGAAGCAATTGCCGTGTAACGGCGGGCGGTTAGGGTCCCCGCGAGCGGCACGTGACATGCCCAGGGCCGGGTAATGGCTATTGTATATAGTCAGCCCGCCACGAGTCTTAGATCTCTAGCGATAATCTTACCTTACACTTA
>Ga0307512_10001103_pt1 | contig 39215 bp, 48 predicted proteins | sample 14_EM_MG_FD_200267 | JGI IMG/M metagenome (GOLD analysis project Ga0307512, IMG submission 200267) | Populus trichocarpa ectomycorrhiza microbial communities from riparian zone in the Pacific Northwest, United States - 14_EM | ecosystem: Host-associated > Plants > Roots > Unclassified | place...
ATATATAGATTACTGTGCCACGGCGTCGGAATTGAACAGGCCCGCTTTCGTATGGATCACAGTGGGGACAGGAAACATCCCGCTCCTGATTCGAGCTATCACGCTATATCACCTTTTGCGTTACCTCCCCGCGGAGGTCACCAAATGACCCGTGGGATACAGTGTAACAGTACTGGTATGGTACTGGACCCTCAGGAACTTATGCGAAAGGGGATGGCCGTGACCCCTCGCCCTCGCCCTGTCCGGCTCCGGGATATATCTGTCCCTGGAAGACGAGTTCATAAGGAGAGTTCGTGATGCCCGGGTTGTGACTTGCGAATTTCAACTCTCACCAGGTGCAGTACGATGTACCATTGTTCCTACCACGTAACTTACAGTTCGAGTGCCGTGCGCACCACCTTGTTGAATCACATCGTATGATCGACCAAGTGAAGACCTTTTCCCCTTCCACTTTTTTTTTGTCCATTTTTGTACCTCAGGGTACAGAACCCACGTAACTTAGCACTTTCCCCTTACACTCACGTGCATCACGGTGCGAGTTTCCTCACGTGACTTGCTTGTGATCTAATTCGGTCGGACTCACTGATCCGAGGACAAGTAAATGTCGTCCCGAGGCATAGGTAATATGTGACGTGACGTGAACGTGTCTGAGCTACGTATTTGGGTACATATTTGGGATCAGCGACAAGTGAGGCTATTTGTGAACCCTCGGTCAGTTCGGTGTGGTGCAACGGCTAGCATACCAGGTCGGGGTTCGATTCCCCGCACCGAAGTGAATGAATTGTCTCTTTTTGCTAAGGGACTGACTTCATACTTTTCAAAGTCGGAATTCCGTCCATCAGAGCACACAAAGACTAGTACTGTAGGAGATCCACTACCATGTGCCTTATTTATTATTCTTCCTTGGAAACATTACAGTAACTTGCGACTGTCAACTGATATACAGGTTATAGATGCGTGGGCATGTGGGCATGCGAAACTAGAGACTTGGCTGTGTGCGACGTGATAGGACAGTATAAAAATATAAGGAGGAAATAGACAGCATAAAGATAGCAGAGATAGACAGCAGAAAACACCAAGGGGTAGTAAGATCCTTTGCATCATAGCCACCATTGTGATAGTGAAAGGGTAAATAAAGCGAAAATGTGCACCATGGACAAGCCACGATCTTGTCAGCCCATGTCTTCGATGGGTGGCGGCGGGCCAGCTTCAATGCTGCGGCTCTCGTGGCCGTGATCCAGACGACTGAGCCACTCCACCGTGCCCTCGTCGTGCCTCCCAGATGTCCGTTGCGCGGTGACCAGCCCACCGTCGGCCCTCTGCACGTACTCGATCCCTAGGCGCGGCGACGGCGGGACGAAGTGCCGTCGGCTCCCCCCACCGCCACTGCGTCGCTCATCGTCACCCCCAGCGCGAACGTCGCGCTCCGCCCCGCCTTCTTCTGTGTGACCCTGTACCCTATCCTCTGATACAAGCAGAGGCCGCACGGGCATACCGATTGGCGGTGAGTTGCCAGTGAGCGAAGGTTTGCCAAAGGTCGGTTTTGTGAAGCCGGCTGGGACGCGACCGGCGAAACGTGAGAAGCCCGTTGCTGCTGTGGGGTCCTGGGGCTGGCGCTGGGGCGTTGTACCGCCAACGCCACCCAAGGCGGAAACCGGGTGCTGCGGCGAGGGCATCGCGGGAGCAGGGGACTCACTCAGAGTGCGCATCGGAGGGAGGCGCGGGGCTTGTGCGTGTGCGTGTGCGTGTGCGAAGGCTGGCTGCTGAGGGGGTGCCATTTGACGTGACGCATCTGGGTGGGGTAGAGTCGAGGTGGGCTGGAGCTCTTGGTGGCGAAAGGCGGACGAGGGTGAGTGGTGAGGCATGTGCGGGGTGGAGATAGACTGGGGTGTGTTTGACCCTGTACCCTGATAGGATGTAAGTTGATGATGGTATGCGGAGCGCGATGGAGCGAGCGGTAGTTGTGGTAAGGTCAGCTGGGTCTGCCGATTCGCCGATGCAGCCTGCTGCTGGAGCGTGTTAAGTGGCATAGGAAGCTGCACCGCGCCTGGCTGCATACCCGGCGTTGGACCGCCGCGGTGTGGGATACTGTCGTGGTGCGACGCAGTCATCGGTCCTGCAATAGCATGGGAACCGAGGCTATCCTTGGACAGGGTGCGTAGCATTGGGTCAATGTTGGTGTCTTGACCAAGGGTTTCATGTGAAGACAGAAGTGGCTGCGTAGCGTTCTGATGAAGCGACATGAGAGAGTGGTCGGTGGACGTCAAGGGGTATAGTTGCTCCGGACGCTGTCGTTGGTGGGGCGAGATTCCAGAGGGTTGCGCGTGCTGCGATGAAGAGCTGCGCAGCAGAGAGTGATGAGGTTCTTCCACGGGGGCGACTGTCGTAAACTTTGTCTGCATCGGGGGAGCCTGATACATGTCGTCTCTAGGGTCTTCGACGACTTGCTGCAGTGGTTGCAAGTGCGGTGGCATAGGATATGGCGCCGGACGCGGTGCGTCGCCTTGACCGGGGAGTCGCGCGGACGCACGATACGCCTCGGCAGCAGCCTGTGCGGCGAGCTGCCCCTTGGTCGGTTTCTTGTTGCGTTTGCGCACACGTTTGTTGCCCTCACCTTGTGTGAGATCGATCACCCAGTAACTGCCCTTTCCTGGCTCGGTGATAGGCCGTTGTACTTTTAGGAAGCACTTTCGGAGGGACAGGTTATGCCGAATGGAGTTCTACGATACACAATCCTTGTCAATTCCTATCCAAACAAAAGGGAATTAGGACCCGGATTATACGCACCTTCCAAGAAAGTTCATCGGTCCGCTGTCGGAACCACTCGAATCGATCTTCAAGCGCTTGGTAGATTTCTTGTAAGGTGAGGCGGCGCCGCGGACTGCCGTATATCGCGAGCTTGATAAGTGTCGGCAATGGATAATTAGGCTTCTCTCCTGGAGGAGGATCCGCGAGCGCGCTGAGTCCCACAGGAGCACCTGGTGGGCAACCAAGCAAAGCCCGCAAGTGCACAGTCTCATCCGCAAGTTCGCTATCGCTTAACATACCAAGACTTCCTGCGTCGGGTCCAGGCTGGGTAGAAGGAGTAGGTACTGGAGAGACGGGTTGAGCGGGCGTCATTTTCTGTTCAGACTGTGACGGCGACTGAGGTGGAGCGGGGTCCTGATCCCACTCATCCGTAGATTCAATACTTGAGCTCCGTGCCTGTGCAAAACCATGGATCTGATGCGCGAGTTGAGCCTCTGATGGGTGGTACTCTCCACGAGTGGGTGACCGCTGCATTTCATTCTCATCGCAAACTTGAAGGAAATCTGGTCGATTGGGGTCACTGTCGCCACCTGGGTAGCGTCTAGGACTCGAGTTGGAAGTCCGTTGTGTTATTGTGAGGGGTTGGGAGCTCGCGCTATCAGAATCTGGACTCTGGGCGGATGGCGGCGAACAATGGCGGGGTGAAAGTTTTGGCAGAGAATGCAGAGGGGCTCGTTTCAGCGACAAGCCTGGTGGTTCGACATTGAGACGGCGTGGACGGGAACGATATCGCTCACGCTCCTCCACACCGTCCTCGTCGTCTTCGTCGTCTTCGGGTCGAACACGTCGATGGACCATCTGGGTGCGAGTACTGGTAGTGCTCATTCCCATGCCAGGGTCGCGGTCGGAGCTGACGCGGTATGTCTAGGCATGACGCGTGACAAAGAAAGGCATGGTCAACATTTTTTGGCCGGGATGGGGAGGGGGAAGTAAGAAAGTGTCCGGGTGCGGCGAAAGGTAGTCATCGACGTACGGGATGCGCTGCGATTTGTCTGGCACGCGGTGCGACGTGCATGCCCAACGTGTGGCCGAGGTGTGTTGCATGTGGATCGGACGGATGGCGAGATCGGGAGTCGGGCAAAGCATGATGGGGAATAAAGGGAGACCCTGCCTCATCCTCGTCGCTCGTGCCTACACGACGATCCGCGTCCGAACGTTTGCTCTTTGGGACGCGGTACATCACCTCTCTGCGGCCTATGTGGCGCGAGGGGCCGTCAGCCGGTGTGGTAGGTGGCGCTGGCGCAGAGGCGTAGACTTGGCGCTGGGTGGAGGGGACGCCGGGATCCCATGGGTCATTGGGACTGCCAGCATCTGTGGTAGAGATGTGGAATTGGTCAGCGTTACGTTGTTGTGCACTGGAGGCGGCAGTTGAAGGAAGGGGATGGAGGGGAGTAAAGGCGGAGGAGAAGCGCATGTGAAGGGCCCGGACAGTGCCAATGAGCGGGACAGGCGAGAGAAAAGTGGACCCACAACCGATTGGCAATGGGTTTGGCTGTCCGACTTGAAATTGGTGGGAAATCCGTGGACCCACAGGTCCAAACAGCTTACCCGACTGCAAGCGCCCCCCCTCGAGGTCGGTGATCGCACGGAGGTCCATAGACTATGAGTGCCCTGTTGTAAGTTTCCAAGATGCGGTGACGAGGGCGGGGGGCGGGTAACAATAGTGGTATAATAATACCACCACCAACTCGTGACGGGGTAGTCGCTTCTCGGACATACTCACATCGAGGCGAGGAACCGGTTTGGACGTGGCAAGCTGATCTGTCAATCAAAAACCTTCGATGGGCGTCTTGATAATCTCGCTGCTCCTTAAAAGCCGTGAGGTGGCGTGGCGTGGTTGTGGTGGGCGTAGTGGACAAGAGGGAATAACATGTAAGTACAGGAACGGGCGAAACCTTGTTCTCAACGTATTGTCTTGTCTTGTCTCGAATCGATTCCTTTCATTCAACTCCGCCTTTGGCAAACTGTCCCATAAAACATACAGCAACTATCATACGACGACAAAAGTAAAACGACGACACGTAAATGTCAGTAGGATTCATCCAACAGATATGGTCTATACTCCCAGAAGCCATTTTCTATAATATCGCAATGCATCAACGCGATGCGACTCGACTCTTGTTTCTTTGTTTTGCGTTTCCCATTCGGCTTTGGCCTTGGTGATCCTACATCACTCTCGGAACCGACGATGGTGTGATTCTGCGACACGTGGAATCTCAAATATCTAGAAATGGGCGCGAGAAAGATCGTACCAATGATAAGGACTCCAACGGGTTTGCTCTCGGCACATGAACGAGTGAGAGTTCACCCGTGTTTTCGATCTCGTCACCACCTGAGAGCTGATTCGTAGGGTGTGTTAACAGGCAGACGAAGACTAAAATGGATGGCTGAAACGTTACCTGTTCCCTGACCACCACGCTTCCTTTGCGGAATCGTGACGGAAGTGCGTTGTAATTGATACCGAATCGCGAAAAGAGCATCTCGTGTTTCTGACCGGACCCGGTACCCTGAATCGAGGTTGAAATAGGTAAGAACGGTCAAAGAAGCGGACGGGGTGGGAGTATACGTGGAGGGCCTCGTGGGCCTGTTTTGGTGATTGACCTTCTTTGTGAATGAGGGCCCAAAACACGGTATTGTACAGGTTGTTTATGTGTGCTGATAAGCGATCAATAGCTGGCCGCAGTCGCAGGAAAGGTGAAACGGACTATCGACTTGACGCCACGAGAAGTAGTCACGAACTTCCCTTATCCCCGGATAGAGCACGATGCGTGCATCAAACGAAGGGGGGTAAGAAAGGGGAGTGTCGGGAAAGTAAGTGTGCCAATGCATAACGTATGCGGAAGTGAATTGGGAGCACAAAATAGACGTAATTTTTGATCGCCGTCTGTTGTACATGACCGCGGATTTGCGAAGCAAAAAACTAATTGGGGATCGACAGTTGAGCGCGGACTGGAGTTGGGTTGTTGAATTGGGATACCTGAACTCATCAGACTGCCCAAAACCAAGGACGATGTCCGGATACTCTCTCATGAGACAAACAGCAGCATGATCCATAAGTTCGAGGCCGCGGGAGTCGTTGGGCTTGGCGAACCGATGAACATCGGTGAATCTGTTGGGGTACTAGGATGAGCACTGGGTGGAGTGTACGGGAGCGTTGGGGAGTGGGCACTTGTGAAAGGCGTGGCCATCGATGCGTAAGAGGATGAAAGTTCCAGGGAGGAGCTGGTCAGGAAGTTCAAAATCACGGACATAGGCGAATCTAGAGAGGGCCATGACTCTGACTAGTACTAATATAATACAGTACCCGTCAGAGTTAATGAGAATGATGGTATTGGTATTGCGAGACCAGGTGATGGGAATGATATTATCGTGGGAACCTTTTACGCCGTTCTCGACTCGACTCATCTTCGCAACTCTCCCACGCTCGCACAACTCCTCTTCCACACACACCACCGCACCGCTTTTACTCTCTCACTCTCTCATTAGAAAATCCATCCAAAACATGACAGATTCCATCTCCCAGGATTCCCCTTGTCCCCGCCCCACTTCCCCCTTCTTCCGCCATCGTCCCCTCGGCCGTGCGCCTAGCCCACCCACTTGGGCTTGCTACGAGCAGATCCCCGCTCGAAGCGACCTACTGGGCTCTTCCGAGTCAGACTCGGACTCTGGCGACGCCGCGGATGAGGATTCCCTCTCAGACGCCGACTCGTCCTCCTCTTCCACCTCCTCATCCTCCGCATCCGACGATGCCGAGGTCGCGGGGCTCATGGATGTCGAGTCGGACAAAGACGAGGCCGCGGAACCTGCGACGGACTCGCCAAACGAAGGTGGTGATCCAGAGAAGCGCGACAAGGGCAAGCAGCGCGCCGAGGATCCCCCCAATGCTCCTCCCAAGTCCGTCCCCGTTGTGCACACACGATCTCGACGTCACCGTGGCAGACGTCCCCCAATGAGCGTCCTTCGCCCGATTCTCACCATTCAGCGCAGCCAGGGGTTCGTCTGGAATCAGGTGCGAATTTCTACTCTTGCCCGTATTCGTGCATCCGTATATTCTCACATCGAAAACTGTTTAGGATCTCTTCGTTCCACCATACATAAAGGACCGCTGTACGTAGTATCTATATCCGAACTCGTCACCATATCTGTCGCTCATCTGCGCTTATTGTTTTCCAGACGTTGCTTCCACTTCACCACCCACCAATTCTGGCGCATTCTCCGCTTGCGCTTCCACGTCTACTTCTCTAGGAGACTATGAAATAGAGGTCGTAGAGATTCGTGTCCGTGACGGCGAGCTGGACGACATCATTCCATGAAAATTACTTTTTGCATTTCGATCCCCGCCTTTGGGACGGGACGGGACCCCCTAATTAATCTCCAGTTTTCTAATCCATCTCTTCCCCCTCGGTTATTTCGGCTATTTCAAGCGTATTTGGCTACTGCACCCTTACGGTCGTAGCCTAACTTGTTACGTTTCCTTTCAACACCCCTCGTGCTCCATTACACCTACATCAAACCACTCTGTCTGTATAATACGATAAGAAGTCGGCTTTCAAATCGATGCATTGATATCTATGAGAGAAGATATCCCAAGGGTAGTTGTGGCGAGGTAGCCATTCCACAATGGCTCCACCCTTTCATAGACATATAACTCAGGCCTTCGGTGCACTTTCCCATTTTTCTAACCAGGTGACAATATCCGACGTCGAGCGCTGTCATAAGACACGTCAAGACACAGCCGAGAGTGTGATAGTGTGTACGTTCTGACGCACCTTGATAAATGCGGCCTTACTGCTGATGCCATCCAATGCTTGAGCCAAAGCCTGGTTGTACTTGCCGATCTCCTTGTCCTAGAAGGAGTGGGGGTGTTCATCTCTATGAGTTTAAACGGGGCACGTCAGGACGTACCTTGAAGAACGCCTCTGCTTTGGCTCGATCTTCCTCCTTTGTAAAGCCGGTATACACGCTCTATAAAACACCAAAGAAACGTTCACGCGTGCAACGATAAAATAGATAGACGTGTGGACGGGCAGCATGAAACCCACCTGGACGATGTACTTCATCGAAAATGTCGTCTCGAGCCGCGTGTTTATCTACCATATAGACCACCAAATCTCAGTGGCCGATTGATCGCAGCGAAGTACCAAGCTGAAAAAAAGGGACACCCACCAAGTTGTAATTAGTCTCAAAAAAGTCACGCATAGCGTTGATGGCTTTCGGATTGGTTGCGAAGCCACGGAAGAAGTAGATAAGATCCTGGTTGCGCACACTTGACATAATCATATTGAACGTGCGCTCTTGCAGCGCCGGATCCACGGCATTAGTTAGACCACGACTGATAGATTCAGTCTTATCTGCAGCTGTTCGACGGCGTGGGTAAAAGAGGATACGTACATAGCCGCGACTTTAATCGAGGGTGTCGGGGGGTTCTCAAAGAGCTTTAGTACCGCGTCATATGCCGGGGCACCGGTATGCTTGACGGCCTAGAGCGGTTAGCGGTTAGCTCCTCGTCACTGACCGGGGTTAAGATAATGCCACCAACCGTGCGGAATGTGACACCTAACAGGTCTACTGGGATGGCAGAGGTATCACCAGCGATGTACTTGGAGAAGCGCTCAAGCAGAGCCTTGACTGTTCTGTGAAAGACCGCTGACAAACAACGCTCCCAAATCAAACTGAAGGATAACCTACGCTGGGTCCCCAGCGGCGGCAGCGCCTCCGACTGCTAGCGTGCGTAACTGGGTAACGTCCGCACTATCGCCCTTTGAGTATTCTAGACCATACCGTTCTACCAGAGGCGAGCACAGTGCCTGAGGAATGTTGAAATGTGAGTCGGATCTGTCGTAAATACTATGAATGCCAACTGAAGGGACGGACGGACGCACTCTGCGGAATGCATCCAGCTGTTTTGTGACCTTGTCATCCTCCCACCATGTCTGGATAACCCCAGCCAAGGTTGCATCTATGCTGTCCCAAACCAAGACTTTCGGTCCGTGCGTTAGCCTTCGTACGGTACCAACTAGAGGGGACCAGGATCTTACATTCGTTCTCTGCTCTCAGTTCATAGACGAGGTTGAGAGCAGAGCTCAAAGAGAGGTAGCCCGCTTTTCCGAGTGCAAACGCATCGTGCACCAGGCCCATACGGTCGCCTAGCGAGAAGATGGTGTCAGGTTTCGCCGCTTCACTCGCGATAGCCGCAAGGCGGGCGGGTGTGTACAACACGCGGTCTGACACAAAATTAATTCTGTGTCACGATAAAGCGAAATGAAACGACCCACAGACACCGTTAGTGTCTGCGTTAATCTTGAAAGGTTTAGTCGTATCGAGCTTGAACTCGGCTTCGCGCGTCTCAAGTATAGTGATGTTATCGACCAATGACTGTCCATGAGCCGATGTAGTGACCAAACCCAGTGGAACAGACCTGTGACAACGCGATGGTTGTGAAAATAATGGCAATAAAGAGGAGGGGGGGGTGTTTACCAAACGGTCTCATTGTCTTCCGGTTTCGCTGGCCCATTTTCAAGGAAGCGGTCCTGACGCACTTTGATACCAGTCGGCGTCTCCGTAACAGTAAGCACCGGGAATCCCATCTGTGGGCAGTAGAAATATACGAGCCGTGACTGGCAGTGCGACGGCCTACCTTCGAGACCCAGTTATCCATGATCTTAGGAATGTCCAGTCCTGCGGGCGTCCTGGTCGGTAATCAAGGTGTCTCAGGAAGCCACATACCAGTCGCCTCGCCGATACCCTCCCATAAGTGGCGAGAGACGGTGTTCGAGTACAAGTGTCTCTTGAGGTACAGAGAGACGCCCTGGAGGAACTTGTCCTCGCCGACGAATTTCGATAGCATGCGGAGTACTGTGGTCATCCTTCAGTGGAATCAATTTAATGAGCGCGACAAGCGTACTGGAAGCAGCTTTGGAGTATGACAACGAGTCGAAGATCTGTCCGATCTGTCCTGCATCAGGTACCTCAACTTCGATCGGATGTGAGGAAAGCTTCGCATCGAGCCGAAGAGCAGCAGTAAGGTGATCGTTTATAAAGGCAGCATCGACTTTCCATTCGGGATTGATCCTACGATGCATCGGTCACAGCTAGGAGAAGAGAGAGCAATGCTACCCACTTGTCGAGGATGATCTTCTCGCCCATCTGTAAGGACATATGAGACGGGACTAGGAACCATTCTTAGCGATTAGACATGCCAGTGTCGCGAAACCTAGTTGTGACTTGGATTAGAGTACGCCATTTATGCTGGAAATCAGCCAGAGAGTACCTTCATTGAGATACAAATTGTCCCACCACTCCATTGTCGTGATGTTTCCAAACCTAGATCAATTTGATAGGACACAACATGCATAAACGCATTATGATAGGATCACGCACCACATATGCGCGACTTCATGGCTCTGGGTTGCCGCAATGCGTTTCTTCGCTGCAATATCGGCATTTTCGGGATCAACGAGGTACGCAGTGGTCCGCCCAGTGATCAATCCCTGTCCATACCATGTCGTAAATCCACCAATCAGTCCAGTCCCATAATAGAAAAAATACGGATCTTTACCCAGTTCTCCATCGCACCAGCGTCAAAGTCATTGGCAACAAGAGTATCAAGCTTTGGCAGCGGGTACTCTATATCAAATGCCTGCTCGTAGAGCGGAAGTGCCTTTTGTTTTATGTCGAGAGCATACTGAGCCTGATTGATCACATCCGGAGTAGCTAGAAGAAGATAATCGTCAACGTGGCAGCGACTAGTCGAAGGAAGACGCCATACTGTATATGCGCAATGGACGAACTCGCCCACTGAGAGGACTTTTATATGAGCTTTCAAGGTGTACAAACGCGCCATTTGCAAATGCAAGGAGATACGTTGACATCTGTTCCGTCGTCAGTTGGTCTGGAGCCTTATCTCTTTCTATACTTACTGGAGGCGTCGTCTCAAAGGAGGTAGCATGCCAGCTACCATCCGAGACGCCTTCAAAGAGAGCCTCAGTGAGGGTATCAGCGACAGCGACGTTGGAGCGTGCGGGCATGTTGGAAAGGTTGACAGTGCCTTTGCGAGATATAAGCGTCACGGAGAATGTCGCTTTGAGGAGAGGTTCATCCCAGCAAGGCAGAGCACGGCGGGCATCAGTCGGCTGCAAGGAGACCATATAATCAGCATTTCGATGAAGGAATTAGAATTGGAGAACAGTTAGCGTTCGCCGCGTCATAATCCGAGATTATCATAAAACAGATGCAGTCCTCGGTATGCGGGGACGAGAAATGGCTGGTAAAGCAGGGGAATGAGACAGAGTGCATCTGTAGATTCAGAAGACCAATCTTCGGGAGACTCCAACCGTACTATGACCGAGATCATTGATATGGAGTGGGAACTACGTGAGTCCCCCCGCTGAGTCTCTTGGGCTCTGAAGCTAATTCGACGTTGGGACCGGGAAGAGATAGCCATCTAGTACACATATGCACGGCCCACTCACGCACCTCGAATTGCGTCAATGCATAAGTTCCTCTTTCCCACGTACTCTTGTAGTACCCAGTCATACTATCCGTCAGGACGGCCTCGAAGCCGATACGAAGGATGGCTTTGGATCCGGCGGGAAGCTCTTCGGCAAATACCAACGAGGCACGCTGAGTGTTAGTATCGAACTTTGTCTCAATCGGGGCAAGCTCTGCTGCCGACGAGGGGACGACGAGGGTCGCGGGGCCAAGATTCAGCTCTGCGGCAGCGTTGAAGGTTACGACCCTGGTCGCTTTCAAGATGTCGAGGCTGGTAACAGGTAAGGCTAATCAATGGAACAAAAGCACTAAGCTCACTCGATTTTCACAAACCCACAGAATTTCTCCTTCTCGAGGTCCGTACGAATAGTGAGGTCATAATGCCTAGGATGCAAGTCTGTAGGGAGTCGGTAGTGATCTACGACCTTCTCGGAAGACATGGTGGACACAGCAACGGGTGGGTGGTGATGAAATGAGCAATGACGTGAAAGTAAAGGGTTCTGGAGATACGAGGAGGGGATGCGCAAGTGTGGACTGCCGAGAACGCAAGAGAAGAGACGAAGCGGATTGCGCCACCTGAAGTGGGATATCGATGGCGGCCATGCGGGCCTCGGCTTGAGAATATGACGCAAAGCTTGCGCATGTCCCAGTCGCGTAGTCATGTGGTTTCTCTAAAGAGCTTGAAAGAGAGCGACTACCAACAACGCTCACAAGCGTTTTGGGCAAGCAGACTCGCGTAAGAAAACGCGCACGCGATTGTCAGTGCCGTCATTGCGCAGCGGTCTCACAATACTTGTAAACGTTAGAGTTCTCCGCCCTACCCTAGACCGACTTATACGCGACACCACTTGGCTCTATCCCAATCAGCAACGACAGAGAACAGAACTCTCCAACTCCACATGTGAGCAAGCTCTAACTGAAAGTCACGGCACAGAGCGTGAGCCTGGTGCCAATCTTCAATATGACCGTCACGCTCACTGGCACCAGAACATAACCCCCAGACAAGGATCCTCAGTATGCCCAACTCGATCCATACAGCCCTTGTCCCATGGGCATCCAGGTTGATAATCATGACGTTGCTTGTCCGAGTCTACCCCCCATTTTTGCGACCTTATCACAGGTGGCCACGCTTCCAGGTCTCGGGCCACGCTGCCATGGGTTGTAACCACCTGACGCTCTTATGAAACGTTTATCGATACGAAGGCCCTCTTCGCAACTGTACGGTGAAGGTGTCTAACAGAAGATAGCAAGCCGAGGTATTTTTTTGCCTGGATTTTGGCGACTCTCCCCGGGTATTATTCTAGCATTAACGGAGCATCTTCTGGGCCGCCTTGACTTGAAAATCATGCCATCTTGCGCATACCAGTTGCACTCCCAGGTTCTACACCTTATCCTGTGAAAAAAAAAGGCCATTCTATCACAGAAATCATCCATGACGCCCTACTGGTACCACAAACTAGGTTCCCACTGCTTCGCGTGGATCCACGGGATTGGTAGGTTGGCAGGTTGGTTGATGGCCCTGGTGTTCATCCGAAACTTGTGAGGTGATTATCGCATTACTGTATTAGGCGCACGCTCAGTCGTTTCGTCCGAACAGACAGGGAGACTTTCTCACGTCGCATGTTTTGATGTCCAACGGCTATTAGGAAGGTAACCCCTACCATCTTTACTCGAGCTGATCTTCTAGACCCAGAAGCTCGCTTATTACCGAGATGAATTACTGCACAGTGCACCCAAAGCTCCGCATGGCACCACATGTTTTCAGATCGATCTTCTTTGCGATCTACTGAATTGTCTCATGAAAACACCAGTACTCCTCAAATTCATATCCCCTACATGGGCGTGGCTCTTTAGGACACAGCGGACACAACGGGCTTGCTTGGAGCACCATTCACCGCCCGCAGATCCCCGAAAGTATACAATTTCACCCAGAAAGTTGATCTCGGTTCGCAACATGGGGAGGGGTGAGCCTGACACATGAATTATTCGCGGTAGATTCACCGCCGGTATGATACTCCTGAACGTGTCCCCGATACCGAAACTTTGTTCGTCCAGAGAAACGCTTCACTTGAAAGGCTAGTGCAGTTTGAGAAGCGACTCAACTGTAATCGCAGATTGTCAAGTAGCAAACTAATCAAAGGGAACAATTGGGACATGAGTCACGCGTACAGTCCCTGTCCCTGCAGATCTGTCAGTGCCTTCAAATGTGGTACAGATTCGGTTTAGGAGGAAAGATACGCTGTACGAAACCGCAAACTGTAATGGCAACCGTGACGGACTTTCGCGCAGACCTGGACCTCTGTTGTCTACCGTACCCGACTTCCGTGTTCTCGATTTCGATCAGCATACTATACGGCATTGCGCTTGCTGTATCACACTGTCTAACGATACTGCGGAGTATGAAACCGAACGTTGCAACGCGCGACTCTATCGCCGTTCTCTGTACGTACTGTACTGTTCACTTCTCCGCACCATGTCTGCGTTACACAACCGCTGTACAGAACTGACTCTCGGCTACTGTACACTCAGATCAATTCGCGGATCATCGATGACATCCTTGGTCCAAGCCCACCACCATCTGTGATGGTGCGTTTTGCCAAAAATAAAATAAAAAAAGCTGTCCTCCTGCGAACGTTAACATTTCTCATCTTTGCGTATGTCCCCCACCCGAACTGGTGCGTTTTCAGATTCGTCCCTCTGTAGACTGTAATGATGGCTCCGTTGCCTCTCGACGACCGCTTGCCACATCAGCTTTTGGCCCCGTGGGTTGTGAAGACAATACCGTGACATATCGTACTCAACGTGCGCTTGCTTTGGTGTCCGCGACATCGGTTGCGGGATATCACCTGTTGGGGGCAATGTGCCTTGCTTTGGCATGTCCGTTGCGAGGCACGATCCATTTGTTGTCCATGCCATTGATGGTGACCAATTGCATTGTGATCCTCGAGCGACATTAGCGCGCTTTCCACTTCCAGTGGCACAGTATGATGGACCAATTGCGCGACTCCGGGGTGCATGGGGTTATGTGGGGATTGTCGGTCCGAATCTCCCTACGTGCCGTCACGAGCGACGGTAACAACAACTTTGGTCCTGGATGTCGTGTCTGGCCCCCATTTCCGTGTGAATAATCCCCGAATTTGCTATGAAGTGTGACTTTTGGTCGTAATTCATGATTCTCCTGATGCTAAAACCATATGAAAGTCAACTTCTAGTATCCGCCATCAATGGATTGTCATCAGCAGGTGGACAAGTCGAGTTGTATTCTCATATCATGCAGTTGACACAGCAACCAACAAAGGATACCCCATGGGCGCTGTCAATAAACTAACTTTCAAATGGTGTGCCAGCACGTGTCGTTCTGAAGCTGCATCCGACGGACTCCTTTCCCAACTAAATTTCTCCTTTTGATGGTTGAGGTTCATAAGCCCCCATCATATCGTGACGACGTGTTTAACGGACGTGTGCCATGCCAGCCCTTGAACTCTTGGCCTCATACCTCCAAAAAATCATCATCATCCTCTACAAGGAGATCTAAGAATCGGAAAAATGACGCAGCAGGAAACCCAACGACGTTGTGATAGTCGCCCTCAATTTTCCTGATAAGCAGTCCACCCAAGCCCTGTTCAATCTCATTCAACTCGCGATGCGGTACGCGTGTGTACGCGACTACGTACTTGAGCAGCAAATCCTCCAGCCCGATCAAGCCCCTCGCCCGAATCGACATATGCCCTGAGGAGAGTTGGCGCATTGTCAGAAAAGTAGACAAGGGAACGCTCTTCCAGAGAGCTATGCACATCAAACGTTATAAGTTGAAGCTCCAGCGAAGAGGAAGCCTACCGTATGGCAAATCCTGGTGATGTCAGGACGGGAAACACTGAAGAAGGACGAGTCAATGTCACTCCCGTCGGTAGGAAGGGTTCAATGGCGTTCACCTAGACTCACGCCAGTGACAACCTCACACACATTTCCGTTCAGGTCTTGCAGCATGCGCAGATTGTCCCCTCTGTCTACAGGCTTCTCCAACAACTCCTGGTGCACACCTGGCAGCTCGGAGTATGCAATGTTGGAACTGACTGGTTGGGCGTGTGTGAGAACAACTGTGTCAGCGCCGATCACAAGATCTGGTCCATTTTCGGGATCTTCACGCTGGAAATCAGCTTTTGAGGTGCTGGAAGGAAAGCCGTAGACTAGTTGAAACGTACGACGAGTCGCTCGTACACTTCAACAGCTTTATGCGTCGCAGTGGAGACGGGGTACTCGTGAATATCCTCAAAAGACGCGGGACTGAGGTCTTCAGCAAAGAGGGAAGGTACGATTTCGGGAGCGAGACCCTACGGTCCACAAGAAACGTTAAAAATGACTGCTACCCGACGAACCCACGAGCGTACAAAGATTTGAAGAATCTCCTTGCGCCTTGGACTGCCCGAGGCAAGGATAACGCGCTTTCCTGCAAGTTTGTTGATTCCAGGAATATGTAAAGCATTGGGAAGGACAACGGGAGGATGCTTTGGTGCCATAGTCCTATTCGCTCACAGCTTGCTACTGGCTGCGCAGTCAGCTGGAGTAATGATATGATATTCTCCTTAGTGCTGGACTATTTTCCGCACCCTGTGAACACTACCGTAATTAATAATAAAATTGTCAATTTTTGAAAATGAAATAATTAATTATTCGCTACTGCGACAATTACTTGTGGTTTGGTTTGTGCATGTGTGGTAATCAAGGCAAGCACACACTGGCACCAAAGGGGGGAAGTAAAGGACGCCAGATGATAACTTCTGCTGTTCGTTTGTTGGCGGTCATCATGCAACTATCCAGTTTTCTTGTTTTCTTGATTGCACCTATCGTACTTATATGTTCAATTGAGAAAAAAAAAAAAGAAGACGGGTGCAAAGGGTGCCAAATCAAGCTGATTCCGACATCGCCCGGGACCCCGAACCCCGCATAATATATCGCAATCTATGGCCAGGCGCCCTATGACGCGGTTCCTTTCTCCTGGGCCCTGGTTGAAGCCTCCCAATTGTGCACGTGAGACTCGGCAGATTTGGACAACCGTGCCGAAAGACTTGCCGGGCACGTCAAGCACACCATCAAAGTTACACGCTCAGCTCCGGGTCTGACTTAGTTGACTCGTGTTCAGGTCCCCAACTCTACGATGGCGTCTATGCCCCTACCCCTTCTAAGACACATCTCTCCCGAGAACCTAGAGGCTTTGAAAACCTTGCCCACGGTCAAAATCCGGACCGATGCCGATGTCGAGGCATGGAAGCTGACGCAGGGCTACTCAGACTACTCCCTTTTCCTGAGATGGCTGAATGAGTCAGTTGTGGGGTATTCATTGCCTCGGACAAACGACAATAGTGAGGTACTCAAGATTCTTGTGAGGCGTAAATCACGTCCCAAGTCTTGTCTCGACAGGGCATCCACAGTGTAGTCCGCTTGCTCGACGAGTTAGACAGGTGGATCGATGAGATTCCACCGCTGCCAACTGCTCAACGATTTGGAAACCTCGCGTTTCGGACATGGGGGAAGCGTCTTGAACAAGTGCGTTCTTTTCAACCTTTTCTATGTCCTCTACACTAACTGAATCGCCATACAGCGCGTAGATGAGCTTTTGGCCGCGATGATGCCGCAATTGACTGCGGCGGTCCCCCATGTACGACCATATCTACTCACTGCGTTTGGCTCTTTTGTGCGCATGGATTATGGCACAGGACATGAGACATCGTTTGCGGTCTTTCTTCTCTGCCTTACTCTCACCCGAGTCCTTTGCTTCGATACAGAAGAAGCAAGAGACATCGTTCTAGTCGTCTTTGTTCGGTATCTGCGGCTCTGTTGGCGCTTGCAGGACGTCTATCGGCTAGAGCCAGCAGGTAGCCACGGTGTGTGGGGACTGGACGACTCGCACTTTCTGGGCTACATCTTTGGGAGTGCTCAGCTTCGAGGTCTGCCTGCGTATGGAAGGAAATCATCCAGCTAACGTCCCATATTTTGTAGACCAGAGCGAGGTCCCAGTGTCTGCGATTCTACATCCACCACTACCACCAACGAACCTGTACTTCTTGTCGATTATGCGAATTCATCAAGTCAAGCGTGGGCCGTTCCACGAACATTCTTCGCAGCTGTACGCTGTTGCCACTGGAGTTGCAACTTGGAGGAAGGTGAACTCTGGTCTTTTCAAGATGTACGAGGTAAGCTGTACCCCACAAAATTCGTTATAGCGTTTGGATTACAATGGATTGGTTATCATCGTCAGGCAGAGGTCCTCGGAAAACGGGTGGTAGTCCAGCACCTACCATTGGGTGGATTACTAGAGTGGAATGTTGCTGGCGCTCCACCAATAGTGGGTGGCTTCCCTCGGGGTCACACATGGGTATCAGGGACCGCCATGAATGCGGATACCCTGGTGAACGAAGTCCCCTTGGGGGGTTCCGGTACTTCCATCTGCGAGGGGAGGAGCGCCGAGCCTTCCTTCCCTCGTCTCAGTTCGCACCCGAAATGATCTTGAGTGTGGATTTTTCAGCTACTTTAAATAGTTAGCTCAGTGTAGTGGTGTTGCGTCGATGAACCTTCCTGTCTGTCTTTGAATGGGCCAATCACACCGGCGGCAGCTGGTCCCCACCTTACTCCCGCTTACTGTGTTCCTGTGTGCATGGAATTGATCACGATATTGATTAGTGAACGTGATTATGCTCTCGATAGTCACGAACCTACATTTACGGCTCGAGAGTTGTAGTCCACAAGACCGTGCCGTTCCGCATCAGGACTGCGTTTGCCCTGACTACCTGAATAAGGAAGTTTCCCATACGCCGTGACCACCGCGTGTTGGACGCGCCCGGGATCCAATCCATTGGTTCTTCCATTTTCATTTCGACAGACAGGCAATCCCTTCATGTCGTGGAGTTGTTCGGGATCGTACGGCCCGGGCGGAGTTAGCCGCGAAGGAAAAAGCAGTGCATCGATCGATGTCTCTGATAACAATTTTTCCGTGTTTTTTTTTCCACGTCGCCCCACCCGCGCAGTGCTCCCCCCACCCCACAAGCGACAGAAATAAAATAAAATAAAAGAGGGAATCCTTCCTCCCTTTGTCGTCATAACCGGGACGACGGGATCCATCTACACCATACCCAACCACATTAGAAACGACGATCTCCGTCTGTTGACCCTTCGGTGCGTTGACATCGCGATCACTCAACTTACTTCACACTCTCATCTTCACCAGGTGGTATTCCGTAATAGGTGAACTTGCATCTCCTTCCTTTCTTCCTTTCAATCGGAATATTGACCCAACTGTGTTCTCTTCGCTTCAGGCGAACCCCCCTAACAATCACCGATTTTCCGAATCGGCAACCCTTTTGCACTTTATTTCCTTGCACACTTCTCTTCCCATCACCACCTTCTCTCAAAACAACCTTCAATACAGTGTTGACCCTCGCCAACAAGCGAGGCCCTTCCAGCTACTGAGTGAAACCCATCCATTACCGTCCCCGCCCGCCCGGTTCCACTGACCGTGGCGGTTCTGGTTCGGTAATCTGGTTTCGAACGTGCCATAAGATCAACTATATCTCGTTCCCAACCTCCTCACACTAACAATACGCGCTAAATTCTGGATCACTCCAAAGAGACCGATACCATCGAAGAGAATATCGTTATGTCGAAACTCACCATCCTCCCGACACCTCACGCTATTGATTTTGTCCCTCCGCCACATCTCACCTCTGTGTTTCATTCCCCCTCCCAAAAACTAACTCGGTCTCAAAGCAAACCTCTTTCTGCCTCTACTGAAAGCGATGACATCAATTTCCATGACGATGGTGACGAAGGTGACATCATCTTTCCTGGGCTACCACCTCTACTCCGCGGTCATCCGGATGTACATCTTCGGAATGGTGTCATTCATGCAGCGCGCCTCTCGGTTGCTGGCATACCAGATGCAGAGAAAGCTTATTTTGTCGCGGACTTGAGCTATGTATACAACCAATATCAAAGATGGAAACGTTGTCTACCTGAAATAGAACCCTTCTACGGTGCGCGTGCCTGTCGTGCTCAGGATGCTTTTTCCCCTCGCTGATATGTATCCCCCTGGCTGTAGCGGTGAAGTGCAATCCAGACCCATACGTGCTCCGCCTCCTGGCAGCACTCGGTACGGGCTTTGATTGTGCTTCCAATGGTGAAATCGCTCAAGTTCTACCGCTTGGCGTAAGTCCATCGCGGATCATTTTCGCCAACCCCTGCAAGGCCGTATCATTCATCAAGAACGCTGCCAAGCATGGTGTCGATATGTTGACCTTCGACAATGCGGACGAATTATATAAGGTTGCACGGGCCAACCCAACTGCGAAGCTTGTCCTACGTATCCTCACGGATGATTCGAAGAGTCTATGTCGTCTTGGGCTTAAGTTTGGAGCGCCCCTCGTCACAGTTCCCGGCCTTCTTTCGAAAGCGAAGGATCTCGGACTTGATGTGATTGGAATCAGCTTTCATGTGGGCAGTGGGTGCTATGATCCTTCTGCGTTCTCGGATGCCGTTGGGTGGGCACGTGCCGCCTTCGATATGGGACTTGCCACAGGGTACAAGTTCTCATTTTTGGATGTCGGCGGTGGTTTTGAAGATACCACTTTCGAAGCGACGGCGGGCATCCTCCGTGATGCTATCGATTTCCATTTTCCCGATCGCGCAGGTCTCCGGATCATCGCCGAACCTGGCCGGTATTTTGTCTCCCGCGCTTTCAGCCTTGCCACAAATATCATCGCTCGTCGTGCCCCACTTTCTGATGGAGAAACGACAGAAATCAAAGATGAAAAGAACGACCAGCCTTCTGTCATGTGTACGGGTCCATTGTTTATCCATGCCATATCCTAACTCCGAGTTTCTCCATAGACTACATCAATGATGGTGTGTACGGAGCGTTCAATTGCATCTTGTTCGACCATCAGCAGGTTCATCCATACATTTTGTATATGAGAGGCTCTTTCCACTTCTCTGCGACGGAGCGCCTTCGACCCAGCAGCGTATGGGGTCCAACATGCGATTCCATCGACTGTGTTTGCCCTATGACCATGCTTCCTGATGGACTGCGTGTCGGTGACTGGCTGGCATTCAATAACATGGGCGCGTACACCATATGCGCTGCGAGCCAATTCAACGGATTTACGGTCAGCAAGGTGATATACACGACGGGTGATGGACATGGCTCGCGGGAGACGCTCACGGCTCTCAAGGCCGCGGCGAGCGCGGCGACTGCGTAGCGGTATGTTAGCAGGGCGCTGCGGCGTCAAGTCACATCTGTACTTAGACAGTTTGGGCATGCTCCGTGCCGCGATCTCCCGTAATTGTTGTCCTATGCGCAAATCCTACATCACAAGTAGTGTCAAGCACATGCTCGAGGAGCCTATGCGGGACCAAATGGGCGAACGCGTGCTTCCGGTTCCCCGAACAAACGTTAACACGCGCTCGATCGAACGTGCATAGAGGGTCATTTCTCCTCGTGACGTGTGCCCCCCAAAAGATGATTCAGGCACGCCTTCCACGCCCATAACTTGACCCGGGTTCTCACCTTCATGAAGTGGGGAACACGCTGATTTCTATACAGAACGACGATGTCTATCCTTGGTGACGATGACGGAGCGACGGTGTGGGAAAAGCATCCCCAGTTGACCGTCACATCAACAAACGGAAGGGTGGCGAGCCGCCTAGTTCACCGGTGGTATAATATGTCTAGCAGCCACCTCACGTCACTTTGAAGAGGTTGTTTGGGGCTGGCAAGGTCCTGTATGTGTTAACCAGATTTCCCCTATCTGGGCCTTCAAGTTGCTAACCAGCTTCGTTATCAGGGAATGTACATTGAATCAGGGTAGGCAATCCCTCCCGAGGTGCATGTGGGAGAACCCACTGAGTCACTTTCTACTTAACCGAGCCTCCGCAAATAATCACATCGCATTCGGTTCAGGACAAGGGAGCGAAGGTCTCCTCACCAGAAGTCCTAGTTGCTCGTAGGGTAGCGCCCTCGGGAGGAGCTCACAAGGGGAGACGAAATGATCTCACGTCATGAACTGAACTACAGTCACGGGAATTTTTTGGAGATTATTTGACACCATATGATCAAGCCAGGCAGCCCCGACGCAGGAACCTTCTGTGAATCGTGAATAAGACGATGTCGGGCGCAAACTGAGTGGCTATCCTTCTCCCCACCTCCGGAAAGCAGGGAAGCTTAGAAGAGAAGCCCTTCAGTACTCGGCGCCCGGATTTTTATGCTCGAACGTGATTCGATCTGTTGAATTGGTGAGCCCGATGAACCGGGATCAATTCAGATGGCCAAGCGGGGCCGGGAATCTGCTTATTTTAAGTATGTACCACTATGTGGTGGTGACCGATCGTTCCTAATTGCCGCGGCAAGTCCGTCGGTCTCGAGGTTCCGGGGGACTGGAGGATCAATACGAAACTAGCGCGGGCGCCGAATGCGTGAGAAGATGCGACGGCGGCCGAAGAGCGTAAGCTTTTCTATATTTCTTCAGGGTTTATTGCTTGGTTTTTCTGGGTTACAAGTCAGGGCGAGAAGTTTTCAAATTGAAAGTTTAACGGTGTGGCGCCAAGGCCGGGCGGCGTCGCACATCTCGCTAAAAGTTCCTTCCGAAGCGGGCCGATGTTCCCCGCTTCGGTGCCTGCCTGTTTTCTCGCCGGGGGGCCTTTTTCGAGCCTAACCGAGGTAACATCAAAGGAACTGATGTTCTCGTTCAAACTCGCCTTTTTTTTTTTTTTTCTCTTGTCCCATTTCTGAGCGTCCGAACCCTATTTCGTGTCCCCTTATGCAGACGATTGATGACTGCGCATAACTCCGCGATCGACTCCTGCACAAGTAACTGGCTTTCATACTCGGTTCGAGTTCTCCACTCTCCTTGTCAGGTCAGACCCACCAACTAGGTGATCGGTTATCACATTCCGGCTCCCGCGTGGGCTGCGATCTTGAGCCCAATTTTTGTCTCCCCCCCGTTCTCTCGTCCGCACTAGCACTTTTTTAGTCCTGCCGCTTCGGGAAATCTAATAATCCGGGGAACGTGATCTGGGATACATCGCATCGTTCTCCGTGTTACTATTTGAGCAGCCGAGGCAGTTTACTCAGGCTCCCTTTCCTCCCCCGCACTGCATCCTTCCATGACATCCGGTATCCTACAAGTGAGCTCTCTTCCATCATGATAGCGTTTGCACTTACATCCTCTTACGCAGGACTCACTCCCGTCCGCTGGAGGTCCTTCTACCTCTTCGCCCCGTTTCCGGCCGTACGCGAGTCCAAACCATCATGTAATCAAAAGCCGGTACATAACCAGCAACGACCCCCGTGGTTACATGTCAGTCACAGAGGACATTGAGCCTCATTTTTTCTAATTATGCACTGTACTAGCCCCGTTTACGAATACCCGCTGAATGGTCAATGGATAATGATGGACGTCGACGACGGGTATATACTTTGGACTGGCATCTGGAAAGGTAATTCACTCTTTATTTTACGGGACGACTCCATGCATGACAGTGTGATTGCCTTGTTGCATTTCGCAGCCTTAGGGAATTCGAAAGGTTCGCCTTCCTCCGGTTCTGGTTATGGAACCTGACTTACACCTATCGTATGCTCAGCCGACATAGTCAAGATGATAGAGTCCCAACCTGATTTAGCCTCCCAAATACGGAGAGTTCGCGGTGGCTATCTAAAGATCCAAGGGACGTGGATGCCCTATGAGGTATTTAGCCCCACCAGCACCCATAACTCGACCGGCTGACGGGGGCACGAATGCAGGTTGCTCTGCGTCTGTCTCGTCGGTGTGCATGATCGGTCCTTAATCTCGCGAGTAGTCCTCTGACGCATTGTTACAGCGTGGCGTGGCCCATTCGCCATGACCTTGTGCCACTGTTTGGGTACGCGATCTGAAACAGCATGATGTCTGTTCTTCTGAGTCATTTAATAACCTCTTAGACCCACCTTTCCCACCACCTGCTTGTCCCCAGAACAACCCGGATACGGGCAGGTTATTGCCAATGGTGGTGGTCGCCGCCGGGCCAGACGGAGTAATCATATCCAAAGCTCAGGAATGTTGTCCACGGGCACATCTGGCCTCCAGGCTGGATGGTCGATCATCTCAGGCCCAACCTACCCACATGAGATCACTGAGCCGTCGCCTCAATTTTCACACCAACAGGGATCGTCATTTGCTCAACCCCGATGGCCAACCCAGCATCAAAATGGCCCGTCGACGCCATCCCCAACGGATGCGCTTTCTATTGATGGTGGTGTCGGCCGGCTGTCCCTGACTCGCGAGCGTAGCCATAATACACGTTATTCGCCGTATCCCCCCCCATCGCAACCGAACAATGCTTCTTTCGCATCGAGCGTATCGTCTCCCGTAACAACCTCTAGAAATCCTTTTCCAGACGCTCCTGGTTTGAGTGGCTCGCGTCGTGCACCTATTCAGGACGAATCTATTAAACTCCCTCCACTTCATCCCCCACCTTCAGCACATGTTTCGGGGCAAACTCTCATATCTCTCCCTCCTATCTCTTCCTGGGCAGCTGCGCCTCAGTCTAATGACTCTAGAGCAGTTCTTCAGAGGCTGCGAGCAAGTGATGGTACCGATGTGGCTAATCCCCTCCTCGCATCAGAAGGACAGCTTAGGTATCAGCGGCGCTCGTCTTTGCCATCAAATGCCCCGTAAGCTGGCGATTCAAGTCTTTATCCGTCATCACTGATCTGTTGGTGTCTGGCAGACATCTCGATTTAGAGCCTCATAGACCGTTTATACCCACCACGAGGGCTGAAACGCAACACTGGGCCTCGGAGCGCTCATGCTCTCAAGACAGTCCCCGATTCCAGACGCTTGCCCACCGCAGACAATCTGATTCAAGTTCGGCAGTTTCCTCCACATCAGCCTCGTTTCTATCGTCAACTCCTGATGGCATCTCTCCAAGCGATCCATCTCCGGTTCTACCACTCACCCCTCACACATCCACGCCTTTACCACGAGAACCACAGGATTCGCTCCTGTCTTCGTCGAAAGTGCTGTCAGGTAATACTCGGACCTCTATACCCTCACACACATACACAGAGCCAACTCGACCGGCGTTCTTCGACGACAGAGAAAGACTGCAGACGTATGGACCCCGCCGTATTGATGGACATCCATCTTCACCGCAGCTCCACAGAACGGAAGCCTCGCCTTTGCGTCAGCCTGTTGAGCTGCGGGACATATATGGCGTGAATTATTCGAACTCCCATCCTGTCCGTCCTTGGTAGGGCATGCCACTCGTTACTCCCTAGTTCCTATGTTCTTCGATGTCGCAGAGCTTGTACTCGTTACCGTTACCCATTAGAATAGAACACACACTCTCACGTACGTTGCTATCGGATTCTCATTCATACCTTGGCCATCAATTTTTTTTGTTACGATCAGTGCCTACTTGCCCTGCAACACTGAACTGAACTGAGCACACGCACACAGCCAAATAGAACACGCCGAAAATTCATGTCGGGGGCGGGGTTTACCGCATTCGGCGCTCAAAAAATCCGATCTGTTGGGAGCACTTCGACTTCGTGATCGGTGCTTGTTCCTACTCTGTCAAAACTCGTGGTGTACTCGAGGATGAGGAACCCAATTCCAGCCTCACGACTGTCTCACAAATTCCGGCTCTAGGTTTGGTCTCATCAGCATCAAGCTATAGTTGAGATCGTTATCCCGTCAACCACGACGTGCCGGGATTCCCACACTGGCATGCATCTTGTTCCGTACCCGCGGATAAGTAAGGCCCCAGCCGAATCCTCGTAAAACTTTGGATTTTTAAACACCGTAGGCCCTGCGCTGTAGACATTCTATCCTTGCTCTTAGGAAAGACAAAGCAAAGTCGTGATGTTTACCGCCTCGACGAGACGTATACATATTTTTTTCCCGCCACCGGAGCTTAGCTTTGGGCGTTTCAGCAGGTACGACCACCCGGGCAAAGTTCTCAGTAGCACAAAACCACCACTCTGGTGGGCTAAACATGTATTAAACGCTTGCTTTGTAGGAAGCTCGTCCTGGTGCGTTTTTTTCTTCCGTCACCAAATTTGGGACGTGTCAGGGCGTTTGGGAGGGTACCGAGAAGGCAAGGGCAGCCTCCTTGTTTCTGTTGATCAATACCATGACCCATTGGCGGGGGGGCATGGGTCATGCACGTACTGGCAAGTCACTGTTGGATGCTACCGATACTACGCGGAGGAGGACCGGGGCCTAACATGGCAAGAATGACTCCTCGGACCCATGTCTTGACACATCGTACACGTTCTCCACAATGCTACGTGCGTTCCTGCTGGCCTGGGAAGAATAAATTACGTCCGTGGTGTGAGGCTTAGCTTCCCTGCACCCATGTGGGGAGCGTGCGCACTGGGATTTCTTTTTCTAGCGGCAAGCAGTTTACCCGTGATGGTCAGCAGACCGGTGTGCGTGGAGAAACCGGTGAGAGTGCGCGCCGCCTTGAGCACCCCTAATGACATAATTCGTGGCCCTGGGGGCAAGACAATCGCCTGGGAGAGGGGAGAAAGGAGAAAGCTGAGAGAAGTGTGATGTGGCTGCCAATCGCGTGTCCCCTTGTTTCCAAATCCCGCCCGGTGACCATGAAGCCCCGTCGTCCTCGGACGACACCTGACGACATTCGCGAGAAGGGCCGGATTCCCTCCGCTTCCACATAGGCATTGCGGACATACAGAAGGTGACACGGCCACTCCCCCTGCCAAGGGAATATACACGCATACTGTACAATGGAAGAGAGGTGAAGCATATGGTGTTTCATGGTACATGACGATAAACTAGGTGATGTTATCCCTTCCCATCCAGGTCATCCCCCGTCCCACGTCCCACGTCCGTCCCTATCAGCTTCGCCGCATCAACTTTGGTTAGGGCACGACATTATGACATATGTCCATGGTTCTCAGACCATCGAACTCCGTTATGGGCATTCATTGTTTCAGAGGCGCCCAGTTGCATCCATCTGACAAGGTTCGAACAATTTTGTGGACGGGGGATAACCCGGTTCTAATTTCCAAGGGCAGAGGGAGAAAGGGGGAGATATCATTTTGACGAGCGATGCGTACCTTCGGCCCTTCCATGCAACATGCAACACATGTAATATATATAGACATCACGTCCACGTCGTCCGTGAGAGCGGTCAAGCTTCCGAGGTCCGTGGCTGAGCGCTGAGCGGCGGCGCCGTTCATCGGTTCTCCCCCGCGGACGCCCGAGGCATCCCACATTTCCTCTGAGGGGCAGGGGCTACTGATCGAGTTGGTTGAGACGAACTACCATAGCTTAGACCGGAATAGGCACGATCCTTGTTCGGTTTTCCAACAGCAACAAAGGTCGGAACGGACACCCCAAGTACCTTGTGTCCCGCATAGTTTCAGTAGGAGAAAGGTGACAGTTCGTATGGCCTTTGATCCTAAAAAAAGGAGGCAGAGAATCCCGTCTCAGCGGCATGAGCCAAGGATGAGTTTAAGTTCTGGGCGGTGAAAGGAACGTACGGGGGTCAAATATCTGTCTGCATCTGGATGCGACTTGATCGTGGTAGTAATTGGCAAAGGAGGTCCCGGGTGGAGTTGGATATTTCTCATTCAGGAGGCGAAGGTGCATTGCGGGATCCTTGGCTGTGGATGGATGTTATTCGCGAGTATTAAAAAAAAAAAAAGAGGTCAGTAGCCCGACGCCACCTCTGCTGCGCAGGTCATATATGCAAATATCGGACATTTGCTTTATCTCTCAAAGTGATCAGTTGGATGTCCTTCAGTTCTTTGCAATGGATCGACCAGCTGAGGCATTTTGGTGTCCTTGGGGAGCCCCTGGAGAGAGGGGGAGTCTCTGAATTCTAACATCCTGCCTGATGCCCGTGAGCCAGTAAACCCACGATGACCGACAGCTGCTCGTAGTTAGGAGCAACGAACTGAAAGTCTGAACTGGGCCCGGATTTGGTCAGGGCTCTGCCAAGTTGGTAACCAGAGCTGTACATATGGTGCCAGGTTGGATGTCTTTCGGCATAAAATACTATCGGGCTTGTCATTGAAGTCGGTTTACAGCTGGGTATGAAAGAAGGATAATGAGAGGAGGTGAAATTGCTGAAAGGCCGATATCACATCATTAATGCGGTATGGTGCAGCCAGGACTCGGACTTGCCGAATAAGATGGGCGTCAAGTTGCCAGCGAAGTGACAATTGGCAGTTGCAATTGATGGCCTAAATTTCCACATCGTGCTACGAGTAGAAAAAAATCAAAAACAAAATTTAAAGATAGAAGGGACATAAGTTGTTTTTCTAGATGTAAGCCAGATCTCTCGCCGGATAACGATCAGGGTAATGAGGTCAAAATTGAACGCAGTAAGGTGATAGTGTAGCTAGGTAGGTGGTGATGTGATATATCAAGGATACCGTACGGTACACTGGACTGTCAATGGGGGCCAACCAACACACTGGCAGGCAGTATTGGTAGGTTACCGACCGGTCCGGCGACGCGACAGGTACACGACACTGGAGTTGGCCTGGGCGGGCCTGACAGAGCGAATCGGAAAAAAAGACTAATTTGGCCGGGACTTGAGGCTGCTTCCCAGTGGCGACCTCTCAACCCATCTCCTCGACCCTGTTTCTCTTCCGTTCAACCTTTTTCGGTTCTTCGGAGCCAACCACTCGCCTCGCACGGCCTCTTGAAGAGGAACAGATACCCCTTACCCAACTTCGTAATCGGGTGCGACGGACTTGTCAGTTTTGACACAAAGAAATTTGCCATGAAATTCAGGTGTATCCCTCTAATCGTAAAGTGTCGACTATCGTTCAGTCACTGACGTATTTTCCCGCCCAGTTCCTCTCTCAAGTTCAACGCGGAGGTAGAGTGGTGGGACGAATACATTGCGTGCGTGCTTTTATTGGTCATCTAGGTCAAGTCTTCGCGTCTACTGAGCTTGTCTTCATCCTAACAGATACGATGCCCTCAAGAAATACATCTATCATCTCGAGAAGCAAAAGCACGAGGCCCTCGTCCAGTCGCATGATATAGAGTCAGCAACAGAACAGACATCCTTGGTCGACCGCGTCGAACAGTTGCAAGACACTGATGCGATTTTCAAGCCTCTCCTGGATGCCGAGCTGCGAAAGATTTCGTCCTTCTATGCTCTCCAGGAAAAGCAGTTTCTCCAAGAGCTCGTCGAACTGGAGGAACTCGTAAAGGAACAGGATGACATTGGTATGCTGGCCGGACGGTTTTTTGGGGACAACCAATGGGACGATGACGAGGACGAGGACGAGGACGACGAGCCAAGTGCCGAACGAAGCCATGACCCCTTCACATCAAAGCGCAGAAGGCGAGCGTCCGCCTCTGCAGGTCGTGCGATCTCACAGGGAGGTGGGTAGAATGCTTGTTGTGGATACTACGATACTGCTTCTGTCGGGCTGGGCTGGGCGAAGATGACTTCGACCCGTGCTGCCAACGTGCACCGCAGGCACAGGTGGCCAAGTTGGTCACTACAAACGCGTTTGAGGGGCGTCGGCAATCGCATGACCTCCCCCAGCCCCCACAGGTTTAGCTATCTTCTTGCTTCGTTCATAAGCTAATTATCTGGATAGCGAGCCGCCCTCGTCGCGTCAGCGTTTCGTCCACGGAGGAGAACCTTGATCTCGAAGCCTCACTGGCTGCCATCCGTGTACTTCCAGGGCATTCTTTCCCTGCTCCCGTCCCGGAGCAGGAGGAACCCGGGCCCAAGCCAAGTGTCAGCAGAAGCGGTACCAGGAATAGGAGGGAGAGTTTGGGTCGTAGCAGATCTCCGACTGCTGCAGTGCGAGGACTCGCGAATAAGCTTCGCAGTAGTATCGCTTCACTCGGTTCCCCTCATTCGCCCGCACCTGGCAACGGTGAAACAATCTGGACCTCGAAGAACAACTTTGCAACCGATACGCAGCTGTTATTCAAGCGCCGGATCACCAACTTGTACGTTCAAGTGAGCGCACTACGCTCTTATGTCGAGTTGAATTATTCCGGATTTCGCAAAGTCCTGAAAAAGTAAGTCATTTCCAGCACTGTAGTCCTATTATTAATTCTCCCCCTCGGTAGATACGATAAAGTTACTGAGAGCTCGGTATGCATACCTTCATTACTCATCGGCCGCGTCTAATCTATTCTATAAGCTTAAAGATCATTACCTTCACGACATCCTTGAGCCCACACCTCCCTTTGACCAGGCGTCTCGCACAAGGATTGCGGATGCCCAATCAGCATTGTTACAGTTGTACGCTAAATGCGTTACGCAAGGTGATACAGCAGCAGCGCAGCGGTACTTGAAACTTCACCTACGTGAACACATAGCGTGGGAACGGGACACCGTATGGAGGCAGATGATTGGACGCGAACGCCGCGGCGAAGGAGGAATGCCGCTAGGTGCACCGGTAGATACTACAGAAGAGAAGGCGTTTGAAGTGCGGACACGCGTTGGACGTTTTCGTCTCAGCAGACGAAAGGCTTGGGTTGTCCTTTCAGCCCTTATTTTCTCCATGCTATTGAATGTGCGGACTATCGAAGAGGAAGAAGCGAATCGGTGCTTCGCCATACTTGTATTTGCCACCCTACTATGGGCCACTGAGGTTCGTTGAGCCTCTTCATCATTCTCGTTGCTTCTGGTGGGGTCCTAAGTCCAATTTCTGTAGGCAATTCCACTTTTCGTAACTTCGATCATGGTCCCAGCCTTACTCGTGTGGCTCAGGGTGATCCGGGATGCGGACACGGGTAAGCGGTTGAGCCCTGCAGCGGCAACTCGGTGAGTAAAAACCTGCTTGGGGCTGGATGCCTGATACTTATATACTTGCAGTTGGACGTTCTCTGTGATGTTTTCGCCTACTATCATGCTCCTCATCGGCGGCTTTACAATTGCTGCGGCTCTTTCGAAGACGAACATCGACCGTATGTTGATCACGCGCGTGCTCAGTTTGGCCGGCACACGCCCTAGTGTCGTGCTACTTGCCGTCATGGGTGTTGCATGTTTCGCCAGCATGTGGATCAGGTGCGCTGATTCACGGGCGCCCAGTTTCCATTATTCTGTATCTTAACCTTATCCTCGCCCATAGTAATGTTGCCGCGCCAACGCTCTGCTTAACGCTTGTGCGGGTGCGTCCGGACTATGCTAGGTTTCGCCGCGCGTCTCTCACGCTCACACCCACCTTATCGCAGCCAATCTTGCGGACTCTCCCACCAAAAGCACCCTTTGGGCCCTGTCTCGTCGTAAGCTCTCCCCCCCCCTCTATTGTTTGGTTCCCAAGCCCAATCCTCCACGTCTTACAGCTCGCGATCGCTCTGGCAGCCAACATTGGCGGGCAGGCGTCCCCTATCTCGTCGCCCCAGAACTTGATTGCTTTACAAGCGATGCAACCACCGCTTGATTGGGGTCGCTGGTTTTTAGTTGCGATCCCGGTCTCTGCCGTCTCCATCGTCTTAATCTGGCTTCTCCTCCTGGTGTCCTATCGCCCGTCGCGCTTGCCTACAGGAGATGGCAGTCTCGAGATTAAGAGCATTCGCCCAACACGTGAACGCTTTACTATGAAGCAATGGTGGGTAACGTTCGTATGCGTGGCCACGATCAGTCTCTGGGTCGTTGAACACGCCATCGAGGAATGGACCGGCGATATGGGCGTCATTGCTATCATTCCTATTGTCGCATTTTTCGGATCAGGTGTCTTGAAGAAGGTGAAGAGGCATTTCCCACTCCTCCTGCTACGCGCTGACATTTTTCCTTTCCCCCGTAGGATGACTTTGAGCAATTTTTGTGGTCGGTCGTTTTCCTTGCAATGGGTGGCATCGCACTAGGCAAAGGTGTTACATCAAGCGGATTGTTAGACAAGATGGATATTCTCATCCGTAAGCTTGTGGACGGACGCTCCGAGTTTGGAGTGGTCGTTGTACTCACCACTGTCATATTGGTAAGCTGCACTTGCCGTTGGATGTCAAACCCCACTGCCATTGAAGTGTAGATTGTCTCCACGTTCATCAGCCACACCATCGCTAGCGTGCTTCTTGTTCCAATAGCAAAAGCGGTCGGGGCAAACCTTCCAGGCAACCAAGCAAATCTTCTCATTTTCATCACCGGGCTTGTCTGCTCCACTGGTATGGGTATGCCTGTCTCGGGATTCCCAAATCAGACGGCGTGCGTCCCTCTATTTTACTCCCAGAAGCCTAACTGACTTTCCATCAGAGCAACCCAGGAAGACGAAATGGGCCAACTTTATTTGACAAACGTTGATTTCCTAAAAAACGGCGTGCCAGCTAGTGTCATTGCCGCCCTTGTATGTTTCATCCGACCATTTTTCGAGAACCACTCACCGCATGGTACGATAGGTGGTCGCATCGCTTGGTTATGCGCTGATGAAGGTTGTTGGGTGCGTGTTATATTCCTTTGATTTCTTTCTCCTCGACTTTCTCCCGTACAGAAGCACCAGCTCACGTTACGTTCAGGGTGGATTAACCCCACAATGTTCGGAGTATTGCGGCCTGGGAATGCCGCACTCCAACCTCATTGGCGCATTCGGTCTCCGGGTTCCTAGCGCACATCTTGCTCGCCTCTTTAATCTATCCAAACATGATGTATTCAGGCACAATAGAGAGAAAGAGCCGAGCGTAACATCATGTCTAGACGGCGCGTGCAATAGAGTTTTTTAAGGTGGCAAACTTTGTCTTCGTAGAGCGCCCTGAGCTTTTCATCATATTTCCCTTTCCCACCATTGTTCGCCCTCATTTCGACTTATGGATTTGCACATCGCGTTAGAAGTCCCTTCTATGATAACCTATTCATTGAATCTCCAATTCGGGAGATAGACCATACTTATCTTGCATAATTTTGACATATTCAAGGTATATCATCCGGTTATTGTTTGCCTACTCGATGGCAACAGCATTGTTCAACCGATTAATGAGGATGGGCGGTTGAATGGCAGGATCAGGCGGGTATCATTTTAGCAGAGCTGAGATCATCAGAGCAGCGTTGGCATTTCTCCTGGCCATTCCTCCGTGGATCATGGCGCAGACCGTAGCTCTACCCTGAGCACGGTGGGAACCACGCGCCTAGAAGGCTAATATATGCGCCCCCAGACGCGAGGGCCAGAGGGGTGGGACCGATAGCGGTCGGCGAGATAGGTCCCAACAAAAGTCCGGGATCTTTATTCACCCGATATGGGGTTTCTCTGACGCCGGGCACACGGAAATTTAAAAAAAAAAGGAGCATGACTCGGAAGATTGAGAAGCACATCAAGCATATGAATAATACTCTGTACTATCTGCCTCCGCCTCGTCTCAATTACTACTATTATTAATATGATAGTGGTTTCCCAGCAAGTACTACAGTAGTACTAGTGGTTGGATTGGTACATACACTAGTATAACACACGTACATGGAAGTGAGTATTGAAAAAAAATGCAAGACAAGGACGTTGATATATGTAGTATAAAAACGTCTCCCGAGTAAGGAAAGGGGAATCCTGCGCCGTGGATTGAACTGAGGGCGGAGAGGGCACATGCATCAGCTGCATGCGGACAAGTCATTCACTCTTTCTTTCTTCACATCTGCCGAGTTCCTCCACAGCGCCTGTTACGTTATGGTGATATTTGATCTTCAGATTGACCCAGGGCTATGGCTGACACCTGATTTGGCCATGAGCACCCATCGAGGGTGGACACAATAGCTCATGTTACTGACGGACTGGAGGTATGGGATGATCTCGTGGTATCACAAGGGACTAATCTCGCTTCCTCCTGTCGTTTGTCCTTGGCTGGTAGGCTTACAGTAAACGAGTCACATTTATGTGTCAATGGATCAGCGATGGGTAGCGGACAGTACAGTAGTTTTCAGCATGTAAAATAGGGGCATAGGGCAGGGGCAAATTCGTAGGCGTAGGGTAGCTGATGTGCCTATTTCTTTCTGGAATGTTTCAGTATGACAGGTCGCAAGGCCAGGGGGTAGCGGAGGTCTTCAACTGGACGTTATCTATCAGGCTTGCACTTATGGGGCTCATCCAAGTTACTGGTCTAGCACTTCGTTGGCGAATGGATGTGAAGAGCACCAACCCTTCATGACATCTCAAATAGAAGGAGGTGGTCCTCAAGGTGCATGAGATTGAAATCACAATAGTCAATTTACAACAGCGGCAAGTAATAACATTGAGGTTATGCAAGTCAGGCTCAGTCATTGCCACAGCCCAGTTAGAGTCAAGGATGTTCATCCAGCCACTCGGCGATGCGCTCGGCAAGTTCACTTTTTTTCCCTGAAAGTGCCAAGCTTCTGCTTTTGAGGAAGTCCTAGAAGACACGAGTCACATTGATCGTGTAGCGGGGAAGGACGGTGCAGCGGCGTACCTTCATTTGGTCAACGCGCAACTAATGCCGGGGGCCACGTCGTCAGCTAAAGCAAGCGCCCACGGGTCCATGCAATACGCACCTGCATCAGGCTACCAGTTTCGTAACGACTGCGCACCTCCGCCTCGGATACGCTGACATCCTACAACATTATAACCCTCGAGTTAGCCTCCTGCAGACCTCGCTTACGATCGTAGCCCAAGATATTCCGGGCGGGACTTACCGGCTTGCGTTTCGAACCCGTTTGGACGGTGACAGCATCGGCGCTCTTGGCAGCATTCTGTAAAAGCTTCACCCACTCCCTGATCAATGGCCCCGCCTTCTTGCGAATCGTGTCGTTCTTTGGTAGGGTGTGATCTTCGAACGAACTAGGATCGAATTCCTCACGGAATGCGGTCGCCTCGAGTTGCGCGTAGTGGAAGGCTAATGCTGACAACCCGGTGCGCGTTAGGCGGCACCGGCAAGTGCGGACAGCACATACCACATACCGGGGTTAGGATAGGAGTCAGGCGGGTATGTACTGTTCCTTAGAGCAAGCTTAGAAATGAATGATTTTGCTGCATCGACGAGTCCACCACTCGCTATGAGTTCAGTGCGTTGCTCAGCGAAAAGGATCTCCGATGGTGTAGAAGGATGGGTCGCTGACCTCGACAACCTTCCTCAACAGGCGCAGCACGTATGTCGTCAGCAAAAGGTAGCGGGATCAAGTGAAAGCCACTAGGTTCGGCCCATCCCTCGCCCTCGCCCTCCTCTTGAGGAAGTAGCGCGCAGAAACTCGGAGAAGCATTTCTCCGAGTTAAAGCACGTACGAGCCCAATTTTACCTTTCTTTACCATGGAAGAGAGTAGGGCCGTGAAAGTACGCCGGCTGCCGGCATACGTGTCCTCGTCCGGGTAGACAAAGAACGAGTGCCGAGCGTTATCCTCGAACGCCAGTTCTGAACGGTCTTTGAAACCAAGGAGCTTAAGACCTGGTTCAAGGTCAAGCGTGCGCAGAGAGCGAAGTTCTTCTGCTGTGTAGAAGACCTGTGTGAAATTCGACCAACATCAGGGGGTGTCAGGAAGCGTGGGGAACGGATCGTGCATACACGCCGACCAGCGCGCACGGACCGCGTGCCGAAACCGTCCTCGTCCCCAGCTGTCGCACCCAGTGTCATACCAAATAGCACTCCGCTCTTGTTGACCTCCGCCTCTCGCTCCTTTATGAAATAGTCGGGATAAGGCTCTATGCCACGTAGGATACAAGCGGACACATACCTCGTCCACATGCATTGTTCGACTCTCTACAACCTCCATTTTATCTCCCAGATCCACAAAGTACTTATAGGCACCCTTTTTCTGCTCGGTGACGAGGCCATAGCCCTTTATTCCGATGATAAGCCCTTTTGCAAGCTCAAATGGGATGCTGAAGAGAGCTCGTTTGGGAACCTCGTGAAACCGCATCTGCTCAAGCAGATCATCAATACGAGAGATGGAGATCGCAGTTGGGAGAGAGTCAAAGTCATCATCGGCCGAGGCATCAGATACCAGAACGTTCTACCTCTGCAAGTTCAGGACAAGCCCTAGTGACAAAAAAAGACAATGTACGCACGGCCCAAAATTTATGTTGGTTAAATGGTTTGTTGTCTGCACTGATGAAGAAGGGCTCAACGCTCACACCAGCTTGCAACAGATCCTAGGCAATCAATCATCAGATTCGATACAACTGGGAAACACATGCGATGGGCCTTTTGGCTTACTGTGAGGGTAGTTCGCGCAGACGTTATGAGTCGTGGATTGTGCGAGCCCTCAAGAGGGTCGTCGTTGTCTGTTATGAGGAACACCCGTTTCGTTGCAGACTTTGGCGCTCTGCCAGGGAATTAATCAATCGATGGCACGCAGAGGGGGTTGGCATTAATGGTACCCGTCACGGAGAACCCAGTTACAGCTCGTGAACAAGTCTCCTACGGGAATATGCTTATCTGTCGAGGGATAGTCTTCACTCAGGAGATCAGGGTTACCACGTGCGTCTATAGGGTGTGAATATTAATATTACAGCGGATAAACTGGAGGGTGTGTCAAACCATCAATGAGTTGATTGAGGTCAAGAATCTTGGGTGCGTTGATGACGGACATAGGTTGGTAGATGTATGTTCCTTTCTTGATTTCTGAGCCTGATCCGCTTTCATTTCTGCGCGTCTACGTTTCCCTACCGTCACAGAGGCACGCACGATGTAGAAAAAGGAGGCGTACGGTGTTGTAGAGCATGATACCAACAGAATCGTACGGACCGACGACGACCTTCCTCTTCTGTATTTGAACTGCAGCATTAAGAGCACTGAGGAGATGTGATGTCTTTGTGTTTTCGTAATTTGGGTCTTCACGCAAAGCCAACATAGACTGCGAACAGTCTATAGTGAAGAGGATGACATCATGCTTCCTCTCAAAGTACTGCAGAAGACCGTTGTGAGTCCAGTTGGTCACCCATGCGTTTAGTTTGCAACTCGCACGGAAATGTCTTGTAGTTCCTCGTCCTCTTCTTCGTCGAGCTTGTTCCAGTCATCGTAAGGAGCCATCTTCTGTCACGGCGTCAACACACCTCACTGGTTGGACGCGTTGGAAGGCAAAAAAAGGCGCATGACCGCAAACAAATGGTCACGTGACATCGGCTTTTCGGAGTTTGGCGCTGGTTGCCTTGAGCTCATCTATTCATCTCTCCTCTCTCCACAACAATGAGCTACTCTCGCGCTATTGGCCTTGGGCCTACCCTGAGGCGCACGACGTTTTCCATTAAACTTGGTACGGTCTTATTACTTATTACAGTCCTCTCGACACGCTCTTAATGACTCATAGGCACCAAGGCCCCTGTTTTACGTTCTGCCATTCTCAGACGGTTCGATCAGCTCCAGCCCCAGTCTCCCCGCTGATATCTAACCACCGTATAGCTCTGTCCAGACACAGTCCCTCAAACCTGATGGGGCCACGGTTATCTTAAATACTCAGCGTCTTGCACGCCCGTCCAGCCCACATTTCACCATCTACCAGCCTCAACTCACCTGGGTAGCCTCCATCGCCAATCGTATCACGGGTGCGGGACTTTCAGTTCGTGCGTCTACTCTCCATTGGTCCATCTCTACTTCAGTACTAACACTGTGACAACCAGTTCTCTACGGTTTCTCCCTCGCATATCTTTTTGCTCCTTCCATCTTCAGCAGCGCAAATATTATCGAGTTTGCTGCAGGCCTACCAGAGTGGGTCAAGGTCGCTGAAAAGACGATCCTCGCCGCACCATTTGCCTTTCACTCGTTCAACGGCTTGCGTCATCTCGCATGGGATACCGGAAAATGTCTGTCTTTCTCTGCACTTTTATCTGTTATAAATTGACCCTGACCATTGAAAATAAGTCCTCTCACTCAAAGGCGTGTATCGTACAGGCTACGCAGTCCTTGGTGCCTCCGCCATTACCACGGTGGCACTCGTATTACTTTAGCCGCTCGACTTAATGTTGCCTTTGTATCAATTGAACAGAAGAATGAAACATCGGCGAAAGCAAGTCGTCCTTCATTTAGCCATTCCCCACCGAAATCCCGCTGAGAATTTGAGATTGGGCTGACTATCCGTCCAGCCCTTGTCGGCGCAGAGTTTCTTCCTTTACTAGTGTCCCACGACCAGTGCAAAGGTTAACTGAAATTTTGGATGTCTACCTCTACTGACAGAGTGATGTTTTTAACCGAACGGATTCCGACTGATTACATCCTTGGATCAAATAAACCAATGCCCACCGCACTTCCCGTGGCCCGCCTCAAAGTACACCACGATTATGTGAGGGATACCCCTTGGCCTGGATCAAGTTTAACGGGTCTACAAGGTGATGGTTGTAGGTGCTGCTCAGCTGGTCGCGTCTGCTGTCGGGGTGGGGACATCGGGCTCGTTTCTGCACTGACGGGTCGGCAGAAAGACCCAGAGATAACGGAGGAAGGGGAGTGGCTTTAGGTCCCGCGGAAGGAACTACCTAAATGCGTCTTTCTACATGACGGTCGGGAAATGTTTGATGCAATTCGTGGCTCAGTGCTGCTGGAATACCAGATCGTCCATGGGCAGTGCCAATAGTAGCGACGGATATGATGACCCACAGGACGTACTGTAATGGCGGGGCACGACAAGCGATCGACAGTGTTACTTGACTCTCACCAGGTCGACAGCAGTATGGCTTGGTTACTGTATTATCAGAGGTGCAGACTGTGGTCAACGCCTCCAGTCGTTTCGACCGGCGTTATTGCCTCGGGAGACCTCTCTTTCCTTTAGCCCCACGAACAAAGGTGCGTTTCGGCAATGCTAGTGGGCGCGGTTTGAGGGCTTCTCTCGTATCCGAAGACGGGAAGACGTCAATCAGCCAAATGAGAGCTACTTGATTTCAACATTAAATGCCCCCTGATGAAGAGGGTAACATAGTCGCGGTGTGCGGAGATATGACCAACTATCCATTCATACATACACTGAACGATGGCGAGTGCTGTGCACAGCCGATGTACGATATCATCAACAGCTAGACCACCTGAGGAACAACGTACATACAATTCGTGAGTAGCAAATATATTAGGCATCTAGGCAGAGGAAATTGTTTGATTGAGCTCCCCGTTGTCAGCCATCTCTTGGACAATGTCCAGTCCCCCGACAAATTCGCCCTTGACAATAAGCTGCGGGAATGTTGGCCAATCATTCAGCTTCTTGAGGCCTGAGGTGAGAATCTTTAGTAAACGTAACTGCGAGTGCTCGCGAGACCAATATACCTTGTCGTACTGATTCATCGGTGAGTATGTCGAAATGTGAAAAATCGATTTGTTGGTCGCGCAGTAGGCCACAGATTTTCCGTGAAAAGCCACAACGCGGAACTTCAGGTGAGCCCTTCATGAAGAGGACCACCTTTGACTGGTTCATGAGCCCACGGAGGCGTTCTTCAAGCTCCTCAGGCGTCTCCGTCTTCTCTACGGCTGGTGGAAGTGCGGGGGACTTGTCTGAATGAGAAAGTGGGGTGGTGAAAATGGACGGGGGCCCGGACAGGTGCTTCGCGATGGTTTCGGTGAGTGCACGGGCGTCTGCACCTGTGATGCGTGCGAGTAAAGTGTGACCCTGTGTTGTTTGTTGGAAGCAGGGTATGAGGAGAAGGATTCTCGAGGAGGAAGTAAATGGGTAGCGTACGCGAAGGACGATAAAGTAAGGAACACTCCCGATATCAAAGGATTCGGAAATTTCATTTTGTTCTTCTGCTTCGATCTGGAGAGAGAGCATTTGTGGGTACTTTCTCGAGAGTTCAACAACGACCTCGGTCATCTGCTTGCAGGGTTCTGCCCATGGAGCCCAAAAGTAGAGGAGAGAAACACGCTGGAGATCTTCTGAAAGGAGTCCTTTGAAGTGATCTGAAGATTCGACGTGGTGAAGGTTTGCCAGTGTATCCATTCCGGAACGTAGTATTATGGTAGTGCCAGAGACGGGTGGCGGGTGATCATGATCATGTCATGATCACCCGGCGCCACCCGAATTGCCCGTCCCCTCA
>Ga0307512_10001104_pt1 | contig 39202 bp, 40 predicted proteins | sample 14_EM_MG_FD_200267 | JGI IMG/M metagenome (GOLD analysis project Ga0307512, IMG submission 200267) | Populus trichocarpa ectomycorrhiza microbial communities from riparian zone in the Pacific Northwest, United States - 14_EM | ecosystem: Host-associated > Plants > Roots > Unclassified | place...
CGTCTTTGCCGTGTCGAACTGTAGCCCTCGTCTGCTTGCCCACTCGATGCTCTTTGCTGCGCATCTCTCAAGTATCGAGACGACATGGTTGACATCGCTTCCGGTCGCCACCCAGCCGAGGTCGTCTCCAAATGATAGCCCCTCGGCCTCTGATACATACTCTTCGACCCACTTGATTAGTCCTTCCACAATCTGTCGCGGACCCTACCGCATACCTCTTCTTCTCGAGCAAGGTTCGTATTGAAACAATTGTTCGCCTTTTCAGAAGCTTCGGCGCCAGCTTTCCTCCCGTCCTGATTGATCAAACCTCCTCTTGTAGCACTGACAAAGTCATCGTGATTCAGATTATCCTTTGTCAAGAGGTGAGAGAAGTTTTCGGCCGGCCCACCAGTACGGTACAGGAATGGTTTCAGCTTTTCACTTGGTGTAGCCAAGCAGATGATGTATATGTCTCTTCCCGCCAGATCGACAACCTAGAACAGATTAGCTTGGATGTATCAATCGATACGGATCATATCATCAAACATACAAGCTTCTCAATCTCCCGTATGCACCTCGACTGGTGTAGCTTCATGTCGATCAACCCGGCAGCCTCTCGGTCTGGGTCTTCGTTGATCATCTTTGCCCTCTCTCTATAGTAGGTGTTCTTTTCCTCCAGATCGAACTGCGTCTTTACCCACGTGGCATACCTGCCATCTAGACCTAGCTTTCGATTCTTCCTCACTCCGGGCTGCAGCTGCAAGATGTGGACAGCAGCATTGTTCTTCTCCTCCGTCAGCGCTAATCCGAACAGCGTAACAGCTCCCTTCTTCATCCATCTGATTGACGATGGAAGGATAAGATTGGCGGCCATGAATATATCGCGGGGTGAGTATTTTGTACTATTGTTGGCTTTTTGTTGCGCCAGTAACAGAACCTCATCAATAAACACCGAGATGATCGGATCTGAGATATCAGAAACCGTTAGGATGTCATCATCATCGTCCACCCCTTCGTGATGTTCGCCTTCGTCGTCAGACATTTGCAGTTGGGGATGCCTTTAGGATGCAGAGCAGTCGGAAATCGTAGGGAGCAATTTGGGCAGGCTGACGATACCATTGCCGCAAATAGTTTCTGTGATCCCATTACCGAATAGAGTTGATGCCGTTCCTTGAGATGTAATGATGGAAAGGTAACCTGTTGACTGATGTACGCATTAGGGGTGGTAATGGTGGTGGTGGTGGTGGTGGTGTAGAATGCCGGGTAACGTGGGTAATACGTTATTTGAATATTCATGCACATATAGGCCAATACAGCGCATTCTAGGCGATTACAGGCGCCCAATTAGGGAAATGTATGATAACTCAATTCTGTGCAACACGGTCCTGGTGAATATACAGTCGGATGTTTACATACATGTATTGCTATGTATGGACTAGGTTGGCCATGTACGATGCATTCAGGCACTGGCGTCATTGTGGCTCGGGCAAGATTTTCAAGGTGAGTGTATGCGCATATACGGGCATCTATGTTGGTGGATGAAAATATACATGGAGTTCACTTGATTTTTTTGGTGGGGTGCAGGTGCTTTACGTTGCCAAGATTTGCTCGGTGAGCCATACGTGCGCATATGGGCCTCTAGATAGATGGATCTCACTGTACGTGGATCTTGCCTAATTTTCGGTGGGGAGCGGACGCCCTCTGTACGCCTCATTTAGGAGTTGTAGGGCAGGTGTGCAGCGCCCCATATAGTAACATATAGAGGGTTAGCCCCCTAGTGGTGAAGGCAGTCAACTGTTGCAGCAGCTATTTATACTGTTCAATAATGGCATCGAGAATAGGTATACATGGATGAGAAACTGTGTGGTGTTATTAGGAGGTCGGATCATGTCGTTCGCAGGAATTGTATTGCACCCGGTATTGCCACCCGGAATAATAGTATAGCGGAATTCTTGTAGTGCGAAGAGATGCACACTCGCCATTGAGTCCATTGCAGAAGTAACGTCTATATTGTATATGTACGTTGGGTGACATAAGTCAGTATCATAGTAGCGTAGTACAGGGATGGAAACAATCCGTCCGTCCGTCCGAAGGCTCAACCTCAACCTGCCCCGTATTACGAATTTGCGAGCACGTTCACCTTGGGCTAGGGGATTGAGTCTTCTGGAAAGTAAGACAGTCAACCTATAGGGCCCTGCAGGCCATTAAGTGACTCGTCGGTGATTACGAGTGATGGAATGGTGATTGCGAGTGACTAAGTGATGACCAAATGACGACCATAATATGGCTGCAACAGCCAAAAGATTGCACAATATCTCTCTAAGACACAGCATAGTAAAATGGTACACCGTACCACGCGATTAAAGCTAAGAAAGGCTTTACTGGAACCCACTAGCACATGATATCACTCGGCGGGTGCCTTCGGTCCAGTTAGCACTACCCTGGTCCTGGAGAACAAAGACAATATCTAAGGGGTTGTCTTTAGACTCTGTCATACTCTAATTAGAGTGAATACAGTATGAATTAAACAAAACAAAAACAAAAAGACAATATCTAATCCCAATGCAATTCCAGCCCGTTACAAGCGTTCAAACTTTTGCAAACAAGTCATATATACACTACAGTGGTGTAAGGAAAGCTAACAAGTCGCCATTGCAGTACTCTTGGAGTCTGTCTCAGAGAGTATCTCGTTTCTGGTGCGAATCCTGCAGACACAATACCCGTCATCTGTTGATCTAATTTTGATCAGACTTCTGAGCGATGTAGGCCATCTTTCCATCTTGATATAAATCTGACTCACTGAGCAGAATTTGTGCAAACGAACCGGCTTAGAGATCACGTCTTAACTGCACGTCTACGATACCATTCACGGTACATATATCATCACGCCGGGTATGTTGAAATAATTACAGCAAACAGTGTAGAGACGACAAAAAGAAGTATCTGGGAGAACACAACGAAGCAGCCGATGGGCTAGTGTGCGAGCAACAGCTAGACTGGAGGGTTAGTGCGTCGCAGTTCGGAGAACGTCGAATTTAACAATGCTCCCGAACTTTGCCATTGCGGAATAATAACAATCCTGAGACGGAGTGACATCATGGGAATTATTTTGGGGTGTAACTGAAACCTGGTCACGTAGATAGCACGATGACTGCCATGATCACCAGCTTGAGGTGTCAAATTCTGTGCCATACTATAGGCAATCCACTGAAATCATGGGGAGACGCAAAGGTCAGTAGGCCGCCTAATGACAGCATAAGTGGAGTAGTTTCAGGAACTAGTACATTTGCTTGTGTGGAACCTGCCAAACTAAAATCCGACTCGTTTGCACGTTCGCGGGCACGAGGAATCTAGTAGCACTCTTTCTGTGGATTGCAGCCGACTTCCAATCAGATATCTTGGCAAAGAAGTCGGGAGAAAAATACCGTGTACGTTGCGCCTCTGCCGCGTAGGATTGGTTGTGCTGCTACCCAACGATTCTTCGTTTTCGCCCTCCTAATCGAAATCCAAGAATGTGTTATAATTCTTGGCGAAATTCAGGGTCTCCGCCATGTTCCCATTAATGTCCTCGAAATCTCATCCATTACTGTACAACGACCCAGCTCTCCATAATTACAAAGTGCTACCACTTCTGATAAGTTAGACACTGTATCAGGCATCTATGTCTAATTAATCCACCAACGAGAAACTTCCATATCTTCCGCTAAAACGTTCTTTATTTTTTTTAATTTAGTTGACTAAGGGGTTGCTTACATTCACACAACTTTAACTCACTGATACGTACGTATTAATCTGTACCGGTCACAGCAGTTTGGACGCTGGTGGGTGCTGGCAAGTATTTTCCGATCGGACAGTTGGTGACATCAGTGTTCAAAACAGGCCCGTCCACGCCGGTCCTAACATCTTCAAGCCTAACCATCGGACTTTAGACAAAACTCGGCCGGCTTGCGGGCGCCCGCAGGCACAGTGACCACCTATGCGCGCTCCAAATTTGTATTGCACTACTGAAAATAGCAGATTCTCCACGGAAAATAGCGCACCCTTCACTATCAATATCATCGTCTGTTCCCCATGCAGGGTGATAGTTTGTTAATTTCACGCTTCAGATATGCAGGCCGGTCTGCGAACTCTTAAAAAGGCTGGAGGCTTTTCAAGCAAAGCCGGGTCCGTTTTGAACACTGGTTGGTGACGGCCTATGGAAAATTGGACAAGGTGATGCTGCCGCGAAGCTTTAAATTAGCTATTCCTACTTTGACCATTCAAACATGGAACACTCGTACGTATATATGCCAATTAAGACACTCATAGTAAACCAATGTTGAAAACGTGGTGTGGAATTCAAACGCGACTAGGACGGGGGTGTGAAAGGTGGACTAACTAGTAAATGAGATAGAACCCGTCGGTTTTTTTAGATAAGACAAATACCATACTAGTGCCAGTGCTAATAGTTTAAATTCATCGGATATCGGCTTTCTGACGCTAACAAGGACATATTTTTGATCCCACGGACACCCCCCTCTGACGGCTGATGTCCAAACCTGTTAAGAACAATCACCTGCGAGAAATGATGTTGAATTGTCTGTCGTACACAAGTGACTCTCTAGCGAACTATCTAAGCTAAATTCTATGCCGTTATATACATAAAGAGTTTGGAGATCCCATGAAGATGTGATAGTGTGGCACTCGCAGTGGCGAGTGGCAAGCATTGCGCACGAGACGAGACGAGACCAGCCAGGAGCCGGTCCCGGTCAGGCATCTCAATAGTGCGTCGCGTCCGCGCAACACTCTGCCCGGGACTGGTCTATCATTTTTGGGGCAGAGAATTTTAGACCGTTGAGACCGGTGCAAATGGTTCTTGGACTAAATACCTATAGGGCCCTGTAGTCTCTATGATGTCGTGACATTCAAAATCAACTATAGGAAGCGGTGGAAGTGGTGCGATTTTATACTATTCTTCATACTCAGGCCCTCCACCGGCATTGTAGTACCTAACAGCGCTCGCTTTAAGGCCCACTGTAGCTAGTTTCACAGCATCACGGCACCCCCGCAACTAAGTTTATGGCTCACATTTGGCATAAACACCGGCACCACTACTGAAAACCTACTCCCGTAGCCACCAGTCCCCTATAGGTACCCATATGGGGACATAGGGCAACGGACACCTGCCCCGGAGGGACCATCCACCGAAATCAAGACTGGGACGGACGGCGATGTCGGGCCCCGAAAGACTATAGTCGCCCCGGACTGGTGAGACCCCTAGTCCAAGTACATTCTCGTCTTGCCGACCTTTTTACATCGTAGTCCCAGGACTGCAGTGGTCTCGTTCGCCGTCCCGGGATATTTTCTTCCTACGTACTCTGCGTGGCACCTTCAGCCTTCCAGTCCTCTTTGTATATTCAAAGCGTTATGACCAGGCTTTCCAGAGGTCCGTCTGGGGTGGGCGGATGTCTACCCGATCCTAGACTACAAATTGTTTGGCAGAGGTTTTGGAACTAGGGGCTACTAGTATTGCAATATAGGGAGAACCGTGTACATAGACTTAGATACAGAGAGAAGGACAAAGATGCCAGCTATTTATGAGAGAAGTGTGCCCCTTACTACCAGCCCCGCTAATGATCAGCTCTATATATACATGTAAAAACCGGGCCCGGATGTAAGCCGAGTGATGCAGCGGTGAAGCGAGTGATGCGTCGGTGACTGATCGTCACTTGGATATGTAGTCATCAACACCAGTCACAAGATTCCTGTACCCAGCATTAGGACACAAGAGTTGTATGCTATATATTCCATTACGAAATAAGACGTTTTCAATCCAAAAAATGCCGCGATAGGGAGCGGCAACCTCCACTAGGGCCCCATAGTTTTCCGTTCAGGGCCCTAAGTGTCTCGACACATTCCCCGCTCTAAACGATAATGCTGGGCCCTGAAAGGGTAGCGGCTGCCCGGACTATCCGGAAACCTGGTTATGATCTTACCATCTTCCAGAACGTCCGGGGCTGTGAAGTACAGGCCATTCGCTAATCTATCAGGATAACACGTCGACACCGAACATAGCCGCACATTTCCGCAATTGCTGCGTCATCTTCGTTCGGTCTGAGGAAGTATCCCGCCGCGATTTTGCCGAATTCCGAGCGTTATCGACCAGGTTCGGCGCCCTGAACCCGAAGAGCACCACCGGCTAGTCAGTGCTTCCAATCCGTTCCGACATCCTTGTCTAGAACCGACTTTTCGTCCTCCCCCTCCTCTATTCCAAGAGGCAACATCGGATTAGTACTTAGTGGCTCAACCTCTGAGAGCAATACTAGATCGTAGTTACGAATATAGGCGGGTGGCAGCATTTCCAATATAATTAGACGCACAGGATCGATATAGAGCGGGCCATCAAACACCCGGATATCCGCCTCGGTGCGCATTCCATACGCATGACCGGACGGAAGACTCCTTGGAGTGGGGAAGCTAATGACGTTGCCTGATTCATCGAGATATGGTATCGATGTACCGGCGGAATTTTGGTAGGTCTTCGGCGGGAAATTGATGCAGGGTATCTGCGGCGAACGGGGCGAAGAAAGTATTTACGCGCGCTTATTGTGAAACCGTTGCTGGAGTTGACAAGGCGGCGGGGATATCGGCGACACCGTAAAGATAGCATCGGCTGCCACGTGGGGTTTCGGGCCGGCGATGGTAAGCGAGGATGCTAATACGGAGATCGAAAGGACAAAGTGACAAAAACCGATAGATAATCTGCTAAGCGAGGATGATCGGTAGTTGAAAGCGAAGATGCATGTGATCCGGACGGCACGGGCGAAAGAGGAGTTCCAGCCATCGAGGATGGGCGGAGGGTGTTGGTTGGTGATGCAGTCGCGTGCTAAGCTTTGTCTACATAAATTATCGCAGCACAATGTATGCTGACTTTGTGCTCGGTGACCGGGTTTCTTTTTAAGGAAGTAGAGTAAGTGATGTAGTAGATCTGTAAACACTGTAGACTGTTGACGCCACTGCGATACCGCTCTTTGTGGCTTCGCTTATTGAATGGCTTGGCAGAGGGGCAGCACAATTATCGCGAATGCCCTCCCTTCAGCTACAACATCATGCACCACCGCCTCACCACATCGACCACTACCTATGCCGTCCCAACACCACAGCCCCTATCCCTCTCCACCCACCTCGTCTCCCACTACCTCTCCAAAATCAGCAAAACAACCCCCACTTCCGGCCCGTCGCCTGGCGGAGCCCCAGCTCCAACTCAACATCGGCAGTCCCGTCGTCACCATTCCCCTCCGCCACGCCTTCTTCCGCTCGTTCGACGACGTACCCGCAGAGACAGCCGCCAGCCTCATCTGCCACCAAGCCGAGCAGCTGTTCATTCGCTACAACGCCGTTACCCGTCGGTTGACCGTGTCGAACATGTCCAGCCCCCACAACGCTGCGCGCGATTTCATCGATTTCTCGCTTTCTGCCATCATTACAGAATGGTTTCTGTCCGGTGACCACTTCGTCCGGAACAACATGGCGGGAAGATTTCTGGACGTTCAGTCGGAGACGATGGTTGGGTTTCGGGGGCCGTATGCGACTTCGTTTGCGCAGCCGGACGTTGCGATCAGGAACCAGCGGTGGCGTAGCCCTCTGCCGGGGTTTGTGGTTGAGACTGGGTTCAGTGAGGAGTATTCCGAGCTTCTTGATGATAAGGATATGTGGTTGGTCGGAGGAGACGGGCGGGTGTGTAGGGTGCTGCTTATCAACATCGACGAGAGCTGTGCACCGCAACCTCCAGGGCGGCTTGCCCCTACACGCGTGATTCCCATCCCTGGGAACATAGGCCAGAATGCAGTTCAGAGCGACTCCTTGAGCGAAACCAGCCTTTCTGACACTTCATTTTCGACAACCGAGGACGAGCCGGCGGTTCTCGACGGTCAACTATTTACTGGGTTCATGGAGATATGGCGGTTTGTCAAGGAGCGAGGGAGCAAGGACAACCCACACGCAGCGGCGGTCTGCTTTGGTCGTGCGGTACTCATTCTCCGTGGGCGAGACGCCACTATCTCCGCTAACATCTCATAGTTGTGGTGATTCGGAAACTAGGAAAGGAGGACTATACGAAGCTGAAATCGTACCGAACGATTTCTTTGCTCAGCTGCATGGGAAAAGTCGTCGAGAAAGTAGTTGCTGAGCTGATGTCCGACGAGGCTGAGAGATGAGCACTATTACGCGATGGCCAGTTTCGCAGCAGAAAGAAAAGATCGACCATCGATGCAGCAGTCATCAACGTCGATAGTGCGCACTCGGCATCGAAAGATGATAACATCATGGGTGTCCTCCTGATGGATATCAAGGCAGTGTTTCCAAGTGTGGCGAGAGGGAGGCTGATCCATGCTATGAAAGCCAAGAAGATAGATGGAGACCTCATACTGTGGACCTAAAGCTTCCACTCAAACAGGACAGTAGATATCGTAATCGAGGGCAATGTCCTGCAGAGCAACCCCATGGATGTATGCTTTCAACAGGGCTCACCAGTGTCGCCGATCCTTTTCGCAATACACACCGCTGGGCTAATAAAGTCAGTGGAAGAGAGCTTCTAAGGTGTCAGATGCCTGTCCTTCATTGATGACCTTCGATGGGTAGCAACTAGAAAAGACGTAAATCGGGTGGTTAGGAAACTCGGAGCCTGTGCAGCGGAGAGCATTGAGTGGGCTAGCAGGCGTGAACTCATATTTGACACTGGGAAGACACATGCAGCCCTCTTCACACACAGGAGAGGTCACATGAAGCACCTCCGGCCACAACTCGCAGCAAAAATCACAGTGGCAGACAGCTTCTTGCGGTTCAACAAAGAGGCGACATGGTGGCTGGGAGTATGCATGGATGCCCTCCCAATGTTCGAAGAGCATCACAACCGATGAATGAAAACGGCCAGGGGAGCAGAAGTCTGACTGCGCCCACTGAGGAGGATGCACCGAAGCGTCGCAGAGCGGGTAAGGGCCGTTCAAATGGCTCGCATCCAGGCGGTTGCATTATACGGCAGCGAATTATGGTGGGACCCGAAAGACAGTGGCAGACGAGAGGACCTTCGACTCATCCTCAATCGGCAGGCCAGGTCAACAGTGGGCGCTCTGCTGACAACACCACTTGGTCCGCTCATGAGAGATTAAGGACTGACACCTGCACCAGTAGCCCTCGACTCTAGCCAGCAACAATTCCCGGGGAATCTCGCCAGTGCATGCGAGGGCTCGAGAGTCGAAGGAAATGGAGACGTTCCATCACCCCACCTCCTTTGCACCGATATGCAGAGTCATCAGGAATAAGCACGAACGAGGCCCAGAGTCAGAGAACATGAGCTGGGCCCGCCCTGACGAAGCACCTGCGGTCAAGTCGGTCATACTGAGCGATGACACGGTGGCAAAAGAAGATGCCAAACGCTGGGCGAGAGACAGGGAGGCCAAAGTGGGTGCGCGGGTCAGGATATGGTGGACGGACAAATCGCGATCGAATCATGTTAGAGTACGAGCCGCGGTGGTGTGTAAGGACAGAGACGGCTGGAGCGCTTCTGACAGCCACCTCGGCACCAGACAAATGGAGGTGTACGATGCTAAACTGTGGGCCATAAGGCTCACACTCCACAAGTCAGTAAGGAAATGGGACACACTACAGACACATGGAGTAACAAAGGTAGACGTCTTCAGGGACCAGCAAACAGCCATTCGACGAACAGAGCACCTGGCGCTTGGGCCAGGGCAGTACCTAGCCATGTTGATTAACCAATGCGCACGGAATCTCCGGGAGGCCGTCACAGAGACAGGAATCCACCGGGTCTCAGGATATACGGGCATCCCCGGAAGTGAGGAAGCAGAGCGTGAAGCCAATCTTGAGAGAGAGGGCTGCAGAGCAGGCACAGTACAAGAACAAGGATACACCTGAGTGGCGAACAGGACCAGACGAATCTCAGAAGCAAAGACGGTGGCGAACGCTGAGTGGGAGACTGACAAATGCAGTCAGCACCACGGCTATAGGTTGAAAGGCAAAGCTGGAAGCAAGAGACCCATCCTAATGAACAGTGTGAAGCCTCTGGCAACCAGGTTCTACTGACTGAAATCCGGACACGCGCGACTGCGGATGGACCTAAAACGGATTGGACACCGAGATGACAACAAATGCTGGTGGAGCGGCGACGGAGGCATGATGGTAGCCCAGACGCAGGAGCATCTCGTCCGCTACTATAGCCAATGGAGGGACAGGCAGAAAACGCTCATGGAAGAGGTGGGGAAAGCAACGGGATGGAGACCGGGCAGATTTGGATAAGTGTAACTCTCTGAGCGGCTCTCCGTGTAGAAGTGCGATATAGCGGTGATGGACATCCTGGCGGCTACTGATGTCGGGGAGTTCCTGCCCAAAATGGACGGAGCAGGAAGAGCTGGCGGGCAAAGTTTGCAGGAATAAGAGCCGGTGGGCTCTCCTTGATTTCATCCTTCTTCCTTTGTATTTCTTTTTGACCAGCTTGTTAGACGCTTGCTTTCCTTCTTTCTTTCTTTCTTGTATCAGAAGGGGACGACGGGTAGCAGGAGTGGAGCTCCGCCATCTAGCCGGCCATCCCGGAGGCGGAGGGGATTAAGGGACTGTCATACTCTAAGTAGAGTGAATACAGTATGATTAAAACAAAAATAAAACATCTCATAGTTGTTCCCAACATATCCATCCCGCGACTCGGAGTACCTTGAGCTCAGGCTCCGCGACATTTACGGTCTTCGTTGCGCGAAGGATCTGCCAGTAGGGCGCCATAGGGATGAGACCTTTCAGTTGCCGTCGGTGTGGCTGAGCGATTGCATACGCCATCATTGGAATGAGTTTGTGAGGTTTAGAAAGGAGAGGGGTCGGGTTAACCGTAGGAAGGTAATGGGGGATGATGGCGAGTGGGTTGCTGGTGCTGGTACCTGATTTGGTACGGTATGCCGGAAGATGTTCAAAGTTCTTTTTCATCCATCGTTGTTGTACATTGTACATAGTTCTATACCCTGTTTCCTACGTCACCTGGCGGTGGTCTTCAATGATTGTGTTATCAATCCGGAGTATATTTCACAGGTCGCCTGGCGGCGGTCTTCAATGATTATATTATCGGTCCCTGATATATTTCTGCAATAGACCAGGGCATTGTGCCCAACTTCTCGGTATATACTTCGATGCATAAATAGTATATGAAACCTTCCTGGATATTAGCGATAGCGAAGACAGTCTACCACGCCCAAATAGAGTTCGCAGGGAGGATGTTCTTGTCCACACATGCTCTCAGAATTGTGTACAAATGTATATCGTGATTCATTAGTGTTCTCAAACGCCCCAATTGCAAGATTGAAACGGCACCGTCGTTGAGGCAGGACACGGACGGACTGATAGGACGGGCGGGGACACCACATTGCCGTCCCCGATCATTCCCGGTAGATATCTGTGGATGCTGAAATCCACAAGTAGTAAAACGGGATGAATCATACCAAAGCTTAAATTTGCTCATAATATGTATTGCAAACTCTATCCATTACCATTGGTTCACTCTTATCCAGTCAGACAGAACATTTAAATACTTCAATTCACCCGAAGACAGTGAATGTCGGCTAGGGACGGAGAATACCAGCCGGGGACGGAGTTTTCGCTCTCCCCGGCAGTCCTCGCCCGCCATGCTGTCCACATCGAGTAAGGACGGGACAGATGGCCTTGGCGCCGTTCTGTCCTTCTTGGAAAATTTCGGACGGTTGAGGACATTGTGCAAGCTGGCCTGGTGAAGGCATTTGAGAAGAGTATGTACGATGCTGTTGCAACGTAGTTACCGTGAGAGGATAGTACATTCCCAGCGTCCGTAGAGTCCTGATTAGTGGTCCCGCGATCTTGGCACTGGGGAGACTGTACTGGACGTATTTGTCGATATAACTGGTGCTAACAGGTCCTGTAGTCTAAAATCCCAACAGATATGGAGACAGTCTCTGTTCACCTACTCGGCTTGCAGAGCTTGCAGGTCGACTGAAAGTGACTGCCAGGGTTGGGGTTACTGATTAACCACGGTATTTTGGCTGGGTTGCATAGTTCAGTCAAGTGTGTTATGGAGTTGTTGAGTCGTAAGTGTTGGTTAAAGTGTTGTAGGTGTGCAGTCAGTGTGGTTCGGTGGGGTAGGAGGGCGTCAATGTCATTAGCTGGACTGAATTCTTAAGCGAGGCGCTTATTATTGTGGAACACTTAGAATTCTTCTCCGGAATAAATTATACCTTAGATAGATCAAGAGATCTAAGGTACATCGCATAATTCAACAGTGGATATTGCATATCACTGTGGCAATGGCTGCGCAACTATCGCCATTCTCTGTACTACATATCTTAGGTCTTTACCCTTTTCTCCTCTATGTATTATAGTCCATGCTCACTGTTCTCCACTTCTGTATCGTAATAGGGGATGTTGCATATCCGGTGGCAAGTGACTCAGAGTAGCGAAGCATCAAAGTTTTCCCAGATGACACTCTGTATAAAAGCCGAGTCTTTCTCCTTCTCTCTTCACTGTATCATTATCAAATAGTTATACACTTGGTTTGTCTGCTCGAAGCATTCTCATTGGTCGGGTGAACTTGCCATGTGGCGCATGTGGAAGTGGCAGATACAGTGGCAGCTACAGTAGCGGATATCCACATATTGACTCAGGATTTATCCCGAAGACCTACAAGTTTTTTAGAACACCATCGAAGCTGCTAGAAAGGATTGGAGAGTGCTTGTTAATGCACTGAGTCATTTGTGTAGACTCATTCACAAATTTTCACTCGCACTTGCCATTCGCCACTGCCGGTGCCACTCTACCATCTCCAGCGAACTTCAAATTTCTTAGGCGTATAAAGGCATGGATTCTACCATTATATAGTTCGGTAGACAATCACTTTTGTACGATTGATAATTCAATCTCTCTTTGTACTCGATCACTCTCAACAATACAGCAGATACAGTGGCAGATATACAGTGGAGGATATACAGTAGCAGATATATACACAGTGGCAGATACAAAGCGGTGGATACAGTGCCAGATATACAGTACCAGATCAAGATACACATTCACAGGGGCAGATACACAGGGGTGGATACACAGCGGTAGATATACAATGATGGCAGATATACAACACAGCAAACGCAGTGGCAGATACACAGCAGCAGACACACTGTGGCAGATACAAAATGGTGGATATACAGAGGTAAATATACAGCAGTGGATATACAGCGGCAGATACAGCAGTGGATATACAACACAGCAGACACAATGGTTGATATACAGTAGTAGATACAGTGGTGGATATACAACACAGTAGATACAGTGGCAAATAAATAGCAGCAGATCCACAGTGGTGGATACACAGCGGCACAGCGGCAGATACAGCAGCGGATATACAACACAGCAGACACAGTGGCAGATACACCATGGCAGATATATATACAGTGACAGATATACAGCCAGATATACAGTACCAGGTCAGGATACATATTCACAGCGGCGGATATACAGAAGTAATTCAAGATACACAGCACGATATACACAGCGGCGGATACACGGCGGCAGATACACAGCAGCGGATACACACTGGTAGATGAACAGCAGCAGATACAGTAGTGGATATACAACACAGTAGACCAGTGGCAGATACACAGTGGCGGATACACAACGACGGATACACAGCGGCAGATACACAGCAGCAGATACACAGCAGCACCAAATCAAGATACACAGTGGTGGACAATGATTCCACCAGTCCGGGGGTGGACCAGTCCAGACTGGACCGGTCCGGGTTTAGTCCAGTCCAGTCCAAGAGGTTTTTGGACCGGGATCGGACCAATCCCCAATTCTGTTGGACCAGGACTGGACTGGACTGGACTGGTGTGGATCAGTCCAGCGCTGTGTCCAGGGTTAGGGTATATTTCTCACTGTATCGGTCTTTTAATGGGAGAAATATATCTTGATGGTACCGAATATACAGACAGAACTGTCATAATTTCCCCCAGAGTGGGTATTCAGAGGTGAGTGGTTATCAAAAGTGAGGATGAGTCATGTTTTCAGTGATACTTGACTATGAAACAATGTCGAAATAGTAAGTGTGTGTGGACTGGTCCAGACCAAGCCCGTCCTGTCCAAGACTGACAGTCTGTGGTCCAGTCCAGTCCAACCTTTCATTTGGACTGGACTGGACTGAGCCCTACCCCAGACTGGGTCCGTCCGGACTGGTGGAATCATTGGTGGTGGATACACAGCAGAAGTCTAGGTGTTGAGAGCAAAAGAGAAAGAACGAAGATGCTCAATTGTCTATCAATCCAAAGAGAGGGAAAACTATAGACTTATATACGAAAGAGAGAGAAGGAAAACTCCATGCCGACTGCCAAAGCCGGAGCCCAAAGCCGAGTACCAGTGCCGAGCCCGCCTCCTCAACATGGGGGCAGGCGAGGCCGATGGGGGCAGGCGAGGCTGGTGGGGGCAGGCGAGGCTGGTGGGGGCAGGCGAGGCCAATGGGGGCCGTAAGCCACCGGCCTCATGCCCGAGCCCGCCAGCACCAAACACTAGGGAAGCCACCGGGCCAAATCCCTAGTCAACACTAGGTGATCTGCGTGATATCGTAACAAGTCCACCATGCTCAACGTTTCGAATCCTGGGGGCGGCAAAGCCGCCACCGATGCTAGTAGAATCTACAGACACGGTTCTCCTCTACGTACTATAGCAACAGTGAATTGTGGCACAATTTCGAGTGTGCAGCAGTGTGTAGCTCGCCGCTCGTTATGTGACACAGATTTTGTCCAACTATAAAAAACTTTAAAACCACCCCGGCCCTAGCGTGAACTTCGATATCACGTACACATTAATCAGTGAGCAATGAAAGGTGTGTAGGCTCAGTTTGATAGTGCTCTTAAGAAACAATTGAATTAACACTGGCACCATTTAACTGAATACAAAACGCCACCGAAAACACTATCACCCTCAAGATAGACTGAATGCCGTATGAATAAACAAAAACAATCACACACACCATTTAAACCCTCTTCCTCTTACACATAAACAACCACAAACAGCACTTAAGTCCCAACAGTTCTTACTCCACATAACAGCAACTAAAAACCTAACCTATTCATGCGATTCACGTGGTGCAGGTATGTGTTTTTATGCTTCCGGACGCCGGCACCTGGTTTCTGCTTGCATTCGCAAACGTCGCACCAGAGCTTGCGCCTTTTACCACTCTTCCGATTATGTTTCTTCTTTTTACTCGATAACTCGCCTCCTTTGTTTGACTTGGATGTTGTATTGGGAGTAGGGAGTGAGGCATTACTGCCTAGTACTGGATCCAGCTCATGGTCTGTGTTGGCATCGTACTCGCTAGCGGTGCTCGAAGACCCCGATATTGGTTCCGCGTCCACAGAGTTATCACTGGTTCGAGTGGTGGGAACAGCTTCTTGGATTGAAAGCAACTCGGTCATCTTTATATTGTACACATGTAAGTTCGGATCATAGATAATGCGAGTCCTCCAAACCAAGGTAGGGGCTCACACCTCTTCAAGTGTTTCATCCGATTCTATATGCTCCAACTTGGTCTTCTGAATAGCCGCCTCCCGCAGCCGCCTAAGGTGTGGCAAGCTATATGAAACATGGTTGTTCAGGTCGCGCTCGTCAGCATACGCCATATTGCAGATGTCGCCTTGTCTGTGCAGGGATGGGTCAATGTATCAGATCAACAGAGCCGCTCTACGCCATTCCACAACCTACCGTGCACCACGATATCCACAATTACGTACTTGATTTAGCGATATCGTAAGCATGAGGCCAAAAGGTGAACGAGGGCATAGTTATGCACGTTTTGTGTATAGGACACTTTGCTGTCAGAGCCCAGCTCGTGGACTTGATTCCAAAGACTTTTTTGGGCGGGCGATTACAGATTTGGGAACGATAATCGGTACTTTTCACAATCAGCCACTCAACCGCATTAATCCGACCAATCAGAATCGTTCCAGACGTATTGTGAGCAAATTTGGTGACAGGCTTTGCACTCAGATGGATCCGGGCTCATCACCCAGTCATGATAAATATATACAGTTTGGCTTACACTATGGCTGCCGATGCTTCTGCTGTCAATGGAACAACTACCGCAGAACCTGCAAACCCGGACACAACTGCCAGATGTCTTGACGCCTCTTACCGCTCGCAATGACAGCTGCTCGTTCCAGGGCCTAGCTAAAAACATCCTCGCTGACCGGACAACTAAGAGCGCCCCAATTTTGTTTTCCGCTGTTTCAAGTCACTCAACTCTTCCCGCCCTACGGGGTGTACCCCAAGAGGGATCAGCGACACGGTAGCGAGAATGTGGACGAGACAAGGAGTGGAGACGTGAGGTGATGCAGGTTTAGTGATCGGCTAGCTCCGAAGCAATGACATCAAACGACCCCGTTACACTCAGAGTCTTGGCAAGACGGAAGCAGCGAAATAAGTCGACAACCGCTGCAGTAACGACAAACGGACACCGGCATAGATTTCTAGCATCGAATTGACCTCAAGACGACATTCGCGGCACCTCTGGATCATTGGAGGAGGTTGGGCACTTTGCCAAAGAAGCAAACACGTTCCGGAGGGAAATCTACTCAATAATGGGAGTCTTGGCAAAACGGAAACCGCAAAATACGCGGCAAACCACGGCAGTAATCAACAAATGGAATCCGACAATCGACTCCTCGTATTGGATTGACTCGTGACAACTTTCCTGGCACCTCTGGATTGTTATTTGAGGTTGGGCAATTGGCCAATGAAGCTAGCATGTGTCTATGACCTGTTGAACAATGTACCAGCAACGATGGAAAACTCCGAAGGATATGGTAATTGGAGGCTCAGAAGACACGAATGGCATGTTGGGAGGTATACTGCGCGAAATGACACACATCACTCCTAACGCTGGAAATGGGCCGCTAGAACAGAAGGAAAATCAAAACAGCATAAGAAGAGCGATTCTGGATGTATCGAGTGTGTCGTGACTCAGGGGGAGCCAAATGGAAAGAAAGATATGTCTGCAGGCATGGGAACTGGCCCAGCTGCACCAGACTGTGGACAGGATGTCAAACATGCATGAAACACATGTGGCACGTGAAGAAATGCAATAGCTTGGCGTAAGAATCTGGATGAATCATAGAGAGGGGAAATGCAATATTTACAATGGGGTGACTTCCACTGGGAGACTGGGATCACGGTTATGATCACAAAGATCCCTAGTGGGAGTATCGCATAACAGAAATCTCTAGGGGGCAAAAATTTCCTGCCAGCTATGAATCATGCGTGTTCCTAAGCGGCCAGGCCGGCCTTAGCGGCGGCTTTCAAATGAGGGCCGGGCCGGGCCTGGCGGCTTTCCGGCCGGCCTGGCGGCTTTTCTTGGCGGACTAAGCCTAAACAGAATATTTTGTTTACTAAGAAAGTCTCCAAAGTACGAAACATAAACCATATCCAACTCAATCATCGTAGCCCTGCCATTGCCGTATTCCATCCATCAACCAGACCAAGGCTTATGCAGGCCGATGCAAGCTTTTTAAATCACGTCGGGCGGCCGGCCGGGCCGCTTAGGAACACTGGAATCATGTAGGTACGGCACAGCAAGAACAATGACAAGACCAGTAGCCACCGCAGAGGCAAGCACAACTGTGGGCGGAATAGCAGTGCCAGCAGAAGCCAAAGTCCACATCCACACTGACCCCCTCTCCAAGATTGGGAACAGAACCAAAACCTACATCAACCCGATGGTGGGAGTCAGTCCTTCAGTAGAACCAGCAGAACTGCATGACGATGCTAATCTACACAATGTTGCTGCTGCCAATAGAACTCTGGTCCAAAAGCAGCTTCCAGCAAATGTTTGCATCGTAAACATGAAGAGGAATGCGAAAGGTGAACAAGCCACATTTGGGCAGTCGAACTAAATTTCTGACATGTCTCTCATGTTTCTAGAAATGAATATCAAGGTAGCGAGTTTGGGGAATGAGGGAATCGATGATGTGGAAGGAAACAAATAGTGGGAGTGACAGAAACACCACACGATTCCGTGACTGAGGTATATCAGCAAATGCACCTAAGATCAACAAACCATGAGGGTGGAGACAATCCCCCAGAACTAGGGGCTGATAATTTCTGTCGAATTGAGATAGCGATCAAACTCCCACACTCGGACAGAGAGGGAGGAAAGAAGTGACACACAACGTCCGCAAAAGGAAAAATGGTTCGGAAGCCACATGCAAACCTCCCAGACACTCCAGTTGGCCGCACAGGTGCTCCTAAGTAATTCCAGGCACTCCTAGACCCCCCTGAAGTTATGGAAAATGCTCTCAGATGCTGCAGGCCCATTCTGTGATGCTCCTGAAAGCAACTGGAGTTATGCATACACTGTCAAGGTATATACGCCTAAGCTCAGCTGCATACTGGTGGTTTATTAATACGATTGCACCCAAGGCTGATGTATGATAGATGGGGAAGTATGTGGTAGTATATTCGAAATAGATCTCGGTGCCACAAAGTTGGGGATGGCTATGCGATACATACTTACCTGGCCTTGGTCACGTGGCACTTTCGACTGATCGGCTTACACCTCTCTGTTATATTAGCCCCCAGTTTGAACGTAGACCTCCTGGGCTGCATCATGCAGTGAGAGTGTAGTCCACAATTATCTGGGTATGCCATCAAACAAGCCTGTAAGTCCTGCGACCGATTTGTACCATATGATAGCCGCTTACCGACTCTGGCGCACGGCGAGTCCCCACCTCCCACTGGCTGGGATTCGGAGGAAGTAGATTCCGTGCTGATGTCATTTATACCGGGCCGAGATCCAACCAGAAGAAAAGAGAATACAGAAACAACAACACAAATCAAACATCCAAGCTGCTTCCAAATCCTCTGATATCCATGCCCAAACTCTGCGCCTCTACTTCCGTGGTCGATTGGGATGTTCTCAATGAATCCCATCAACCAGATCTCCGGCATTTCCAATCTTCTCCACCGGTACCCAGCTAGTGAGTATATGATGGTTGCTGCCTGAATAGGTGAGGTAACACAGCATTAGATAGTGCCGCCATGAGTCGAATATGTGGTCGACTTACAATTCCTCTGTTTCCTTGACAATCACCGAATGTTGTTTGTTTTTTGTTTTATTCATACTGTATTCACTCTAATTAGAGTATGACAGAGTCTAGAGACAACACCTCCGCCTCCGGGCGAGCCGGCTAGATGGCGGAGCTCCCACCTGCTACCCATCGTCCCCTTTGACATAGGAAATACAAGCAAGCGCAAACAATTGAAAAGAACAAAAGAGATCAACGAGAAGAGAGACCACCCCCGATCCAAACACCCTTACTCCTGCCCGCGCTGCTCCTGTCCGCGCTGCTCCTGTCCGTGCTCCTCCACTTGCTTGGGCGGGAACTTCCCGACGTCAGTAGCTGCCAGGAAGTCTATCACCGCTTGATCGCATATCTCCATGGAATACAGCTCAGAAATCTGCACTTGTCGGCATCTGCCCGCTTTCCATCCTGTGGCCTTCCCACCGCCTTCCAGAGTGCTTTCTACTGGTCTTTCCATCAGCTGCAGTGGCGGAAGAGATGCTCCCGTGTCTGTACTGCTCCGCCTCAGCACCACCAGCATATGTCGTCCTCTCGGTGTACAAACCGCTTTAGGTACGCGCCAGTCGACGCATGCCCACTCTTCAGTATATAGAACCTTGCTGCCGGTGACTTCACGCTTGTCGTTGGGACGGGTCTCTTGCTCCCGGCCTTGCCCTTCAGCCTATAGCCGTAGTGTTTGGAACACTTGGCAGCCTCCCACTTCGCCTTCACCACCGTCCTTCCTTCGGAGATCCGTCTAGCTCAATTCGCGGCCGAGGTGTATATTCGCTCACGTACTATGTAACCTCGAACATCTTGGGCCCGGTTCGCCTGGCAGTCAGCCTCTTCGTTCCCGCAGATGCCAGAGTATCCCGGGACCCAGTGGATCATGACTTTGATGCCCCGGACGCGGAGGGCCCTTGCATGCTCATTGATTGCTCTTGCTAGCTGCTGCCTTGGCACTGGGTCCAGGTGCGCCGTCCGTCTGATGGCTGCCTGCGAATCACTGAAAACTGCCACTTCGTGACTCCATGCGCTCGTAGCACCTCCGCACTTGTGACGGACTTTTGGAGTGCGATTCCGATTGCCCATAATTCAGCGTCGAACACCTCCATTCGTCCCGTGCTAAGGTAGCTGCGTAAGACCGTCCAGCCATCGGTGCATCTGCTTTTTAATATGAATCAGTTGGGGTTTTCTTTGATTCCTTAAACTGGTGATGCAAAATATTGAATGTTGAAGAAGATGTTACGTAATATAGTGTGATTTAGAAGTCAATAATGAACAATCATCCATCGATCATACTCATCATAAAAGGTAATCCATTGCTCGTGTGCATCCGGAGAGTCTCAGTGAATCGCTGTACTCCTCCAAATGATTATCCATAAGAACCCATGCATCTCTCAGAGTTTGTTAGGGGTTCCCGGATTCATTGGATGACAGTCCCAGCTGCTCCCAAAAATCTCTCTGGCACTCCAATGTGCTTCCAAACATATCACAATCGCCCCCATGTTCAGTGTTCTCAAGCGTCCTGTCCGACGGCCGGGGACGGCATGCCGTCCGAGCATAACAATGACGGCTGGACGGCCGACATTCACCATCCCTGGCCGACATCGGACGGCTACCGTATATTCTTAGATGTAACCCAATTCGATCCTGAGAGCGCGCAGCAGTGTTCCTAAGCGGCCTGCACGTGATTTAAAAAGCTTGCATCGGCCTGCATAAGCCTTGGTCTGGTTGATGGATGGAAAACAGCAATGGCAGGGCTACGATGATTGAGTTGGATATGGTTTATGTTTCGTACTTTGGAGACATTCTTAGTAAAGGCAGCAGAGAATCTTTCGAACAAAATATTCTGTTTAGGCTTAGGCCGCCAAGAAAAGCCGCCAGGCCCGGCCCGGTCCTCATTTGAAAGCCGCCGCTAAGGCCGGCCTGGCCGCTTAGGAACACTGGCGCGCGGTAAGAGATATATAAATGTATACATCCATGCAAAGATTGTATATCAATTATGCTAGAGTTTTAAATAGCAAGGAGAGGAGAATGTTGAACAGGATCTTGCTTCACAGTGTGGATAATTGTAGCTAGTTTATATAAATCGTATGTACCCTGAGAAAAATCCATGGATATAGACAGATGACGCCCGGGGACAGCAAGGCTCCGTCCCCGGTCGTCCTCTCCGTCCGTCACCGTCCTGCATCAAAAAGAGTCAAGACGGCACCGTTTCCGTCCTACCCGCGGACGGACGGCGGTTCGCCGTCCCGTCCCGTCCTGAGGAATGTCGGACGGACGGGACGGTTGAGAACACTGCCCATGTTGCTACTGTACCTGTTGATAGAGCCTAAGGTTCGTGACTGCTCTTTTAGACTTCACACTACTCTTCCATTCCCTACGCATCTTGGACCATTAGACCTGTACCTAGATAGACATTGCTCTATAGCCAATACACACGGTTCTCCCCTTCACTATCGCAACAGTACCAGTTATCAGAAATCCAAGTTACTCCGAAGGCCAGCCAGGATGTCCACCTATGGTTTGATTCTCTCCCATATTTGACACTTATAAGTTTATACACAGTCTCCTCTCACACACTCCTTGAGGCTCCCAGTGACTAAAATACATTTTGCTGATGTCCGTGCGTATCATCTCCGTCAACGCGTCTGCCATCGCGTCCCTCGCTGCTCCTCTCTCCTCCGTTCTGACCCCCTCTGCATCGTCTCTTCTGATCAATTGGTCTCTTGCGGTGCCTGCGATCTGGCTCCCGCCATCTGGGGCTGCCATTGTCGATGGCGGTTCGGTCGTTTGGTGGTCGCATGCGTCTATCGAACGCGTACTGCTGTAGCCTCAGCCCAACCTCCCTGGTGTCCACAAGTGCAGCGAGTTTTGTCTCCGGGGTAAATCGATGTTAAGATCCGATTGCTGGTGTCATTCTGTCGATAGCTGTTGTGGTTGTTGACTTCCCGTGGTAGTTGCGTTTTTGAGGGTGTGAATTCTCAGACAGGGATGGTTACATGCACAACTGTGGCGAGGGTATGGCTTTAGGAGTGGTTGCTAGACCTACATTCGTTAAATATGCCGACCAGTCGAACCACCAATTTCTAACCCTTGGGCCCTTCACAGGAGCCATATGGATCGCGTTGCCGTACTCCCTTCGTGAGTATTAGTGCTAGCCCCATACTCGACTAGTAGTTGGACAACGGCCTCATCAAGTCTGTGAGCTGAATAGTACAGCGCCTTCCTGAACCTTTTCTCAATGTTCACACTGCTGGCGACTGCGACTGCTTGTCGGCGAAAGTATTTGGTAAAAGCTTGTTTCTTGTTTGTATATATACACAGTCCCCAGACCTTGAACTTGTATTCAGATCAAATAAATCAACGCACGAGTTTCAACAGTCTCAACAATAGACTCTACTGTTAGACAGTTCAGCAGACTTCTTCAACATTTCCCGCTACACGTAGTAACAAGCTCTAGTGGCGTTGCCACTTCTTGTCGACTCCAAACTGTTCGACCAGCAGCTGGACCACCGCCTCATGACCTTCCGACATCGCAATGTGCAGCGCCGTCTTCCCATCGTCGTCGGGCGTGTCAACATCGGCACCGAACTATTTGACCGGCAGCCGGACCACCGCCTCGTGGCCTTCCCAAGCAGCATAATCTAACGCCGTCCACCCGTACTTATCCTTCATTTGAATGTCGGCCCCGAACTGTTCGACCAGCAGCCTGACTACCGCCTCGTGACCTTCCGAAGCCGCGAGATGTAACGCCGTCCTCTGATCGTCGTCACGCGTATTAATGTTGGCTCCGAACTGTTCGACTAGCAGCCGGACCACCGCCTCGTGGCCTTCCCAAGCAGCATAATCCAACGCCGTCCTCCCGTAGTTGTCTTTCGTTTCAATGTCGGCCCCGTACTATTTGACCAGCAGCCTGACCACCGCCTCATGGTCATCCGAAGCCGCATGATGCAGCGCCGTTCGCCCATCATTGTCGCTTGTATTAATGTTGGCCTCGAATTGTTCGACCAGCAGCCGGACCACTGCCTCGTGACCTTCCAAAGCTGCAATATGTAGTGCTGTCCTCTTATCGTTGTCGCTCGTGTTAATGTCGGCTCCGAAATGTCCGACCAGCAGCCTGACCACCGCCTCGTGACCTTCTGAAGAACCAAGATGGAGCGCCGTTCTCCCGTCGTTGTCGCTCGTGTGAATGTTAGCCCCGAACTGTTCAACCAGCAGCCGGATGACCGCCTCGTGGCCTTCCCAAGCAGCATAATCCAACGCCGTCCTCCCGGAGTTGTCTGTCGTTTTAATGTCGGCACCGAACTGTTCGACCAACAGCCTGACAACCGCCTCGTGACCTTTCGATGCTGCAAGATGTAACGCCGTCCTCTGATCGTCGTCACGCGTGTTAATGTTGGCCTCGAACTGTTCGACTAGTAGCCGGACTACCACCTCGTGGCCTTCCCAAGCAGCATAATCCAATGCCGTCCTCCCGTAGTTGTCCTTCGTTTCAATGTCGGCACCGAACTGTTCGACCAGCAGCCGGACTACCGCCTCGTGGTCATCCGAAGCAGCAAGATGCAGCGCCGTTCGCCCATCATTGTCGCTTGTATTAATGTTGGCCTCGAATTGTTCGACCAGCAGCCGGACCACTGCCTCGTGGCCTTCCAAAGCTGCAATATGTAGCGCTGTCCTCTTATCGTTGTCGCTCGTGTTAATATCGGCCCCGTACTGCTCAACCAGCAGCCTAACAACCGCCTCGTGGTCACCTGAAGCTGCAAGATTCAGCGCCGTGCTCCCATCGTTGTCGCTTGTCTTAATGTTTGCCCCGAACTGTTCGACCAGCAGCCGGACCACTACCTCTTCGCCTTCCAAAGCTGCAATGTGTAGCGCCGTCCTCCTATCATTGTCGCTCGTGTTAATGTCGGCCCCGAATTGTTCGACCAGCAACCTAACCACAGCCTCATGGCCTACATAAGCTGCCACATGCAGCGCCGTCTGCCCATCATGTTTTATCGCATTCCTGTCAGCTCCATATTCATCGATCAACATCCGGACCATCTCCTCTTCAGCACACTCAGTCCCATAATGCAACGCAGTCTACCCGAAGTTGTCACTCGTGTTAATGTCGACCCCAAACTTTTCGACTAAGAGCCGGACCACTGCCTTGTGGTCTCGCCTAGACGCACTATGTAGTGCCGTCATCCCGCTATAGTCACTAGCGTTCTTGTCTACCCCGTACTGTTCGACTAGCATCTGGACAATCGCCTCCTGGCCGTGCGATGCGGCTACCCGGAGGGCACCGCCCATATCATTTATATCGGCACTGTGTGCCAAAAGCCGTTCCACAAATATTATGAGTCCTAGAGATGCCGCGATTTGAAGTGGTGTAATTTTTTCATAGACATCGAAGCGGGAGAAAGAAGATATTTGGTAGGCTAGATCAATTTTGTGTGGGGACTCTGCTAGCTTCCGGAACCCACTAAACAGAACGTGATGTTCATCACTTCGCTCCGTCTGTTTTGTGTGTTCATGCCAATATGCTGCAGCGTAGAGCAGAAATGGAATATTCTGTTTTCGAAGTGCAATATCTCGCTGCGCATTGGCCTCCCACATATAGTCTGCCGCTGCAGGACCGTTTTCACATTCGTCGAATGAAAGATAAGTCAAACACGATACCGCAATGTGGAGGTTAGATTCCACGGATGAAAGACAAATAGCAGGTAGTAAACGACCAGGCAAATTGCACTCCGCCGACATGTTACTGAGGAACTCTTTCGCTGATTGATGAATCAGGTGAACAGAATTATCGGCTTCTATTCTGAGCAAAGGCCCAAATAGCAAACGAAGAACTTGTCTCAGGTCTGTATGCATGTCATCCTTTATCGACGACATTGAAGTATGCTCCTGCCGTATAGCAATAGCTATGGTCAATTCTTGCAAGGTCAAAGGACGTATAGCCCAGACAACCCATCTAAGAATGGTCTGGGCGGCAATTTGGTCTTCATTTCGTATGTTGCGCAAGATGCTTATGTACACACCTGGAAGGTCAGGCGGTAACGTCTCCAGCGCCTTTCTGATACCCCGGGGTGTTGTGTTTGTAGACTTTTTGAGATCCTCCAGCACCAGGGAAACCCAGAGAAACATTCCGTTGGCGCCATCGATAAGAGCCTGTCGTACTTCATTACCTAGTCTACCAGAAAACTGCGGCTGTTTGTAAACTTCAGCTTCCACATATGCTGTGATATCGCTTTGCAAGTTTTCAGCGACAAGCGGAATTCTTATAATATCGGTCAATTGAGATTCAATTCGTAAATGTGGACGACTGGTAATGACTATTTTAATGCACCGTCTGATGGTGCGATCGCTTAACAGATGCCTCAGCTGCTTCAAGAACTTCGTGCGTGATCCTTTCTCGCATTCATCTACGGTAGTGAGCAACATATAAATCTCTATGTGGATAAGATTCAATACCAAGGGCATCGATTAGAAGACACACCTGCCCAATACTGACATCGTTTAAAATGCGCTTGAAGACTCGCCAGAGCATATTGTAACTCCAGGATGTGTTTTCTTTCTCAGTAGCGAACTCTAGCTCAACAGAAAAGTGCACAATAATATTTGGTGCGTGAGTTAAAAGTTGTGTAAGAAGGTTCACGAGAATTGCATCAGCGGTCCTTAATCGATCATCCTTGTCGTCACAGAAGAAATACGCTAGGGAAAGCTGTGACTTGGCTTTGTCTCGAATTATTTCTTCGGTCAAAAATGCTGATAACACGCTCTTCCCACAGCCTGGGTCTCCCGATATCCAAAGAATTGCCTGATAATCTGCCTCGGCCCATTTCTCGTAACGGCTGTCGCCTACAAGCCATGTACATGTATTTTGGTGTCGTCGAAGCAGGAGATCATCACGGACACCCTCATAGTCATTTGGCTTCAAACTTTTCAGACAGTCGGTGTAGTCCTTGGTACCTAATATCCAGCTGTTAGGTTAACGGAGCACAGCTTTATAGGGATAGGTCGAGTAGGTACATAGACTTTGAAGGTTTTGAATATTTTTTACTACATTATAAAATAGGCATTATTCGTCTTCTCTCTCTATGGCTTGTAGGGAAGGATAGCTACATACAGTTCGACTCCATAATACTATCCACCCACTCCTGAAGGTATCTGACTACCGTACGATAGGTTGGATCCTCTGTTGAGGCGAATTTGACCATATCCAAATGGTTTTCTTCCACGGGAATTCGATGCTCTGTTGGTATATACAGTTGAGCAGAAAACCGTTTGACCATATCGGACAGTTCGCCATCTCTCACGTATCCGCCTGTGCACGACTGAAAGAATTTAGCTTTATTTACAGGAGCTAAGCATATAATTCGGCTATATACTTACCATTTCAACTGTCGGCGTTTGAACCGTCTCGTAGAAGCTGACAATGTTCGGCTTATACTCCTCCCAGATGTAGCTGAGTTCGTCCTTTTGAACCTCAAGAAATTCCGAGCCTTCTCTTAACTGCTTGAGTAGGTTACTTCTTGATGTCTCGTGACCGCTAGACTCCGCTTCAACTATCTCTTCTAGATCATAGGTCCGGAGGCCATCGTGCGGGGTACCGAAGAAGACTATAGACTTGATTGCATTCAAAATGTGTCTATGAGATGGATTACGCCTTGCCTCGATTAATGCCTGACAGTAGGTGAGTTGTGATAAATGTCCCAAAACGCGATAAACCTACTTGCGAAATTAAAATCCCACCGAGACTATGCCCAATGAATATGATCGGGCGGGTTTTCTTTAAACGACACCGTAAGCAATGCAATGTAACGGTTTGGCTGGATACCATTCTTTACACATACTAGAACTAGGCCCCTGGCGTTTTCTAACTGCTGAATAAAATGTCGTTTGTAATCTAGTAACTTGTTTCCGGCTTTAGTTTGCCCAACCAGGCTGCTATCATAACCGTACGACATGATCCGGACATTCTGAATATCGAGTGGTAGCATATCCTGCAGCCACATTTGATGAGTTACACGGCTTCTCCATGATTCGAATGCATGGCCTGCAAGGCCGGTCACTGCAACAACACTAAAATAACCACATCATCAGCACTACATGTAGCTACAGCGGGTAAAACCACAGACTCTGCAACTACTTCACCCTTGGGGACGTTCAACGGCGTTAAATTATAGAAATTACTGTCAACCGTAAGCACAACCACGTTCCTGCTGGCCGATTCCGAGACCTGCAGATGCGTCTGACTCTGTAAGTGTGTGGTACTAGGATCTAAGGTGAGTAATGCAGTTTGAGTCGAACCGCAACATCCTGGGTAGAGTGAAGGTCGGAAATTTTGCTGCTTCAGAGCTTGATCAATGTCGTGAAGAGCATTAAAAAGATCGCTCATGCTCCAACTTGTCGGGATTCCGGATATCCGAAATAACTTCGGACGTGGGTCGTGGGAACTAGGCTCACCGGTGCCGGCGACCGAAACGCTCCCAGTAGTATTGCCGGGCTCTGGGTTACGCGGTGGTTGACCATCGGGTGGTTGTAGGCATTTTCTACTCCGCGATCTGGAGTTCCGATCGACAGCCTGTTGGGTTGGAGTCGACTGACTGCCGGGCGAGACAGCGGTCGGGGAGACCCTCGCAGACCTTCGGAGCGTGTCTTGGATCATTGCATTCGGCAAGCGTCGAAAGTAGTTCAATCGTCCGAAAGTTCTAAGCGATGATGTTCAAAAGAGAGCGACTATAGATGCTATGAAAGCTTTGAACGAACATAGAGCTCGGAGATAGGTATGAGGGTAGCCGTGCGGCTGAGATACGTTCCAACTTCAGTGCTTATCGCCAATGTATGTTTATTTATAGCACCCTAAGCACCAACTACGCCCTAATTGCTTCCCATGAAATTTAGTTGTGCTACCACCATCATGTCCAACCTGGAAGGTGACTGCAGCCAGAGGTCATTCGAATGCATGTGCACCGACAAGCGCAGGTGAGCTGTAAAAGATATAGCAAATATTGGAAATTCGCTCAACCCCGCACCCGAGTCGGCCAGATGGTGGAAAGGCCAATGTGGCCTTGTCATTCTGTATACAGAGAGAGCGATATCGCTTTTGGACTTTCTCACAGCGCCCGCAACCATTTCCAACAGCAAAGGGACCAGAAGTTTCGGAGATGGCCACAGTTCTTCCCAAACCATGTGACTAATAGGTTTGATAAGTTTTTCCGTCACCACACTTCACAAAAGTCCTTTCGCTGGTCCTGATTTTCAAGCTGGCCTGTCTGTAGATATAAAATCCCGCAAGGTTAGCAGGTGCCCTCTTCAGTTTATTAACCTGCGCACTATGAACGTCAAACCAAAAGAAATCCGCGGTCGAATTCAGCGCTACGCGAGATACCAGGATATACACTGGGCTGCGATTGTGAACATCTAGCCTCGAGAATACGTTGTTCGGGGGGGTCACTCGTCTAATACATGTTACCTTATCTTAGGACCTTATCTAGTCTTCCTTCATTTTTTTATTACAACAGTACAAATTTAGTGGTGATCGTACACTAGCCATGCAGGAATTCCCGCCCCCACTCGGTGACGCAATGAGGTAGGTGGGGCTCCGCTTCCACCCACCAGGCAGCTTGTGTTTCGTGTTGCTGAAACGAGCAGCATGCTTGTTTATCCACTCCAGTGTTATAAGCCGAATGGGTGTTACTAGCCACCCAATCAATCCAAATTGCCGTCGCAGTGTTATTGAATTAAAGCAAAACCTGTCAACCCGTTTGACGCTCGCGGTTGCATATACAGACCTGACCTAGTTGGCCACAAGCTGACGAGCGGATGGTAAGGCATCCAGTAAGGCATAATCTCTACTGACCGCGGGAAAGTGGTATCATGTAATTCCCGATACAAAATGTCATTGGATAGTGGAGACAAGTCATTTTCCAAAAATGATGAGTTTCCAATGCATTTCATTCCGTTTCCAGTCTTGTCTCCCTATGCTCGCATGCCAACGCCTACCCCACCCAGGGAGGGGCAGGACGATTTAGTCGTCAGTGTAACTCCAAGATTCATACTCCAAACTCAATACCGAAAATCAAAAAAAAAAAATCCAGTCACAGCCTATGTAGATAATAACTGCACCGTAGTCTACCTGCACTTGGCAGAAACTGATTGTAGGTGCGTGGATCACTAAGTATCACGGCTGTTACTGTAAGGACCTCGATATGCTGGGTCACAGAGAAGACTCACAAGTAGACTGATTCACGATTACTGACGAGCCACCCGCCACTCGCCACTGTTCCGATGAAGAACAGAAGGTGGTTATCTTTTCTAACGAGACAACTAGGTAGTCTATGTCTTCTATATACAAGAGATTCAGATCTCCGGAGGACATTGGCATCAGTGGAGTTTAGGGCGGGCGGGGATTCTGCAGTAGACAAATTATGTCGGCACCGAGATTCGAGATCCGACCATGTCAATATTTCGTCAACCTGAGATTCGACTCTACCGCAGAGCCGACCTCGTCCCGGAGTATTGCATCAGCCCTTCTAATCGCCACTTCTCATCTTCGCAGGACCTCCAGACTCTCCAGACTCTCCATTTATAAAAGCATAGACTCTATCCTTAGATAGTTCAGAGACTTCATCTTCACCATAGGATACAACAACGGTGTTGCATGCACGAATCGGCTGTTACGACCTTGTATGAGCATTGGGGCTTGTATGAGAATATGGCTTGTATCAGGATTCCGGATTATGCGTCACTGATAAGTGTGTGTGTAGATATAAATACGGGAGATCCTACATATACGGCCCTCGATTAAATAGATACAATTAAACCTCTCATACTTCACAGTTAATGGTGTTGCTATTGTATGTAGAGGAGAACCGTGTGGGTAGATTTTATGATGTATAGAGAACAGAGAAACAGAAAGACTCGACTTATACACAGAGGATCATCGGGGAAAACTTTGGTGGTTCACCACTCTGAGTCACTTACCACCCGATGTGCAACAAAAAGCCTCACAAGCTTGGCGAGTGATGATTTATGACGCTTTTCAGAATGCCAACCAGCCATTTCTAACAAAGTAAATTCACAGACTTACACTTTCTTTGCCGGATCCATTCCCACTTCTATAGATCTTATTTTGTACAACGTGCCGCACGTACCGATTCTCTACATGTAGCCGTAAACGCATTTCTTTGTTAACAATTGCATTGAACTTTGTCTATAAGCTAAAACTCGTGTGCCAATTGTATCTCAAGATGTAGCGAGGGGATTTCTTTGGTACGCTATTTTTTTGTGGGTGCATAAATGCAGAACTGACCCTCATGGAGGATGTCGAATTTCAAGCATAAGGAGAACAAGAAAAATCAGTGTGAAGTAATATCTTATTAGATGTATCTTTGTTCTACCGCGGCAGCGGAAGCTGCAATACACTACCTCGGGTGTTCAGCAACTGCAGTGGTGGTTGGCGCGAATGAGTCATATCGGGTCACTCGTGCACTCCCGAGGACATCTGTCGCATGTGTACCTATCGTGAGCCTCACTGCTCAGTTCCGTTTGATATGCAGTTGGTGTACGAATATATGCCTCAGGAGAGCGGCTCATATCAGTACAGAGCGGCTTATAGTAGTGCAAACGGATAAGTAAATAGATATAGATCTGGATACGAATATGGCTGTGGAATAGGAATCGAGTCAGTATATATACGGGCCTTCTGGCCTCGAGAAGATTAGTCAATCAACAAGACTTTCAACCATCCAAAGTAGCGCATCAGCGACTTACGCATAACAATCAAGTGACTGTATTATGATTACGATTTGTCCACCGAACGCGTATATGAAAGTGTTGTGTATCTACACTTTCAAAACAGTGGTACCCTTGTCCTTCACCCACTGCGGTAGTGATGGGCACGACTGCCGACCGGTCTCGGGATCAATGATGATCATGGCCGACCTTCATCGTCTGATACAATGATATAGTTATAATTTGACAAACATTAGTTAGTACGTCATAGGCTTGAGAAAGACCGCCATGCTGCCTTGATTTATGGTGTCCCAGACAACCCGGCCAGCGCAGAGTTAGCACCTCCAGCCGGCTCCCGGTATATCCATCCCTATGGCTCTTGATAGCTCCCGGCTGGTTCATTGCCATGCTCCCTAGTGCACTTGACCCAATCCATTCCAACACTTCGCAATTGGCAAGCTGCTTTTGAATGGCATGGAAAGTTCATAATCTGAAAATGCGAATGTTTAGAGCTCTCCCGTCCCCACTCTGTGTCGCATATCCCTAAGCTCTGTCAAGCTGTCTTTCTGTGACGAAGAAGAGCCCATTATGGACTTTGCAAGGGCACTTTCCATGGCTCTGAAGTATTCTTCCTGAAAGTGATGGTGAGAATGAGAGTTTTTCTCCACGACCTGGCTCGGGTAGACTCTATGATATTTTAATCATACTGTATTCACTCTATCTAGAGTATGACAGTGCTCGATTACCTTCCCCCCTCCGGATGGCCAGTTAGAGCTCCCTGGTACACCTTTCAGCCAGCTTCTAGCCGGCCAAGTGCTAGCTCTCGTTGTTCTACATATCCCTATGGACAGAGCAAACATGTTGGCGGCTAAGAGGCCGCTCGGCTACTTTCAATTCAAGTCCAATTAAGTCTGCGAGTTTCATAAGGTGTTCTATACAGAAAATATGCACAAATAGGCCGTATTTCGGTTCCCGGTTTCCAATACACGATTTCGCTAATATTCATAGTGCAGCAACAACGCCCCAAAACGCAGTTTATCCGCGCACTCGACATTAACAATATAGTAAATATGAGACCGAAGGTGAAAGAGGCCATAGTTAGGCACATTTTGTGTAGAGGACACTTCATTATCAGAGCCCAACGTGTGGACTTAATTTCATGCACTTAATCGGGCGGATTTAGACGATTGGTACTTGCCACAATCAGCCACGCAGCCACATATATCCGACCAATTAGAATCGTACAAGGATGTGAGTATATCAGGTGACAAGCTTGGCACTCAGATGAATCTGAGCTAAGTTCGCGACGCGTCTTGTTGCCCCGCCATTACCCCTTTAACACAAATATATACACTTCAGATTACACCATGGCCGCCGATGTTTCTGCTGCAGGCGCTACACTATCGAGGGAACAACTACGGCAGATTCTGCGAACCCGGACACTACTGCCAAACCTCTTGACGCCTCCCACCGCCCGCAATGACAGCTTCTCGTTCCAGGGCCTTGCTGAAAACATCCTCGCTGACCGGACAACTGACGATGCTGCCATTTTATTTTCAGCTGTTACAAGTCTCTCGACTCTTTCCGCCCTACGGGATTTACTTTCCGGGGTAATGGCGTTCTTTGTGCAGCTATGGAATTCAGATGTCTCGCTTGCCGACCGCAGCGACAAGGTGGCAGAGTTTCTGTATCAGACCTCAGCGTGTCTTGCTGTGAGTGTTCCCTGTTTTCCAGTCTTCCCTCCCCCACTTTATTCATGTTACTTTACTTACACGCGATCAGGAGGAAATCACCGACGGATCATCCGCGCAGGTTATCGAATCTCTCTACCGCCTAGTCGAAATCCCTCCTCAAGAGTTCATTACACCGCCGAAGTCACACATTGAACTCAAGATTACGCCAATCAAGACCAATTCTGGCGCCCACATGTCGGAAGAGACTACACATGCGGTCATCGACCCCAAACTTCGCCACGAACTCAAAAATCACCTTTGGAGTGTAGACGACGAACGTTTTTTTAACAGATTCTTCCCTGATGTCGGTAATCTCCCCGATCCAAATAGTCCATATCCGTCTCCCGCCACCCAAGGCAAGGTTGTGGAATGGTTCATGGATTACCAGCAGCAACTTCAATTGTCGGCCCTGTTTAATCCTATACGCTGGTGCTGGAAGTCATCTGGTGAGCAGGCTCTTTACCACGAAAAGAGTAAACGAAAAGTTGACCTCTTTTCCTATTCGAAGAAGCTGCAACAATCTCGGGAAGCTCAGAGTCAATACGATTGGGGAAATGTTGTGGCGCTAGGAGAGTTGAAGTATCGTAAGCGAGGTCAGGAGATGGGGGATGACAATGCGGGGTTGGTTATCCAATTGGCCAATTATGTGCGTGAGGTTTTCGGCAGTCAACCAGGCCGCCGATTTGTCCATGCTTTTACTATCATCAATGAGAGAATGCGTTGTTGGGTGTTTACTCGGACTGGCGGTGTGGCATCCCCGCGCTTTCTACTCAACACCAAATCCGGTCTCAGAATCTTCCGCCGTGTATTCTTGGGATATCTCAACAACCTAGACCTCGGGTTGGCAGGGGTGGAGGACTCCATGGTGCCACAGACCATTGCTTTTGGAAGCCACAATATACAACTGCGGACACCATTTATTCGTGCACCGGCAGTTGTTACAAGGGGAACTACATGTTGGTATGCCTACCCCAAATCTTCGAATATTCCAACAGAGACCTCACTTTCTGACACTGATACCGATACCGATATTGACGGTGGTGGTGGTCCATGGATACTGAAGGATTCATGGCGATATACCACGAGGGAAAGCGAAGGTGAATTACTCAAGGAAGCGCACGACCGAGGTGTTCAAGGTCTCGCTATATACCTTCACCACGTCGATATCGAAACCGTCCATGACATCCTCGGAGAATGCAGACAACCAACGCGCATCGTCGATCTCGAGCCAAAACCAACGGAGAAAAAGCGCCAATCTACGGAATCATCGCAATCGTCCAAGCGCGCCAAGCTAAGTGCATCTGGGGCTGGTTCCTACCTTCAGTCTCCTGCGCCTACAACTCCGGCTTCGACTTTTGTATCCGACTTCTCCGGGGACTCCCACAGTGGTACACCATCCAATCCACCGACAGAAGAACAAGAAGACGACAAGGTCGACAGGCTAAACATACACAACCGTATCCATACTCGCATCGTCATCTCTCGGGGAAAATCCCTCATGGATTGGGACGATCCACTTGAACTTTTACAGTGTATGCGAGATGCCATCCGTGGCCACAGATCACTACTCACCACTGGAGGGATTCTTCATCGTGATATTAGTATCAATAACATCATGATTACGCTTCCGCAATACCCTCGGAAAGATAAATTCCTTGGCTTCCTCATCGACCTTGACCTTGCGATTCGCGTCTCTCCCGGCGCCACAAACTCGCCGTGTGGTGCGCCAGAACGCACTGGCACATATGAGTTTCTTTCCATTCCAATCCTTTACGGTGACCCCGGACACATTTATCACGATGACCTGCAGAGCTTCTTTTTTGTGCTCTTGTGGATTGTCTACGAACGACCACACAGAAAAGAAGATCTTTTAGAATCATGGGGCCATGGGAATACATCACTAGCCGCGGCTTCCAAGCAGTCCTTGATTGTTGATGAGGGAAGATTTGCTCAATTGTTGGAAGGGTTCAGAAGCGATGTTGGAAGAAATATGAAGACCGTTGTTCAGCGCTGCCGGTATGCACTCTGGCCTCATTTGCAATACGGACCTGCCTCCTTGATTCAGCGTCACGAGATGGATAAACATCGGGATAAGATTTATGACGAATTTGTTGCTGCGTTTCAGTGGGGCGTTGATCAGTTACAGAACAAGGATAAGTAAGGTTTGCTCGGGCTCTTTGACTTTCGCGCAGTTTGGTTTTGGAGAGTTACGGCGATTATGGTCATGAACTTGGTTTTGAACTTGCATCGCTTGGTTACTTGTATTTTTATTACGGATTCCATAGAGCGGTCGGAATTGCATTCTTTTCCCATCTCGTTCTTCATAGAAAGATTATGCTACTCCCACCAACGCTGTCGAGTCGCCCAGATGGATCGTATTTCGGGAGCATCGACGATGTCTACCATGTTGTCAACGATCGGCATCGCTCAAGTGCAGTTTGTTGATGAAATCGATATTAATTAGCTGGTACTATGCACTGAGGCGTACAGCTTCAAACTCGTCGTTTTGTTTGACGGCATATGCTAGGGTCGCAAAGTCTGTCCGTCTGGGTAAGACCTTGCCTTGTCCTGAACTATGATTTTCGGCCCTGGGAGTTTTTAGACTGCAGCACCGTAGGTATTGCATATACAGGTCTCAGCCGGAGACGGAGGTGTCTTGTATGGCCGGAGACGGTGATGTCTCGTATGGCCGGAGATGACTGTTGACTCTGATACGGGCTGATGGCATTCAGCCGTACTTGCACTTTCATATATATTGGCCTTACGGCCCTCTTAGATAGAATACTATCAAGCTTCTCTAGCATCACTATTTCAAAAGTAGGTGCCAGCAGTCTTCCGAGTGATAGACACATGATGCGAGTGTTGCAGTTGTGACTGAGTGATGACATCCAATATGCCTCCCAACCGGCCTATGGTACATAATATCAACACTACAACTCACGTAGTCGATCATCCACAGTTTGGAGAGCCCAAACCACTGTGTTTTAATCGAAATAATTGCATAGCTACAGGTAGATCAGTAACACCAGCCCTAGGCTTCACCCCCAGTCACCGTGATTGGGCGCTAGTCTTGCAATATCTTGTCCGAAACTAGACGACGAAGTGAGGATCCGTCACACTGGTGGGTGGACGGACTATTACGACCTCTGCCATATGCACAATGCACACCTTCCGACACCAGCTTAACCTTCTCACACTCTCAAGGTCAAGTGAAGCGTCCAGTCGAAAATCTCTACCCTAAACCCTAATCGTCATGCTCCATCCCCCTCTGACCTTTCCCATTACGCAAGTCATCTCCTCCCTTTCCAACACGCAGTCGAATCGAATGTCACACGTTCTTCTCCATACACAGCTTAAGCACCAATCTCGCTCCCTTCATTTCTCCCACTCTAATTTGCCCAAGTCATCTGTGTTTATCTTTTGCCATCTGTAGATATCTGTTCTAGTCCATTCACGGAGGTGGTTCCTCCGCGCAATACCCAGTCAGTCCACGGAGGCCCCCTTCTGACTGACTGGTTCGTTCGCGAAGTCCGTACCCCACCTCCGTGAACTGACTGGTTTGTTCACGGAGTCAAACAGTAATTACAATACTCTGCTCTGCACTGAACGTACGAAGTTGCGCTGCGCTGAATGTACGGAGTTGCGCTGATTGAATTCAGGTGGAAAGAGCCTGCTGTGTGTACGTACATGCCCAGTGATGTCAACCGTCCCGTCCGACGGCCGTCGACGGCAGTCCGGCCGAGATATCTTCAGAACGGACGGGACGACGCCAAGGTCGTCCGTCCCGTCCTTACGTCTTCTTTGGTGGGTTCAATTGTTTAACTATCCCAGACGATGCCGCGGCGGACACCAAGTATTAAGGTGTTTTACATCGCTTGATATGAGTGAACCAGTGTTAATGAGCAGTTTACTGTATATAGGGTGGATAGATTTGAGGTTTTGTATAATTCAAATCGTTTTAATAGCGAATTTCATTGTCCACGGATATCTGCCGGGATGGCCGAGAACGGCATGTGGCGTTCCGAGTATGGCGTCTCCGGCCGTCATTTCCGCCCGTCCCCGTTCTGACTCGGATGGACAGCGCCGTTTTCGTCCTACCCTCGGCCGGGCGGGTTGTTGCCGTCCCGTCTCCGTCCAGTCCCGGTCATGAATGATCCCGGACGGACGGGACGGTTGACTTCACTGTACCTGCCTGTGTCAGCGCATATGTGTGCAGAGCAGAGTGTTTGTAATTTCTGTTTGACTCCATTAAAGAACCAGTCAGTTCTAGAACGATGGTGCTAACCATTGGAATGCCATCAACCTCCAGACGCTTCTGTACAGGTTTCGATTGTGGGCACTTCCACCCGCGGATCTCCCAACGGAAAACCATACAACAGTGGTGAATCTCTGTCGTTGATATAGTCCTGTAATCAATCCATTCCTTTATTTCGCTGGTCGCATATGCCACTCAAAACTTCGTTTATTTCGACATCACCTCCAGAAGCATACGCGAGCAACGGGTATGTTCCTTCGGAGCATTATCGATAGCGATGCCTCGGGAGAGACATAGTGTTGAGTTTCCATTCCACTATTCCACCAATCTAACATTATCGAGCCGAAGATGCGGCGCAAAGTGTGATAGGGTCTCGGCGGTATAAGCGCATATTGTAACTTGTATGTATGCTTTGTTAATGAAGGGGTGTGACAATCCCACCTGGCAGCCACTTTCAGCTCGCAGGCTACAGACTCCGAAATACCCCCGCCCAACAGCGCACGTGGCTTGAAGCAGAAAAAGATCGAGATTCTGATGTCCCTTGTTTTTGCAAAGAAGAATATACGCAGGCGCTGTTAGATTTTCTTTCCTATACGGACGTCGGCGAGCTAGCGCGGTGGCGAAGAGGCGGAGAACTCAGATCACGAGGAGTCGAGTGATGGTGGTGTGTAAAAGTCGGTGTGTTTTGGCTGTTTTTTATGGGGGGGGAAGTAGGCTCGCGACTTTGCTTTTGTTTCCTTGTGTTACAGGAGAAGCGGGGAGGAAATATGTTAGGTATATATCATGGCCACTAGCGGCCGAATGCAATTTAATTACAAGCAAACAAACAGGGCACGTGGCAATAGTGGATGGTTTTAGTTCAGAATAGATGAATGGGTAGACAAATGTTGTGATTGTTACCACATTTAGGATTGAAGGTATTCGGGGTCTGACCAATGTTTGAATTAAAATGGAGACCGTGAGGATCTCCAAGCTTGCCGCAACTGAATTGTTCACTGCAGGATGTTTTACTTACTTGCATACTGTTAAGCGAAAAGTTACCTATCAATTGCTCAGCTTGTCAACACGGATTTGTCAGATCGGCACGAGCTACATAAGTCGGATCGCCCCCACTCCGTCATCTTGATCCTCCCACGTGCGCGTCAGATGTTCGGAACAAAAGTGTTGTATATAGAAAATATGCAACGTCATCTTTCGCATTCCCGCTCTGATTTACAACACCCTTCACACAACAATCGAGTTCCATATTGTTTCCGCAAGGTTTTCGCGGCGTTACCCCCACTTCCCTCCACTTTCCAAATCTGAAGATGTTTTGGGATTGACATCTTGGTATCGAGGTTTCCCAGGGGCTTTACCGTGTATATTTTGCAGCTATCATCGCGGGAATGCAACTTTTCCGACTTACTGTTTTCAGGCAAGTATTTTGGTAAAACCCCACCTTGTTGAAGCTGATTACAGGTGTTCAGACGTGATTTGCTGCCAGTGGGGGTTACTGTTGAAACGATTCTTAGAGTATGTATTACGTCTGCCTGGGTTAGGGTTATTCCGTGATCACGGCCGTGTACAGTCTGTATATGACTACGGGATATCTTAGACTTAGACAGTTCAGTTCAGTCTAGAGAGGGTTAACGATTTTAGGTACAAGATATTCGGCACAAGTGCTGCTTTGAATATGATGGTGCTGATAAATCTTACCGTGGGCTACGCTATCTTCTCCAGTTAAGTGAAATCAACCACTTCGTCCGTTTGGGCTCACTCATGACAGAGACAAGGCTGCAAATCTAAATGTAAGGTAGAACCAGCGCCGTCCGTCCAAGTCAAGACAGCGACAGACAAATAAGACGGGCGAGTGACAACAACTTACCGTCCTCCTGTCGTTCCTGGCTGTCTCCGGCAGTCTCCACCAGACATGCATTGATGATAAAATTCAGAGGATGTAAACCGAGTTGTCTCATACGTAGCCTGAACTTTACGCACACACTATGTACTGCAAACTTTATCCATTACCATTGGTTCCATCATCTCTAGCCATATAAAACCTAAATACTTGATGTCGGCTGATGACTGTGGAGGCTGGCCGGGGACATTGTTTTCGTAGTCCCCGATGGTCCCTAGCTGTCAGGCCGTCCCGTCTGTCATGGAGAAATTTCGGGTGGCTCCGCCCTCCCCGGCCAGAGGATGGAACGTTTGAGAACACTGCTGCAGCTACAGCCAGCGAACTCCCTGGGGTAAATGTTGACTAGGGATTTGGCCCGGTGGCTTCCCTAGTGTTCGGTGCTGGCGGGCTCGGGCATGTGGCCGGTGGCTTGCGGCCCCCATTGGCCTCGCCTGCCCCCACCAGCCTCGCTTGCCCCCATCGGCCTCGCCTGCCCCCATGGCGAGGAGGAGGGCTCGGCACTGGT
>Ga0307512_10001105_pt1 | contig 39184 bp, 40 predicted proteins | sample 14_EM_MG_FD_200267 | JGI IMG/M metagenome (GOLD analysis project Ga0307512, IMG submission 200267) | Populus trichocarpa ectomycorrhiza microbial communities from riparian zone in the Pacific Northwest, United States - 14_EM | ecosystem: Host-associated > Plants > Roots > Unclassified | place...
CCAGGATAGCCAGCACGATACAGATTTTGATCCAGATATGCTGACTGATGAAGGAACATCCACTGGATAGTACACTATCTGCTATGTGGTTATGCTGCTGACATCCATCGTATAGACCAGAGCAGCCAATTGAGCGAACTTGCAAGCGATGCAGAGCGTTGATCGAAAGGCACGGGATTTTGGAGATAATTATTATATATTTGTATGTATTATTAATGAACAATAGAGTGATCAAGAAGAAAGTAAACGAAAATGCTTGAAATGCTGCCAGAACAATGTGAATGAAGGACTACGCCAACTCAAATGATTGTATAATGTGGATACACACATGGCAATATGAGCGTCAACGGCGAGTCAACAAATTTAGTTCATGTAAGTCCGGTAATTAACAATTAGTCATGCATAATGGAAGTTTTGGCTGCCTTTATTGGCAAAAATAATATCAACACACTCCCTGCCTCATCTTGCCAATGAGCGTCAACAGAGCGTGAACAAGTATTGGTCTTGCGTCCTGTGTAGGCCCACCACTGATAAGTTCTAGGCAGTCATAAACGAATTATTGGCCACATTTATAGGCAAAACAGATTGGAATACCCTCCCTGCCCCATCTTCATCATGAGCGTCAACGGTGCTTCAACGATTATTGGTCTTGTATCTTGGGTAATTTGCGGTGCCACAGGTTGCAGACAGTCATAAACGTATTATAGGCTGCTTTGATAGGCAAAAGAGAAAGAGAAACGCTACATGCCTCATCTTGAAAATGTGCATCGCCGGAGTGTCAACAATTGTTGGCCTTCTGTCATGGTTCATCACATCGCGATGTAGCTATTATGGTGTATATACATCTTCTTGACAGCTTTTGTACTCTAAATGGCTCAAGAATACTTAGTGGGAGGTCTGTAAATGACATAAGTTTTTACTGTCCCGGAGGATGTGGAGGGAATATCCCGTACCTATCTGTGTATTAAGGCTGCGATTTCCTTGTTCATGGATGGTTGTGATCAAGCGCCACTTATATTACCAACAATGCAAGACCAAAAATCGTTGACGCTCCATTGACGCTCATTGTCAAGATGGGGTAGGGAGCATTTTGCTTTCTCTTTTTGCTATAAAGGCTGCCAATGATATGTTAATGGCAAAGTGTTATCTGTCGCCATCTAGATTACCCAAGATACACGACCAACAATTGTTGACGCTCCATTGACGCACATTTTAAGCATGTGGCAGGGCGCATGTATCTGATCATGTTGATCACGAAGGCGGCCAATGCATCGAAAATGAACCATGACCTACCAATATCAATATTTTACGATTATGAGTAGCATATCTGTATGAGACCATCAATGTGACACCCGAAATGCAGAACCGGAGATAGGAACCGACAGGTGCAGCCAAACCCGGCAAAATCTGCAGGTTGACGGGTACGGGTCTGGGTTCGGCCCGCCAAGAGTCAGCGGGTCATATTGCTTGGCGGTTCCTGACCCGGACCGAGGCCCTCGGTTCAGTGCCAACCCGAACCGAAGCCAGGTAACCCGGAACCGTTGCTAACACTACTCCTGTGTGAGCGAACCGTTAATGACAAAGCCTGCTGGATATTCCCTTCCACTACTTCCATCTGTTGTCTTGATTCCTTTAGCTAACATAGATAGAGCAGTTCGGAGATATTCCCAACAGAAGAATCACAATTGAGAGCGAGGAGGGCCCTTTGGAACTTCGAAGACTTCTGAAGCAATTGGAAACCCGGGCACGAGATATTGCCCCGGATACAAAAGGCGACGGCCCTGCTGAAGCGATAATTGAGACTATGAGAATTGGACCTACGAGCACCGGTATACCCATCCCGGTGATACTCAGAGATGGATGACAATCAATCTTTGACTATGGCAACATACACGAAGTTATGTGGAATTCCACCCTATCTAATATACTTACTTTCAATGACAATCTACGGGACTAGCGATTGAATGCAGAGACGCAGATATATGTACCGACTGCCTTGCCGTACCGAACTACAATGCCGGTTACAATGCAGATCACAATGCCAAATACAATGCCATATCTGTTGCAAAGTTACATTACCGTGAATACTATCCCGAATCATATCCCGACTCAGACTCGGTGATGCCGAGCTACACAACTACGATGACAATTGACGACTGCAAATTGACGACTGCAAATTGACTTCCGAATCAAGACCTTCCAATTGGTGTTCCCCACGAAACCATATGACATTTGTCACCGGCGGAGCAACGACTTTCAAAAGAGGGGGATGACCGTAACATGATCTCAAACAACCCCTACCGCAAACAATTACCGTACCGGAAGTGCACGAACGATGCACCTCAAGATCCATTCACCAATTGAGAAGGCTAGCAGCGGCAAGTGCAGCTGGGCATGAATCGACTAGTGGACTTAGAGAACGACGATAAGTCAACCGAGTCAAGTGATGGCAAGCCCACCTACAGATGAATCTACTAGTCTACTCAGAGAATGATGATAAGTCAACTGAGTCAAGTGATGTGATGGCCAACACACCTACAGATGAATTGACAAGCACCCCCGAGGAGAGCTAGCAAGCGCACCCTGCGATCTGAGACGATAAGTTCACCTAGCATCGGACGGACGACCTGTAGATCTGTCAATGCACCAGATATATGACACGCCATGAGCGTGATCCGTGCCAAACGAGTGCAATATGGCAACCGGAGAATTCCGAACGCGATACCGAAAGACAGCGATACGACTACCGAATTCGTCCCGAAGCACATCGAAATTGACCACCGAGCATACTGAATAGTATACCGCATGGCATCAAGCAACGATCACCGAGATCTCACAGCGACGGATATCACTGCCAAAGGACTTCACATGGAGTTTGACAGCATTACCAGGAGCCTTGCCGTACCAAGCTACTGTCCGAGACGCTTACCGAATGGCCTACCGAATGATCAAAAACTATCGCCGAACGGCACACCGAACTGAATGCCAAACCACATTACCAGAGGCCTACCAAATGACTACCGAGAAGCAAACGAATATTCTACCAAAGCTGTCTACACAGATGGCCACAGCGGTCCACCGAGACCCTACTGAATACCGCATGAAGAGATGCCGAAATCTGCATATACAATGTACAAAGCGGCTTTCCGAGAGCAGAGGCGCGCTTCTATCGTGGTGAGTATGACCACCGTGAAGCTTACGTGTTAGATATGGATCAATGACATACCTCCCACGCCTGATGCGATTGGCGCATTCTACCACCCTCAAATAGTCTCCAGCGAGTCACATATGAGAACCGACGGCTATGACGATGCCAGGAGCGAAAGCTCACATCATTGCCCAAAGTCAAGACGAGACGCCATTGCAATGACGTCGAAATTGAGAGCATTGGGACGCTTCATACGACAGTAAGTCAACAGGCGGAGGGAGTCAGCAAGTCACTGGACAGCGCGCAACGCAGAAGGACAACCGAAGCCGAAGGAAGATACTCTGAACCGAATTACATGTCGAATCAGAGAGATTACAATTGCAATCCCGAATCACCAATGAATCCCAATATCAATTTGGATATCGAAGTTACACTGCTACCGAGCCACGATGGCAATCGACATTCGATATGATGAAGTCGTCGACGGTGCAACGAATTTTCAAAAGAGGGAGATAGACATATCAGATCAGTCAAGACCTACCGACAAGTCAAAAGCCCACCAGGAGACAGTCTACCGAGACACGCACCGACAAGTCTACCAAGAAGTCGACCGACAAGTCCGCCGAGACATGCACCGAGAAGTCTACCAAGAAGTCTTACCGACAAGTCAAAAGTATGCCGAAAGGCAACTCCACCAAGTCGACCTAGATTCTACTGAAGCAGCCTGTCGAGAGCGCAACCATGAAGTCGACCAGATGGTCACCGAAGCGGACATCGAACGACTATTACCGAATCAAGATGCATGTTACTGGGGTGCTTCCACCTATGTTACTATACTTACTTATATCCAAGATACTTATAGGTGGGTACTAGGTACACGGCCGTAGATCCTATTTGCGATTGATCAAATATTCCGAAATTGTATTCTTAGGAATCGACTGCAAATAATTCCTTTGCTTCTTAGTTACAGGTTTTGCCGGAATTTGACCTGACCTCGTTCGTGACAGAGAATCGGATTTTTTTTTCTTTAAGGCTTCCTTTGCCTTTCGAGAATCACCAATAGACTTCTCAGTATCCTTTATGATCCGGGATCCTCCACCTGAATTCGAATCACTAATTTCCCAATGACAGTTGCTTAATATCCTATTATCAATTTGACTTATTCTGTCATCGTGAATGTAATCCAATCCGTTGTCGGTTCTAAGATCCTCTTGTATATCTCGAGGAGCAACCGACTTTTCTTTCCTAAATTGGTTTGCCGCAGTTGAGTCTCCTTGATTGACTTCTGACCATATGCGTAAGTTATCAATATGAGCTGCCAACCCTTCGGATAGACCAATAACTGAAGCTATCCACCAAATACTCTGTGCCACGAAGATGTACTGATTCTTTCTCGCATAATCAATAATCCTTTCTAGTGCGTATATGATAATGTCTTTATCGTTCTAGAAAGTAATTGTCATTTGCTTAGACGGATACTTATCAAAGGTGCGGGGCTGCTGCTACACAAAGCTAATAGATTTTATATAATAATAGGTAGATATAGGTATCATAAAAATCCGATAATAAATAACGTTTTCTTTCACTGGTAGGTCTTGCTGTTTGTTTTCGCTGCTAGAGCTTGTTCTGCTCATTGCCGGAACAATGTGATCTCATATATAGACGCTTCTCGGGATGTTACACATGCGCACCCGTATTTCACCTTCCATGATTTTCATAGCAATGTACATCTGCATCTTACATTCAGATGAATGCGCCTTGCAGGAATTGCCACGAATCCCAAAGGATATCATATCTATGCAGCTGAGGTATTAAAGAGTTACGCTCCTGATATGAATCAGGCCACACCTACATAATATCATATATCAAATCATAACTTCAACTTCGACATCTTGCTCTTGTATGGTTCGGTAGTCAGAAACAATTCCCCACATAGGGTAGAAGGTCTTTCAGCAAAACATGCTGTTGTATGATTGCATCATAGGTTAACGGGGCGCGCAACCACTACTATACCAACGTAGATTAAATGATGCGTACGCATCCATGTTCAAGCAAGCCGTACTTTTGCAGTTGCCATTCCAACACAAACCAATGTGCGGGGATGCTTCAGGCCTCATATCATCAGTCAACGCCATAATCCCTCAATCACGCCATAGCTCAGGTTGAGACCATTCTCTTTGACAGGGGAGTGCCTTGTTTCTAACCTCGTATGAGAGATTAGGCTTGTGATCCCGCTGAATATCTCAGTGACTAACGATTGCTGTGTCTGTGAGTCGGAGTAATCTCAAGTCCAATCAGACATAATCCTGCTAGTATGCAAGAAATGAATCTGGTTGAAAACAACACGCTTGGCAGGGTTTTGCCCCTTTCGATCTGGTAGTGTTGCAGCATCATCTAAAATGAATCTGCTAGAGGTCGAGACCCCTCTATCTACTCGAGACGAGTACTACTCTATCCCCACTAAAGGATATCGTAACTGAAAGTTCTGCAGATACCCAGGGTACGCGTTTTGCATGTCAAATCACTTGAAAGTTACTGACAAGTACCCATCATTGGTTATTGCAGGTTGCATATACTCTGGTAGGGAAAAACCCCTAACAATGCATCTACGAGTCAAGGCCGAGTACTGATGACTACCGGTTGCAGGATCCACTCGACAGAACATGCGGAAGCACTGCACAGAGCGCAGACAGCGCTAGCACGCTTGAACTTGGTAGGTATAACAATTTTAGAAGAACTTATGTGTTACGTGTCAACGAATGGGACTACACGCAATTCACGTATACAATTGACCGCTCCAACAGATGCCAGCAGTGCAAGCACCCATCGATGCCAAGTCATGAGCGGAGGATCTACCCCCCTGATGAATTCCGAGAATGACCTGCGCCGAGATACACGAGCTACGAGTGCGGTACTGGATGGGAGTCTGGGTCTTGCTACAAGGAGGAATTGAGGTCTGAGGTTTGACAGCAGAGGAAATGGGTCAATAGTTTCGGAACTCGGGACAGGAGGAAAGTTATCAATGGTGTGTTCCTATCCTCTGTTTCTTCTCTTCTCTCCTCTTCTCCATCCCTCATCACTTCTTTGAATCTCGGCCTGGTATACATTGCGACGGCATGGGTTTTACCACCTCCCGATCTCAGTCAATGGAAGGTGGAGTTTCCCCGTCAGCCGAATCTGGCGAAAGTTCACCCAGAGCTGTACTGCTCGGTTGTGGGACTTATGGGTTCATAAGATAGCGTATGTAGGATGATTGAATTATTCCTTCTTTCCCTTTTCTTCTCATCTCTTTTCCATACCACTTTACTACTTGCATTTCGGTCCAGTAAAAATGGCGTCGGCACAGGTTTTTACCAACTCTGGATGACAGCCAAGTGAAGGTGGAGTGTTCCTGTGCGCCGGATCCACCGAAAGGCTACCAGACTGTGCCAATCGGCAGTGGGACTTTTGAGACTGTATGAGCACATACGCAGCATGATTGTATAGTGCTTTCCATTGCTTTCCTTTCTCTTGTACATCCTTTGCAGCCCGGGAGGTCTGCGCCTAGAGCGAGGGATAATGTCAATGCGGCACACTACCCGGGCGGGGTAACGGCCATGCTATATAGTTGGCTCTCCACGAGCCTTAGATCTCTCACCACTATGGGGTTAACCCTCTACATGTTGCTATATGGGGCTCTGCACACCTGCCCTACAACTCCTGAATGAGGCATACAGAGGGCGTCCACTCCCCACCAAAAATTGTGCAAGATCCACGTACAGTGACATACCTTAATGTAGCGGCCCATACGCGCACGTATGGCTCCCTAAGCAAATCTCGGCACCTGCACCCCTCCAAGAAAATCAAGTGAACTCCACATATATCTTCATCCATCAATGTAGATAGCTATATGTGCATATACAGTAAATTTTTCTACCAGTTGCGTCATCCTCACCATTTGTATCATCCTGACCATTTGCATCATCCTCACAATTCACATCTTCGGCACCATTCACATCGTCCTGAGCATTAACATTGTCCTCACCATTCGCATCATCATCACCACCCAATAACTACTTACCTAACGCACACAACAAATCCCATATGAGTTGTGACGACCAGAATTATTTTACCAACTCCAATGGCAAGCATATGGTACTCATGCTGCCACCTCTGCCACCTCGGCCACCTCTGACTAAGGCCGTTTCACTTAAAGGTGGTAAAGGCGCAGCACTATGTAGTGGCCGGCGCGATATGGATAGCATACGGAGAGCTGCTCTTACTCCTAACAACGCAGTAAACATTCCTCTGCTTCGTAGAGCTGCTACTCCAAGGATCCCGATGTATGACTCTCTGAGCTCATATCCGCAACTGCTGCGATATGCCGAGCGGGCCTCACCGCACTCTGATCACAATCAGCCATCATCATCGCCAACTTCGAATATCTCTGGCATCCCGAGTAACTCGTCCACGATTTCGTCACAACTTATCAAGCAGTGTACTACTTTTACAACCACCACCACCACCACCACCACCACCACTACCCATACTAGGAAGCGGGGCACGAACTTAAGTTCACATCAGAAACAGATATTCATAACATATTACGAGAGAGGAATGACTAATGGAAGCTCAAAGACCCTCGCCTGGAGAGAAGAAGTAAGGAGAATAACTGGGCTTAGTCTAGAACAAGTTGGAGTATGTATGTTCATTCTTCGGTGAAATTGCTAACACTTGAACAGCTGCAAATCCGAAACTTGCTCAAAGAGTATACGGATGAAAAGATTAAGATGTTCGAAATAAGTACAGGATTGGTGCTCAAGTTCAAAGATATTATCCAGGAGCGTGAAGAATGCTCTGTCAATGTGGAGCTCCTTGATATGCTACTGAAATTACAAGCGGAGACTCTACCCTCAAAATTGCTTCATTCCTTAGGCTGCTACTGACGGATAAAGTAGAATGAGATTGTAGATTCTGTAAGTTAAATGGCAGATTGCGGATTGGAACCACTTAAGTACCTGGTGGGCAGCTTATGGTGTCTGGGCTGGGTGTATGGGTATATGGGTATATTCATTGACATAAGAAAATATATGGCAACATACATTCGAGTACGCCATTCGCCTGTATAAATTCATATATGTCCATATATCTGTATATAGAAACATATTAACAGATACGTGAACAAATTTGAATAGCTTGTGAATCATAAGCATATTGGCATATATATCTCCTTATATCTATATACATACAAGTATTGGCACTTAGATAAGAGCTAACGTTCAACTGTCCATATAAGCATATATATGCAAATACAGATGTATATTTATCTCTAAATACACTGTTCATCAGCAGAATGTATTTTAGTCACTGGAAGCCTCCAGGAGTGTCTGGGAGGATGTGGAGTGTAAACTTAGATGCGTCAATTTCAGGAGAGTATCAGACCATTGGAAGGCATTCCTGCCGGCCTTCAGAGTAACTGGGAGCGCCGGCGACAAGCCTGGGAGCACCGACGACAAGCCTGGGAGAACCTGGGAGTGCCGGTGACAAACCGGGGAGCGCCGGCGACATTTCTGGGAGCACCCCGAATCACAGTAGATCAGTCTGGGACAAACAACATCTTCTTTGGGAACGCTGCTGGTGCACTTGGAAATCATAGCTACTACTTATCGTTCAACGATTTTTAAAACTCATGTATTCAGTTTGTATTCTCATCTATCTATCTATATAGCTACCCATCTTCACACGGTATATCTGGACTGGCTGCAGGCGGTGCTTGAGAGCAAATCGAGGTGCGCCTGAAGATGACCATCGAGTGAACTCAGAGATACACTCCGAGGCCGTGATGGATTGAGTTTGGAGATGCACTTGGAGGCCGTGATCTAGTGAACATAGATGTGCACTCCTAGATCATGATCGAGCAAGTTTGGCGATGCACTTGGAGGCCGTGATCGAATGAACTTAGATATGCACTCCGAGATTGTGATCGAGCGAGTTTGGAGATGCAATTGGAGGCCATGACCATGCAAACTTGGAGGCTGCAATCGAGCGAGTTTGGAGATGCACTTGGAGGCCGTGATGGAGCGAGTTTGGAGATGTGCACTTCGAGGCCGTGATCGTGCAAACATGGAGGCCGTGATCGAGCGAGTTTGGCGATGCACTTGGAGACCGAGAATGAGTGAACTCACAGATGCACTTGCAGGCCGTGATCGAGCGAGTTTGGAGATATGCACTTGGAGGCCGTAAATGAGTGAACTTAGAGATGCACTCTGAGGCTGTGATCGAGCGAGTTTGGAGATGCACTTGCAGGCTATAATCGAGTGAGATTAGAGGATAACTTGGAGGCGGTAGATGGAAGGCGCGCGGGGTGGTGAGACTCTATTCATCGGTTAGCTGACTCACAACCGTGGGAATGTGACGAGATGACTTTACTTTCGAAGCTCTTATGGAGACCTGGCTGGTGGCGGTCGATCATGTAAGGAGGCACGCCGGAAGCTGAGACTCTATTCATCGGTGAGTTAACTCACAACCGTGGGAATGTGACGAGGTGACTCCACCTTTGAGGCTCTTATGGAGAGCTGGCTGGTGGCAGTCGATCGTGCAGGGAGGCACGCCGGAAGCTGAAACTACATTTAGGGGTCAACTCGTAATCATGAGAATGAAGGGAAGACAAACAACCTTGGGTGGATGCTGTACGCGGTGTATGCTGTACGCGGTGTATGCTGTACTCGGTGTATGCTGTACTCGGTGTCAACCCATCATCATGGTATGGAGAGATAGTGAGGGATGACTTAACTTTGTGTTCTGCGATGCTGGTAGAGTTGTGGACAAGAAAGACAGAGATGGGGGATGAAGATGAGTACTATGTGGAGGATACGAGCGGATATGAGAAATCAGGGGTACGACTTGCCTGATTAGGTTGGGAAGACCTCATATCGGTCGTATTACACGCCAGATCGGGACTTGTACCTGCTGTATCGGGGATGGTCAATTGACTCGCACACGAAATTCTGTTGTCCCAGTTCCTCATGATGATTTGCCCCATCTCCTATCATCTCTCTCTTTCTCGTCCTCAACACTACCATCACCTAAGAACGTGAAGTTAAGTAATACCTCTCTATCTCTCCATGCCATAATCATGAGTTGACACCGAGTACAGCATACACCGAGTACAGCATACACCGAGTACAGCATACACTGAGTACTGCATACACCGCGTACTGCATCATCCCAAGATCGACTGTCTCCCGCTCCCAGCCAGTCTCTCATCTCTCGGCAGATCATGTTGTACTCAATTCTCTACATTCCCGCAATTACGAGTTAACCAATGAATAGAGTCTCAGCTCCCGTCGCGCCTCCCTCCCGAACTACCGCCTCCAGATTGACCGCCTTCAAGTACTCCTCCAATCTCGCTCGATCATAGCCTGCAAGTGCATCTCCAAACTCGCTCGATCACAGCCTCGGAGTGCATCTCTAAGTTCACTCGATTACGGCCTCCAAGTGCATATCTCCAAACTCGCTCGATCACGGCCTCCAAGTGCATCTCTGAGTTGACTCGTTCTCGGTCTCCAAGTGCATCGCCAAACTCGCTCGATCTCTGCATCCAAGTCCATCTCTGAGTTCACTCGATCTCGGTCTCCAAGTGCTTCTCCAAACTCGCTCGATCACGTCCTCGAATGCATCTCTGAGTTCACTCGATCTCGGTCTCCAAGTGCATCTCCAAACTCGCTCGATCCCGGCATCCAAGTGCATCTCTGAGTTCACTCGATCTCGGTGTCCAAAAGCATCTCCAAACTCGCTTGATCACGGCCTCCCAGTACATCTTTAAGGATCGACGGCGGGTGTACGGAGATACAGGGGTAACGGAGGTGGACTGAGCGACGGGGAGTATATATTCGGCAGACCCCAGAGTAGATAGACATCATCTCACTTCCATCTCATCTATCTTTCCCAACTTTAGGTCTCACTCGCTCTGTCTGAGATTTCGTGGATCCTCAACGCCGGGTAGTATCATATCTTCTCACCCGATTCCTACACTGCTCGCGCCAAGAACCGCTCTTTCTCATGAATTCCGTTTGGATGTCGCGAGAGGTGCGGCGGAGTGTTGATGGTGGGCTCTCTGCCTTCTGCATCTGTAAGTTCTCTCAATGGGCGTGTCCAGGTGCTCCTCCGATTATGCTCAACTACCATCTGCGGCCAGATTGACCGTATGTATATATATAGAGAGACTTAAATAATGCATGCCATATTATGATGTAGCGAATCTTGTGACTGTAACAAAGACAATGATAAGACGAAATGCCTTGTGGTTATGTAAGAACCACTGCTGTGAGAATACGGCACCAAGTCTCCCGCAGAGCTGCGCAGCGGTCTCGGCTACTCTCGAAGTCTCCTGGAGAGAGCTGCGCAGCGGTCTCACCTGCTCTCGAAGTCTCCCGCAGATCTGCGCAGAGCTCCAAAATTTGACTATTCTCTAAGTCAAATCTCGTAGCATCCTGAATGCGCCTCCATAACTGCAGGTGCTTTCAGGAGCACCTGAGACTGCTCTTGGAGAGTCTGAGAGCACTTTGCGCAGCTCCAGGGGGGTCTGGGAGTATCTAGAAGTACTTAGAAGCACTGGTGAGGTCGCCCGGAGTGTCTGGGAGGATTGCGTGTGGCTTCCGGACCGAATTACATTTTGCTGATGTTGGGACGACAAAGCCCTTGTTTATTTTTCAGATGCTACTAAAATATCCCCTTAGACGTGCGAGTAAATATCATCAGTCACCATCTGCAAATCAGTTCGGTTGGACGTAGGAAATTCGGGTCGTTTTGAGAGCTTCCTCACCACCCTCCATTCCCTTGAGCTCCCAGATACAGCCGGCAATCCGCTCAGCAACCATGTCAGTCTCTTCTTTGCCATCAAGATTTACCATCTTGAGTAAGTTACGATGATAACCTTGAATGTTTTGGATGCAGGTCTGTGGGAACATTTAGCACAACGGGATGACTATTGCTGGATGCTCACCGAGTTCACAATGATCTTCTTACAGATCATGACCTCCCTATCAGAAACTCCGATATCATCAAAGAACGCCTCTTGGTCTTGTTTGTGCTCGTTACCCACACCCATGATGCACTTATCCCACACCAACTCTCGAATCTTCTTGAGAAGGTCATCAGGACTGTTTTACGACTAGACAGCCAACATTACAGTTGACAAACAGCAAAAGTGGGCAGTAGGAAACAAACCTTAGAGGGCGCTTCCTGGTTATAAATCTCCCTCTTGACAACCTCCTCGTCAATCCTGTCGCCTCCCTCAGAAGCTTGAGCAACGTGCAATTTCATGATCTGCTTGTCAAGCTGTCTGGTGCCCTTGTTGACAACTTGTGCGGCTTCCTGCACTAAGACGATCTACAACAGGTTAGCTACAGGCGATGACATCAACGACTGGTGCATACCTTCGAATCGCCCTTGTCACGGCGAACCATCTTGAAATCTGGGAGTGGATGAGGATTGATGGATGACGGGTCGTTGGATGACGGTTGTTTGATGATGGGTGTAGATAGTGGATGCCTGTAAATGACTGTATGGGTAGGTAGAGAGATGAAGTGCGGAAGTTTAATTAATGCAGGATGGATCTTGGCACATAGCCAAGATGCCAAGGCCGACTTTGCTTACTGATATGTCGTCACCGATGCCAAACAACACCATCAACATCGAAAAAATTTCAACATCAACGAGATGCCATGTTCCAGCTCACAGGCTTCTTTGACATCGCTGGCCATCAGCTCCCTTCCCAGGTCGGAAGCTCAGATCATGGATCTTGACGAGCTCACAGAGGAGATTTTCTTTCGAGTCAATGGGCTCATGAACCGAGATTTGAATAAAGCCAAAATCATTTTGGGCACCAGCATAAAAGATGCTTTCCTGGTGTGTGTGATACTCTTTGGTGTACTGATCCGATAGCCAACATACTTGATGGTTGCCTTGCTGCCACAGTTCCACTGGCCAGAGCTACAAGCAAGTCTACCAGTCAACAACTCAACATACTACCATCATTCCGCCTTCATACTGGTAGAGCTGTGCCCAGTTACCCTGAGCCCAGTTGCCCTGTGCCTAGTAGCCCTGGAATTCATACCTTCGATATAACGGGTCATGAAGTTCAGCCGACTTCACCATCTTGATTAGTCAGAGGTTCTCCAGGGTTGAAACAGAACGTTTACACCATAGCACCTCCCCCGTTAGCTGTCATGGTGCATTCTACCTCGCAGGTAATGCAGATGAATACTATCGAATCTCCGAACCCACCTGAATTCAACAATACCGAGATGATTACCGATCAGGGGGTTCAGACGGATACCATGCAACCCCACAATTCACTCACCTTGAACACCAACACAACTCCGAATGGCATCGACACCCATGCCACAGAGATGGGGAACAATAACGGGCATCAAGGGATGATGGATCAGGAGATGGCAGATCAGGATACGGCGGATCAGGAGATGGCGGATCTTGGAATAGAGCTTTAAGACCAAGAAATGGAGGATCAAGAGGGTAGGCATTAGTGTGCTGTCGAACTATATTTTATCACTGAATTAGAAACTATAGAACAAGAATCACCACTGCTGCCCAAATATCTAGAGCTTGCGCACGCTCTGCAGAATCTAGGTAAAAATTAGGTCCAACAATTGGTAATGGCATCCATTACTGATCCACCTGTTCTATCCAACGATGCATGAATAGTTCTGCGCAACATACGAAGGAACTTCAACCACTTTCACCAAAGTCAAAGGTGTCCCAACATAGAAATTTCGTCCAGATGAATCCAAATCGTTCGTCGAGCAGTTGAACAGCTGGAGTTCTCAACGTGACGATCTACAGCACAAGGCTGAACAAAAGCACCAGAAGCAAGCCAGCTCAAAGAAGAAACCATTGGAGCACGACTGTGCTGCTCTGAAATCAGACTACAATTGGGCTTCTAGCCTATCTCTGAAATGCTCTGTCGTTGAATAGGGATGCTAGGATCGCCCTAAATGCACCAAAGTGGATAGAAGAATAAGAGGGAATGATATGGTGCTGTATCTTTAGCGGTATGTTTGGATCGAGTCATTTTCTATCTTTGGCGGTGCTTGGTTTAATTATTTTGTATCTTTGGCAACAGTTTTGGGGGGATCATCTTATATCTATAGGCGATGTGCAGAATTCTACTATTGAATATTTGGTTCTTGATGCTTGATGTGTATGGTATCAATTTGGTTATCCCCACCTATATCTATACCGCTATCCACTGCATATTCCTCACCCCAAAGATACGTATTCCGTACTACTTATTCAACCTTTTCCAACATTATAGGCACACATCTATCTGTAATCGCACTAAGCAAACCTATAAAGCCAAAGAAAACGCTAGTAGAACGTTTGGAGGCATCGGCTTCTTCGACACCTCCCGAGAAGCCAGTAAAGCCGACACACACCCCCCAAAAGGTTGTGGACAACGATGATAAGGCATCAGATGACAATGATACACCACCCAACCAGCCATGCAAGAAGCCATCCAAGAAGCAACCCAAGAAGACTCCCAAAAGGATCGTGGATACCGATGATGATGAATCAGATGATGGCGATGGTGACCCAGATGACAATAGATCACGCAAGAAGCGTAAAGTCATCAAGCTGTTACCTGCGAATGGCTTGCGCCTGCGAATCCGGAGGCAGATAGAAGCGCAGTTTACTAATGCGTTTCCGAAAATCAAGGGAAACAACCGCCAGACACCCACGCATCTGAAGTTAGATAGATACATTGATGGTCAAGAAGAGAGGCCAGTACCTTCAAAATAAGCACTTCTAATGAAGCAATGTTACGGTCATGGGTGTATGACCATGAAGTGCGGGAATTGGAGGAGATCTGATCACACCTGTAATAGAGGGTTTAAAGGTTGATAACTTAGCTCGTCAAGATATCGTACAGGCAGGTATATCTAGATTGATTCGCACAATTGCAGATGGCTAAGTTGGGGAGTAGAATGTGTTGACAAATATATTCTGTTCCTTCAACGCGCACAGGGAACAGCTCCTCGCCGATGACATCAATATTCTGGCTAGGAGATTGCCGCATGATTACCATTCATTCAGTCAGCGCACAGATGGAGATGGTAATGCCCTCTTCAATAGGTATCAGTCAAAAGTGATGAAGGGGAAACTGAGGCCACCTCCTTGTCCCACTCCGGATAAGATTGAGAGTGACACTGAGGATGGCAACGGCTCAGAAAGCTTTGCCCGAGAGAAGAAGGAAAGATAGAAAGAGAATATTCAGGCATCCGTACCTTTGATATTTTATGGTATCTACACATATATATATCCAGATATAGTGCATTATATGCCTATATTTCAACAAACGATCAGCATACACGTAAAGTGAATATATGCCTCTATATTTGTATATATACACCCATATTGGACTATATAAACTAGAATTCACTATACGGCATTTAATGATTGTCTTAGAGTTCAAAAACTGCAGTTGAAATGATAGAAACAGAATGATCAGGAATTCATACCTTTTGATATTTTATGGTATCTACTCAAATGTACATCCATATATATTGCAATATATGCCTATAGTTGAACAAACAATCAGCATACACATAAAGTGAATATATGCCTCCATATTTGTACATATACACCCATATTGGACTATATAAACTAGAATTCACTATACGGTATTTAATGATTGTATTGGAGTTATGAAAGTGTAGTATATATGCTCAGACAAGTGTATATACATATATATAAGGTTACATGATCGATATGAGCAGAGTTTGACACCGCATATATTTGCCTCTATAGCCGGATATAGGCATATATAACTTTATACTCTGATTATAAAACGGCGATCATACGGTTTTCAGCACGATTCGGTCAACTCAGTATGTACACCTCCACAATCATATCTATGTCTGTATCCAACTCTGTATGCTCATATACTCCCTCATTCTACTCTATCATCCCATCATCCCATCATACTGCACCCCCATCATTTCCAAAGCGTACCGGGGAACTGACAGAGAGTTCTTTCAGTATTGAAATTGTTGTTATCCCCTTTTTACTACATACATAGATGCCGAAGTTGAACTTGTGTCAATATTAGTATGTTATAGTACGATGCCATTGATATACCAACTTCTATCAACCAAATAACCTTTCAAACCACTATCACTGCCCCCACAACTTGCTATATGACGTAGATTAATCATGTGCATTCAGGACTGTGCCTTGGCCGGATTCATGGGCTCTGGAGTCGTGATCAACGCAAAGTATGGGTGCGGTTAAATCCAGGTAAATATGGTTAAACTCTTATGACTGCCATCGACGACTTCAATACACAACTAGGCCAAATGATGATTGAATCAGGTAGTATGAAGGTTGGCAGGAACATATCAAAGATATATGTGCGTATAGTGTGCCGGCCACTGTGGTTCAGATGTCAGCAATCAGCACAGGGTGTCTGTCCAGCTGTTTTTATGCCTCTGTCAGCGTCAGCAAGCCCGTGTCCAAGCAGCAAAAGTTGTCAGCACCCTCAATTTCAATTCTGCAATTTACAATTATGGTACCCTGTGCCTTATGCTATATTATGATGCCCAGTGCCTTATGCACTACCATCATCACAACAACCTTGTCCATCTCTTCCACCAGTGTCAGCACAGGGTGTCTAAGTTGAAATTACCTGTCAGCAACTGACAGTGTCTGAACTGCAGTGGCCAGTACAGTATATGTGGTCGTATCTTTATGAGACCCCAAGGTGGAAATTAACCAAAGTGAACCGCCAGCTGAGAGCGGCATATATATGCCTCTAGACACTTTCACGCCCCATATCTACAAATACCCAATGGTGATTATATAGGCGCTGTATGCTTTCATCTCCTATGTTGACTTGTATACACCAATGTTGTTCAGCTTGCTATATTCCATATATATATCCACTACATCGACACACAATGCATACATACATACATTGAGGACATACATATATATACACAAACATACATACATACATCCAGACATCCACCATACGTTCATACATCATTCTCGACTTGGACTTATATCCATGCCATCTGCACCACCCAGGTCCGGGTCTTCTAGGTCGCTGTTCTGCTCTTGATGCCGGTGTTGAGCACCATCCCTTCAGCACCTTTCATGTCTTGAGTTGCTATGAATATCTCCAGCATTTCCGGAATCTGCTCCTCACACTCATCGTCCAGGTCTCTCCCTTCGGGTGTGCCAGGCAGATCATCTTCATCATCCTTCTTGCCCTCCACCAAGCCATCATCTTCCCCTACGGCCTAGTCAAGGTTCGGAGTGTCAGCAGCAGCAGTCAATGCATATAATCGGGCCCTGATTCTCATGGCAAGGTCAATTCACTGACGTCAGCATATGTCATTGATTAGCGAACATATGTACGAACTGTCCATATCATTGCGCTCGAGCGGCGAACTGGAACACACTTCATACTTAGAATAGATGCCACTCCCCGAAGCCTATCCAGTAGTAAGCGTATCAAGGGTTTCCTCATGAAGGAATCTTGGGGGCTTGCATCTTGGTACCTTAAGATGATGTTGGTGTGACACGTAAACCATAACCTCATCATTCCGTAATGGAGCAGCAGTTGAACGCGCTCTTCCTCGACTCTCATCAGCCTGAAATGCGAGTCGATTCCTTCTCTGATGTATTGATGGATTGCCCAGTCTGCCCGTGATTGCCTGCGATCCAAATCCCATATCTGTTCATTTGTCAGGCCATCCCGTTTTAATGACTTCGAACTAAGTGTTCATGGGATATCTCGAACTCCAAGCCCCTCCAATTTTGTCACCTTGCCGTTATACTTTTCGATGGTGTCTTCCAACTATTTCCACAGTTTGTTCAAACTCTCCAGAAACATTGTTGACGCTCGCAGGCTTCTGACAAGTTTATGGAGCATCGACTGTTCCGCCGTACATTTTGTGACCACATGGATGATTTTTCCCGGTAGCTTGTGAAGCTCTTTTCGAATGAATCTCCTGAGATAGAAGCCATATAGCTCACCATCGACACCCCAGTCATCGCGATTTGTCTTCTACATTTTACTCTGGCGATTGGTCCAATTCATGGCCATCGGTCTATTGGTATAGGTTGCAAGCTTGTCAATGATTTGACTGGCAGCCAGCTGACAATGTTCTGTGCGGTATGTTGGGTCACTCTGATACCGATTTCCAATTGTTCTCCTCATGTCGGCAAGCTGGCATCGCTTCATTGCTACTTGCAGATCAATGCAGAGATCTTCCTCCTTCTTCAGCGCTTCAAAGATTTCATCTTGCAGTGTTGTTCCGGGCTTCCTGGATCCTTGTCTGCACTGCTATTGCTTGTCTATGAAGATATATACTTGTACGGTCTATAATACAGCACTTCCTGGGCATACTGTTCCTCCAGGTATTCTTTGGAAATCGTGCTCTCGTGCCTGAAGCTACCATCGTCATCTGTCCTACTCCGAACGCGCCTTCCGATTATTTTTTCCAGATCATCTATGGCATCCTTTCCTATCTCATTTATCCTTTTCCATCTCCTTTGTAAATTGATTCCCATTATCTCCCTCATTCTTTGCGCTCGATACAGCAAGGGTGAATGCAACTTTTGCCACTTTCTTGGGGAACTGGAGACTCTGCCACATCGTATAAGATATTGGATATATGACCAGAGCTGCTCCTACTGTTCGCCGACCATCAAGCCAAATCCAGTAGTACTAGTTGTTGTATAGTTTACCTGGCACGAAAGAGCATGTGCACAGAGATGGAAGTGTTCAATGGGTGTTGTGATATTCTTTCCGGGGAGCAGCGTCTTCGCTGTTGTTTCAGATTTGCATCTAACATTGAGGCAAAGCCGGATGCGGTCAATATCGCTGTGCTCATTGTAGATTTCTTTGAGGATTGCGACAACATGTGTATCACGCTCTCCTGTGCCATGAATGTTGAAGAACTGCAGTCCAATGCCATGGAAGCAAAGTGCTCCTACCAAACCAGATTCGTCCAAAACTGCTTTCGAAGCGCATTTTGTAGTCATTGTTTCCCATCCTTGTGCAGGCTTGAAGGTGCGTGTGGACCTGCCGCCTCTTTCCGTCACTGCGTTGTTGGCCTCTGCGATTTTCTTCTGGGCGTCGGCGACCAGGGTGAAGCTTAGTTCTTAGATGCGCACAAACAGTTTCGATCTCATTACCTCAAACTCCCATCGGCTTCGGTCTTGGAACTGCTTATGTTCCATGTTGCCATCAACTGAAATTGCCGCAGAGAAATCGCTTTGCACCTCCTGAAAGTTCAACCAATATGGTCATACATTCTCTAGCAATTCTTCCTGCCATCTGGGTGCTGGTGGTGCTAGAGGTTCGTGAGATCCATCAGCATCGGGAGGTTCCCCTGGTCGCAGCAGTAGTGGTTCTTGAGGGATAGCAGCATCGTAGGGCTCCCCTGGGAGCGGTGGTAGAGGTTTTTGAGGGATATCAGCATCGGGAGGTTCCCATGATGACAGTGATATTATATCCCTCTCAAATGCCTCTAAGCATTCATATAGGCGCATTTTCTGTTCATAATCAACTGCAACCCAGTGGTGATATGCCTCTAACAACAATTTGATGTTAGCTGTTAATCTTGACAATAGTGTGGTATGCATAGATTTAGGTGGAAGCTGGGGATAATCCGGCCCAACTCTTGATCAAAGAACTCATGGCAGCCTGCTGCCCAGGCCAATATGGATATTGCACCGCATCCGATTCGTAGTGGAATATTTGGAGAATCCTCGTCACAAAGACCGTCCGAGGTTTGACTGGTGTTGATGGAAAGAATCATGAACCCTGTAGTAGTTGCATACTCGCTGATCTGCACATGCAGTAAGAGACTGGTTTTTAGTAATAACCTGTATGACATTACATGATGGCTACTTTATCTAGATCAATATACGTATGGCCAAGGTCGATGTGCCTTAAATCTATGATCTCTCTTGATGAACAGGCACACAGTGGGAGCCCGCGGCCAGAGACGACATACGCTAGCCTCCGCTCCGCTTTCTGCCAATTCTCCGCCAGCGCTCACCTCTCCAGCACCCTCTGCCGCCGTACTCTGAAATTAAGAATAGCTTGATCCTGCAGTATATGGCAGTCTCTACCCTCGAAGTATTCCTCGTGATTGTTGAACAGGTTGAGGTTGAAGTTGATGACATCGTGAACTTCTTAGCACCATTCTCTGGCACCACTCGTTACTCTTCCGGCTGAACTCGCCCGCTTATTCTCGTCTGCTGCCCACTTTTTCAACTGTTTCCCATTCAACTTCAATACTTCGTTCCTGATTGGTGGACCACATGTCACCACGCTGGCTCAATATTCCCCTCATCTGGGCTTGTTCGTTGGAGGGGCACCGAGTCTTTGTGGTGCCATTGAGTCGTATGTGCGTTACCGCGCTTGACGGCCGATATGGAGTTGTTATGAAGGCGATGTAAGGGTGGTTTCAGGACGACTGGTGGGTCTTGTGGAGGCGATGTATAGGTGATTGGTGGAGGGCTGGTGGGTGTTGGGGAGGTGACGTGGTATCATGGCAACGTGTTAATGACAACACTAGGGTGTTGCTACGGCAACCTCCTGAGTCAGAAATATGACCGTAGGAAGTGCTACATACATATATATACATTGATATACAGATATGTAATCTTTGTCTGTTTTTGTGTTGCCTTTCTATGCATGAGGGTCGAAATAGATATATACGCACATATACGCAAACACAGGCAGTTACATGCCGAAATTGTCCGGTTTACCGCACAGTGGATATAACTGTATGTATATGCCGATAGTTGTATTTATAGGCTCATACCGATGATTGTTAAGAATAGCAACATGAGAAACATATCTATTTTTATTATGCAGAAGCAATCTGCGATGAATTCTATCTACCAAGGTGAATGGGCTCGAGATGTTAAGCCTTAGGGGCAGCATTGGCAAGCTTCATATCTTCGAGGTCGGTGGATGTCAACCTTTTCTCTAGATCAACGTTATCGGCCCATGGATGCTTCCAATTCATCTTCCTCTCCATCATCGCAGCTTTCAGTTCACCAACCTTCCTTGCTAGCTTTTTCAACGGAACAATATTTGGTGAGAAATTACACTCGTCTATACCGGTCCATTGACCGATGGGTATGTCACCGGGGATATTGAGGTTACATATTTCTCAACATACAGAGCTTTCCAGGAAGCTCCTTCCCCAATCTGTCGTGGACCCTACTGCCATCCTCTTCCTCTCGAGCAAGGTTCGTATTCAGACCATTCTTGGTCTTTTCCGAAGCTTCAATGCCAGCTTTCCTCCAGTCCCAATTGATCAAACCAGCTCTTGTATCACTGACATACTCATCGTGATTCAGATTATCCTTTGTTAAGAGGTGCGAGCCGTTTTCAGCCCGCCCACCAGTATGGTAGAGGAATGGTTTGAGCTTTACACTTGGTGTAGCCAAGCAGATGATGTGTATGTCTCTTCTCGCCAGATCGACAACCTAGAACGGATTAGGTCAGATGTATCAATGGATAGGGATATTATCTTCAAACATACAAGCTTCTCAGGCTCCCGTCAGCCCCTCGACCAGTGTAGCTTCATGTCGATCAACCCGGCGGCCTCTTGGTTTGGGTCTTTGTTGATCATTTCTGCCGTGTCTCTATAGTATGTGTTCTTTTCCTCCAGCCCAAACTGTGTCTTTACCCACTTGGCATACCTGCTATCTATACCTGGCTTCCATTCTTCCTCACTCCGGGCTGCAACTGCAGGATCTGGACAGACACATTGTTCCTCTCCTCCTTCAGTGCTGTTCATAATGGTGTAACAGCCCCCTTCTTCATCCTTCTGATGACGATGGAAGGATAAGTTTGGCTGCCATGATCATATCGAGGGCCGAGAATTTAGTATAATTGTTAGCTTTTCATTGTGCCAGTATCACAACTTCATCAGTTAACTCCTTGATAATCGGATCTGAGATATCGGAAACCAAGTGGATGTCATCATCATTCGCTACCCCTTCATGATGTTCGCCTTCGTCGTCAGACATTTGCAGTTGGGGTTGCCTTTGGGATGCAGAGCAGTTGGATATTGTAGGAAGCAGTTTGGGTGGGCTGACAACACCATTGCAGCAAAGAGTTTTTGCGATCCCATTACCAAATAGAGTTGATGCGGTTCCTCGGGATGAAAAGATGGAAAGGTTACCTATTGACTGACGTACGCATTGGTGTTGGTGGTTGTGTAGAATGCCAGGGAATGTGGGGTATTACGTTATTTGAATATACATGCACATATACGCCAATACAGCGCATTCCGGGCTATTACAGGCACTTAATTCTACCTAGCTGAGATGTGATACTGTACGAGGTTTCAACTGCAAGATGGTGTTGAAATATGCAGTTAAACATGTACATAGAGATATAGAGAAATGTATGATAACTCAAATCTGTGCAAGCCGATCCTGGTGAATATATAGTCGGATGTTTACATACATGTATAGATATGTATCAACTCGGATGGCCATATACGACTCGTTCAGGCACTGGCGTCATTGTGGCTTGGGCAAGATTTTCGAGGTTAGCGCAGGTGCAATTATGGACATCTATGTAGGTGGATGAAAATATCCGTGGAGTTCACGTGATTCTTTTGGTTGGGTGCAGGTGCTTACGATGCCAAGATCTGCTTGGGGACCCATAGGTGCGCACATGGGCCTCTATATAAACGGATGGCACTGTATGTGGATCTTGCTCAACTTTTGGTGGCGAGCGGACGCCCTCTGTCCACCTCATTTAGAAGTTGTTGGGCAGGTGTGCAGCGCCTCATATAGCAACATATAGAGTGTTAGCCCCCGAGTGGTGAGATCTCTAGCAATGATCTTACCTATAAGTCTGTATCTACTATCACTCGCATCCATGTTTGCAACCATATTCCTATAATTACCATAAGTATACCTATGAGGCCAGAAACAGGCATATGCGCCCTTTCAAGGATTCGGAAAAAGGGTCCTGCGACAACTGCAGACTTGGGGATCTGTATATAACGCTATGTACACAGCACTAAAGAACCACTGGATTTCTTATTGGTCTCGGACGAGGGCGAATTTGAAACCTTTTCGACATTTGAAACTTGCGGCCACACTCCCACCTCACCACAGACAAATTCCAGACTGTTTACTCCATACCAGAACCTATCCAATTTTTCTCCGGAAATGTGGTCTCCAGCTCTCTCCACCTCAGCAAGAAGGGTGTCCAGATTCTGGAGGTGTTCCATAACAAACATTCAAACTTCTGTTAGTCATTCCATTTTCTCTTCCCTGCATTGAGACTTCGATCCTTTCACTGCCACATTGATGGATGTTGCCGAGATTGATTCCAGGTGAGTATTTAGCATTGTCTGACATAATCTGACGAATGCTGATACCGAATGGTTCGCTCCCTGTACCACCCTTTTCAGCTCAGACATGCCTTCAGTAGTCTCAAAGAACACATAGTCCCAGCTATTCTAATGCAACGTTTTTTGGTCGTACCCAGAATAAAAGTAAATCAGAAATACACTGGAAACTGCAGTGAGGGCTTCCGATCACATTTTGACGCGCGGTGCTATCCTGCAGTGGGCTAGTGTACGCCCATTCACAATCACAGCAGAAGTGATCAGACCGTATGTCAGAAGTCTTGTTAGACACGACGAAGTCAGCATTGCAACAGGGGCCACATGTCTGCTCGAAAATGCCCTTCAGAACCTCCTTTGTATACTCTCTTGTTCCTTGGCTGTTGCTTTCTGCAGTATATCGAATACATGATCCTTCCAGACCTTATAACCTAACTCCAGCCTGATATGGTCGTGTGGCATGACCTCGTCGCTGATCATTCCCAGTTCATGCCATCGTCAGGAGAGGTCACACTCTGCATTCGAATGCATACCCCACCAGCAAAATGTATTTTACTCAGTGGAAACCTCCAGAAGAGTGTGAGAGGATGTGGAGTGTACACATAGCAGCGACAATTTCAGGAGAGAATTAGACCCTAGGAGGGCATTCCAGTTGGCCTTTGGAGTAACCCGAATCTGTGATAACAGGGTCTGGCATTCCTTCGAAGTGATTGTGATAAGTTTGGGACCACGTCAGAGCGCCAGAGAGAAACTTGGGTGCACCTGGGTATATTGCTGAACAAACCAGGAAATCAGAAACAGAATCTGAGAGATGTCTGGGTTCTTATGGATAGTTATTCGAAGGACTGCAGGTGTTATCTGACACTCGCAGGATTTACCTCAGCAAGTATTTCCACTGGAGAGCAAATATGATGCATCGATCATCACGTCCGAATCACAATAGCTATTATCTTTGGCAATCTAGTATTTTTTGCCTCACTACATTAAAGAAACCAAAGAATAAAGCACAGGTTTCAAACTCAATCTCCGGTGCACCGAAACAGTCACCAGACTCAGGGATTGAATGATATCAATCAAACCCGGTGTGGATGACATTCACCACTGGCCTCATTTTATCACGGTCAGTGAAAGTAGGAACACACTTCTTCAACAGCCCTAAGATGAGGGAGGCGCTCCTTGTACTTGATAATTATATGTTCCTAGCCAGTGGATGAAATGGTATCCAAATGTTGTTTGGCTCGATTTGTGATATCTAACAAAGCTGTAATAAGATGTTCGCTAGCTGTGAAGCAAATTGGGGATATGAAATGCAATAGGATAAATTCAGATGGAAAACAGAACCACCTATGACAGGAGCGCCAGATGGGGAGTGCTGTGTGGAAAAGAGGAGTACACAGAAGGTTTTGGAGAAGGGCAGAATGGAAAAGGTGAGCATCAAATCTAAGCTGAGGAGCCCCGAAAGGGTGGGGAGAAGGAGTGAGCAAAGCAATTGAGGGGCATCTATCGAGGCAGAGGAGCACCGATTGGGAATGATAAGTGCTATTGCAGCAGCAGAGCGCTGGAAAGCAGTAAGTAAGAAGTGGGGATTGCATTATATAAGAAGCGGTGTGAATTGAGGAGCTCCTATCGCAGACTGTGGAGCAGTGAAATGTGTGGTTTCTGGTGCGGAATCAGATTAAGGAGTACCAGTCCACACAGAGAGGAATACGGAGTGGGTATCTCAGCGGAGGAGCACTTACAGAGGAGGAATTGACCATGGAATGAAATATGGCAGCTCCAATGTAGATTGAGAAGCGCCGACGGGAATTGAAGAGCGCTGATCAGGATTTGGAAACGCCTATCCTAGTTGAGTCGTACTGCAGGGGGGGAGGGGGGGAGTGGGGGGGGGGGGGGTGGAGTGGATTCCTGACTAAAATGTATCAGAGGTGATGGGCCCAATGTACCTCGATATTCATCTTGGGCAAGCATAACTGTGACCTTCAACTGACTGCCATATAAGGACGGCGTAGAATGAATAGCTTCAGCTAACTGCGCTAAAGTGTGCGGAGCAAGTGGTTGGAAATACTGGGATGTTGTAGGCTAGCGCCCCAAGCCATTGGCAGTGAAGAAAAATTGATGGTGGATAAGATCAAACACTTCTATTCATGTGAACTATGATTTCTTGTCATTGAGGACCTGGGAGAGGCAAGCATTGTCAAACAGGAGGTCGTTAACCTTGATTCCAAGCCCAGTCTCACAGCCCAAATCCAACCGGTAACTATGAACATCAGTTCGAGGTTCTCGATCTGCTGACCGTGCTTGAATGGTACCAGTATTCGGCTTTGAATGTATATATTTTCGGGGGTGGTCGATATCTGTAAGTGTGGTTGAGGAGGATTAAACAGAATTCAATACTCCAAGCTTCTGCTGTTTGCAGATCTATTTTCAGAGATGAACCACGAGGTAATTGTCACACAGATGGTGTTCCTACAGGAGCACCTGCCAATGCCCGCTGATGATCCTGATCTTTACAGGAAAGTTTTCCAAGCTTCTTTAACCATCAGGTACTCGTCATCGGATAATGTTGGTTGAAACATTCTTTGCAAATACAATTGCCTCCATGAACCTTTTCCCTAGCTCAAATGTTGCCATTTGGTGTTGGGAAATGTTCTGATCACTGCTGGCCTGGGATTGAGGAACATTCTGGTCACTGCAATACATGTTGGGTCACCCAGTGCCCAGGCAGATGGTCCATGGTCAGACTCATATCATGTTGCAAGGCGGGGTGACTTTTGCCCTTTGAGCGGTGGTGGTGCCATTGTCACTAATCGATGTCATGAATCTGGAGGCAGAGGGTGTGCAATGATAGTTTTGGCACAGGTCCATATCTCTGACAGGGGGAGCCTTGTAGTTTGTAACGACTCGTCCCGCTGCAGCTGGCTTAGATTATAGGACCTTCTATTTATGATCCAAATTGTCATCTCCAATGTCAGATAATGAGTTCGACTCTGCTGTGTCCTCAAGTCCTTCCTCACCGATCTGCTTTTACGATATTTATCTTGAATCAGTAATGAAATTGGGGATACTAGTCATCTTCAATGGAATGCATGAAGAAAGATAATTCCAACGCAAAAGTTTGATGGAAAATGAAGATATGCTGCTTTCTTCAATTTGAGTGCTCACTCTAGGTGTGCTTCTTGATTCTCCTGTGATTAGTGGTTCCTCACCTGGCTGGGCGTAGATTCCATTTGCTGGAATGAAGATAGCAAGTTGGGGAATGGGGAGGGAATGTATAAGTAGGATATATAAGATTAAGTGCAATAAAATAACGGGAAAAATGGTGCAAGAATTGTCACATAGTTGGAGACAATGCAATTCAAGGCGTGCCTTGAAAGGTGACTGGAGAGACCACTGCAATGGATCATATATGTATGGAGTATGGCTGTCCGGAGTTGCATTTCTGGATGTTGTGAGCTGTGCCGCAGTGGATGGATTCCTACTTCCGAATAGCAGCGACTCCTATCCACCAAAATCCATAAGGATGAAAGAATTGGAGGTCGGCTAAAGCCTACGCACATGGACAGTACAACCAGACACACCAGAAATAACCTTGCAACACTAACCAACCCCCCTGAGGTGGCCCTCAAACTAGATACCGAGAACCTGGATGAAAAGATGAGCCCCTCCAGATAAGTCCTCGAAATGTAGTCAGTCGTAGTGTTAGTGACTGTCTCTGTCCGCCGCATCGGATCCGGATCCAGGTCAGAACTCAACCTTCACCAAATATGCTATCAGGGTCGTCAATACGCCCCAACTCTGAATTCGAGTACTCTTGACCGGCAATCTCTGAATCCATCTGGATTGGGCGGGTTGTTATCGGGTTGTGCTGCGGGTCTGTCTGTAAATACATATAATGCTCTTGCTTTTGCTGTTTGATAATTGTATTTGATCAAAATCACTTAAACAACATCCAGAAATAGCTTTATAATTACTTTGCAGGTTGCAACTTTGGGTATTTTGGAATCAATGTTTTTCCTTTGGTGTTTAGTATTTAAAGGTATTAAGATGGTCAATAGTTCTGTAATGATCTCATACATCTGCGTGATGCCTTGATTACCCAATATACAAGGTAAAACATTCTTGTTGCTCAGTTGACGCTGATGTTCTGAATAGGGTAATGACTGTGTCTCTTTTTTTTTTGACTATAAAGGTAGCCATTACATCCATCATGCCTAACCACTACAAGATCACTTTGTAATTACCAGACTGAGAAGACTAGAAATCGTTGATGCTCCATTGATGCTCATTATCGTGACGGGGTAATGAAAATTTCACACGTTGTTTTGCCCAAAAAGGCCGCCATTACAATGAATATGAATTATTACCAAAAATAAACCCATAGATACCCCAAGATGTAAAGGCAAACATCGTTGACGCTCGCGTGACGCACATTTTCACAATGGGGCAGTGACCATGTTGCTTACTGTTTTGCCTATAAAGGCTGCCAATACAACAGTTATGCTACACAGCGATTAAATCACTTTACAATTACCTTGCTTACAAGACCAAAAATTGTTGACGCTCCATTGATGCTTATTTTCAAGCTGAGGTATGGTGCATGTTATTATGATTTTTGCCTAGAAACACAGGCACTACTTTGATTATGCATAACCATGAACAAATCAATTTTTAATTACCAGACTTAAATGACCTGAGATTGTTGACGCTCTGTTGACACTCATTTAGCCATGCGCATATCCGCAATCTGCAATCAACTGATTTTGCATTGTTTAACATTCACATTGTTTTGGCAGCCTTTCTAGTGTTTTCATTGACTTTCTCCTTGATCACTACATTGTTCTTTAATAATACATATAAATATATTGTTTAAAATATACTGTAAAGGCATATGCCCGTGAATGGCCTCATAGGAAGGTATATCAGTAGATAAGGTTGCAAACATGGATGTCAATATTGTAGAGTAGTATAAAGGTAGTTAAGGTAAGATTATCGCTAGAGATCTGAGGCTCATGGCGAGCCGACTATATATAAAGCGGGTGTTACCCGGCCCTGGACACGTCCCGTGCAGTCGTGCCTTTACATTATCCCCCTCTTTAGGTGCAGACCCCCTGGGCTGCATAAACCCGTACAAAAGTAGGAAAGGAAACAATCAAACAACCGTTCAACGTATGCAAACGTACGAACCCATAAGTCCCACAACCGATCAGTCCCGTATGGTAGCCATTCGGCGGATCTGGCGCACGGGGAAACTCCACCTCCACTTGACATATCTCCGGAGGTGGTAAAAAACCCGTGCCGACGCCATTTGGACTGGGCCGAGATCCAAATAAGTAAAGAAGTAAAGAGAAGAGAAGAGAAAGAAGGAACATCCAAAGTGACACCGTCCTCCACATCTCCATTTCCGGAATGTCCGGCATCCGCCCAACAAATGTCGCACTCGTAGCTTGTTCCAAGGGTAGGTCATCGTCGGAATTAGACACAGTAATCTCGGTGAAATCCCCAATCATAGTATGAGCATCGTCTTGACTCGGCGGCATCGATGGTGGCTTCCACGCGCTGCTCATCATTGCCATCGCCATCGCCATCGGCGATTGCATCGGTATATCCAATTTGTAATCATTCCAGTATCCGGTCATACTCACCATACTTTCAAGTGCACTGGCACTCGAGTTCTCCGAATTCCTCGTGAACTCCGCAGGCCCTGCAGGCCCATCAGTGATCATTATTGCCGCTTTGGAAGCTTCTGCTCCTGGTATCATAGCCGTCAGTGATGGTCAATCATATATGACCTCGTATCTATCTCGTAAGCTTCTCCTGAAATGGTCATTCATACCATATATATTCATGCGCGTTTGTGCTCTCCAGAACCTCGTGCATAGCTTTGTAGGCCAGCCTCGATATCTGACATCATCTCTTGCAGCCGCTGGTTCTCACACGGTGCCCGTCAGTAGTTATATTAATACTCCTTCAGCATCGGCCAAGCACGCATATAGGTCTCCAGCACGGTCGTTCGGCATTCACTTCGGCAAGCCATTTGTTTAACATCTCAGTCGGTGCCTTCGGTAGGACTCCTGATAATCCTAAGTTCCAGCGCTCTCCATTCAAGGCAATCCGGTAATCATCTTTTCGTAGTTGTCTCAACTGTCTCACGGTGCCATTCGGTGACTGTCTCTCGCGATGCCGTTCCGTAGACTATTTGGTACGTTCGGAACTGCTTCGGTAGACATAATTACACTCGGTCGGCAAAGATCAAGCTTACTTGATCTTCTTATCATCTCACCGGTGCTCTTGCAGTCGCACTGATCATCCTCCTGCTGGTCGGTGCACTTGTAGGTACACTTGACATCCGCCCTGTGCTCGATGCACTTACCATCTCCAATTGCTGGGTGCGCTCGCCGGCTTTCCTCCGGGTATGCTTTCCGCTCCTTCTCCAGGTGTGCTCGCTGTCACTTGTCTGGGTATCCATATCATCGTTTTCTGAATTCACTTGTCGTTTCATCTCCAAGTGCACTGGCGACTCTTCTCCACGTGCTTTTTGACTCTGCTAGTGATCTCTTCCAAGGTATGCTCATCGACTAATCTCCAGCTGCGATTCTCTGCCGGTAAGTGCGCTCCAAGGTGCTTCCTCCCAACACTTCCGGTACAGTGATTGCTTGCAGTAGCATTTGGTTGTAATTCCGGTACGGTCATCCCCCTTTTGTAGGTCGTAGCTTCGCCTATGACTGGTCCATAGCAGCCGTGTATCTCGGGATTGTCGAGACTGAGTCGGGATATCATTCGGGATTGTAACTTGGACATGTGGCTTCTTGATTCATCTGTAGGTGTGTTTGCCATCACTTCTCTGGGTGCACATGCCGCTGCTAGCCTTCTCAATTGGTGAATGCGTTTCACGGTGTTTCGTTCCTGCACTTCCGGTACAGTAATTGTTCGTGTTAAGGGTTGTTGCGAATCCGGCACTGTCATCCCCCTCTTGAAAGATCGTTGGTCCGCTGACGACTTATCTCATACGGCTTCGAGATGTGCGGTATCGGCATGGTAGTTGTGTGACTCGGGATCACCGAAGCTAAGTCGGAATCTGATTTGGGATCGTACTCGGCATTGTAACTCGGGCATATAGCTGTTTAATTCGGTATGTTTGAATAGTACTCAGACAAGTGCTCTGAATAGTGGTCGGTATCGTACTTGCTGGAACCATCCTGCCGGCAGTACATCGAGTATCTGCATATCTGCGCTCGATTGGAACTTAATAGCTTGAAATCAGAGTAAGTGATCTCGAGAAGGGTATAACTTCGCATAACCACAATATTTTCATAAAAGGGAAGGAGATTGATTGTCTTCCGTCTCCCGTGATCCATCTCCTGTCATCCATCTCCGGTCATCCATCCATATCCGGTCGCGATCCATATCCGGCCGCGATCTCTCTCCGGCTGCGATCCATCTCTGGCCACGATACGTCTGGTCGCGATCCATCTGGCTTCAGCCATTCGTTTTCTCCATGTGCGTAAATGCGCTCCTATGGGCCGCATTCCGTGACTTCTCCTGTAGCTCTGTAAGCTTTCTAAAGGTTCTCATTACTGACCTCCATAATATCCATCTTCCATTGACTCTTCATCGCAGTCCCATAATCCGGTGACATATGGTCCATCATATGAAAATACCCACTCATCGATCCGTCCGTATGGTCTGGGATCTTTAAGTCCAAATCCAAATCCATGATCCGGCCTCTTGAGCACGTGATCTTAATCCACGCAATTGCATGAATATCGCTAGACCCAACTCCGAGAAGTTGTAAATCCGCCCATATGGCAAATTGTAGCCGGGCTCCAAATTGATTGCAATTGACCAATGCGGCGGGCGTGTCTCCGCCTTGGCTTTGCTGAATAACTTCCATGAAATCTCGGTATATCCCTGGATATGTCCTCCATCGTCTGTAGGCACCATCTTTGTTGTGGTACCGGCTCCATCTGCAAAGGTTAGTTCTCAATTCATAATAGATATATATGGAGCGGTAAGGAGGAATATCCAGGAGCCCGGATTTAAAACGATTCGCCCATGGAAGAGCCAAGCCCCGCCGTCCAGTACTCCCTTCGTGTCTCGGCGAGCCTGTAGCAGTCATTCAAGGTCCACATTGTTGGTACACTCTTCTGCCGCAACTACCGCCGCTGCTCGCTACTCGCCCGTCCAGTGCCTGGTGCCTATCTCACCACTAGAGATGCTTTCCACGGTCACTCCCAGCAGCCCTGTATGAACTCCCACTCTTAGGAAGAATGTCCAAACGACCTCCTCACTGGCCAGTTGATCGTCAAAGGCATTGGCTCCAAGTATTCAAATATCCGGAACACCGCCACCTCCTTCGGAACACGTCTCCTCCCTGGCCATGATCCAGGTACATTCCCGGGGCATACCTGATGGCCTGCCCGGTCCACTCCCACCTCTTCCGCTCACCCTGGGGTTGCAGAGCCAAAAGTCCAATGCTTTGCAAATCGACAGTAATTCTCCAGCTCACACAGTGCGTCCAACACGGCTGCCACCATGTGTACAAATAAGCTCACTGAACGAATCACATACTTGTCACAGCCAATTGGGACTGTCTGACAACCAAATACTGTCCATTCCCACGTGGGGATACGACACATCAATTGAACCTCCGCGCGCCTTAAATACATGCTGAATCCGCTGGTCTCCTGAGAGTGCCCAGACGGTCCATCAGGTAGTCCCGTGGATCCTGAGAATCCCGGCTACAAATAAACATCACCACTACAATCATAAAAACCCTCTTCGAATGCCATCGTATGGGCACATATCCGTATTCGCTCGTTGGCGATTGATCAGCTTTCGTTGACTTGTTTGACGAAATAGAATTGAGTTAGCGCAGATGGCTCTCTCCTCACAACGATCCGATGCGGTCGTCCAATCAGGTGCCAAAGGTGACAATGGACAAGTGCAATCGCGAATTGTATCTGCTAGCCACTTTAGAACATTCGGGGTTATTGTACTTCACTTTCGGAGCTACCACACGATCTGCGATCGCTGCGCCACTATCTTGAACTCTGCCCATCAATAGACGAAAGAAGTCGGGAATCATAGTTGTATAATCGCATCGCCGCTGACCATATATAGCCTTGTAAGACTTCCGTAGCCGCTGCGGTAAATTCATTGGTGGCATCGCTAGATGTGAATCGTGCGTATCACGTAAATCCGCCATGATCCTCCGTAGGAGCATTTCGTTCGAGGTATGTGTCCGTTTACGCTCTTCGCAGGTTCCGTAACGTAAATCACCTCATCAAGTCGTGTAGAAGGTAATCGCGATTTCAACTGACATCGGCGATGTGGATCGACGTGAATCGCGCGTAATTCGTAAACCGCCTCTGGAGAATGGCCAGCTTTGGCATTGCCGGTGACGCGAGTCTTGTGGACGTATGGGCTCTGGCATCGTCCCTGTAATCGTCAATTGACTCGATTGGAAGGTAACTTATTGGATATCATTGATGCCACAATTGATGGCCTTCGAGTTCTCGTATGAATCCGTTGCAATTGACTTCGACCGACTTGTTCGCAGACGTGTGTCTTGCCGTATGTGAAACGTATCTGAAATTAAAGATCGATAATAGTGTCAAGGCATACGCCCCTGTATGGCCTCGTAGGAAGGTATATCAGTAGATACGGTTGCAAACGTGGATGTCAATATTGTAGAGTAGGATAAAGGTAGTTAAGGTAAGATTATCGCTAGAGATCTGAGGCTCGTGGCGAGCCGACTATATATAAAGCGGGTGTTACCCAGCCCTGGACACGTCCCGTGCAGTCGTGCCATTACATATACTTTACAGTGTCCGCTAATTGTGGATGGTAATACACTCCAAAATCCCGTTGCTTTCGATCAATGCTCGTCATCACTTGCAGGTTCGCTCAATAGGCTCCTCTGCTCTCCAAAATGGATGTTAGCTGCATTACCACACAGCAGATAGTGTACTGACCAGTGGATGTTCCTTCTGCAGTCAGAATATCAGAATCGAAATCTGTATCGTGCTGGCTATCCTGGGCATATGCATCAGGAGTGACAAAGTCAGCGCAGGGAATAGATGTATGTGAGTATACATATCTGGCTGGCAAGTTGAGGATTTGGGAATGTTGAGTGCTGGCATTGGTACTGGGTTGCGCTGATGGTGTTCTGGGCTGAGGTGACGTCAGCTCTAGATTCTGCTGTTGGCGTCAGTCGGGTGGAGGTCTACATGTGTGTTTGAGTCTCCAGCATGTCAGGGGAGTCTGTGTGGCGCAATTTTGGCCAAGAAGGCATCCGTCTGTGTCGTTTTGACAAAGCAAAGCCGGTTGTCTTTCTATTGCAGCCTTCACCGTATATGCTGCGGAAATTCAACACCAGTCTTGTTCTCTTGTCGTACTTTGGGGCAAGGTTACTTGATCAGATACTTTGTTTCGTCGATTGAGGCGTGCGAAAACCAGCCTTTGGCCATTTTGGCCGTATTGAAGGCCAGGCGCATATTGGACTGTTCCAGCTGTACAGGACCTCCTTGCCTTGCCATAGTACCAGACCTGTTGAAAACCTACAAGAAATTAGTTACAGCTTCTAACAATGAGATTCTGCTATTACCTCAATCATATACACTTCCATAGCCTCCTCTAAGATGACTAAAGCGTGTTTCATCCACTCCTGGGGATGCTTATCCGGAAATTTTTCAATAAACATCCCTGGGCTGACGACTTTATGATGTTAGATTTCGCGGACTTTGAGGACAAATGCCTTCATCAACGTTGGAGGCTTCCTGTTGCGGGCTGTGATACATTGATCATATAGCCCTCTATGAACTCCCGCGGTACGTTATAAGGTCAATTCACAGCCGTTTACCACAGTATGGATCCACTCACATCCAATTGCATGCTGCTTCACATTATTGCAGGTTCCATTGTTAAAGACCATTGTTATATGTGGATCCTGGGTAATATTTTTGGTCGCTGTGTTGATCGCATCACAGTGGGCTACCTGGTGTCTCCTTGCGTGCTGTGTGCCATTGAGCGCCGTATTGGATGATACGCGTGTAGTTCAGCTAGATTAGCATCCGGCCTCCCGTGGCTGGGTCGTTTGTATGCATGATTTGGTGGTACGGAATAGCAGAGGAAGATGATAACGAAACAATGTGGGAAGTCCTGAAGAATATATATTTCGCTTCATGTCAGAATGGAATTAGCAGACGAGTGAAGAAAGTGACCGGACGCTTTGCATTTTCGCGACCTACGGGCAACGTTCAAAAATCGATTTCTCAACACAACGCTGGTCAATTTAATTATGAATCAAGATGCAAGTAGTATACACATATAAGAGGCTGTACCATTGTGTAGGACCACCATTTTTGCGAAGGAGAGTACAGACTCTTCTTGGCATGCCATCTATCCACCTGTAGATTCGCTCCCATGGCAGCTCCTCCCACAACCGCTGCGCAACAGCAATGACTTCCTCACGACCATGAGGTCGTTGGTTAGGGTCCCTCATCACTTTTCTAAACCCTGCTTTCAATATAGACCATACATTCTCAATTGGATTCATATCTGGTGAATGGGGTGCCCAATCCAACCTTATCATTTCATTCATCAATCTCCACCTCCGTGTATATGCAGATGTATGGTAGCTGGCGCCATCTTCAATGGTATGTACACCAGCATTGGACCCTCCCATTGCTTCATAGAGTGGTAGAACATGTGGAACTAAGACTTCATTGACATACTGAGTGGAATTCAGTCCAAGTCGATCAGTATTGCTTTCGCGCTCATGTTCTTGTCGCTGTCGTATGGGAACAAGCTGTGTATGTCCTGTAGATGAGAATCCAGCAAAGAACTGTATTGTTTCGAAGTCCCCTTTAAAGGTTGGTGCAAGATTGCGATCTTCAAACGCTGCACCCAGTTTTTGTTGTACAGTTGGTCGCTGTGGCATTGATCCAATTGAGAGGTAAACTTCATCAGTGTATATCTTGTTTCTCCACCACTTGACTGCCTTCGAAGCATACTGCCGCGCCCACCGCTTCCGTTTCAATCGATTGGCTGGTGTCAACCAGGGTTTACGCCGACATATTCGTACTCTCCACTGCTGAGAACGAAGTCTATCCCCAACAAATCGAATGCTGCAATTCAGTCCTGAATCTGCCGTAATTTCGCGTAATGTTGCATGCGGGTTGCGCTTGACTAAGACTTGTAGATGTCGCTTGTTACGGTCCGATAATTTTTTTGGCTGTCCAGAGCGTGGCTTGTGGAAGACCGCGTTTTCTGTATTCCACTCATTGAAAATGCGATGAACTACAGTTTTGCCAATTCCAGTTTGCTGCTGGATATCGCGATAGGAATGGCCTTCTGACTTGAGCTGAATTACTCGGATGCGTTCTTCGTGGGTTGACTCCCTTCCCCTGCTGTCAGGACCGATGGGCATGACTGTGTGTGGAGTGGCAGCATGGGAACGAGTCGGAGGTTGTCAAGGTTCGCGATGTTAAACTAGCGCGGGTTCGCTCACTTTCTTCACTCGTCTGTTAGTAACAGCTAAGTTGGTGGTTATACTAAAGATGAATCCTGCAGCGTATGGCTGCAAGTTGTGGGGGTTTCTCACCGTCCCACCATTCCCAATGACTTGGCCATATGTTGTTCGTTTGTTTCCGGGGATAAATTGAGCTGTATGACAGTCAAATTTTCATTATTGTCTGATATCAATTGGACATTCTTCAACAGAAAGGATGACTGTGAAAGTTTGTCTTGAAAAATCCCCAGGATAATACATGAAACTGACGCTAACGATCAAGTCATGTTGTATGATTTGCTTAACTAATCCTGCTTTACTGACAGTCAAAAGCCAGAATTTGCTTTGTTCAAGATGATTAAACATACCAATCTTGCCATAAAAGATGCAGCTTGTGTCCATACTGTCCATACCTTGCAACATCCAACATCTCGCCCAACAACAAAATCAACACACACTACAATAGTCAATGCTCAGAAAAAGAACATTTCACCTCTTCCGGTCCGCAACTGAAACAAATCAAGAAGTAGTCCACACAACGCAGTCATCAAGCGAATGAAGGTAAGTGTCGCTTGGAAGCGGTAAGAGCACAAGCCCTTGGGGCATTGCGAAGATAGCGATCAGAAATGAGGCTGGCGGCAGAGGAATGACGAGAAAAGTAGTTCCTAAGCAATCAACAGAAAGTGTAATTGATCGAGGATTATGTTGCGAGAGAAACAGCCATGGCAAGAAAGCAATTTGAAGATGCATAGGCAACGATTAGGCAGAAGCAGAAAGATACAAGAACAGCGGAAAACGAGGGATTGACAACCAGAGAGCCTGAAAAATTGTTACCTGTGATGATAATTGCTATGGGAGAGTGTCTGAGCGATCTTGCATGTTCTGATGATGGGGAGGATGGAGATAATGAGGATGACAACGAGAGAGAGCAGGGCAAGCGGAGCAAAGATGACAAACCTGGCAGGGTGCTGGGTACAATCTCTACAACGGTACAGCAGCACATGAAGAGGTTTCCGCAGACACAGATGAAGCTTCAGAAAGTGACAAAACCGGGATGTGGCCACACAGGCGACTGCTCATGTGAAGGAGATAGAAAGATTGGCCCATCCGAATGGTTCGTTCCGGCATTCTTTGAACTGCAAATGGATAATGATGCAGCCACATCAACACCCACAACATTTAGTCGGCATAAGTAGTGTCTTGAAATTGTCCCCGGAATATCCCAAATACCATAAAGGACATCTCCAGCAGGAAGTAGTCATATGAGGCTACTTTCTGGAAGGCCACAGTCAGATACAGATATAGCCGGTCTCGAGCCTATTGCGGCGCCCAATTTTTCAGCTATGTATGAAGCGAATGCAGTTGAACTTGTAATCATTTGCCCCAGCATATAGCCGCATCAGCTAATCACCATATAGATATCAGATTCGGATGAAGACATGGTTACAGCTCCTGTGTCATAGGAGGAGTAGATAGGCATATTAGTATATTTGATGTCATATCTCGGTGAAAAGCGATTGGTCTACCAATTCAGCTACCAGTCAGCTTTTTCTTGATTTCAGTGACCAAATTGTGAGACATGATGATTCGTCTATGCATGTGCAAAGTTCCAACATACCATGAAAATGGTCAACAACCCCAATCAGGATGTAAGATGGCCAACAAGATCGATTTCTGTCTGACAATTCCTTTTACATGGCAAAGCAAAAGCTAAATTAGTCACGAAATATAACAACCAAATGTAAGTCAGTGATGTTCTGAGAGTGATAGAACAAGCTGTCCGAGCTCAATACAAATCTATCTGAATGACTAGTGTCATGCTACACACATCCACGCATCTCACTGCATAACACTCAGCACAGGCCTGGTCCACATGGTTCAGTTAGTTAAAATTGTTTAGGGTACATCATGGAAATCGAGGAGAAGAAGTTCGATGTGGAAAGGTGAGGAAGTTGATCAATATCAATCGACAAATAGCGAAAGTTTCACATGCCATAAACTGCTGGCGCAAGTGCAGGAGTGTGATAAGTTCACGTCATCTCACATTCAGACGACATTGCTGGAGGTTGATCCAACATCCAGAGGCCACAATGCGTCTGGATGCAAATGATAATACCTAGAAATGCAATAGTGGATGACAATAATGTGTTTGGGATTCGTTGCCTACAATTATTGAATCTACTAAGGCTCTTTCGATGTGTTTCGTGTATGTTTTAAAAGAGCATCAACAGAGCGTCAACAGAGTATCAACAGAGCGTCAACATAGCGTTAACAGAGCGTCAACAGAGCATTAACAGAGCGTCAACAGAGTTTCAACGATTTGTAGTCTTACACACTCAACAATCAGAGGGTTCCATCGCGTTGTGCTTCAAAGTACGGATAGTCGTCTGCATTATAGCCGAAATGGCAAATGATACCGTCGTTGTCCAATCGTTAAAATGACCCTCAACAGCGTGTCGATGAGTTTTAGTCTTACATATTCAACAATGAAAGGGCTGCATTATCAGTTCCTGCCAAGGTAACTGTATCGGTCAGCGTTATATCCAAAATTGCAAATGTGACTTTCATCGCCCCATTGTAAAAATGAGCGTCAACGTAGCATCAACAATCTTACTTGTTACACAGTTGAATCTCATAGGGCCACATGGTCACCTCGTGCCACAGTAAATGAATTGGTCGGCATTATTGCTAAACAGGCAAATGATACATTGGTTGCCGCATAAAAAAAATTACTGTCTACGGAGTGTGAATGATTTTTGGCCTTGCATGTTGTTAAAAACAAGGGCTGTGTGGCGACATTTGCTAATAATCGAACTATTGGCTGCCTTTCTAGGCATAAATCCTTGCAACAACATTGCTACTATGTCCTAAAACTGAGTGTCAACAAGTGTTAGCAACGGTTCCGGACCGTCACTTCGGGTCCGGGTCCGGGTCAGAACCGATCCGTTGCCAAATTGGCGGTCCGGGTGGCCAACACACCCGAACTGTCAATTCGGGTATGGTTCGATGCAAATCTCCCAACCCGTCTGGATTGGGCGGGTTGTCAGCGGGTCGCCCAGCGGGTCCATCTGTAGATTTATATAATGTTCTTATTTTTGCAGTTGGATAATTGAACATTATTATAAT
>Ga0307512_10001106_pt1 | contig 39183 bp, 33 predicted proteins | sample 14_EM_MG_FD_200267 | JGI IMG/M metagenome (GOLD analysis project Ga0307512, IMG submission 200267) | Populus trichocarpa ectomycorrhiza microbial communities from riparian zone in the Pacific Northwest, United States - 14_EM | ecosystem: Host-associated > Plants > Roots > Unclassified | place...
AGTTATGTTTTCTCAAGATGAATATCGAGGTAAATTTTGCCCTTCCACGGTGATAGATTGAATTACTGCAGATGCCATTGCACTCATCACAATTACACATGGTGGGGCTCCTTCAGGCCCCCCTCCCCAATGGTGCTCCTCCGCTATAATAGGCGCGCCGCATCCCCCGTCGGCGCTTCTCAGTGTCGAATGGCGCATCGATATTTCATTCAGCGCTTCATACTGCCTTTTCTCTCGGCACTCCTCCTATAGAATGGGCGCTGCTCAATCCCCTCCTCAACCGTCTCCAATAGGAGCACCTCTGTTTCATTCCAGACTCGTTTCCTCTCTCTGCTTTCAGCGCTGCTCAGCATTGATGGGCTGCTCCGCTGAATATGCGCTCCTCAATCCCCGTCGGCGCTCCTTGGCATGGATTTTCGCCCCTCAATTTCATTTGGCGCTCCTCCATCACCATCAGCACTCCCCTTGCCGACCTCAATCTCCACATCAGGCACTCCTCCATTCCTGGTGGCACACCTCGTTTTCCCCCGAATTTGTCATATTTGCTTTTCAAACCCTATTTTGATTCACCACTTGCCGACCTCAATTCCAATCTTTTAGATATCACAAATCGAGCCAAACGACATTGGAATTCAATTTCACCCACCCGCCAGGCCGGAATCATTCGGAAATACAAGGAGCGCCTCAAGCCTCTTTGCGCCGTTGATGAATTCTGTATTCCTGCGTTTGTCGGCCCTGATGAGATGGGAGATTGAGAGGATGACATTGAGACTATGTTCGATTACATTCCCATCGCTTAATCGGGTTAATGTTTCGGTTTGACCTACATTCATTTCTGAATCACTCATCATTTTCTTTGGTTCTCCTTAATGTAGCGATGCAAACAATAGAATGTTGAATGAGATGCTGGGTACTATAGTATGATTTAGAAGTTGATAATGAACAATGATGTATGCATCATACGTGGAGGGTATTCTTATTGCTCGTGTACATTCAGATATCGCCTGCAGTCCTTCATGTGAATATCCCTAGGAACCTGGCATCTCTCAGAGTTAGTTTGGGAATCCCGCATCGGTTGGGCGACAGTACCAGGTGCTCCCAAACATCTCACAACCGCTCCCATGGTGCTCCCGTACCAGTCAGCAGAGATCCCAGTTACTCCAATGGCCGGCCGGAATGCCCTCCTTGGGTCTGGTTCTCTCCTGAAATTGACCCTTCTAAGTTTACACTCCGCCTCCTCTCAGACACTCCTGGTGGCTCCCAGTGACTACAATACATTGTGCTGATGTCAAGCAGGCTGGGAGTGTGCCATCGAGTGCAATTGGGAGCGTCCTTGAGAGCATGCCTGGGAGTGTACATGAGAACATACTTGGAGGTGTCTTTGGGAGCAAACAATGAAGTGCATTTGGCAGTTTAATTGAATGCAGCATGATGTATAGTATGAAGCACCCATAATCGCTTGCGTATCATAGTAATCTAGTCAACTGACAGGTCCATATGACATCATAGTGCCACGCATCAAATATGCTATGGATTACCGGCCCAAAATCAGCTTCTCTATGCGTTACGCGTCGCGTAAGGTCATTTTTCCCGGTGTACTCAACCTGTCAGTCCAGATTATAATATCACGCCGTCCCTTCGTAATGAGTTTCGGATCTTCTGTCATTGTGTTCCGACTCTACCGGGATATCTTTTCGCAAGTTCACGTTGCTTAATCATTTGTGGTTGAAACACTCTCCCACTTCTAGTCGTTCCTATTACAGTTCGGGTTTTAAGCAACTTCTCTCGTAAGCTTGGATCTTCCTGTTCTTCAACAATACCTTATGCTAATTCTTCCTCAGGTATTTCTTGCTCTAATTGCACCTCCTTATTAACTTCGGGTAACGGATTTACTATGCAATTTTTCAATGTAATATGATGGGAATATATTATATCGTCGATCAAAGAGTAAGATCTCTGAATATTGAATTATCCTTGCCAACCACGAGATACCCTGCACGACAAATGTATGATCTTTCCGTTCAAGATGATGGAGTATGGTAGTTAAGGAGAATATTATCACCTCGTATTCATTATCAAATTTAAGTTCAACCATGGCGCGGGGGTACCATATATAATTGTAATAGATAATACCATTATACTTGGTAAATAATACTAATACTAAATAAGAACTTAAAACTTAATAATATTGCAGCTTCGTCGTTTGCAGGTAGGTATCGTTCATATCTGTGGGGCTTCCCTTCCAAAAGCCGGAGCTCTTGTTGTTCTTGTATAGCTTTTCTTGGAATACCGAAGTTTATGTCCGAACATTAGCTATGATCTCATCTGTCCTATCTCAGAGTACCCGTTTATTGTGAGCCAGGCTCCAAGATAGAGGACCATGCATCCCAAGGGTTATCGTGTATAGATATGATTGGTTTGTTTTAATGCGATACTCCCCCATAAAGGGTGCCAACCCCCATAAGATATAATCAAACAGTAACTTCAACTTAGTTTTCTTGCAACTCATATATTTCGGATAGTCAAAACCTCTCCATCGCCTGACCTGGTTATTTGGAGGGCTTTAATCAGATTGTTTAATAAATTAAGACACAACCTTCGCCATATAGGCAATTTGGCTTATCCGCTTCAGAGGTTTACGTGGCAACCCACCATTGCTCTGTTTGACAATTGACTTGACGTATTACACCAGTATCATTGAACTGATAGTAATTAACCTTACTCGTTTGTTCCCTGCCAGGGAGTCGGAGGTTTATCGTGGCTTATTGACTTTGCCCAAGGTCTTCATCAATCAGACACACCATGGTTAGGTGGAGACTGTTCTCTTTGACCGGGGAGTACCCGAGTTGTTCCGCTCCACAAGGGACTGGCTCGAAGTCCCACTGAATTACATATTGGCTATCGTCTGGCTGACACGTCAATCACATTTTTGCAACTGCCACATCTTGTCCCCTTAGCTCAGTTTGAATCAGTATGGTAAGGAATAACTGTCATCACTATATACCTTGGAGGCTTATCGACTGTCCAAGGTTATTACATCATCAAATCAGTTCTACCATAGTATGCCAAGATTGAGTGAATCTGCCAGCAATGAGGCTCGCTGTCAAATCGACTCGAAGCAGGTAATCTGCCACCAAGGATCATACGTATGGGCCATGGCAGCTTACTACTCCATTTTTGAGATCGGCGTTATGTACTATACAGTAATATAGAACCCGTTATGTAGATCTCGAAGTAGACTAGTACCAATACCTCTATTCAGGGAGCACCCTTAACAGGTTGGAATTCATGCATCATTCACAGGTGCCCCCAAGGATGAAATGTATTTTCTAATCCGAATTATGACAGTAAGTTTAGAAAACCAACAAAAAGTTAAGTTGTTTGTTACATCTGTTGCAATAAACTGGGTGTTTTCACCAGTCCGGACGGACCCGGGCTGGGGTAGGGCTCAGTACGGTCCGGTCGAACCGGAAGGTCAGACTGGACCGGACCACAAACAGGCAGTCTTGGACTGGACGGGCTTGGTCTGGACTAGTCCATTCCTACTAATCGTAGTTATCCAGATTTGGTATGGATCCTGTCAGGTGACCGCCAAAACCGCGATTCGTCCCTACTTTTAACCACTGGGCACGTATGAATGGACATCTAGAGTACAATTATTCTAGTATTGTGTGGGTTTCCAGTCCAAAGGGCATATTTACCCCATTCCTAACCCGATTTCAGCAAGTATAAACCTAACCCTGCAATGCAGTCCAGTACCAGTCCAGACTGAGTCTGGACTGATCCGATGAAATTTCAGACTGGTCCGATTCCAGTCCAAAAAATCCTCGGACCGTTCTGGACTAAACCCGGGCCGGTCCAGATCAGACTGGTCCACCCCCGGACCGGTGAAAACACTGAATAAACTGTCAAATTCCTGAAAATGAGAAATTTTCCTTTATTTCATCTATGAACCATACCCATAGGTTAAATAACAGCTACATTTCACTGATCATTTAGATTGAGAACAAATTTCTTGTGTCAAAGATATACCAATACTCAAATTGTATCGGCTTTGAAATTAGTTGATATAGAAGCTGAAGTTTTGTAAGCACAGGTTAACTGAGCAAGTGTTGGGTGGACCAGATGCTAGCTAGTAACTGGTGTCATGTCATGGGCAGTTCAGTGATTTGGACTGTTCATGAATTGCCTTTGCCATCTATGAATAGTCTAGCCTATCATTTGTTGCCCTGGTGATTGAACAACCTAGGCCAAAGAGAGAATCCATTAACCATTTAGGAAAATACTTACAAGATTTAGATGTGCCTGTGATTGATTTCCACTACCCACACACTAGAGCCACAGCAACCATAGATAACTATTATCCAACCTTGCACAGCAGCACCTCAGTCGTCACAGAACTGACTACAGCCTAAAGATTGTGCCAATTTTGGAAAGTTCAATGAATCATCCAGCTCCCTCTGCTGTCACAGTGTTTCTTTTACAGCTTTGAACAGCGTTCTCTACTTCCAGCCGCCATCCTTTCACTGCCTTTCACTGCCTACAATGTTAAATATATCATTTTTCAAATCTAGACTCGGAGCAATTACATATATGGTAGCATGATATTCTATTATCATCAATGCCAACTCTAGGTTCCTTGTGAGTTGGCTAGAGATAATGTTCATGGCGCAGAATAGTACTTTTTTGTTGGTGGGAGTTGGGCACTGAAGTGCCAGTGCCAGGTAGCAGTGAATGGACTTTGGCAACTAGCAGTCTCCTCACCTCTAGGCCATAGAAGTACCCATTCTTTGGTCTAGACCATTCGAGATTGTGAAACAGCTACAGGCGGTTCATCAATGGCTTGAATCCCTCAACAGCCTGGTACAGCCCACCAATTGACTCAGGTTCTTAATGGGTTTGGGGATCGAGATCCCATGCAGAACCTGTACTGGATGAATCTTGTATGAAGATAGTACATAGTCAATGGGAATCATGACAAAGTACAATGTGGGCAGTTAGGCTCAGTTGCTGCTGATATCGTCTAACCAAAACTATTAACCTAAACCCAAAGTACGAACCAAGTACCATATCTAACTCAACTATCCTAGCACTGCCATTGCTACATTCTATCAACTAAACCTAACGAGCATATCCACCACTTCATGAGGCTTTCAGATATATGTAGGCCAGCCCGGCCCCTTGGGAACCCTGCACTTAGTGGGTACAATCTTTGTATGGAGTAGTGTGCTTCACAGATTGATCACTCAAATATTGGCAGGCTCACTTGCCAAAGCCACGAAATAGCTTAAGACACTCTATTTGAAGACACCCAAAATGGCAGTGTACAAAGAATATGCTGGCGTAAGCTGGCCTTTTTAATCTCTTGGATCCGTGGTATCGACTGGCTTACCGGAGAGTTGTAAACTTACAGTATGTCAGTATCAATGTTCGGACTATCTATTTCTGGCTCTACGGTGTCACGTTTGTGCACCTGCTCTACTGTGAAGCAGGTGCACTCGATTTTTGAGGCGTGGCCGCTTAGGAACACTGGCACCACATGACGATGCATCGTTGTATGATATAAAGATATGTTTCAAATTCTATGTCCTAGCACGTACCATGGTGGCCAACATATTACTAAACGAATGTCTGAATACTCAATGCTCCTCCCTCTCTTCGATTCTCGCTATTCGTACTATGTGGGACAGAAAAGTCATCAGCCTCACATACCCGTATTCAGGCCCCTCAACACACTGTCTTACCTGAAAAACACTGGTTCTGTCTAGCCGATACACCATACAGAACCGGCTGGGATCTTTTCTACCGATATGATTCCGAAAGGATTACGGCTTTTGATGGTTTGAGTTGTTGAGGTCTCAGCAAGGCATAGGTACCGACAGTATCTGATCCCATCGGCTTCCCGAAGTATGGAAACAAGGACATGGCGGGAGCTGCGGTCCGGGTTGAGAATAAGTGCAAGTCGCTCAGTTCGCGCTATTAAAGCGTCAAAGTCGTTCCACTCTCTGACTATCGCTCTCCACTCGTCGTCGGTGGTGCCGAGTTTGCCACTAAGCGGAATCAGCTTTTCCGGCTGCTGCCCCGGCTCTTGCTCAAGAAAGTAATGGTAGCCGCCTTGCTTCGGTGGTGTGACTTCGATGAACCGTAGAACCTCGTAAGTGACCGACATACCGTAAGGACTGCATGTTGCTTCGAAGCGTGACACTGTGTTGAGATTCATAGAAAGCTGTAGGAATGATACCGGCGCCCACCGATAGCCATCAATTTGTAGTTTCGGTATGTCGTAGAAAAGCATGTCCGCGGGAACACTGTCAATGAAAGAGTAGAAAATCTGCATCCTTTGTTCTGGGCTTTTTGTTTGCGCAATTTCTGTGACGTCACGGCCGAGGACGGCGGTAAGACAGAGCGCTTCGTCTTCGTACTTGCTTGTTGTGCGATATCGCAAGGCGCGAGTAAGAGTGGCGAACTTGAAGGGTGTGCTCGAATTTGCAGATAGAGGCAGATAGTGGAGCAGACTATTGATTGCCTTTTCTGAATGGCAGAGGCTGATCGGACGCATACAGAGAGAATGGAAAGTGACTGGTCCATCCGAGAATTGCAGCTGCAGTTTCTCGCAATTAGGATGCCGCTTTGCGATGACCGCTTCTTGATATGTCCATAGCCTCCGTATCCATGCCGAGCAAAGAATCCGAGTTGTTTTCTCTATTCGGCTCCCCAAGCGAGACGAGCTCATGAGGTCGACATCCAGCACAAGGACATGGTTTGCATCGCGATATGTCGCTGCGAGCTTAGTAATGGCTAGTTTCCTCACATCCTTGAGTTCGGAACCGACGGGTATACATAGTGTGTCAATCCAGATAGCAAGCTGGTGAACTTTGGGCTTCGCTAAGTGGGTGCAGACCGCTGGCCAGACGCTTCAGTTGTGACAGTTGACAACTTGGGAGGGAGTTTGCCAATGCATTTCCCAGGCCTTGGGCCCAGACATGTGAGATGGCAACGTATGGGGACGATGTGGTTACGTCTAGGCTGAGATTTGAGTCGGTGCTATTGGAACTGCCAGATGTTATGACCACAAGAGGGATTTGCCCTTGCCGGAGGATAGATACAACTTTCATTACATCAACAGGGATGTGTGCACAGCCTTTGCAGTTCGGTGTGTGCTTTGTTTCGTAGGTTTTTTCGTCGACATGATTCGCGTAGCACTGGCGGGCTGTACAAGCCGTATGAGATTGTCGGTTCGACATATGCGAAAATCGAAGCCTGCTTGCAATAAACAGGCCTGTATTATCCAACATGTTGTGCAGCATTGTAGTAGTACTGATACACCATCCAGCCTGCAGCATGCGATCATGAAGAGGATTTGTTGCCCGCGGAAGGCCCACTCTACCTAGCATTGACTGTGAGCCTCCTGTTAATGGCAATGTTACTTGCGCCACATTGAGAAATGTTTCTCCCAATATTAGAATAGAGAAAATTATGTCTAACGACAAAACTCGGGAAACACGGAATGCAGAGGGTGACTGATTATCCAGAAACATGACGAAATTCAAGTCGACGGCTTTTAGCAATTTCGCCAATTTTTCGTGGGCTATATTCCGAGATGCCTGGCTCCTTCTTTTTCCCCGCTCAAGGCATTTGGCAAAGTACTGGCGAAGCGGGAAGGTGGTAATTAAGCGGCAGCTTCCCTGGCGTCGAATAATAAAGTCGTCTAGCTCAACCTCGACCTCAAGGATGCTAAACGCCTCGTGGATCATTCCGAAAAACAGCCAGGACTGTAAAAATGTTGCCTGGACTGAGGAGGTGGTGGTGGTGTTGCTAATTCGTACGGGTCCATTCGTGAGGCTGATCTCCCAGCCCTGACGCTCCGGAAATCCGGAGAACCCTTTCTTGTCATAATCTTGCGCTTCGCAAAGGCAAGGGACTTCGGGTAGTGTAAAGCCGGGCTCGAAAACATTAGGAATGTGCCATGATGGCTCTTTGAGAGCGGGACGTTCGATAAATTCTACGAACTCTGGCATGGTGAATGGTAAAACCTAAGTAATCTGGGGTAGTACGAGAAAGTTAGTTATCGACACAGTACCTGGATATGAGAGATGAACCAAGATAGACTTAGATCAAGCCCACGGACATCCAACGCGCAGGATTGCAGCCTGTCTGTATCTTTGAGATAGGTAGTAAGCCCCCAGAAACGATGACCCCGCACCAGCATTTTTGAAGCCTTCCCGATTGGGACACATTTAGCCTATTTAAATCATGAAAAATGACTCGTCACATGATGTCTAGTTTATAACACAGCCTCGTTACTTACTCTAGAAAACGGCATACATTTGAGCTGCGCTCAAGACCTACACGGAGACAAATGACATTATCTAGAACTACCAAGAGTTCAAATAATGCGTGCATGCAAGAAAGAAAGGCGGACAGTGCACATGCACTTAGAACCCGTCAGACCCCAAGCGTGCTTACAAGTGCAGCAGGAATTTGAAGGCGGACGAAGTCACGCACCCGCAAGTGCTCTTAGAATTCTCAGGACGAAGGTATCTGGAAGTGCGTTGCTCCTACAAAGGGGAGGGGGATATTGCATACCACAAGCCAGTGGAATACACATGCGAGGTGCGGATGGCTTTTCGCAATCTCAAGAAACTCTTATCTTGGAGATTATGTTATAAAAGCTGCTCATCCTCTGTCATACATACACAGTCCAGACCATGTGCAAATATAACTATGCAATAGGCATCTGTTTGGAGCTAATAGAGAACTCTCTATAAGTACTTTCGATAACGAAGCGAAGGCGGTACCTTTGTCTTGACCGCTCGTTTACTCCAGTGTTATGCGCCCTAGTCGGCTCAAGCCGTCAACTGCTTCTACCCAGCCGCAAATAAGCCAATCGGTACTATTCCAGATCTCTGCAGCTGGATTCCTAACTTAAGCCATTATACTAGTACAACTACCCCGCACCATTGATCCACCCTCATATCATACACCCGTCGTATCATACATAACCCTTCGTTTACTCTTCCCAGCCGAATCCACCAGACTAGAGAGTAGCAGAATCAGTTCACGCTAAACGGCATACCCTAGAGTGATAACAAAGTACCCATCACCCACACCATGGACATCTACCTCGTCAAGATCTGCGAGCATACGGACAAATCTCTCTACATCGAACGGAAGCCAGTCGCAACCACGAATGACTCCTACATCGCGATATCACACGTCTGGGGGGACCCAGCAACAATCACACCGACTCAGGTTGACGGCGCTGGGAAGGTCGAGCTCAGCCCCTGTAAAAGAGATATCCTGTCAATCCTGAAAATAGAGGAAATCTGCGGGGACAGCTGGTTCTGGATGGATTTATTCTGCATCGACCAGAGCCCTCATGCCACAATTACCATCTCCGACCAACTCATGGCTATACCCAACATTTACAAGTCTAGTCAATGTGTAAAGATCCTCATCGAATATCCCGTGTGTACCGCCTGGCAATTCATGGCCTCCAGGGTAGCTGAAGATGGGGTTAGAGACGTCGAAATTTTTAATGAGGAAGAATTGCGTCACTCCCGGAAGTGCCCTAACTTGCTAATACTTGATCCTTGGTTCGACAGGCTGTGGACGCGGCAGGAAGGCCTATACGCAATGAAGATCCAAGTTGTCACCCTCAACCCAGTAAACTGTACCAGATTTGCAACATCCCTCTCCCAGAGAGACAGGTGGGTGACTGCAGGAGAAGCCAGTCTGAAACGGAACGCAGTGGATGCGTTCATCACCGACAAGTTGGCATATCATGGGATATCGACAAATCAGGAAACCATTGGGTTTCGGTTTTACCTAGATCTAGTTTACGGGCATCGGGTAGACGTCAGAAGCTACGGCGGTGTAGTCGGTCCTCACTGTAATTATTCGCCATTCGGAGAAGCATGGCGCAGCGGACGTCAAACAACGAAAACCCGCGATTATGTGCTTGCTATTTTCCCCGACGTTGAGGGTTATCGGGCACCCCCAAACGCCAGACGGTTATCGTTTGAGCAGCTACTTTTGGATGCATTCGAGCAGGTTGTGAGACACGGGCAGAAGTTCTACTTTGTGTCTAAAGTCTCAAAGGGGATGATGATGGCGGTTTGCCCACCAGAAAGCAAAAAACCTTGGATAATCGACGCCCCTACCAATATTACCGAAGCTTTTGACTCATTTTTAGTATTAAAAGCCTCGGTTATAGATTCCCCAGACGTTGGTCACAGAGACGCGAGAGTTTTCGTAGTTGCACATTCCGTTGGCCTGGAACCTATCGATTTCAGCCGAGAGGCGCTGCCGGACCTGGTAAAACTCTGGGAATCTACCGCGGATACAATCAGACATATGATCTATGCCGCACCTTCCGGCCCATGTACGGGAGCATCCAGGATTGCTCAAACAAAAGAAGGATTGCTACACCGCTATCTCGGTCATCAGTTTGCCAGATCCGCCGTCGCCAAACACTGTTCAGAGGAAAGATTCAAGGATCTACGGCCCCACGGCGTCGTGAATTTTAACGATCTACACCTCGCTGCGGAAGCCTTCGATTTCGAGATCAAGAGGTTCCTGATATGTCTCGTGTGTGGCACAACGCTCAGGACTGCAACTATGATCCTCGATGCCGTAGAATTCAGGTTGATCCTAACTACCTACGGAAAACTTATCGCTTTGATCAATAGAAGCTTTTTATTGTCAACCAATACCGGGAACTTTATCCTCGTCAGCAATGGGCTCAGTGACTACCAGGGTTTCCAGGTCGCGGTAAAGGGCACAGACGGCGAATCCTGTCACATTGTTGGAAGGACTCTGATACCCAATGTTCTGGTTAATTCGAGTGCGGATATCTCTGTTTAAATTTCCGGAAGTGGGCAACTCCTGGGTACCAGGATTTCTCCTCAAGAATCAAGTGCTGTACTTTAATGAAGGGATTGCAGTGTTTGGGTTTGCGTGGGTGTTAGGAGGTTTAGTTAGGACATCTCGATTAATTAAACTATGTCGGTGTGCCGAGGAGAATTTTGGTCGTGTTTTGAACAATGTATTAGCAAATGTTGTAAACCTGGTAGCAAGGGTGGCAAAAGTAGCAAAAGGTGGCCCAGGCATACCGGAGGACTTACCTGAAGATTCTCTATACATCTCGAATCTTTCCCCTTCTCTCTTCTCTATACATCTCGAATCTTTCCCCTTCTCTCTTCTCTATACCATAATATATACACGCACATGGTTTCCCCCTTCATATCGCAACAGCAAGACCATTCTCCCTTTTCCTATGGCTTCCCTTACAGATGCGCCAGATCTGAACAGCCTCAAGTTATGCGCGGGGCAGCTGAGGGATTCAGGCGAATTGCGACGAGACCGGGCTCGCCCAAGGCCAGTCACGACTCGGCTGTTATACGATGCGACCGGACATTTGGTGTAAACATGACAAGACTAGACACCCAATATACAATATGCCCGGGCATTTAGTGTTAACATGACGAGACTAGACATGTCATCATCCAAACCACAATCGTGAAAAATCGAGTGGTTCTCTGCGAGTACAGTCATGGAGGCACGTATGCAATCAACAGTTCGCGTGACCACCCCTAGTGGTTTACGTAACCGTCAAACGCTCTTTCTCTCCTTACCGTGTGCTGAGTCTTACGATTGCGCCTTTGTAGCTACTGTACTGGCCATTGAGGTCGAGACGGACCTGACAGCTGACAGGGAAATACATATGGGACGACTGTCGCTGACAGGGCTGAAACAATTAGACACGGGCTTGGACGAATTATCTTACATCTGTTTAGTAAAGCGAACCATGTTTATGTGGTTTTCACTAGTACTCTTCTTTATACTGTGACTGCTGACAACAATGTCAAGTATGGGACAGTACTTGCTGACGCTGACCAGGACGAAAAAAGAGTGGGACGGACACCCCTGCTGACGCTGACATCCCAATCTCAATGGCCAGTACAGTACTTTAATTACTTAAGTTCTTGAACCCAAGCTCTTATTTAGACAGTGAGGCAAGCGGTCCTTGTATGGAACCTGCCAGTAGTTGCCATAACGAAGGGCTGCAGCAGGCTCATATGCAGTCATCCTGAACAAGTATACTAATTCATACGATTTTTTATAGTTACTCACTACTAGAGTCCTGCATGTGTTTCCAAATTTTCCTATAGAATTTTTAGTTTCTTTATAGAGCTGTCTAATTGTTTTGATACCTATACTAGTTAGTATATCAGCCTGAGGCTCATTGTGTTGATCTCATTCGCCCCAGCCCGTCAGATTTATATGTGCAGCGGGCCGCCGTCCCAATGGCTTTGGGCGAGCCCAGTCTCATCATAGCTCGCCCAAATCCCTCAGCCAGCCCTTACATTGCCACCGCAACGTCATTGTTGATGCAGTAGTAGCGGAAGATGAATGCTGGTCCTTCCGGTAGCTCGAACTTGCGAGGATCACCTCGGAGGTGAAACGTAGATTTCATTTCCGTGGCTCTGTCTGAAGCGTAGTCTTTCCTGCCCTCGTCCGGTCCTGCGCATAAGACAAACCATCGAAAATAACACTTTCATACATAGCATGAAAGCTACAGGCGTCACATATGCCCACTGCCGAAGGTATTCAACTTAAAGGCCCCAAATCCAGCAGGGAACCGCCAGCGACGGTCCTCTTCATATCTCCAAATATTATGTCAGAAGGAATTTCACGTATCATGGTAAGGAACATCGCCATCCTGCTATCAACATCTCACCCGTTGTTAAGCTCCTAAACTTTATCCATACCTATGATTGTCGCCAGGATACCACTTTATCCATCATTTTGCTGGTGGAATAGTGCTTAACAGCCAAGAAGGAGCACTAATAGACGGTACTTGACACCGAGATAGATGGAGCATCACCGTTATTAGGCTCTGATCGTCTTCCGCAAGTAGCTAGCGGCGGGATCGGATTATGTACAAGCTGCTCCATATCCTCTCGAAAACATCTTTGTGAAATTGTCTTTTCATTCTCATCTACCACTGAATTTGTGGGTTCCATTCGGTGCGGTTCCCAAAGCGTTTGAATATACAGCTTTCGTGCTAATGCTGCTACTTGGGCAGCTCAAAGTCATCGGGTCCACTCAGAAAATGACATCATGAAATCCTGCTCAAGCAGTGACACTCATTTGGGTGTTGATCCGTTCAAGTCTATAGTCTAGGACCAATACGAAAATTGTGATTTCGTAGATTTTACCAAGTAACCCCATTGGATGACCTTGTATCTACACTCCTTAGGCGGAATGTAGAGTGTGTCTATCTACAGAGCTAGGCAAGTGTCTCTTACAGCACCTATATCTGCTGAGTGATGTTTCGAAGGACAAAAATGGCATAAAGGAAGAGAATTCTCGATGGATTTTCTAAGGCCATTGGATCGTAAACCTTGATCGCTCATATTAGCTATGGCATTAGTATGGGAGGAAGAATATTCAACTTACAGACATAAGATATCGCAATATATGGATGGTCTACGCTCACAATGAGCTGATAGTCATCAGAAACCAATATTCTAGGCACTATCCCTCCTACAAGGATGATCCGGAGGTCTCCACAACCGAATTACACTGACACATGCTGCACATTAACTGTATTATAATCATCCTCGTCGGCTTGATATGCCAAATACCAAAATTCACTACATTTACTATGATTCATCTTTTTCCTTTATTCCTGATTAGCCGACGTCGCAAGGAAGCGCTGAAAGGTGTTAAAAATATGCTGAAACAGCGCGCCGATAATGGATTGGTCGGTTTTGACACCTGATTGTAAGCTGAAGCTACTGATAGTACATTGAAGATCGAAGATGGTTATTTGTGTGACGATTGATTGATGATGAACGAAAGTTCTTCGACAACAATTAGTACAAATTTTTACAGATTTAGACAACTATTAGAGGCTCCACCATGACTCTACTAGACCCAATCACAGTATAGATGGCCGCATTTGCTCACTTAGGTATATGCAGGGCGACTGAGGGATTCAAGCGAGTCACGACGAGACTAGGCTCGCTTAAGGCCATTGGGGCTGTGGCCCAGCTAGCTGTACATACTAACATACCGAGTTAGAGCGAACGAGATCAACACAACAAGCCTGAGACTAGTGTAGATATTGATACAATTAGACAATGCATAAAGAAACAGAAAATTCTATAGGAAACCCTTTTGAAATCACATGCAGGACTCTAGTAGTGGTTAAAAAACCGCGTGAAAAATTATACTTATTTAAGATGACTGCATTCCTAGTATATAAGCCAGCTACAGTAGCTTTCGTAGTAGCAACTACTGACAGGTCTCTTGCAAGGACCGCATGCCTCACAGTCTAAACAAGAGCCTGAGCTCAAGAATTCAGGTAATCAAAGGCAGCCACAAAAGCGCAATCGTAAGACTTGGCACACAGTAAGGAGAGAAAGAGAGGAGAGCGTGCAACGGTAGAAAAGGAGCTGCGCAAACCCTGGTCGTGCGAACTCCTGGTTGCATATGTACCTCTAGGACTGTACCCACAGAAAATCACCCGATTTTTTACGATTGTGGTTGTTGAAAATATACGGATTGTTCTATCTCGAGGGCCAAAGACTGTATATGTACAATCTGCCATATGCGTACGCGTATGCTCTATCTGACATGAGACACATCACCGTGGTCCTGATGCATATCCTCATACAGTCACCATCTTCATACAAGTCTTCATTCTCATACAAGACATCAGACGATGCTGAGACTCACGATCCAAGTACACATGCAACAGTGGTTGTTGCATATATGCATGTAAACGTAGATACCCTGACCTACTCTGTGCGTGACTGTTTTCTACAGATGGTCATAGCTTCTCACCAATATGTAGAGTACACGGGAGTCAAGACAAGCTCTCCTTACTAAATACAATCTTCTTCTAAATTAACAGGGGTTGTTACATATATAAGATTTGAGATGTGTTACAGACTTGATACAAGCTCACCGTAACCGGGGTTGATGTCTCCTGTATATATCTCGAGTCTTTCTCCTTCTCTCTTCTCTCTGCACCTTAAGTCTATACACACGGTTCTCTCCTTCATATCGCAACAGTAGTTTAGATGTTTTCATGTCCAGTCTCGTCATGATAACACTAAATGCCCGGGCGTGTGTATATTGGGCGTCGTGTTAACACTAAATGTCCGGTCACGTCATAAAACAGGCGAGTTGCGACCCTGAATCCCTCACCCACCCCGTACATAGATGTACAGCCGGGCCACTGCACCAATGGCTTGGTCTCGTTGTGACTCGCCCGAATCACTCAGCTAATCAGCCGCCCGCACAGGTAGTACAATTGGTTCACACTGATCAGCCCGGCGGTCATACAACACTTTTAGACGTCACCAGTTCCCGCTAAACAAGTCTTAGTAGTCTACCATCGTCGTAGGATGAGAGCACAGCACACTCGAGTAACTTAAGACGCAGTGGCTAGAGAGAGAATGCAGGAAAGCCAAATTAATTGGGGTCTAAATTGCTTCGCCACGTATTCTCCGCACACATCGCAGCTTTGGATTCCGCTGTGTCAATATTAGGCTCGTTCTCATACAGCATATGCAGCCGGGTGATTGCCGAAATACTTGCACCAATCCAAATCGGGCATGCATTGGCGTTCAGACGTTGGGTACGCGCACTCAAGTATAGAAAGTCTCCCGTATATTCATCGCAAGGCACCTCTAATTTCGCAAACTCGTAAAATGCTCCCCCTGTGTATTTTCCACAGTCTCGGCGTTTCTGGTCCAGGAGCTAAGCTTTACGTACGCAGATGCGATTGGAGCGCATACTCAGGCTCGTAAGGCTCAGGCAGCAGGGATCGCGCACAAGGATCAGTCATCGTCACGTCAATGGCTCTCTCTGAGCGATGGTTCATTCGTGGTACTAGCAGCGTTGCCGCAAAGTGCTCCCTCGCTTGATCATGATCTCAACACTGCCCGCCAAACTTCTTACTCGTGGCCGCATCCAAGTTCACGCTGCACCGAGCTGAATTCCAGCCCGTGCCATGTTCTCCGCATACCGGCAATTGCAACCTGCTTATCGTCGTACAGAACCAACTGAAACCATATAAGTCCCATATGCACCACTTTTTCCGAGCTCCAGATTCTTCCACTTCCACGATTGACTTCCCCGCATACAACCATCTCGCCTTTTGCAATGTCCAACGCCGCCAACTCCTCTTACCCCTTCAGCGCCTTCAGATCGCAATGGACGCGACCGGGCGACGTCATGTCCCTCCTCCTCATCCTGGGCGGGGACGTGATCCAGCGTGCGCTCGCCCAGCTCTCCGGCGGCCCTCTCACCCCCGTCGCATTCTCCTTCGGATGGGTGACATACAGCATCAGTGCTCTCCTCGCCGCCGTAGGCGAAAACAAGCTCATCCCCGTACCCGACTCCCCGGGACTGGTGATAAACACGCGCTCTCGGTATGCTCGCCAAAACAACTCTTGGATTCTAGGCCGGATAATCCGCGACTTCGGGTACTGGAAGGACCCGCAGGTGGGCGAGGCGGAGCGTACGTTTTTAGATTTGGCCAAGCAACGGCAGCCTGCGGCTGCCGAAGGGGGCCGGGCACCACCCGCGCCGAGGGTGGCGCTATGTGTTGCGGTCTACGAGGCGGATTATCACAAACATGCGGCAGTAGCAGAGCACGACTGGGTATGGTACAGCGGGCTGGTGTGCGCAGTTGTGCAGATGGGGATATCGTCGATACCGTGGGTGCTGTGGGGTGACTGGTCGATTTTCTTGGTTACGGGGACGGGGATACTGTTGGCGCTTGCTTCGGGATCGTTTCCGCAGTGGGGGGCCGAGAAATGGTCGTGTCGGAGAGAGTCGACGAAGACGGCGGCGCTCACCAAGGGGAATGGGTCGAAGGATTGTATTGTTATCATCGGGGGTGGGGCGGGGTTGGATCTTGAGGATTTGTCGGGAGGGAGGGAGGTGGATATTCCCCACACTAGGATCTGGACGAGTATCATGGCGACGCTTTGGGTGGCACTGTTAATTGCGGTTTCCGGGTTGCATGATCACACCTGGTTCCTTCTGGCGATTGGAGTCACTGGTATGGTGCAGAATATCATTGTTTGCGGTGCTCCAAGGAATCCGAGTGCATTTGGGATTCACTTGCGTTTCAAGGAGGCGATTGTGGAGGATAAGGTTATGAAGGTGTTGAAGGAGACGGAGGAGAAGTACCCGTTTGTTGGCCGATCTCTCGTCGACGTCTTTTTTCCTGGCGGTCTACGGCCGGACGAGAAAATTTATTGGGATAAAGCGGAAGAAAAGGCGAAACTTGCGGAACAGAGGGCAAAACGTGAGGAAAAATAGGGCATGACGATCGTTATTTCATTTAGCATTCCTTTTTGTTATTTTGTAAGACCACTCACTCTATCACCCGCTCATATTTAGTTGTACATGTTGCATGTGTACCTGCATCGTGAGCCTCACTGCTCAGGTCCGTTTGATATGCAGTTAGTATATGAAGATATGCCTCAGGAGTGCGGCTCATATCAGTGCAAACGGATATGCAAACGGATATAGATATGGAGACGAATATGGATATGGATATGGGAGTCAAGTCTGTATATATACGGGCCTTCAGGCCTCGAGAGATCAGTCAATCAACAAGTCTAAGAAGCATCCAAAGTAACAGTACATGTTGCATATGTACCTGGATCCAGAGTCTCAGCCTCCGTTACGGCTCTGTATGATGTTATACTTGTATGAAGGCTTGTATGAGGATATGGCTTGTATCCGGATCAAGGTGATGCGTCTCATGTAAAATAAATACATACGCGTCGCATATGGGAGTCTGTACATATACGGGCCTTGGGGCCTTGAGAGATCAATCGATCAAGTCAATCAATCATCCAAAGTAACAGCACAGGCGGTGATTGGAAATACCATGTTTCCCGCCGTCAGAGAACCGATGCAAGATACAAATGTGGTGTCATTAACCAGGAATTCCCTATGTTCTTTAAGCGATATTTTGGAAAACACTGCACTCGGGCATAGTCGCTGGGAATGTAGGAGATCACTACGAATTCCAGCCCATTCGTACGGTATCTTCAAAATACCCTCGTGTTCTTGGTTGTCATACCGTCGTAAGCTTTAGCTTCAGCTAGCTAGCTATGGAAATAAACGCCAGGTCACAGGTGCGTACGCGCATGCTTGCGGGTAAGGCATACAAGGACACCGTACATCATGGTCAATTCCGGAAGCTCGAGCCGGCTTGAGAGCGACAACGGTCAAATAGTGAAGAAATAGCAGGTTTCCCCGATATCATGCCTCGAGAGGTGCTTCAGCGCTTATGTCTCGTATCTCCGCATAGCGTATCGTAACATCGAGTCACAGCTCAAGCCTCCACAACCGCAAGCTCGAGCTGAATCTTCGCGAGCTCGATAACACTCGAATTAGTATTAGTGCTCAAGCCGACTCTATCATATGGTTTGACTCTTAAAATTGCAATCACCCACCATACCATTCTGCTGATGGAATGCAGTTATCCTAATTGGAGTTCGGCTAGTGTGAGAGTCCTCAAGTAGTTCGGATCGGCCAGTTCGTCCATCGACCGGTCAAATGAACACCCATCCACACCTTAGGTATCAATACTAGGCATAGCGAGATTGTAAAGACGCTCCCGGTAGTACAGAATAGCCCGGGAATGCTGGCTCATCGGATAAATCTCACCCCAACTCGTCAGGTTTATATGACAGCTGGGCAACCGCCTCAGTGGCTTTGGGCGAGCCTGGTCTCGCTATGACTCGCCCAAATCCCTCAGCTGCTCCGCACAAGGATTCAACCTCGACTGCTCTCGCGCCGGTCACACTGCGGGTGAGAAGGGCTTGAACTTTATGTGCACTATTAAGGATGACTATTACTACATATAACCAAAGTTCAATAAACTAGGAATCAATTTAAATCACTCCACACTAATCGACGACATAAACAACTACAACCACATTTATTCATAAAAGCCATCTAAAGAGTCTATTATAATCTTGCTACGTTGTTGACCGATCATGGCCATACCCCGAGGCGGTGCACTGCAAGTGACAACAAGTCCTCAGCAGTAGTCTCATCAGCCACTTTACTTATTATATGCACTCCTTGAGGAATCGCACGATAACTAATAAACCCCTCATTGTTTAGTCGTCATCACAATAGCTAGCGGGCAACAAACCACAAACATGATGCACGGGCAAGTTCGCAGATGTAAACATTCCAGAAGCTGTACAGCAGGTTGATCACCAGATTATTTGTTCTTCTGCTGGGGCAATTAGATTTACATCCTAACCCTGGGCAGCAAGTCTACTGAAAGTACATGATCTACCCCGAGCTTCAACGAGCTACAAAGTAAAAGTATATAACAAGCAGAGAATCTGGCAAACCCTGTTAATGTTCATCGGTATGTAAACCCACGAAAACCACAATAGCTACAAGTACATAATAGAGTCAAGCCAACATTATCAACCTCCTTCAACTTTATCACATCTTATCGAGGATATCGGTCAAGCCCCAATACCATCTACCAACTAGAGTAGTAACAGCATATGAAAGTTAGAAATGCACAGTCGCGAAAAGGTTCAAAAATAGACATAGTAATATAATTTCACAGAAAGCAGTGTTAGACGAGGTCAAAAGTGCACTGAGGACGCAACCATCGGGCGGCTTGTTCAACTAGGTGTGTGAAGCCATTATACAATCACCCCCGAGAGTCGCTCTATGGACCGTTTTTGGCAGTGAGGACAGCACATCTATCCAGTTCGGAAACGACTGTAACAATTTGGCAAACTGACAGTTGTGATGACCCCTATAGCTACGGTGTATGTTCAGCGCCAGTGGAAGCATTCAATTCCATCGTGGATCGTTGGACCGTTTCCGGTGAGCACGGAAGTGCCTATCTGTCGCTGCTCACTGGGGTGAGGGAAGCCGACATGGCTGCCCACCGTGTCGTTACATCTATATTGAGGCAACTCAAAGGTTAGGTGCCTTTGGGAGTTGAATCCTTGCCTGGATGTCCACTGTCGACAGTGTTTACCAGATAGCGAAATTGCACAAGATATACGAGGACTCCAGTCAGTTGTTATCCAGTCGACTCTCATCCCAGCCACTGTCACCGCCCTAACTCAGAATACAGGGTTAATATCCTATGCTTCAGTTCTAATGTCGCCACCACCTGCCAATAATCACCAGCAAACTGCACCGTCACACCGATCGTCTAAATTACAAACTTCTGGCCCTCCGCTATGAACTGCTATGCCGTTCATGGATGCGAAGCTCATCAATCGCCAACTCTTACCCAGGTCTTCGATTTGACGAGGACGACTTAGTCGTGCTGATCGTGGAGATACCTAAGGGCGCCATCGTATATAATTTAACGCAGATAGTTTCTTCACAATGGTATTTTTGTTCTATTTTCCTTTTCGGTTGAGCCTAATCTTTTCGTATCACTCGTCGTGAAGCCTCACAAGATTGTTACGATATGGAAGTTGGGGAGAACCGTGTGCGTATATTCTATGGTGCGATAACTGTGTACCGGTCTAAAGATCCAAGATAGTAGGAAAGAAAAGAGTAGAGTGCAAAGTCTAAAAGAGCAGTCACAAACCCTAGGGCTCCGGCTCATGTACATCTGTAACAAAGATTGTTGTGATATGGAGGGGAGAACCGTGTGCATGTATAGACTATATAGTACAGAGAGAAGAGACAAGGAGAAAGACTAGTGATAGAGTGGCGACAGCTGCCTGGCTTGAAGCAGGCCCGGCCTCAATTTGAAAAGCCTGTACCGCAAAAAGCTTGGCGGGCGGGCGGCTTTTTAGCGGCCTGCAAGCCCGGCCCCGGCCGCTTAGGAACACTGGGAGCCAGACGATGATGATGCAGTGGAGGATGTAACCGTCACCGACAAGGCTCATGAACGTGGTGACGATTTCTTGGTATCACGGGGGTTCGTCCTTTCGTTCCCATTGTCGCCTGAGACCTCAAGAATTGAGAAAGTAAGTTTTCAAAATTTGTTTCAGACCGAGTGTTTTGAGGCTCAAGACGGTGCGTAGGCATTAGAGAAACTGATCGTGAAGAATCGAAGCTGACAGGGCGTTGAAGATGTGTAGGCGAGCAAAGACTTCTACGCAAGGCTCAACGGAAAGGAAGAACCTTGGATGAGTAAGCGTAGCCTAATGGAGACGAGACAACTCGAATATGTCGGTTACTCGAATCTTCCTATCAGATCTTCCCGTATGCTACAGTATGAAAAAAGGGAGGTTTTTAACGACGGTCCTAAGTAGGTTGTCCTTATATAACCACAGCGACACCGTTTGGATATCATTTGGGTACAGTCAATAGACAGTCAAAAACGCTCTACCAATGGTTATACAATCAAATCCTAATTAGTACCGCCGTCGAAAACCCCCTTTTTTCATATGGTAAGTAATCTGACGATCAGGATTGACCTTGTCACTGAGATTCGAGTAACCGACACACTCGAGTGCCCGACGCTTTCTCTATGTAATTTAAGTTATTTAAGTTGATGAGTTGACAAGATTGAAAGTTGGCGATTGACAAGTGATCCGGGATAAGGAAGATGAGGGGAGACAGCCTTTCGGTGTCTGGGTGGCCATTCCTCTCCCTCTCCCTCTCCCTCTCCATCTCCCTCTCCCTCTCCCTCTCCCTCTCCCTCTCCCTCTTCGCTCTGTACCTATCTGCTCACCGATCCGTAGGTACAAAGCAGGGGTTAAATAAATTTCGGGCGTTAATCTGAGCAGTAGCGAAGCTCTTGTTTTCAGAATCGGTACTAGTTAATCGAACTTAATTAAGTTACAAACTTACCGCAGTTTAACGTCGCCAGAATACCTGCTCTCCCCACAAACTGAACCCAAACCTTGCAACGTCAGCAAGGCGCGCGAACTCCAAGGATCCAGAAACGGGAGCGCGAAACGGAGCTGCCGCTGTGTTTGATGAGTATGTGACGCTAGCTAACCGGAGGATAGAGAGAGCTTTGTAGAACTGTGCTGACAGATCCGGTTGGGACGGCCGCCTGAAGGTAACAACAGATTACGTGTAAGTGTGAGTATAAAATGGTGTATCTAATGAGCTGTACAGAAGTAAAATGGCAAGGTATCAGGACAAGTGGTGGACCATTGGGTATCATAGATATCCTGTAAGGCTTCTAGTGATCATGAGTTTAAATACACTTGGGCATTAAAATCTCAAAAACTGTTATCGATGACTTGAGAAATTATTAGGTACGAATTCTCCTGAACCCCGCCTCCGAAACACAAGATGGTGATACGATTCTGTATAGATACAGGGCCCAAATGATACTCTTAAGCTGGCCCAAAATGTCGGAAAAGAATGTTATCTCATCTCTCAGTATAGTATATTACTATACGTACTCACTTGCAGTGGTCAAGAGTAGGAAGCCCCAAAAGAATGGAATTATTTATTGAGAGTGTGTCTTAATCAATGATTGGCCGTTTTTTATTATTACCACATTCCTAAAAGACTCGGAGGCCCCGGCAGACGGGACCCTTAGGGATTATCCGTCCCACTATCCGTCCAAGACTTTTGTCGCAACAACCGTGCTCCAATTCACTCATGCAGACCATATCTAATACAGTACTTTGTATCTGGTCTATATTCCTCTTCAAAATTGATAGACATAGATGGTACCTGAGGAGCAACATGTTCTGCATCCCCTATAACTACCGTGGATGTCCCCCATATGCTAGTAAATACTCCAGACGATACGTATCGCTAATGAGTGAACAAATGCCGTGAACCGTATCACATACATGCCGGTAGTTTTTCATACTCCATTCTAGCAAGTGTATAAAATCGGACACCCAGACCTGAATTTATATCACTCTGGGAGAGGAGCGGCATGTAAAGGCGTTAGATATATACACATAGGTGGAGCTTTTGGGCTTTTGGATAGATAGAAGGCATAGAGGATCAACCTGATGCATGTTTCAAGCAAAGCAACAAAGCTTGCCCGATCACGAACGAACCAGGCGGGGTGATTCGGCGCCTCTCCGATCACCCCACTATTACCTCCAAGAATTCTACCATGGTGAAATACAACAATTGAAGGTCTGTTCATTATGTAAAGCTTCTAGAATATTGCATATAGTATCGTGTGCACTAGTATACCCTTTTGTTTGTGATTACGATGCAGGTTGCACCCGTAAACTAGTGGGCTATCAGCTGACTTCATGTTCACTTTGAGGAGTGAGCTTGTGAGTAACGAAAAACCCTGGAAACGAGAGCAGGCGCAGTAGGTTGGGCAGAGTCTTCAGTAAGCGGATAATATGCATTTTCTTAGAGGTTATTCATTCTGCTGTAAATCCATGGCCAGTTGGTTACCCCACTAATGTCTGTACGCTTTTCCATTGATTTTCAAAATCGACAATCCCCTAACAATAGAAGTGGACCAAAGGTTGGGTGATCTTGGCCACGTATACTGGAAAATCATGACTTTGCTCTGGTACCGAAGTGGTACATAATCTATATTTCGACTAGCAGGTTAGCCTGAGACATGTCTAGCCACTACTACAATGCATCAAACCCTCCAGTCAGGCTCAGTAGCCATCCTAACCAGTATCATCTTCCTAACTGTGGATCCCCAAGCACAAGTGCATATAAAGCATTACCCTTGACCAGTGAGTAGCTTGCGGGAATTGACCCTTCTATTAACAGTAGCAGGTTATCGACATAGCATACATTACTGCACAACAGCGTAGAGTATGGGTCTATAAAACCACTGTTGCAATGTTAGTCAAGTACAACTTTCATGCAATAATAATCCTGTGAATGGTGGAACCTAGCCGGGGAAAAATCTTAGAGTGATAGTGGAGGCGATAGTCCGGAGAGGCACCGGAATAATTTGTTTGAAGACCGACACCTCGCTCATCACCGGTATGAGTGGTACGTTTTCCGGGATATCTCATACATCAATTGATATTTGTGTCCTCCACGGCGGGAGATTCTAGCTGTGCTACTGTGTGCTAGACAGGAGATCTCATGTAACATCTTATTAGTGCCAACGAAGTCCCGGAGCATATTCGATGTTCCGCAGGCTCATAGAGTTGCAGTTTTAATTAGGCTCTCAAGAGGGGAAAATTCTTGGCACAGCGGAGCAGGTGTATTTCATCATCGTGGTAAACTAAGGCGGTCGCCCTCACAAGTCTAAGGGTCTCGTATTCAACAATAGTTATCAGTTAATACATTTCATTTCTCAACATGCAGTCCCTTCTGAATCCGTCTTCGGTCCCCGCAAAAAACAGATTCATCTTCAAAGATACGATATGGCTGGGCGGAAAGCATGACGGATATCCCCTCTCGTCGCTCAGAGAGTACATGAAAATCCGGTCTAGAATTGACGCCACAACACCCCGAGAGCGCGCAGCAGAGCCAGTGTTCGCAGGCGGCCCAGCCGAAATACAGGTGCCTGCGGACTGACCGGCCGGTCAGGCAAGTCCATGGATATTCGGAAACAGTCCGACATTATCGAAGCATTTTTGGACTGCATAAAAATGTAGGCACCTGCAGGTACCTGTTTGGACTGCACTAAAATAAGGCACCGGCAGATGTCTGCAGGTTACCTGTTTCGACTGCATAAAAATGAAGGCACCGAGGTATCTGCAGGTTACCTATTTGGACTGCATAAAACTGAAGGGATGGCAGGTATCTGCAGGTACCTGTTTGGACTGCATGATAAACAGGGTACCTACAGGCACCTGGCGCGTATCTTGAAGCTAGCTCTGAATAAATAGAGCTGCTTTCTCCGACTAATCTCGTCTTATACTATCAATCAATACATTCTGTAGTTTCCATTGTGTAGTTTCCGTATAAGGCAAAAGCCGCCAGGCACCTGCAGTCCTAGAAACAAGTACCTGTATTTATTCAGTCCGGCCCGGCCGAACCTCACAAGGTGGTAGGTCGGCCAGTCCAAGGCTCAAAAATGCCGGACTGGACTGTTGAGAACACTGAGCAGAGCACCGAAGTACCTTGACATTCGGCTTGTTGGAAGCAGTTATGGAAATTAAGATACCCGAAAGCGCATTACTACGGAACGACAGCGACGGCAATCTTGTGATGGCTTGCGAGAACCTCCCCGAGTTTCTGAGGGACTGGCGGTATCGTATCCGACAACTCGGAAATGGGGAAGCATGCTGACAATGGGCCAAACGTGTTCAGACTTCTCAAACTTGCACACGGCTTACTTATGCTCAGAGTAATGGAACCCCGGTTCAGCCGGTTTCGAGCTGATGATATGCCGGCGTATGATTTAACACTCATCTTGCACCTAATAGCATCGATAGGAGAAGCATTGACTGTCTCGAGCCGTGCATTCCCTATAAACTTTCCGCGCTAAGGATTATTATGGACGTTCATAGTCATCCAAACAGCCAAACATGATCAAAAGAATATGATCGAAAAAGGATGGTGCCCATTTACCACCCGTATGGTGTCAGAGTCTGTATGTGGGTTGGGGTATGCAAGCACATGCAAGCCTTATGTTAGGGAGTCTTCTGAGGGACCCGATAGATGCATCGAGTTGTGTGTGGTAAATAAGATTGATGCGAGTACCTATGCCATTCAGCATATTACGTCGACATGTAGCTGCAGTTATTCTGAACCAGCACTGGAACATATCGTTAATGTTTTGTTGGTTGGCAAAATACCGGTTGTCCATAGTATTTTACCGAACGGCGAATTGAGCTCCTGTGATTCCTCACAGACGGCATACATGGCTATATCCCATGTTTGGGCCGATGGGCTCGGAAGCACGACACAGAAGGGTCTACCAACTTGTCAAATCAAGCGACTCGCAACGATAACCGGTCAACTAGTATCCGGCGGAGCATTCTGGATAGATTCCCTTTGCGTTCCTGAGGGAGACACGAAAAACGGTGATAAGATTAATGAGACAAACGTACAAAGACGCAGCTGAAGTGTTAGTCATTGATGCCGGTATTCGTTCTTGTTCGCTCTCAGCACTACTTGAGGAGAAGATGTTGCATGTCTTATCGTTAGGGTGGATGCAACGGCTATGGACTCTTCAAGAGGGGCTTCTGGCCCAAAAGCTCGTTTTTCAGTTTTCGGATTGGTTAACAACGCTGAGAGAGTTATTGCCAGTAGGGGAAGATATATTCGATGTCTTGTTAATCAATCTCGCCAGCGGAATCTTTCGGCTCATAAAGTACCGACAGAATGGAGGCTCCAAGCTTAGATTAGGCGACGTAATGCAATCTCGTCGCTGGCGGACCACCAGTAAAGCGGGTGACGAGACGCTTGCTATCTCAGGGTTGCTGGGCATTGACGCCTTCGAATTGGCTAACGCACTGACTGAAGAACGAATGAAACTTTTCCTCCTTCGGAACTAAAAGCTTCCCCGAGACATCATCTTCTTGTCGGGCACAAAGTTGAATGAACCGGGATTTAAGTGAGCCCCTAGGACGATAATGCTGGGTATCGGTTCCAGCCTAGGACTCGGGCCAGCGGAGGCCTCCTGTACGACCACCGGTTTTGTTGCGGAATACACTGCCATCTACTTTGCCGACTTAGACATCGGCGGGGACGAAGATTGGTACGTTCGCGACTCTACTGCACAACACACCTACGGAATTGCGAATATTTCATCTGAATCGGTCGTCCCATATTCTTTCAACACCCTACTACTTTCGGAGCGGCCGAAGCCTTCTGAGGTAAAAGTTTGTGCGGCAGTTTTTGTAAAGGCGGAAGATTTTCTGGGTAGCTCTGCAGAAGTCAAACACAGAATGCTTTGCGAATTTTGGAGGCGGCTAATTTTAAAGGATATGACCAAGAAGGAGATAAGCAAAGAAAATGTTGACAAGATTGTGGAAGCATAGTCAGGGAGGATGAAAGTGAGGATTGTTTGATAAGGCACATGACGGACTTGGATTTTGGAAGACTCGCATCAGTCTGAAGAATACTGCGCCTATGGTACAACGGGTTACGTATTTAGGAGGCGTCACCGGAAATGCGTAAATCAAATGGTGTACATAGGTTAAGCATTTTTTAGACTTTAGAATGACCGCCCAAGATGAATTCCATCATTTTCACCAATATCATATGCTATGATCTGTGGTGATCGAAATCCGCTGTAAATCTGGAAGACAGGAATTGAGTGATACCTGAAGGTTGTTAAGACAGGAATAGTGGACTATGATAGAAATGAAGCCGAGGAGGCCCTGAACATATCGTCTTATGTAGCGATGGTGATCTTTTCGATCCATTTGACTTTCTCATTCACATATACGGGGGTGAGCGGATCTAGGAGAGATCCAGGAGAATTGGGACTGGATGATGTATCGGTATATACATAGAAGTATTGGCTTTGGGACTATTTGTCCATGTCTAACTACGTACTTCGTGGTGGGTCTACATCCCTGACTGCCGTTCTTTGCTTCGCAGGGACGGGGCTGAGAAGTTAGATGGATAGATCTCATTGATCGGCAAGTACTTTACGGATCCAATGAGAGGGTGGTAGTCAATATAATGAACACTGATCAATTAATATTGCTTGATCCGTGATCAAGCAGTCTCGTTCTCGATCGAGGGTATGATACGAAAGCACTTCAAAGGTTGAGTTCGAGCTCTTACTTGTGCAGCGTCTTTTCTACCGGTATTGATCTATCTGACGTCTCCTTTGAATGTTTGTTCTGTAAGGCATAAAATACGAAGTACTCAACTGCGCGTCGCCGTTCCCCACAATCAACCCCACGTCTGTGCAAAACCCATGCAATCTCCCGGGCATTACCTCCCCCTCTTCATCTCACTATTCTATGTAGATCATGCTCTCCCCTCCACTGTAGTCACTCTAGCACCGTAGTCCTGACACAGCCAAAGAAGCTATCAATCAAGCTACTGATAATTACGTGGGCTTCCATCCCAGCCGACGGCGCTGATTCGTCAGGCGGGTCATAACGGGAAAATGTGGATCATATAAGCGCAGCCAATCAGAGCCTCATGCGACACGTTTTGTGTCTCACTTCGCTCGGATGTGGATACCGAGGAAGCATAAACCATCCATTGAGACTGCGATGCGGGTAGTTCAAAAAGCGGCGACGACCCATCGATATGGACTCGAAAAGACTGACGGGGGTCTTATTTTCATTCTCTCGTTTTCTCTGCAGCTTTTACTCGCAGTTCCAAGGTTGATTGCACATATTCCTGAACTCGGCTGCGTCGGAAGCCACGCTCTGCTGGTACCTACTAGTGCTTAGCCCTCCCCGCTGCAACTCTCCTCCGCTGTTCGCAGCAATGCTTCCCACCCGACTATGGTCGAGACTGGTGGCGTTATGCCTCTTTCTCGCCTTCAACCGCGCCGCGGAACTCGGAACCCTCTATTCTCTCGGCGTCGGTAAAGCAGACATCACCGGTCCCGTTGTCGAGATCAGTTTTATGGGCTATGCCGATCCGGATCAAAAAGGCACCGGACTGCGACAACGGATATACTCCCGCGCATTCATTGTCGGGAGTATCGACACTCTGGAGAACCGCTGGGTCTATGTCATTGCGGATTTGGCATGCGGAGATACTGCTATCCGCAACGGAGTGCTCAAGCGGTTGAAGGCAATGTATGGAGGCCTATATCGGCCGGGGAATGTCGCAATTGTGGGGACGCATAGTCATTCCGGTCCCGGTACGTCTACTCGCTTCGTCCTACTTCGCGAAAGTTCCATAGCTAATGCTAACGAGGAGATATTAGGGGCATGGCTCAATTATCTATTGCCGCAGATTACCTCCCTCGGTTTCGATCAGCAGTCATACAACGCCATCGTCGATGGCATTGTTCTGTCCATCAAACGCGCACACGACTCGACTACCCCCGGCTATCTCAGTCTATCTAAGGGAATGATCGAGGGGGCGAATGTCAACCGAAGTCCTTACGCCTATGAAGCGAACCCGGCGGCAGAGCGGGATCAATATGAATTGATTGGAGGAGAAGTAGATAAGGTTATGACGGCTTTGACATTTAAGAAGAAGGATGGGACGCCTCTCGGGTATCTATCATTTCTACGGTGATGTTACTAAACTGACGGTGCATACAGTCAACTGAACTGGTTCCCGGTTCATGGTACATCACTCTATCTGAACAACACGCTCATCACCGGCGACAACAAAGGTCTTGCGGCGATGTGGATGGAGAAGGATCTAGGTAATGGATTTGTGACAGGGTTCTCGCAAGCAAATGTGGGAGATACCTCGCCGAATACCCAGGGTGCTTTCTGTCAAGACACCGGTCTACCGTGTGCATATGAAAACTCGACTTGCAATGGTATGCCCTCCCTGTGAGTTCGATAGAAGACATCTTTCCTAACAAGCCCAGGTCGAACTCAGCTATGCATCGGCCGCGGGCCCGCATGGCCAGGGCCCGACTTGCATTCTTGCGAGATCGTTGCGCAGAAGCAATATCGAAAGGCGAAAGATCTCCTCTCCTCCTCGCAGACGCCCGTATCGGGAGTCGTACGCTCAATGCACACCTTTGTCAACTTTGCAAACTACACTTTCACCCTGCCAAACGGCACCTCCGCCAACACATGTCCCGCCGCGCTCGGGTTCTCCTTTGCCGCAGGAACTACCGACGGACCGGGGACCTTCGATTTCACGCAGAACGATCCCGACGAACCCGGAAATCCTATGTGGAAGGTAGTCGGAGGGTTGGTGAAGATTCCCAGTCGGAAACAGGTCCGGTGCCACGGAAGGAAACCCATATTGCTCGACGTCGGGGAACAGGATAATCCCTACCCATGGTCTCCAAATATTGTCGATTTTCAAATGTTCCGCGTCGGCAATCTCGGCATTATCGTTTCCGCCGGCGAAGCAACGATTATGGCCGGACGGCGATGGAAAGCTGTTCTCGCGCAAGAACTTGAGAAGGTTGGAGAATGGAAAAAAGGAGAGGGATGGGTTGTGCTGGGAGGACCGGCAAATTCGTACACACATTACATCACCACTCCTGAGGAATACGACGTCCAGCGCTACGAAGGGGCAAGCACTCTGTACGGTCCAAACACTTTAGCCGCGTATCTTTCTCTTACAGCACGCTATGTCCCATACCTCTCGAAAGTGCCACCTGCCAAGCCATGTCCGCCAGGACCTCCGCCACCGATAAATACTAAGAAAAGCATGAGCCTCATTCCGGGAGTTGTTTACGACTCGCCACCACTCGGTAAGAGGTTCGGAGATGTGCTCAAGGATGTCAATAAATCGTCGTATTCAGCGGGGCAGACAATGAGTGCTAAGTTCGTCGGAGCCAACCCGCGCAACAACCTCCGACAGGAGGGAACGTTTGTGGCAGTTGAGAAGAAGCAAAACAACGGAACGTGGAAACGAGTTCGCGATGATGCGGATTGGAACTTGGTATACAGATGGAAACGGACGGAAGGCTTGACGGGACAGAGCGAAGTGACGGTAGAGTGGAAGGCAGATCTCGCAGGGTCGTTTCGGCTCAAGTATTATGGGGACAGCAAGAGCTGGCTGGGTGGAAAGATAACAGGATTTGAAGGGACGAGCGGGGAGTTTACCGTGACTTGATGCGGTGATGAGCGTTCTGTGGTTTGTAAGATATCGGTATTTGTACTAGACATGTAATGTTTATTTGTGTTATGTTATGGCAAGTGTGCGGGTGCTGAGGTGCTTGCTTGCGTGGACACGAACCCTAAATCAAGCTAGCGGATGCCAAGAGTTAAGTGTAACCTTATCGCAACTACACGTCTTCCCCTTTACCTGTCTACTAAACGACCGATAACGTTAACTGTGTACCTCATCTCCCTCCCCTTGTGTCGCAGGGACACTAGCAATGTTCTCCCTCGTCCGTCTAAGACGCCATCGCGTCACGATTGTCATCGCCATCTTTATCATCGTCGTATTATACCAGCTCTCTTCACTAAGATCCTCCTCGGAGTCTCACGGTGCCGGCTATGATCGGTTGAAGGAATATACGAGGCCTGCAGCGCCAAAACCGAAGCTTCCTCCTCCGGTGAAGCAACCTCCAACTCACGATGTACAGGTAGAGGTACCATTGGTGGAGGAGAAGCCCAAGGAGGACAAGCCAAAGGTGGAGAAGCCAGCGGACAAACCAGAGAAACCAGTCGAGAAACCAAAGGAGGACAAACCGAAGGAGCCAGCAAAGCCCGTAGTCCCGGCAACAACTGCTTCCTCTACCTCCTCTCGCACTACCACGGCCGCAGCCGAGACACCCAAAGAGGCAAAACCAATCGAAGAACCCGAAATTCCACAAAGACCTGGCGGGCATCAGTTTCACGATACCGTAGACGAATTTCCCGTTCCAACTGCCACCAAAGAAGAACATTACTCGTTTCCGACACCTTTTTACCGGTTACCTTCTCCCCTTATCTCGATCCCTCCCGCACTCTCGGCAGAGATCCCGCAGATCCAAGCGGACTTCGCTCCGGAGGCCGACGAAATAAAGATGATACGATTGGAACGCCAGGCCGCCGTCAAGAGCGCCTTCCTCGTCTCCTGGAATACTTACAAAAGGTTTGCACTCCCTCACGACGAGCTACGCCCGGTTACTCTGGCCCACAAGGATCCGTTTGGAGGCTGGGGTGCGACATTGGTGGATGCGCTGGATACTCTGTGGATCATGGGGTTGAAGGAAGATTTTGACGAGGCTGTCCAGTTGGTGGCAAAGATCGATTTTACGACCAACCAGATGAAAAAGATGAAGGTTTTCGAGACGGTTATCAGATATCTAGGCGGATTGGTTGGGGCATGGGACCTTGCTACCGAGGGCGGACAGGGAAAGGCCTATAAGAATGGAGACAAGCAGGGCTATAAGGTGCTGTTGGACCAAGCGAAGAATCTAGCCGATATACTGTTGGGCGCGTTTGACACCCCGAATCGCATGCCTATACTGAGCTGGGGTTGGAGAGTGTACGTCCTCACCCTTACTTCGTCCCCCCCCGCTCATATGACTGATAACTATGCAGGGAGGATCTTGAACGACACCCCCGCGCCGACACTCGATCTGTGGCAGCGGAACTCGGCTCCCTATCGCTCGAATTCACTAGGCTTGCACAGATCACTGGAAACGCTACGTACTACGATGCAGTTGCGCGAATCACAGATGCGTTGGAGGCGTTTCAGATGAACACCACGTTTCCCGGTTTGTGGCCTATCCACATCGATGCCAGTGGCTGTAAACGGATCAAGAAGTTACAGATACCCACCAGTACGACCACTACGGTGGCGGTGGCTACGAAGGCTCCCCCTGCAGCGGGAACAGTTGAGAAGACCGATCTTAAAGTGCCGGGAGTGGTAGGAGGAACCGGAAAGGAAGTCACTCCCGACTCTGTACCCGCAAAGAAGCCAGTCGGCTCCAGCCCTGGCTCCGATGAGGTTTACATTCAAGCCCCGGCAGTGGTTGGAGGAACCGGAAAGGAGGTGCACACACATGAAAAACGTGACGTCGACGACGATACCGTTTCGCCTCCTCTTAAGGGCGCACAATCTACAGACGACGACGATGTTCTCCCACCTTCGAAGCCACCATCAAAATCCACACAACCGAAAACGGATGAGCCATCTACGGATCACTTTCATAAGCTACCACCTAAGGTAAAATCCGCGCCAAAGAAGAAAGAGAGATGCGAACCGCAGGAACTTGCATCACCTCACCTGATTCGCGAGGAGAAATATGGTCTCGGCGCAATGATCGACAGTCTTTACGAATACCTCCTCAAGGTAAATCTCTCGTTCTCCTATAGACATCCATACTGACATAACCAGCAATACCTCCTCCTTGGCGGCAACGAACAGTACAAGCGCATGTATTCTACCTTCGCGGACGTAGCCCGAACCGATCTCACCTTCCGTCCCAACGTTCCTGGGAACCCTGACATCCTCCTGGCCGGCAACGTGTATGTTTCCCGCGCCGGCGCCAAGCGCCGCTTCGAACCGGAATCCTCGCATCTCGCCTGTTTTGCAGGCGGCATGTTTGCTTTGGGAGGCCGTGCACTGGAACGTGAGAAGGACCTTGAGATCGGAGATAAGCTTACCGCCGGATGTGCATGGGCGTATGGATCCATGAGGAGCGGGATCATGCCCGAGGCCTTCAAGGTGTCCATGTGTAAGGACAAGAAAGACTGCAAGTTCGAGCGGGATCAGTGGGTGGAAAGCGTCATGATAGCCGAAGGCTTTGCAGACGAGCCAACGACGATGGAACATACCAGTCCCGAGGCAGTCGCCGTGGCGGAGAAGTCAGGGTTCAAATCGAAGCCGGCGGCTCACCAAAATGACGACGACGACGACGACGACGACGACGACACTACGCCAGCCGTTCACCATGCCAGCGAAAAACGGACCCCCGTCCCTACATTCCAACTCAAAACTGCTAAAGAACTAACCGAGGACCTGATCGAAACAGACGACATCCCCCAGGGCTTCATCCGGCTCAATGACAAACGCTACATCCTCCGCCCCGAGGCAATCGAGAGTGTCTGGTATATGTACCGCATCTCTGGGGATATCCGGTGGGCCAACAAGGGCTGGCAGATGTGGAAATCTGTTGCGCAGGGTGTCACCGTAATGTTCGAAGATGGTGAAAAGGGCGCGGCTAGTGCTATTTCTGGTATGCCGCACCCCCGTTCTACATATATGATTGTACTAACAAGGCAGACGTAAACCTCGACCCTACCAGTGACGAGTGGGACTGGACAAACAGCATGGAGAGCTTCTGGTTTGGCGGTATGTTTTCTCCTCCACCCCCGCACTTCTCACACTGATCGTACTTAGAAACATTGAAATATTACTACCTCCTCTTCTCGACTCCAGACGTGATAAGTTTAGATGAATACGTGCTGAATACAGAAGCGCATCCATTCCGCCGTCCCGATTTTGGGAAGCGGGGTGGAGGTAACAAGGCGACATAAATAAGGCGTTGCCCTGGTTGGCTGGATACTCTAGTGTGTTTTTTTTTTCATATGCTTTACTTCTTGAGGGAAGAATAGGAAGAGGCGGGTGGAAAAGTGTTGTAGATTATTGGGAGGAAAGAGGTTAATGAATGAAATGTATGTTTAATTTGGTTTAACGCTTCGGTTGCGAATCCTTGATGTGCTGGGGTTCGTTACGACGGTTGCGGACATAGCGTGCTATGGGGCTCTTTGGGTAGAATATGTTAGGCATTCAGATATCTTGCGCAACATAATGCTGTTTGAGAGTGTGATGGTATATGCAAAGCTGATTGCTAGATGCATGAGATTCTATAAATAAACAATAACGATACCCCATGTTGACAAGGCGATGTTTGAATTTTTGAAGGAACGACCCGGTTTTTTGAAGGAATGGATTTCCAAACACAAAATTTGGTGACCACCTCGAAGTCGACAGTATGAGAGGTAGAATCATCGTGGAGCATCCAGTTCGTGTAATTTTGCCGATGATACGAAAAGATCTTCCACTTGCAAAAACGGACGATACTTCTGCGATGATATTAGCATCGCCAGTGCAAGAAGGGCGATGTTGATTACTGAGCTTGTGTCAATCGATATATTGTGCTCGTCGGCATATGATTCAGTCATCAAGTTCGACTGAGTACTGGAGTCGGCAAAAATGTTGTCAATTCTATTGAGCGTCCCCGCTACTCCTGTTGAACGATGCGGCTTGTATCCCGAGGTAAGTCCGTTAGTTCCTATGGACTATGCTACTTATAAGTCGAATCTTCCAATAGGTTGTGTACTTCGTCACACTACCATTTCCAATATTCAAGGTTAGGGTCGTTCCTTACAGAGTATTCTTACCACTGGTCAAACTTATATTAGATTGTATCTATTGTGCGCTTTCACGCAGCTTTATAACCTAGAAGAGAAACAGGAAATGAAATATCAAAGAGGATGAAAGTAGGCTGTGTACTTCGTCACACAACCATTTTCAATACTCAAGGTTAGGGTCGTTCCTTACAGAGTATTCTTGCCACTGGTCAAACTTATATTAGATTGTATCTATTGTGCGCTTTCACACAGCCTTATAACCTGGAAGAGGAACAGGAAATGAAATATCAAAGAGGATGAAAGTGTGTCTTGCCAGAACCGATGGGAATGAAAGATTGTTAGTGCGATTATTATAGACGCTCGAGCGCACAGCGTTTACAGTGTGTTCTGCGACAGGCACGTAGTTACAGCGCTGCGCGAGGTCGTATTGTGCCGAAATCTCTTACACGGGATTAGGGTATGTTCGAGACGAGCCAGAGCTTGAGTGCTTTCGTTGTTTCTACAGAGGTGCCGAAGGTCGTAGGAGTAGGACAGGAGGTGAGGGATGTAGAAGTCGCGGGGTGATCCAAGGAAGAGATTATCATGTTTGTGAAGTTAAGGCAGGAGCCAACATGCTGTAGCCTCGAGCAGCTACATGTGCATCTGTCAGCATCTCGAGTGATATAGCATCAATATCCTCATCCGCCTAACGTTAGGATACTTCTTCCCCTATAAGCACCAGCGATTCATAATGGGTATTCATTATTTGCATCATTCATCGCCAGCGATGCCGAACTATCAGTATACCGTATACCGGAGATTCGGACGACTTTGCCCTTCAAGCTATCGACCATCCCTCCGATCGCGACCATCAAAGCTGAAACCGTGGCAAGTTGTATGTATTCGACTCCATAGATGGCCGTCCAAGTTATCGAGGTACACATCAAGTCCTTTGGCGACCCACCGAAGGTTCTAATGTCATCACCGACCCGAAGTTCAAGTTCAATGATACGGTTTATTGTGAGACGATCCTGGCGAATACTTACTACCACTCTAATTGCATGACCTCGTTGAAAACGGTATGTATCCCTTATTGTCCCTTCGCTTCGTCCTGAAATAGAGTGCTTATCCTTTACATACTAGCACCTTTCTTCTAGGAGCTGCTCGAACGGATCAAGCATGCAACTCCACTGATTGCACCATCGAAGCGTTCGGTGTGGCAAGTCTCGGGATGGCCGGACAACTACCCCATCTACTCCGAGAACGTTTATGTCTCGGGGCTCGGTCTGCCTTGCGTTGTCCACCGGCGAGTAATCGCCCACTTTGAGAAATTCCTTCTTTCTTGCCTCGGGAAGTGAAAACACGCTCTTGGTCCAAGTACACAGATGAGAGCAGGCTTTTTAGTCCTGTCTCCCCTTACGAAGTCCTTGACACTAGGGATCTTAGAGGGTTTGACGGGCGATCATCTATATCTAGATGGTATCCCCTACAGGCTCGTTTTCTTCAGATAGGTTGCATTTCCCGTTTAGGTAACAGCATATGTCTATGAGTCAGGGAAAAGTGGCAAAAGCGACCATATTATTGGCCACTGCGGCTGATAGCCATTTCAAAATTGCCTAAATAGTAACTGCAACCTATCTGAAGAAAACGAGCGTGTAGGGGATACTTGCTCCCCGTTTTGAAGAGTTTACATAGTTATTAAGTAGCAATTTAGTAGAAGAGAGAATAATGAGTTAAGATAGTCTCAGTAGAGTAAAAGTGGGTGAGCTAGAGTACTAGACTTCCTCCTGAAATCCCATCTTGAGATCATCATCCGAATACACATACATTTTCACTCTGATTCCATGAGATATCACTGACCGTGCCCTACTCGAGTACCAAAACCCCAATTTTTTTTATCCGCAGATAATCGAAATGTACATGTCACCGCAAGCTCTGGGTGAGTCCCATATCATGATACTATTCCACCAAACTAAGCGTGTTCTGGCCTCCATACTTCAATATCAGATGCCTCGCTTCTTTCCCCTCTTCATATGAAGTAAGCCAAAGCTTCAATAATTCCATCGGCGTCATCCCTGCCCCCATCCTGAGATTCGGATCCGCTCCAGCTTCCAGCAGCAATTTGACCGCACCAGTATACGGGAAATTCCTCAGAACCGTATACAGCGGTGATTCACCACGGTTATTAGCAGCGCTGACATTCGCGCCGCGTTCGATAAGGAGCTCTGAGATCCCCAACCTGCAGCTACGAGTTGAGCGAGCCGCCATATGCAACGCCGAATTGCCGTCTTCGGTCTGATGGTTAACATTCGCGCCTTGCTTAAGAAGGAAGCGTACGACTGGTGCCATTTGGTTGCGTATCGCCGCCCAAATGAGTATCGACCAGCCCCTAGCCCCAGCGGCGTCCACATCCATACCGTATTCAATGCAACGCAATAACGTTTCGAGGCGCCGTGATTCGGTGGTGATCCACGACCAGAGCCTATCACGACTCTCGCTAAACTTGGTATCGCCGTCGATAACACGGTTGTAGAGGCACTGGTTCAGTAATCCATGGAGAAATTTGTTTACGCGGAGAAAGGCATTTTGGTCTTTGCAGGAATGAATGTTGTTGGAAATCTCGACGAGAAGTTCGTTCGGTAGGCGGAAAAAGAGTGTGATGTTTGCGCTTTGCATATTCGGATCGGTACTCGTGGCATGGTGATGGGTAGGAGACGAGCTTACTGCTTACTTTTGTGTCTGGAGGACATTGAAAATTTTGACCTGTTCCCTTCGATAAGAAGACATACTTTGTGGGGTTCTTCTGCTAGGCAGCTCGAAGGCCGTACGGCTATTATGATTATCGGTTGGTAGAGTATATAGCGGCAAAAGGGACGGAGGTATGATCAAGCGTGCCCATCAGGAAGGAAGACCGTCTTAATTCGCTGATCTAACGAATGGAGGACCAAGGTGTCGTTGCAATAATTGAGTGTAGTGGCGCTAGACGAATGTGCGGCTCGAATTTGGAAAGGAACTGATGATAGAACAGGATTTAGTGAAAAGTAACGTCGTCTGGTATTTATGCGCACAGAGGGCGGCATTAGCTGTATAGTGGTTTGGATTGCGGGAAGATAAGCAAATGCCAACACCAGCGATCAAGTAACCCTTGATTTTGATGCGGCAGGAGTACGCGCATGATCTCCGACGAATCAGGACCATCTCAATATGATATCCCTGCCTTCTCGAATATTTGTTCACAGATATGTGGCTGCCGTGGCTCATGAAGTTCTGACGAACGAAAAGACAGCGCATATAACGAATTTGTCGGTTTGCAACGATGTCTAATGTGTTACGATATGGAAGTTGGGGAGAACCGTGTGCGTGTATTCTATGGTACAGTGAAAAGAGAGAAGAAGAAAGACTCGAGATATATACAGGAGGCATCGGCCCCTGCAACAGTACCGTGTATTAGACCTGTAACATCGTGTACATCTGTAACATAATGACAATTAGTGAAGACGAGTGATATTGTATGAGGTCTGTACGTACTGTACATCTAATACCTAATGGAGTTTGTTTGTTTGTTTGTAATCATATTGCATTTGGCTGCTGGCGGCCATGGCATATCCCATGCACATTTCCTCCCCACTTCTTCCGTAACATAAAGAAACAAAAGCAAAGTCGCGAGTACTTTTACCCTTTCCAACAAAAGAAACCGCCACACACAAAAACAACAAACAATTTTTGCACCCCCCCATCACTCAACTCCTCGTGATCTGAGTTCTCTGCCTCCTCCACCACTCCGCTGATTCTGCCAACATCTGTACAGGATAAAAAATCCATCAAAGCCCGCGAACATTTTTCTTCTGCAAAAACAAGAGACATTGGCAATGAAATCTTTGGCTTCTTAAAAACCTTTTCAATGCCCTCATACCCATCCTCCCCCTCTTGCTCATTGACCCAAGGCCTTTTTTGTTCTTGTTTCCATCTTTTACACCACTTAAAAAGGCGATCTCTTGTCTGATATTCATGCCCACACCACCAGCATTTCATATCATTTCTTTTTCCGATCCGCAATAGGTATTTCGCTATCAGTGCATGTCCTGACTTAAGCTGATAAAACCTCGCCGCAATCGTCTTTTTGGCCTCCATCACTGCACTGTTACCTCCCCTCTTCTCCAAATCATACCGGTAACTGTGCTTTGACTTCTTCCCCATCTTCTTTATTTCTTCTTTACTTTCTTCCCACTTCGCCTCAGTCAGCTTTCGGCTAACATGGGAGACAGAAACATAATCTAACAACAGTAGCGGATTTTGCGTTTCGGTATCCCTTTGCCGGTAACCGGGTTTGGGCCCACAGATGGGCCAGCTTTTAAAATACACATCACACAACCACAATCCAGCCAAATGCCCCCAGAATAAATAGAAATACTCTACATATGGTGAAATT
>Ga0307512_10001107_pt1 | contig 39180 bp, 51 predicted proteins | sample 14_EM_MG_FD_200267 | JGI IMG/M metagenome (GOLD analysis project Ga0307512, IMG submission 200267) | Populus trichocarpa ectomycorrhiza microbial communities from riparian zone in the Pacific Northwest, United States - 14_EM | ecosystem: Host-associated > Plants > Roots > Unclassified | place...
AAGATTACCCCTGAATTATCCATTGTACATTACCATTCTTTCTCTACGCTTTTATGTCTCCTTTGTGTACCAAATTCTCTCCCTCATCCATTAACTACTGCAACATTGTTGGGAAGGCAATTCTGCAGACATGGCCCAGATGAACGCACAAAAGGGAAGTTATGCTTACGATATTGCCTTAATGACCGCTAACTTAGCTGCATCATCCTAATACAATAGAATATCATGAAAATACATGTGTCCTTCCAGCAGATATACCACATATGGAGATTCGTATTTCTCCTCACTCGATAACAAACTCCAGTATGAACCCATGCAACTCAGCCGTCACTCACAAAGTCCCAACCAAATCTATTGAGTTCTGCAGATTCTCAATGCTGCACCAATTTCTATGCTATGTGGTCACCGCAAATGCTCAAACTTTCACGCATAATGACTACGTTTAGAGGAGTCATATGCAGGGGCTCATGTTTTCATTCAGGTTCTCAGTCCTCAGTTTGTGGCCAGCACCAAGGGTTGTTTGATGTTGTGAGTTATCATCCGGTGCGTCTGGTTCTATTCTCTATGTGTGTTGGCTGTAGCCAACCTCTAATTCCTGCATCGGTACAGAGTGTTGTTCATAGGAGTTGCTAACATTCGGCATCAGGAATCGATCTATTCCGGCGCACCTGACAATATCCAAAATCGCAACACGGACTGCCCTGCTTGATATAAATAGAAACAGTTGAAGTCATCTCTCCAGAACTCTTTCAAGGCGCGCCTCGAATTGCATCCTCCTCCGCTATGTGCCAATTCTTGCACCATTTATCTCGTTACTGTATTGCATTTAATCTTATATTTCCTGCTTGTACACTCTCTCCCGCATTCTCCAACTTTAGATCTTCGTTACAGCAAATGCAACCTACACTCAGCCAGGTGAGGATTCACTATTCACAGAAGAATCAAGAAGCACGCCTAGAGAGAGCATTCGCATTCAAGAAAGCAACCAATCTTTATTGTCCATCAAATGTTTGCCTTCCGATCATCTGCCTTAGTGCATCATATTGCGGATGACTAATATACCTGATTCTCTTAATGTATCAGAATGACGAGACCAATCAGGAGATCTATGATGACGACAGTGAGGACTCCAGAGAATCCACGTTATCATCCGACATCGAAGAAGATGATTTGGATCATCAACAGGATTTCCTCCGTCTTGGTCAGGCGCGCCGGGAGAAGTCATTACGCACTACAAGGGTTCCACTGCCAAAGACACGGAGTCCTGCCGATACTGTCATTGCACGCCCTCCACTTCCAAATTCCCCAAATCTACCTGCGGCAATGGCACCACCACTGCTCAAATGCCAAAAGTCATCCCTCCTCACCAAAATATCACAGTCTGACAGTGCACCATCCGCCCGGGCACTGGTGCTTCCCACCAAGTCTAGTAGAGACTAGAATATTCCACAACCCAAGGCCAGTAGTGATCAGAACGTTCCCCAACACCAACAGGGCACTTTTGAGGGAGCGAAAAGGTTCATGCAGGCAATAGTGTTCACAAACAATCCTTGGCCAATCATATCCGATGACAAGTACTCGATGGTTGAGAAAGCTTCAAAACTAGCGATTGATGCCCAGGATTGTCAGCGGGCATTAGCAGGTGCACCTGTAGGTACACCATCTGTGTGTCAGTTGCCCGGTGGTCCATCTCGGAAAATAGATCCCCAAACATGAGATGCTCTAAGTCTTGAATTCCGTTTTATACTCCTCTATCAGACTTCCGGATATGGACTACCCCAGAATATATACATAGTTGAGACTGAAGATTAGTACCATTCGAGGATGGTTGGCAGATGGGGCACATCGAACCGTTGTGCGAAGTTACCGGTTGGATGTGAGCTCTGAGACTGAACTTCGGATCAAGGTTAAGGAGCTCCTGTTTGATGATGCTTACCTCTCCAAGGTCATCGATGATAAGAAGTCATGGTTCATGCGAATGGAAGTGCTTGATCTCATTTACCCCAATTTTTCTTCACTGCCAATAGCTTGGGGCGCCAGCTAACAACATCCCAGTATCTCCGACCTCTTGCTCCTCAGACTTTAGCGCTGGCGGCCGCAGCTATTCAGTGTGCGCTGTCTGAATACGCCAGTGGAAAGAAGGCCACGGTTATATTTTCTCAAGATGAATATCGAGGTACATTTGGCCCATCACCTGTGATCAATTGTACTGTTGATGCTACTACACAATCAATTACATATCAGCGGCCACATCACACCCCTGCCCCTCCCCCCCTGCGGCGCAACCCCACTGGAATGAGCACTCCTCAATCGTTGTCAGAGCTCCTCAGCCTAGATTGAACCTCTTCTATTGCATCCCGCGATCAATTCCTCCTCTCAGTGCTCCTCTATCCCATGCCGCACTCTAGACCCCCCTATCCGCACTCCTCAGCCCGGGATTGGAGCCCTTCAATTCCCACTGGCGCTCCTATGATGCATTCCACACTGCTTACCCCACCCCTTTTCAGCGCTCCCCTTCTGGGATAAGAACTCGATAATCACATCGGTGCTCTGCTCTGCCTGGATTGGCTCTCCTCTATTTCATTGCGCACTCCTTAACCCACCATCTCTGGGCGCTCCTCAATTCCATTCTGCACTCCTACACCCTCCTCTGTCGGCGCTCCTCAAGTTCATTCCACGCTCCTTAACCCCTCCCCTTTCGGCGCTCCTCAGCTTAAACTTGATGCTCTTCTTTTTCATTCCTAGCTTCTCCAATACCTTTTGTGGTACTCCTCTTTTCCACACAACACTTCCCATCTGGCGCTCCTGTTTTCCCCTGCTAGTTGTTCCCATTTTTCATACGAATTTATCATATTGCCTCTCATACCCCCATTTAGGTTTGCAGCTAGCTAACATCTCATTACACCTCTGATAAATATCACAAATCGAGCCAAACGACATTGGAATTCCATTTCTTCCACTCGCCAGGAACGAATACTCAGCAAATACAAGGACAGCCTCCAGCTTCTTTGCGCAGTTGATGATTTGTGTGTTCCTACTTTTGTTGACCCTGATGAGATGGGAGATGGAGTGGATGACATCGACACCTTGTTTGATTGATATTTTTCGATCGCTTAGTTGGGTTATTGTGTCGGTGTACCTGGGTTCATGTTTGAATCTCTCGCCCTTTTGTTTCCTTTCCTTAATGTCACGAGGCACAAAATACAATGTTGAAGAAGATGACGGCTAGTATGATCCAGAAGTGATAATGAACAATAATCCATGCATGATGTTTGCTGTTGAGCGAAGTCGATTGCTCATGTACATCCAAAGAGTCTCACATAACTTCTACAGTCCTCCAAATGAATATCCATAGGAACCCAGGCATCTCTCAGGGTTTGTTTGTGATTCCCGCGTTGGTTCGGCGACACTCCCAGGTGCGCCCAATGTTCTCTCTGGCGCTCCGAGGTGCTCCCAAACTTATTACAATCACTCCCATCGTACTCCTGTATTAGTTATCAGAGATCTCAGTTACTCCTGTACCGGTTGTCAGAGATCCTAGTTACTCTGAAGGTCTGCCGGAATACCCTCCTAGGGTCTGATACTCTCCTGAAATTGAAACTTCTAAGTTTACACTCCACATTCTCTCAGACACTCCTGGAGTCTTCCAGTGACTAAAATACATTTTGCTGGTGTTGTATATGGATGCTGGTGATCAAGTGCCACTCATATTACTGAAGATGCAAGACCAAAAATCATTCACACTCCGTGGGCGCTCATTTTCAAGATGGAGTAGGGAGTATTTCGCTTTCTTTTTTTCCTATAATGGCGGCCAATTCTTAGTTTATAAATGTGCAACCTTTTGCCTCCCAGAATACCCAAGATACACGACCAACAATGGTCGACGCTCCATTCACCCTGATTCTCAGGATGTGGCAGGGCATGTGTCCCTGTTCGTTTTGATCATTAAGGTGGCCAATTCATCAAAAACAAACAGTGACATACCAATGTCAACACTTTGCAATTAACAGTAGCATATCTGAATGTGACGATAAATAGTGAAACCTGAAATGCAGAACTGGAGATTGCAACTGACAGGTCTAGCGAAACCCGGTAAAACCTGCGGGTTGACTGGTGGGACTCCGGGTTTGGCCAGCCAAGAGTCGCTGGGTCGGGTTCTTGGACAGGTCTGGAACTGAACCAACCCGTTTTTGTGGTTCAAACCCGGACCGCTGGCAGGTTACCCAGACCCGTTGGTAACACTACCTCCCAGTCCATTGTCATGTATACTCCCAGGTATTCTTTCAAGAATGCTCCCAATTGCAAGCCTGCCTTACTGTACACACCCAAGTAAGCTCTCAAGATGCTTTCAAGCACATGTCTGTGTACACTCTCAAGTACACCCCCAACTGCACTCAACAATATACTCCCAGCCTAATTGACAATATGCTAACAAGTAATCTCTTACCATGCTCTCAAGTATACTCCATATTCACTCCCATGTACTCCTCCAAGTACATTCTCAAGTACACTTCCAAGCATGCTGTCAAGGACACACCCAATTGCACCTGATGATACACTCCCAGACTGCTGGATTATATGCTCCCAAATGAGCTCCAGATATGCTCCCAAGTATGCTACAAATACCCTCCTGAGTCCACCTCCAAGCAAGTATACTTCCTACCAAGGTCTCAAGGATCCTCCTAATTGCACTTGATAGCACACGTCTAGCCTGCTTGACTGTACGCTCTGAAGCCAACTCTCAAGATGCTCTCAAACACATGTCTGAGTACTCTCTCATGTACACTCTTAAGAGGTAAGACCCTCTCAATCTCACTTGACAATATGCTCTAATGTTTCTTCTTGGGTACATGATCCAGAAAGTTGCTAAGTTGCAGGTACTGGGCACTGTGTGGGGTGTGGTGGGTGGTGGTTGGTGGCGGGTGGCGGCAGATAGTAGGCAGCATTGACTGAAATCATAATATCAGTTGATATTATAGTTTGAAACATATCCTTAGTGTGGCCACTAGAACAAAATCTCATGATACCTCATTGTCATGGTATTTGCAATTGTAGCCTCATATTGTGCATGGAAGATAGTCAATCAGATCTTCGAGAGAACAGATCTCTGGCTAACATTTGCCAGTAGAATCTGCTATTCTCATCCCACTGATGGAGGTTGTATGTGTGCACATTCTGTCTGGGGCTGATGGTGATAATAGCAATGGTGATGATAGTGATGGTGATATTGTCAGTGATGGCAATCCTAGTATCAGAAGTACTTGTTGCAGGAAGCCCTAAGGTTCAGTGCATGGTCGTGACTATCTCTTCAGACTTCACATGATGCTCACCCTCATGCTCATCATATATAAGACGCACCTTTGTCCGTCTCTCTTGTACCTACAATCAACTCACTCATTCACTTCACCAGGTTATGAGCCCGGCGGTCGCTACAGACTAAAATCACCTATTTTTTTTCTTCTTTCTCTCACTTCCACGACCTTCCAAAAACCTCGTCGATCACCAAGACCCCCGAAACCTCCATCCTCCGGCTCTTACAAGACCTCTGAAACCCCGAAATCACCATCCTCCCACCCTCACCAACACCCCTGAAACCTCCGTCCTCCCACTCTCACCAAGACCCCCGAAAACTCCGTTCTCTTACCAGCCCTTTAAAGCCTCGAAAACTCCACCCTGCCACACAATGACTACCGAAACTTTCAAGAGCGCTTAAGGCAACATCCCTGAGTTTACTGAAAACAACTACCCCATGTGGAAAGAGAAAGTGTGGCGAGTAATCATGGGAGCAGACGCTTATGAGATCATGACTAGAGAAGAGCCTGAGCCAGAAGGCAATACCCAGGAGGGCCATACCAAACTGCGAAACTGGCGAAAACACCGACACAACGCCAAATCCATCATCTATATGGGATGCTCCGACCAGATCCTCCCACATATCAAACACACCATCGATCCTGCAGAGATGTGGGATATCCTCCTCGATCAATTCGATAACACAGTCCCCAAACTCGATTGAACGCAGATCCTACGCAAATTCCATGCCTGCCACCCAGCCAAAGACGAGAAGATGACTACCTACTTCACTCGCCCAATTGACTACCACAATCAGTTGAGCGGCTCTGCCAAAGAGATCGCTGAAGACAGCTTTGTCACTCATCTCTTTACACACATACCGAAGGAATTTGCCACAACGATCAACATCTTCGAACTACAAGCCCTGCCTCCCACCTCACAACACATCATGGAAGCCATTCGATTGGACGAAGAGAAGGCAGCCTTCGTGACCGAAATCGCGGACACCTCGACTGGTGCCACCCGTTACTCTCAACCCGGAGGTCATCATGGTTGTGGGCATGGGGCCGGTGGAAGTGGGAGATTTGGACGACAAAAGATGTACCAATGTACCTACTGCAGGATGGACAATCTCACCACCGAAGCATGCGGCAAGCGGAAACGCGCTCAGCACGGAAATGGCAATTCTGGTGGAAATGACAGCTCTGGAGGAGACAATGCTGGAGGAAGTGACGAGAAAGCGTGCTACCACTGAGGGATCCCAGGCCATATCAGACCCGATTGTGCTCACTACAAACGAGCGAAGGAAACACCAAACAGAGTATGCAAAGGCACAGCTTCAATCGCCACCGCTGGAGATCGAGATCTCCTCTGACTATCTGTTTATGCTCTCACTGCCTCCTCCTCCGCCCATACAACCTGGGTCATTAATTCTGGGGCCTCTCACCATATGGGGAAGAATCGCAGCTCTTTCAAGTCATTCAAGAAACTACGCCGATCTATGCTCATTGAACTTGGCGATGATAACACGGTAAGAGTAACTCATCATGGACTTGTTGACGCTACTCAAATCTACGAGATCGATGCTCTTTACACACCTACATTCCATCTTTCACTTTTCTCCGTCAATCAACTGGACTCTGCCGGATCTACAGCCACATTGGGCGGCGGTAGGTGCTCTGTATCATCCCCACAATCACAGACCACAATCACCGGTCATCGTGTCAATGACCTCTACTTTATATCTCCCACTGCAAGCGCACAGACAGCACCAACCTTAGATGCATATCCAAGCACACCTCTGATCCCAGTTCCAAACACGCCTTCGAACATCGGTTCAAGCACAATCTCCAAGTCCAAGTCGACTCGGAGGAAGAGAACACGAAGCACACTCACCACTGAATCTATGAGTCTATCTCCGACCTCTCCTCCGCCCGCACCTCCAAACTCATCTCCAAATGCACCTCGGAGTACACCACTACCTACCTCTCCGAGTACACCTGCCATGTCATTTCCAAATGCACGTCCACGTGCACCTATATCTACCTCTGGAAGCCCGCCAATCGCCGCCACAAAGCCAAAGTCCACTCGAAAGACTCTCACCATCTCACAGTCAGGACAATGGCCTCGGCGCGTTGCTCACATGCACCCTATCTCCGTGCGATCTCTGATCCCCGAATACATGAACAACGATTCGATGTGCACCGTGTGCATCCCAGCCCAGCACAAGCAAAAGTTCATTCGAGTCAAGGTCAAACGCACTACGAAGCCTTTTGAGCTGGTACACTCAGATGTATGCGGTCCATTCTCTACTCCCACCTTTGGTGGCAACAGGCATTTCATACTATTCGTTGACGACTATACCCACTTCACATTGGTATGGATGCTCCCAGATAAAAAGTTGGAAACATGCACCACCGCCTACAAGGCCTCTCAGGCCCGAGTTCATGCTATGGGCCAGGGCTATCAAATCAAATGATTCCGATACCATAATGGCCGAGGAGAGTACGATAACAAGACCTTCCGCTCGGTGCACACTGCCTGTGGCACAACATAGGAACTGTGCCCGCCTTACTCTCACCACAAGAATGGAGTCGCTGAGAGCATGATCCGTACCATCACTGAGAAGGCTCGAGCTATGTTGATTGACTCCCAGCCACCTGTGCAGATCTGGGGAGAAGCTGTCAACACTGCGGTCTACCTCCATCAGTGAACTCCGAACGAAGGCTTGAGAAAGCAAGATGACCGAGATGGCTGCAAAGCACCATACGAAACACCATACGAGATGCTCCATGCCTTTGGCAAGCCCACTCACAATGATGCTGGCAACAAGATATCATACAAGGCTCCTATCCACCATCTGCGACGATTCGGCTGCTATGTGAGCAAGCTCATCCCCAATGCCCAGCACCGAAGTAAATTCGGTCCTCGATCAAAGACCTGCATGATGGTAGGCTACACCCACGATTTAACGACATTATGGAGGATTTGGGACCCAAACTTTCAAGTGGTTCAAGCACAATCAGAAGTCATCTTTGATGAAGAGCGGAATGCATACGTTTCCTGCACCATAGACGGAATTGATATTTTTGGACTGCCAGAGAATGCAGAATACATTGAGGAACTTCATACTGGAGATGGACTTCTCCGCGTGCAAGACACTAGAGATGGAGATGGACTTCTCCGAGCACAGAACACTGCAATTGGAACGGGTGGAGATGGACTTCTCGATGGCCGTCCCAAGGATATCAGTGGAACGGGTGAAGGCCACAGCGGTGGTGATCACGGCCACACTGGTGATGTCACAGATGTTCAATGGCATCTGCCCGATGACCATACTCATCGAAGTCTCCCTGCACGTACAGGTTCGAGATTATATCCTCCTGATGAGGGGGATACAATGATTGTCGCACACAGTCGTGATCATAGCACGTGTGAGCCACCGGCTTCGAGATAACATATTGAGCACAGCCGACATCTCCACTGCGAGAATCACACTGCCCGCAGGCAAGCCGCAGCCATGACCAAGAAGTCAACTCAAGGGCCACCACCGACAACCCGTCGCATCACAAGAAGTCAAAGGAAGGCTTCCGCGGAAGCATTACTGGCATCAGCGCTGGCATCAACCACTATCAATGGAGACCCATCGACATATCCTGAAGCCATGGCAGGTCCACTTAGAGATCACTGGAACTGAGCCATTGATGAAGAGAGCGCTTCCATCCTGTTGAACAACACCTTCACCACAGTCAACTCCAAAGAAGCCAAGCAATTGCTTGTGAAGCCGGTTGGCTCCAGATGGGTTTGCAAGACTAAGAGAAACCCTGATGGGTCTACACGGTACAAGGCATGCCTAGTTATCAAAGGCTATGAGCAGACTGATTTCGGTGAGACATATGCTCCTGTTGGAAAGCTAACTACCTTATGATATCTCATCTCTCTGGTCGGGAGATGTGGATGGAACATCGATCACTTGGATGTAGTCACCGTATTTCTCAACCCTGAAGTTGATGACGATGATATCTATATGGTACTGCCAGAAGGCTGGCCGGAAGACCTCGACGCACACGCTCCACCAATCATTGTGAGACTGAGAAAAGCTCTCTACGGCCTTGAACAGGCTCCACGGCTTTGGCACAACGATATCAACACCTTCCTCCTCTTCCTCGGGTTCGCACAGTCACAAGCCGATCCTAACCTCTATATCTGCAGCGATGGCATTCTCATCCTTCTGTTCATCGATGACATCTCCATGATGTATGCGCGTACCGAGTCTGCCACCAAAGCAGTGATCGAGGTCAAGGCGAAGCTCCCAGACAAATACAGGATCACGAACCTCGGTCAAGCACGGCAATTCCTCCACATTGAGATCCACTACGATGATCACAGCATCAGTCTTGGACAGAAGGCCTTCATTACCACGATTCCCAAGCGATTCCACATGCATGATGCTCATGGAGTCACAACTCCCATGGACCCCAATGTGAAAGTCGACTTAGCCGACGATCGGGGTGAGAAGGAACCCAACAAGGAGAGTGTCCAGCACTATCACGCGATCATCAGATCGTTGATGTACGCAGCACTTGCAACCCGGTCACATATATCATATGCAGTTGCTGCTGTCTGCCGATACAATTCCCGCCCATTCACCAGCCATATGACAGCAGCAAAGAGAGTGCTCCAGTATCACAAAACCACAGCAGACTTTCGACTGCACTTCAACGGCAACGGCAATGGCAATGGCAACTACAGCGTCGTCGGATTTACAGACTCTGACTGGGCCAGTGATAGCACTGACCGAAAGTCTCAAGGAGGGCATGTCTTTCTTACGTGTCATGATGGTGGCGCCATATCATGGCAGTCTCGGAAGCAAGACCTCATCGCCCTATCAACACTCGAAGCCGAATACATCGCCTGCTCTGAAGCCTCCTGGGAAGCGAGATGGCTGCTAAAATCGCAGAGAGATATTCACGGCTCTCCGAGCTACGCATCCCTGCTACCGATCTACTGTGACAATCACGGTGCCCTCACACATATCACAACTGGAGTGATCAAGGCCAGAACGAAGCCCATCGATGTGTGCTACCATAATAGTCGAGAGGTACATGCTCGCAAAATCCTAGACTACTCCTACGTACACACGAACGACAATGCAGCCGATATTCTCACGAAGCCGCTCACCAAAGAGAAGCGCATCAAATTCACCAAGGGAATGGGACTGTGGTAAATATGAGATTTACATGGAAACGGAAACTGACTTAAGATTGTTCTATGCATTGTTAGTTTGTTTATGGATGGCTATCCACAGGCTACGGTGGTACTCTTTTCCTTGCTCACACAGTCACTTCTCACGAGCAGGGTTTTTAAGGAGTCTACTATGACAATTACATGCAGCGCAAGTACGCTTGCTATCATTTGTTTCAATCATGTTTGGTACTCGCATTTGTTTAGTTCTTGCTTCACGGAGTGTAACAAGAGGGGGGAGTGTTGCAGGAAGCCCTAAGGTTCAGTGCATGGTCATGACTATCTCTTTAGACTTCACACCATGACTGTCCTTTTAGACTTCACATGATGCTCGCCCTCATGCCCATTATATATAAGACGCACCTTTGTCCGTCTCTCTTGTACCTACAATCAACTCACTTATTCACTTCAACAGTACTTACATCAGCAGATTGGCAACATTAGCCTTTGGATTAAAGCTTTCATAGACTTTGAGTCTTCTATTAGCCAAATCTTCCACATACTCAGAGTTTGCCATCAGCCAAAATCTTCCCATGGAAAACTCTACTCCTTTCAAAGTACAGCTCTCTCAAATACATCTTTCTCAAGCCGGCTATCAAGCAGGCTCTCAAGCAGGCTATCAAGCAGGCTATGAACCAGACTCTCAACCAGGCTTTCAAGTAGACTCTAGAGCAGGCAAGTAATCACCAGTGGGTACTCATGCAGACTTGCAGCAATAGTGGGTACAATACCAGTATAATAGGAAAGACTGCAAACTGTAAAGACAGATATTGGTCCATCTCTGGCTGGCAGCTGTATATAGGTCCATAGGCCCACAGGAACATCTCTATGATTGAATTATACATGACTATAGGGTGCATGATGTGGGAGGGTCCACTCGAAGCTTGTGATAAGCTGCAGGTGTATGAGTGTGCACTTAGTTCAGCATATAGTTGATTTGAACTTTTGCTAATATACACCTTCCATTTTTTTGAACACCATCTTTTTCTCCCTTCATTGTAACACTACTAGTGCGTGTTTCTTAGCAAATGTTACCTGCCCACTTGGCAATCTTGGGAACTCTTACTTCTTTCCTCCAGGAGGATCACTGGTGCATGTTTGAATTGCTTTAACTCTTGCCTTTCCACCTTCATTTGTTTGTTCTCTCTATGAGTCCATGGTTGGTCAGGTCTCAGTTAGAAGAAGAAGCTTATAGTATTCAAGAAGTTTCATTCCGGTTTAGAGTTGAAGTTGTAACAGAGTTCTTTTCAAAAATTTGCACAGTTTCTATTTACGGAGGTAACCTCATCGTTTCCTTACCAAGACGCTCACCCCTCCCCACCCAAGCAAGTGAGACGACTAGGCACATAATGGCTACTAGCACATGTCTAAGTGAATTTGAGTCGGGCACTGTGGATTCCCGAATAGATAATAGCCTCAGTCATGAGTACGGACCGAACCGGGTCGATTCAAGTATTTCCATGACCAGAGGTTAGGTAGACTGGTCTAGTGTCAGTGCTCTAGACTTGAAAATGAGCCATGGCGAGAAGGTATTTATCCAATGCGGAACTCTCGACAATGGTTTCAGCACTGCTGTTGCGGGTGGGGATGATGTAGGTGTAGTTCGAAAGTGGAGCTTTTAAAAATTCAACAGAACAATGGGATATCTGAATGAATGTGGCTTGCTTTCAATCATGGCCGGCACGGCGTGGACTGTAAGTATGGGCTGCAACATGACTCGTAACAGCCTTACACTACAAACTACACCCAGTTCTTGGGCTTACAACTATTCGCAGGAGTGAGCCCAGGGGCGCACGCCACTGCAGCCCTGAGGCACATGAACATGTCACTTTTCTGTTTGGTGTTGTTGATGCACGCTTCGAATGTCATTAGAGCGCTAGGATGGTGTTAGTGTTTCGAATTACGCACCTTAGTGAAAACGATGGGGTAGGAAAACGGTGCTGAGGGATTGGAAAATTGGGCTAAATCCTTAGAGCGGGTTGAAATGGACGGCTCCGGAGAGAGTTGGGGTTTGGGTACAGTAAAGCGGTTACTAATCCTGATACCTGGTGTGTGATTGGCTGCATCACGTGATCATCGAATACTTCTAGGGGGAAACCTGTGAACTGTGGTCACAACAGGTTCGAAAACACCACAAGACTACTGCAGTGATGACAGACCGACCAAAGGTGAATCTAAATGCCATTGCAGGTTGGTTATCCTCTTGTTTTCAAAATTTTTACAGACCTGTGCTAACTATGCCTCAAAACAGAGCTCAAAAATACCACTGATGATGCTGTGCCGCCTGTGCGAAAAATTTCTCGGTGCCAACTATGACTAGCCAGCTAATGTAGCTTTTGCAGTATATGAATTCAAATGGCTTCACGCAATCCAATTTACTTACCGATGTCCGCCTGGCTATCGGTTTCACTGCCTGCGGTATTGCAGGGGCTACCTTCTACTATGATTATAATCACGATTTCGAAAAGACCAAGGAATACACATTATATGCTGTTATCGCATACTTTGCTCTTAATATATTCTTAACGTGGTGGATGTGGTGGATAGAGGGCGGAAAGGTTTATATCGGCGATCGAAATGGCGTTAAGGTGTGTACCCGAAATATGTTGTGTGGGGTCTTTTACTGAATTAGGGTGGGTACAGCTTGTACTGGAGAGTCGTTCTGAGAAGTATTCATCAATGTATGAGCTGAAGATCATCACAATTGTCGCCGGAGAGTCAATGACCACGGAGGTGAAGAACCCGTACTCCAGCTGGTACAACCAGCAAGGATACTTTCACTCGAAGCCTTTCGTGGCTTTCCTTCACAATTCTATGCTGGCACTTTCACGCAAGAACCCAGCGGCAGCACGCCTGGTCAGCAAAGAGACGGCCAATGTGGGAAATAATCTAGACAACTAGGCACCTCATTTTCATGGTTGGTCGGCGGCCTGCCAATGGCCTTAGGTTTCGTTTGTAAGACAGGGCTCTGAACTTTTGGGCATTTCCGAGGATAAATACTTGTGATATGGCACCGGTGCTAAAAGAGGACGGAAGAGATGGAGTGGGATTTCATAGCATCCGAGCATTGCAAAATATAGTCTGTTGATCTGGCTTTCATCGCTGGCACTAGCCGGCAACAGGCACACACAACTTTGGATGCACCATTTTCTTCGATAAACTCCGAAGATAAAATAGAAATTAAATAAACCAAACCAGATATTCCCAAGCCCAACTATCAAATAACGGCCACTAGGACAACAAGAAGCCCACAGCAGCTAACCGAGTGAGGTAGGTAAGCTAAGGTAACGCAGCATAAGGAACCGCTAGATACGCAAGGTAGAAACCGAAAAATGCAATTCCTACAGACAACCAAACCTGATCCGAATGCGCCTGTAGAGTGGAGTCGAAGGAAAGGAGCAGCGCCGCTGAATGTACAGTCAGCCAGACCGAGGATATGCGTGGCGCTGAATGCGGTTCCAATCGGTGGATGACATGAGAGGTAGGGGTGCGGGTATCGCCTGAACTGTTCAAGAGAACACCGCTGATTCGGGCCAACGGAATGAGTGGGTCCGACATGATATCTGTAGGTGGCTTACTTGCCCAATGGTGGCGGAAAGCTCAACCTGAATTTCTTATCTACTCCCAATGTTAGTACTTTCCCCAACTCCACTGCACACAAAAATTCACCTTGATTCTTAACAGTATACAGAAAGTTAACAATAACTTCATTCTCCTGTATGGGCTGTGCATTGAAATTCTTCCTTACAGCCGTCGCAAGAGCATCGCGACTGATCCGTGCCCTAACACGACTTGGCGTCTTCTTCCCAATGCCTCCTGAAAGGACGATATTCCGATAGCTGCTGGACGCCGAGGGAACGGGAAGTCGGTACGCTTGTCTGTAGTTGTGAAGGACACTGAGGGGAATGTCATCCCAGCCCATCTGTTGTTACGCGTCAGCAATTAGCGAAACACGTTGAGAGTTAGGAACAAATGGGGGTGGAAAGGGCAGGAAGGAGGGGGTAGAAGAGGGGGAGTAGAGTAACATACACCTTCAATCCCCTCATGCGCGTGCGATCCATTCGCGTTAACAGCACCACTACTAGTTTGCTTCTCCAGAGTCGGGGGAGGCACATTGTTCGCGGGCCGTCGTTTGTCGATTACATTTGGCTGTGCCTTGCTGCTACCTCTACCGTTGCCAGCGGCGTGGGCAGAGGCGTCGGAGCGCGAGTCGTCCTGGTTATTGCGCGAGCGTGCAGGCGGCATTATACGAAAAGGAGGATGGGAAGAGGATGAAGGACAGCAACCTTGCTGTAGCTAAAAGAGTAGAGCTGCTACTGCCGGCGGCAGCTATGATGGAAGGAGTGCAAGATGGTGGACGTAAAGGGTGAACGAGATATGGAGGGTTTCAACAGACAGAACATGAGTGCTGGCAGTGGCAGGTGGCAGGGGAGTGGTGGTGTTGGTGTCAGTTGCGGCTCTACTCACGAGATCGGAGCGGGGAACGAACTCGCATTAAGGGGGCACGCGACGTAAAGTACTTTTGAAGAGTGATAGATGGTGCAGCTTAAAGCCAAAACCTCGACGTGAAGACCGTGTCAATTCACTTTTGGTTCTACATGCTGCTCCTCTCCTCTCCCCTGTTCGAGCCTTTTATGTTACAATCCATCCAGACTGTCTTTACCAACCATGGCGTGTTCCCATCATCACACTAAGAATAAAACCCAGCTAAAATAACCATCGATGCCAAAACCAGAGTTTGTAAACAAACTAGCCTGGAAAATTTGTTGTGATATCATAATACCATCAAAGCTAAAACCGCCTCCAAGAGAAATAAAGAAATAATTAAATGGGTAAACGCCTCCCTTGCCTTCTAAGCCCTTTCTGGGTATGCTGCATACTTAAGTAACTGAAAAAGAACCATCGAAAACTCGCCGCCAGCATCCAATTGAATATAACTAACCCAAGCATAGTACTATGTACTCTCCTCGATCGTATCCATCAAGTTCCTCCTCACCTCCGCATTTGCTACACCACCGAATCCAAATGCTGGGATAATCCTACACATCCTTGCCAGGGTACTCTGCGTATAATTCGATTTGATGAATTGTAACCTCTGTTTCCAACTCGGCTTCTCTCCTCGATTATAGAGATCCAACCCAAGTAGGTGCATCGGAGTGCTAAAGATCTGGCACGCAGCAGGGGCCAAGAATTGTGCACAGCTTTCTGGCTTCATCAACGAGTTGGTGGGAATATATGGTGTGAGCCGAGACGGAACGTTGAAGGAGAAACCAATGGTCATTGCATCTCTCGCCGAGAAGAGGATGAAGGTAGGGAGGGGTACAGGGCGTGGAGAACCCGTACCAAAGATGCGCGCAAAGTTGCGGTCTTTGATGAGACCAAGAGACATGTTTGCTCTGCGCAAAGTGTGTCAGCTAAAGTAGAGAAATGATGAATCAGGAAGACTAACGCCGAAGTAGCAACAAATTTCTCAGTGCCTGTCGTTACCGTCTTGATATCAGTACCCTTTCGCACCGAGCTAGCAGTATCGATAAAATTAGCCGTCAGATACGTTCCGAAATACGTCATCTAGATCCATGGTAATCAGTCCTCCGTCTTCATCTATCCATAATAAGTCACCCACATATATGAGCGCAAACGGCTTCGAAAAGAAAAACAGATGTGGTTTCGTCAGGATCGTTTTGAGCGAGTTCTTTGTGCTTTCAAGTACCGACTTTGCCTTCCCGGACGCATTCTCCATGATACTCCTGTAAACCATACTGCATCAGCCGTTGTCGTTCATTGTCGGAAATCCCCACCGGCCAACTCCGAGCGATGAGCAAGAAACAGATGTATACCTATCAATCAAGCAGATAACTTCACAGTACAACATCAATTAGCCCTCTTGTCGCACCGCTGGACTGATAAACACATACCAGGAGAAATCAAAAGCGTCGCAGCACCGGCACTGGCAGCATCAGCAGCAAGCCTTTGCAGTACCTTTGAGCGCCCTGTGATCTTTGGCGCAACCGCCATGGAAGGCGCAGGTGTGGGGGGTTTCTCCATCTGGGCGACAAGAGGGAACGATTGAGGATCGGGCACGGACATGCCACCAATATTTTAACTTTGCGAAAAAACGCTGTGTGGCGTGAAGGTGACGATGCAGATTCTGGAAAAAGGCTGGGGTGGCTACTAGTAGATGCTAGATGTTAGATGCACGGATGTCGGAGCGAGACAGCGCGGTCATGGTATTTAGTAGAAAAACATGATTCTAAATTCGAGATCTACGGTCCCGTATCTGCGGTCTGCGGTCTACGGTCTCTCGGTCGAACTTATCATCATCCTTGCAACAACCCCTATGATCCCCTGGATATCTTGGGTACTACATGCATATGCCGGACTTACGAAGTGTCGTTGTTCGATTTCAGATGTCGCAGAACGCTTACTTCCAGTATTTAATCAGCATTCCTAATTCATCCATGACCGAAAGTTGTCATCATTCCATTCCCATTGCATTCGACCTGCACTTTCCCCGTAGAAATTATGAATGAAAAGAATACACCAGTGCCCCACAAGTAAAGCACATATCATACCACAAACAGTATGGACGTTTAACAGAACGCCTTGCAATTCAAATGTATGTTACGCCCTCCCTTAACAATCACCTGAATTATGCGCCAATTCCCCCTGCCAAAGGTCCAACTCCTGTGCTAAGGCCCATGTACGTACCCGTTGTCCTGGGATCAAGATGTGAGTACTCGAGCACTATTTCTTTCTGTAAGTTCGGCACCTTGTCAGTCCACGTGCTCCTCTAGTTGGTGGTGATATTTCATGATTACCCTCACTCTCTCCCACGTCGTGGGGTCAAAAAACACATAAACACCCTTCTCTGCCGTTTCGGAAAACTGCTCAACCTGCGCGGTGTTGTCTTTCGTCATCCACAACCTATGCAGCATATGGTACCTCCAGTTTCTGGCCGCCCTGTATTCACAACCCGGTCAGTAACCGACCCTTTTACCAACAACCAAGCGCTGCGGAAGGGGGCCAAACAGTTCGGCCACCACCACTTCCTGCATAATATCCCGCGGCATGGTGTAGAATATATAAAACAGTGTCTCATCGGAGAAGCTTCCAATCTTCGAGTGCACAGGTTGGGTATTGACCACAGTATAGCAATTAGGCAACTGGTACTCGGGCTCCACACTTGTAGCCTCCAACTCTGCGAACGGCGATGCAAATGACGGCCATAGGGCACCGCTAGTATATCAGTCAACTTTCAACCAGCAACATACAGACCAAGATGCTCACTCAGGAGAGTTGATATCCAGGCCCAACATCATCAAATCCTGTCCTTTTGCCAGCGACGAGCCTTCTCCAGCATCACCTCTCATGGCATTAAATAGACCGCTCAAGCCGAATCTGTCGTCCTCCGACACCGTATTTGAAGGGGTTCCAATTTGACTTATCGCAGTACTGTCACCGTTGATACCCCCCGGTTTTTGTAACGTTTGCTGGGGTTGGGGCTGGAGTTGGCTAGGATGAGTGAGCCCTGGTGCTGGCGAAGGACGTGGTGGTTGCTGCGACCCTAGGGCAAGTGTTGATGAAGGGTTATTCGATAGACCAGGCGCTCCGTTCATCGTTGCAGCTTTCAGGATGTTCTAAATTAAGTCAGTCAGTAACTTCAAGATTACTTCCCAGCATTCTGCCCAGTGTTCTTTGACCGCCTGGAGCTGCTGACCTTCTTCTCAACATCACTCGATGCCATTGGAGCTTGATGCCCCATCATACCGTCCAGATGTGGCAATATCCTGCTTGACATGCCCTGTCTCTGCCCCAATCCACTGAGACCTCTCTCCTCCAGTGCCCCTAAACTACCCGGTTGTGTTCTAGGTAGTGCTGGGAAGTCCTCCATTACGCCTTGCGGTTGCATCTGACCACCCTGGTTCTGACCTTGCGGCTGTCCGCCCCCTCCACCGCTAACGCCAACGCTTCCTATCCTGTAATCATCTATCCCCGCGAATATGTCCTTTTGCGCACCGGGGAAGCCGTCATGCTGCTGCTGCGACTGTAGGTGTTGCGGCTGCTGACTCGTTGGAGGCTGCTGAGGATGCTGCTGTTGAGATAGACCGCGGTTTTGCGAAGGGCTCTGCGTATTTATCCGGCTCCATGCTTGAGCGGGGTTTGACTGGGTCTGGCCACCGAGAGCGGGAAACTCACTATCTCCCCCAATCTCCCACGTCAGCAATTGCGATAACAAAACATCGAACACGCGGACGGACTTCATGTCTAGTGGAGTGCTGGGCTGACTCAAACCGCCAACGCTCTGCGAGAAAGTAAGGCCTGTAGCTGATCGGTTTCCGAGCGTCGGTACGCCTGGTGGTGGTGCACCCATCCATCCGCCTGCAGCGCCATTACGGTTGTCAGCTTGCCTCATTCTTGGCCTTGAAACCCCGCCGCAAGCTTTCGAGGCGACAGTGATTATAAGCGAACCTAATTTGCCGTTCGAAAGCGCGCCTCTCCCTGCAGTGGCTGCTGCTAGTGGAAATGCCAATCCCATCGGTCTGTGAGTTGGACCTATTTCGATGCGATGTGCAATGATGGTGGGCTTTGCGTTAGCTGTCTGCTCGGCCTGATTCTCGTGATAGGATTTGACGATAACGAGGAATTAGGTAGTGTCAAACCTTGGCGGTTCATAATGCTGTGATGTAATGAGGATATAGTAGCGGTGTCGAATGATTCTGTTCAGAGTAAACCGGCGGCTCTGGGGTGCGGGGGAGAGTTGTAGGTCGGTCAGTCTGTGGCTTTGGAAGCTGAGGTTGAGGTTGATTTGAGGTGCGGTTGAGGTGTGATGGATCCAAGGATGTGTTAGGACGACGCCGCCCGAATATCGCATCTAGTCTACTGTACAGTGGTGGGGTGAAAAATATACACCATTCCGAATCCGAATTTGACATTTAATTATTTATTTACTAAGAGGTAGCTTGGACTGAAAATGCAGAAGCTTGACTTTGACTGCCTTCATCCTTAAATGAATTAATTGAGGCTGCACTCCAGGTGGGGAAGCCTTGGCCTCGATGCAGGTAGTCCTTTAGGCTCGGAGGCATCTTGCTCTCTGATACAGAAGTCCTTACTATGTACTTTTAGTCTCTTTCATGTACAAAGCTCTCGACCCTCAGAAATAGACGCAACATACAACTCCACTTCCTGACAAACGCCACGTAAAACAAGAAAAAACCAGACACTCCGTAAACCAAACGCTCACCGTATTGCAACTAAACGTCCTCCAAACATACTAGAGGAAAAATGGACGGAATAGAAATCAACACACTTATCACCCTGCAACAACTAGCTCTGCAGACTCCGACTCGTTCCTACTCTGTGCCATTTGCAATCTAGCGCAAAGACTTAGTAGAACAACGGTTTCTGTGGCCGCAAAGTAATTCAGGGCATCGAGCAATATCTTCAGATGTCGACCAAAGTTGTGTTCGTATTTGCCCAGATTTTCGTTGAGTTTGACCATGTTCTCGGGATCGAATGCTACGCTCTCTACTCCTTCCTCGAACCGTGCAGAGGGGGAAGCAAGTTCTGGATCTGCAGCAATAAGAGACCTAGAGAGGTGGGTTGTGTAGGAGGAGAACATAGCACAGGTCGTAAGAAGTTTTGCATGAATCTAAGATGGAGTTCATAAGTTTTATGATGCTAAGATTGGAGAAGTGACAAACGAATACCTTCAATAATTTAGAGTTTGTCAACATGCATTCCTTGAGGCATGTATCAAGAAAGTCCACATGATGCTGCATTAACTGATCCACAGTTTTCACTTCATCAAGTCTTTTCATCAACTTCGACCAATTTGGCTCAACCACCTCCATTGTACAAAAATACAACAGCTGCTGCACAAAAACCAACATTCGTGATCGCAAGTTCCACGCTCTACGTTTCCATTGCTCAACCTGCGGATATTTGGATCTGTGCTTCCATGTGTAGACGGTTGTGTGTTCCTTCCAAGACGTAGATAACAGACCTTCCAGATGCCGCAACGTCAATAGGTGCCTGAAAAGTAATTGGTAACGCAACACCGTTTTCCTAGAAATTACAAGTGAGAGAGGGAAAGGCACTTTATAGTCCAGTTCCAACGCATAGTGTCCGGTGATGGGCTTCTCGTCCTGGCTGGGCGCGGAAGCCTGGTGAGTTGTGGCATCTAGTGACATAGCATTCTCATCCATGCCTGATACGCTCACAACTCGCATAAGCCACTTCGTCAAGTCCACCTCGTTCATCCTAACCTTCACGTCTTCCTTGAATGGATCAGAGGCCGCGATAGATCCCGGTTGACGGAGCGCTAGGTCAAAAAGAGACTGGAGTTTGCCGATGTTGATTTTCTTTGCTGGTTTATTAAGCTCAGCATTGGAAATATCTAAGAAATATTGAAAGAAATCTGCGCGATCAAGGAAGAAGTAGTGCTTCAATGACCTAAGGCGCGCTGAAAGTGCGTGGGTCGTCAGTAGGAGTTCGAGTAATGATGCATTAGCATGAGCATATGCAGAGTTGACATTGTCCAGAAACCTATACGAATTAGTCTCTCGCATTCTAATTTTAAGAATTTGGTGGAAGGAGAAACACACTTTACGTCTTCAAATGTTCTTGGAATATCGACCATCTCTTTACTCACATCCACTCCGCCACATTCTCTCACAACATTGAGATACTTTCCAGCGAGTAGAACCTTGTCTTTCACTGCTTCAAGTTGCGGTGGAACGTCATCCAGCCTCACAGTATATCTCTTTTCCCAGTATTCGTCTGTATAGTCTTCTTCCAGCCTCTCTCGCTTGATACTCTTTGCCTCCTTGATGAGAAATTCCGAGTGGGGATCACGTATCACACCCCTGTGCAACCACTCATTCAGCATATTCATGTACGGTCTTGATGCTTCTCGTAGTAGCAAACTCAGCAATGACCTTGCAGCAGGGTCACCAGCCATGGATGACAGTCTTTGTGTCAACAATGCCAGAACAGAACCTCCTCTACATATCTTCGACCCTGGTAGCCGCGCACCTCCGTCATTGCCCTCCCTCAAAGCCTCAATAATATTGTCCACATCGTCAAAGTCATCCATGGAGTCGTCTTCATCATCTTCCTCTAGCATCGAGTTCTTTTTCAATATTTCTTTGGCCAGTGAGTACAATTGAGATAGCATATTGGAAGTCGGCATAGTGTGCAGATGGAGCAGATGTAAAGTGAATGAAGGGTTGGTGAGGAATTGGTGTTCGAATTGGCCTATCAGGACGAGATAGTCTCTCAATAATTTCCGTATTGCGGCGCTGAGTGCATGGTTTACAACTCCAAACTCTTCCCTCGACTGCACCTCCACGAAAGCTTCTACAGCACCATAGTACGTTGCTATCTTTAGCATTGTAGTTGTGAGATCCCGCAATGACGGATCCAACCCCGGAGATATCTGATACTGAGGTCCCAGGAGGCGATCGTTTTCATTTGCAGGATTGTATTCATCCCTGAAACGGATGTACTGCCCTTCGAAGCCCTTCAATTTAAAGTAAAGTCAGCTTGTGTTCCGTAGATATGGCAATACGAACCAACCATAAAGACGTATAACAGATCCTCCAGTATAGATGCCTCTTGCATTTCAACGTCCATTCCGTCCAGAGGTATCGGCGCTTTGTTCGGAGGCAGTTCAGACGACAGCGGAGGAACCGAGATTCTAGATCCTAAGGGTGCCGCCGTGTGGGGTAGGAGAAAAGCTTCTGGAAGCCATAGTAAGGCTAAAGTATAATAAGTATGACAAGTACCAACTGTGTACGGTTGGAGGAGGAGGTCCTGCCTGGTGGAGCTGGTGGAGTGACTGCAGTTGGCCTTCGGCCCTCGTAACCCGCCGACCTCTGCGATGATGGCCTGAAATCTTGCTTCACTGGTGACCTCTTTTTGGTGGCAGTGACAGTTGTAGTGGTGATATGGGTGCGCTCAGCCCCTCGGGTCTCGCCCGCGGCAGCTGTGGACCGTGACGGTCGTTTTCGAAGTGGCGGAGAATTTGTACCCCGTACAGAGTACGCGCGATTTCGCGAGCTCGATGCTGCTACAGACTCCCTATTGGAGCCCCGTCGGAGACTTGAAGATGAAGCCATTTTTCCGAGAATATGGAGCGGGTGAACAGATGAGAAGCGGGGTTATCTGTTACAATAGTCCTCTAAGTTACTTATATAAGTAAGTACTTAGCAGAAACGGTGGATAAGGTTGGTCGGTGAGAGTGGAGGGGACTGATGAAGCGATGGACGCGCGATTGTTTTGTCGTCACTCGCGTTTCGTGCAGCACAAATAACCCAAACCCTGTTACCTAGTCTGGTCTAGCGCTAAATATGTACTAGTGCTAGGTTGTACTGGGGCTTCGCTATCGCGTCACTAGCGGCCATGAAGTATTGGAAAGATTAGGCAGTACTCGTTGTCCTTTATATGTAGAGATTGGTAACCCTAACTCTCCTTACCTCTCTCAATCCCAATATAATTCACTGCTACCTGTTCATATAATCTGTAATGCCCTCTCTCCCAATCCCAATATAATTCACTGCTACCTGTTCACATAATCTGCAATGCTAAACCCATGATCCTGTCCTGACATTTGATGGATCCCAGAGAGTGAGTAGCTAGGTGACAGTGGCATGTGGCTTACGGTGACCAAATTGAACTAATTTTAGAAGGAATAAATTTGAATGAAATTGAATAAGTAAAATATTATGGCTTGGCATTTCCCATCATTTTAGATTATCAGCAGCTTCAGTTTAGAGCGACTTTAGTCATTATAGTCCTGCTGTAGGTGGTACGATTCCTGCACCCATATTTTTCTTTGAAATTGGGAGCCGGCGATTGGCTTGTACCTAGGTAGCATGTGAATTCTGCACCCCGCGGTGACTATCTTTTCTTTCTGATAGAACGGGATGGTTGTTGGAGATCCGGAATCCGGGCGTCCCAACTGCATTCTGTTGAATGGAGAAGAAGACGTAAACCGGCTGTCTGTGATTGGTGGCAATGAGGCTTGAGATCTGAGACTAGCGGTTACGGACCGAAAGGAAACGAAAACTCGATAGATCTATGGCTGCAAAAGGAATTGTGTGAATTTTCGGGTTTCTGGAAGGTTTTGCGCCCCTATGCTGTTGGGTATTAATGCTGTATCATGCATCTCTTCGCATGTTGCCGAATTGGTATCAGCGCCTCCGATTTTTCCCAGCAATTTATTACAGGTTTTTCTCATGGCTACTTAATGAAGTAATTTCATAATTCATTATAGATGCTCGGGGGTTCGGAGAGATCAGCTTTGTCTTGGCACTTTTTTTACTACGGCAGTGCAGTTGACCCCAACTTTGTTTGTGTAGCACGCACTTTTGGGGATTTGTTGAGGCTCGGTCTCCTGTTGGGACTGACGCTATGCCTAGTACAGAGGGATGGGCTGCCGAGACGCTATAGGTTCCTTGCACTACCTCTCCCAAACTTGAATTTATATCACCACCACGCATGGGGATAGGCAGGTACGCTCGCACCAACGCCTAAATAAAAAGTCTCTTTCTGCTTCCTCCATTTCTTTCTCTCTTCTACTCGCATATTTAAGAAGGAAAGGTTAAGGTGAAGAAGAAATACAAGCAGAAGCTCAAATAAGCTTCCGTCTGTCAACCTCGGCAACACCCACTCCTCTCTTTCCACCTCCTATTTACACCCCGTCGACGAGTTCGGAATCACCACCACCACCAGCTTTCGATGATGGGTGCTGCTGCAGAAGCTCCAATGTCGGCCGCTGATGCTGCGAAAGCAGCATACGAGCTCCGGAAAGCAAATGCGATTGCAAGAGCTAACCGGCCTCACGTCACTGACCAGGTAAATGTTTTACAACCTTCATGGAACGGACCGAAATTCTAACAAGTCTTCACAGCCGATGACAATGAAGAATTGGTGGAGACATCTGAATCTTTTGAACATCTACTTAATCGTCATTGTTCCTCTGCTCGGTCTTTGGGCCGCGTGGTACACACCTCTGACGAGAGCTACTCTTCTCTGGTCAATTGTCTACTATTTCAACACTGGTCTCGGTATAACGGCTGGTAAGTTTATCCGAGTGCTTATTGTGTCAGAATACGAGTAGTGGCTGACTTACTCGATAGGGTATCACCGACTTTGGGCACACACCTCTTATTCGGCTACCTGGCCTTTGAAGGTCTACCTTGCGGCTGTTGGCGGTGGTGCCGTTGAGGGCTCAATCAGATGGTGGTCCCGGGATCATCGTGCGCATCACAGATATACCGACACCGACAAGGACCCCTACAGTGTCCGCAAGGGTCTGTTGTACTCTCACATTGGATGGATGGTCATGAAACAGAATCCTAAGAGAATCGGTCGTACCGACATCTCCGATTTGAACGAGGACGCGGTTGTTGTCTGGCAGCACAAGTACTACCTTTGGGTTGTTGCCTTCATGGGATTGGTCTTCCCGACGATGGTTGCTGGGCTTGGATGGGGTGACTGGAAGGGAGGATTCATCTACGCCGGTATCCTCCGGATTTTCTTCGTCCAGCAGGCCACTTTCTGTGTCAACTCTCTCGCACACTGGCTCGGTGACCAGCCTTTTGACGACCGCAACTCTCCTCGCGATCATGCCATTACTGCCCTCGTAACCCTCGGAGAGGGCTACCACAACTTCCACCACGAGTTCCCCAGCGATTATCGCAACGCTATCGAATGGCATCAGTATGATCCTACCAAATGGACCATCTGGATATGGAAGCAGCTTGGCCTCGCCTATGACTTGAAGCAGTTCCGTTCCAACGAAATCGAGAAGGGTCGTATTCAGCAGCTCCAGAAGAAGATTGACCGCAAACGTGCTACCTTAGACTGGGGTGTTCCCCTTGAACAGCTTCCTGTTATGGAATTTGAGGAGTTTCAGGAGGAATGCCGCAATGGACGTGCCCTCACCCTCATTGCCGGTGTCGTACACGATGTTACCGACTTCATCAAGGATCACCCCGGAGGAAAGGCCATGATCAACTCTGGAATCGGAAAGGATGCTACTGCCATATTCAACGGTGGTGTCTACGACCACTCCAACGCCGCCCACAACTTGCTCTCCAATTTCCGTGTCGCCGTTGTCCGAGGTGGCTGCGAAGTTGAGATCTGGAAACAGGCAACGAAAGAAAACAAGGAGGCAGTACCTGCTGTCGATTCCAGTGGCAAGAGGATTATTCGTGCCGGTCAGCAAGTTACGAGAATGGCCGAGCCATTGGTTGCTGCGCCAGCGTCATAGAATCACTTGGGCTCCCGGTTTTCCTTGCTTGTACAATATGGGGTTGCATGAAGCCGCTTTGGTTATGATTCCCACAAAGCGCGTCCTGATCCGATCAGCGAAAAGTTGTAGAGGGAATGAGATGTGAGTTTTGGATATTCAGCCGTGGTGATGGGTATCTGTTTCTTTAGTTTCTACTGTTTATAATATTGGTCTACGGAGTTTGTCTGTTTGCTGTTGTGTTACGATATGCGATTGGTGCAAGAATTATTCGCATATCATTCATTTTTTACTGGGGGTTGGTTGTGCCATGTCATGGTGGGGTTTGGCCATTCTTTCTATTTGTAATAGGTAGTTACCTACTATGCCAAAAAAACCCCGTTTATTGATATGACTGCAGTGCCACATTTACCTGAGTGCAGCATGACTCCCAGAGTCCAGCAAGTGTAGCATATTACTAAATATAAGATTCCAATTACTGTGGAATAGCTCAAAATACCACAGTAATACAAGATAGCAGCAAATAAGACATTGTAAATTATTGAGTATTTAGTTGAATGGGGTAATATTGGTCAATTGAGCAGCATTGAGCATTTGCATATATGTGGCAGGAATTTCACATTCTTGTCACAATGATATAATAGTAATAAACCAATATACTTACAAATAGCTCTAACATAATGTTCTGTTCAGCAGAAATACACATTCTATAGTAGTTAGTGGGTAAGTACAATACTTACTGGAACAGGAGCAAATTATGCCAGGTAAATTGTTTTGACCATATGTCCATGAGCTGGTAGGCAAGTGATTGGGCATGTGCAGGTTGACACAAGCATATACAGCAATGTGAAGGTGCATGTGGATGAGTGAATGTGTGTGTACACATGTGCAAAATATATATATTTGGAAGTAATGTAGTGTAACTTAACTATTTAACCCAATGTACATAATTTTGAATATAACAGCAATCTAGGATCAATGTAGCATCAGTATACCATTCAATATAGTCTTCTATGCTATTGTTTTGTGAAATTGATTCCATATTGAAGACAATTTTTATGGTTACCAATTTTGATATACTCCACAAGTTCAGCAAATGTTTACATTTATAATGAATGTGACATTAATACAATATTAACCCAAAATTTGTAAACAGTGCATTGTTGTTACAGTTGGTCTCAAGAATGGGGCAGAGATAGAAATTGGAACTTAAGATACTATACGTGATGAAGATTTGTATACTCCGTTCCCAAAGATAGTGATTACAAGAACTTGCCCTTTGTAGCCATACATCAGCAAAATGCATTTTAGTCACTGGAAGCCTCCAGCAGTGTCTGAGAGGATGTGGAGTGTAAACTTAGACACGTCAATTTCAGAAGAGTATCAGACAGTAGGAGGGCATTCCGGACGGCCTTCGGAGTAACTGGGATCTCTGACAACTGGTACAGGAGTGCCATGGGAGTCATTGTAATAGGTTTGAGAACACCTCGAACCACCGGAGAAAACTTTGGGTACACCTGGGAGGACCTGGGAGCGCCGACGACAAGCCCGGGAGCACCTGCGAACACCAGCGACAAGCCTGGAAGCACCGACGACAAGTCTGGGAGCGCAGACAACTGGTCTGGGATCACCGATGACAAGCCTGGAAGCGCCGATGACAAGCCTGGGAGCACCTGGGAGTGCCAGCGCCAAGCCTGGTAGCACCTGAAATCACTTTAGAGCAGTCTGGGAAAAATGACATCTTGGGAACGTTGCAGGTGCGCCTGGAAATCATCGCTACTACTTATTATTCAACGATTTTTGAAACTCATGTATTCAGTTTGTATTCTCATCTATGTATCAATATAGCTACCCATCTACACAGTAAATCGGGACTGGCTTCAGGCGCGATGCTTGAGAGCAAATTCAAGGTGTGCCTGAAAATGATGATCAAGTGAATTCGGAGATACACTCCGAGGCCGTGATTGAGTGAGTTTGGGGATGCACAAGGAGGCAGTAATGCAGCGTATTTGGAGTTATACTTGGAGGCCGTGATTGAGTGAACTTAGAGATGCACTCCGGGATTGTGATCGAGCGAGTGTGGAGTTGCACTTGGAGGGCATGATCGTGCAACTTGGAGGCCGTAATCGAGTGAATTTGGACATACAGTTGGAGGCCGTGATAGAGCGAGTTTGGAGATATGCACTTGGAAGACCATGAACGTGTGAACATTGGAGGCCGTAATGGACCGAGTTTGGAGATGCATTTGGAGGCCATAATCGAGCGAGTTTGGAGATTCACCTAGAGGCCGTGATTGAGCGAGATTGAGCGAGATTGAAGATATCCACTTGGATGACCATGATGGTGTAAACATTGGAGGCCGTAACCGAGCGAGTTTGGAGATACACTTGGAGGCTGTAATGGAGCGAATTTGGAGATGAACTTGGAAGGCATGATGATGCGAACTTGGAGGCCATAATCGTGCGGGTTTGGACGAGTACCTAGAGGCAGTCGAAGGACAGCGTACCGGGTGCTGGGACTCATTTCATCCGTTAGTTAACTCACAATCGTGGGAATGTGACAGGTGACTTTACCTGTGAGCTCTCATGGAGAGCTGGCTGATGGCGGTCGATCATATAGGGAGGTACATCGGAAGCTGAACGAACATTCAGGGGTCAACTTGTAATCATGAGAATGAAGGGAAGACAAACAATGTTGGGTGGATGCTGTACTCGGTGTATGCTGTACTCGGTGTATGCTGTACTCGGTGTATGCTGTACTCGGTGTATGCTGTACTGGGTGTATGCTGTACTCGGTATATGCTGTACTCGGTGTATGCTGTACTCGGTATATGCTGTACTCGGTGTATGCTGTACTCGGTGTATTCTGTACTTGGTGTATGCTGTACTCAGTGTCAACTCATGATCATGACATGGAAGAGATGGAGATGGATGACTTAACTTTGTGTTCTGCAATGATGGTAGAGTTGTGGACGAGAAAGAGAGAGATGGTGATGAAGTTGAAAACGATGTGGAGGATACAAGCGGATATGGGAAATCAGGGGTACAACCTGCCTAATTGGGTTGGGAAGACAGCATATTGGCGCAATCACACGCCGGATCGGGACTCGTACCTGCTGTATTGGGGATGGTCTAGTGACTCGCACACGAAATTCTCTCAAGACCCAATTCCTCATGATGATTTCTTCCCTCTCCTCTCATCTCTCTCTTTCTCATCCTCGAGTCTACCATCAGCTAAGAACACAAAGTTAAGTCATTGCTTTCTATCACTCCATGCCATGATCAAGAGTCAACACTGAGTACAGCATATACCGAGAACAGCATACACCGAGTACAGCATACACCGAGTACAGCATACACTGAGTACAGCATACACCGAGTACAGCATACACCGAGTACAGCATACACCGAGTACAGCATACACCAAGTGAAGCATACACTGAGTACTGCATACACCGCGTACTGCATCATCCCAAGATCGACTGACTCCCGCTCCCAGTCAGTCTCTCATCTCACGGCAGTCCATGTACCACTCAATTCTCTACATTCCCAAAATCACAAGTTAACAAATGAATAGAGTCTCAGCTCCCATTGCGCCTCCCTCCCGAACTACCGCCTCCACATTGACCGCCTCCAAGCGCACCTCCAATCTCGCTCAATCACGGCCTTCAAGTGAATCTCTGAACTCGCTCGATCATGGTCTCCAAGTGTCTCTCTAAACACACTCAATTAAGGCCTTCAAGTTTGCTCGATCACAGCCTCCAAGTGTAGCTATAAACTTGCTCGATTACGGCCTCCAAGTGCATCTCCAAACTTGCTCTATCACAGCCTCCTAGTACATCTTTGAGGAGTGATGGCGGGTATATGGAGATACAGGGGTAATGGTGGTGGAAAGAGTGACGGGGAGTATATATTCGGCAGACCCCGGAGTAGACAGGAATCATCTTATCATACAAAGAAAATACACACTCTATCTTTCCCAACTTTTGGTCTCACTCGCTCTATCCGTGATATGGTGGATCTACGCAATTCCGTGGGATCCACAACGCCGGGTAGTAGTGTTAGCAACGGGCCCGGGTTTGAACCAGAAAAAGGGTTCGGTTCAGTTCCAGAACCATCCAAAAACAGGACCCGTTGCTTCTTGGCGGTCCAAACCCAGCCCCGTACCCGTCAACTCACGGGTTTCGCCGGGTTTGGATGGACTCGTCGGGTCCAATCTCCGGCTTTGCATTTCGGGTTGTTCTATCTATGGTTGCATTCAGATATTTTACGGTTAATCATAGAATATTAATGATGGTACGTCGATGTTCTTTCTGGATGAAATGGCCGCCTTTGTGATCAAAATATGTAGAGACACGCACCCTGCCCCATCCTGGAAATGAGCGTCAACAGAGTGTCAACGATTTTGGGTCTTGCATTCTGTGTAATAAGAGTGGGCATTGGTTGCCGCTAGACATAACTGAGGTATTGGCCTTCTTTATAGGCAAAAGCAGAAGCGACACGCGCCCTGCCCCATCATGCAAATGAGCGTCAAATGAGCGACAACGATTTAAGGTCTCGCATCTTGGGTAATATAAACGGCGCATGATTGCAAACCTCTATTAAGGAGGAATTGGCAGTCGTTCTAGGCAGATAAGCAAGCGACATTCCCGCAACAGCCTCAAAGACAGTAACAACCAATTTCATGTACAATGATGCAACGAAGAGTTCATGACCGTTTTAGCCTAGAAAACTGTGAGAACATTGTATATACACAATGACAAATGCATTGCGCTTTGATTACCAATGATGAAAGGCCAAAAATCATTGATGCTCAGTTGACGCCCATTATCATGAAGGGGCACGGAGCGTGTCATTATCTTTTTTGCCTATACAGGCAGCCAATACTATGATCATAAATAGGAACGACCATATCGCTTTTGACTTACCCGACTTACAAGACCAACAATCATTGACGCTCCGTTGACGCTCAATTTCAGAATGGGGCAGGGAGCGTGAGGCTCGCGCTTTTGCCTATAAAGCCAGCCAATACCGCATTTGTGAAGGGTCTCAGCCGATCGCCAAGCAGATTACCAATGATGCAAGACCAAAAATCATTGACGGTCGGTTGACGCTCATTTTGCCATGGGCTTATCCACAATATGTCATTATGCATTTTGGCGTAATATATCATTAATGGTGTTTTGGCAGCCATTGTACCGTCTTCATATACTTTCTCCTTCATCAAAACATTGTTTTTTAATAATACATATAAATATATCCTATAAAATATACATCAAAGTGTCCGCTAATTGTAGGTAATAATACACTCAGAAATCTCGTTTCATTCGATCAATGCTGATCTTCACCGTCAGGTTCGCTCAATTGCCTGCGGTCGTCTGCAACATGGATGTCAGCTGCATTACCATGCAGCAGATAGTGTACTAACCAGTGGATGTTCCTTTTTCAGTCAGCAAATCTGGATCAGAATCTTTAGCACACTTGCGATCCTTGGCATTTGCATCATGATTGAAAAATTGAGCACTGGGAAGAGGGGTATGGATATACACATATCCGGGTGGCACATCTTCGATTTCGGAGTGATGAGCTGAGTCATTGTTACTGGGTGGAACAAGTGGCGGTTCGGGTGGCTGGGGTGTCAGTTCTGCAGTCGGCTGCATCAGCAAAAAACAATTCTGTCCGGGCGGAATGGCTGGGTCAGAGTGGACGCACTCCGTCAGAGCTGTCAGAGAAACTCCGGTGGCAGAAAGTTACTCCCCGCCAGGCGCCAATACGACACATCGCATTGAATATCGCCCCCCAATCGCAGTTTCGCGGTTTCTTCTCACTCTGTCGGTATTCTATTGTAAACGGACACTTTGGGGTTGTGGCCAACTGTGACCATAAGCACAAGGCATTTCGTCTATCATATTTGTCTTTATTACAGTCACAAGATTCCCTACCTTATAATATGGCATGAATTATTTAAGTATCTCTATATATATACATATGGTCAATCTGGCCACAGATGGTAGTCGAGCATAGTCGGAGGAGCATCTGGAGACACCCATTGTGAGCACAAACGGAATTCGTGAGAAAGAATGTTTCTAGCTCGAGGAGCCTAGGAAGAAAGTGACAAGATATGATACTACCCGGCCGTGAGAATCCACGCAATTGCATGGATCCAGATGAGATGAAAATGAGCTCATGTCTATCTACCCCAGGGTCTCCCGAATATGTACTCCCTGTGGCTCAGTCAACCTCCATTACCCCTGTATCTCTGTTCACCCGCCGTCGCTCAGTAACGATGTACTTGGAGACCGCAATCGAGTGAGTTGAGAGATGCACTTGGAGGCCAAGATTGAGTGAACTCAGAGATGCACTTGGAGGCCGAGATTGAGTGAACTCAGAGATGCACTTGGAGGCCAGGATTGAGTGAGCTCAGAGATACACTCCGAGGCCGTGATCGAGCGAGTTTGGAGATGCACTTGGAGGCCAAGATCGAGTGAACTTAGAGATGCACTTGGAGGCCGTGATAGAGCGAGTTTGGAGATGCACAGGGAGGCCATGATCAGGCGAGTTTGGAGATGCACTTTGAGGCCATGATCGAGCGAGGTTGGAGATGCAATTGGAGACTGAGATTGAGTGAACTCAGAGATGCACTGGGAGGCTATGATTGAGCGAAATTAGAGGAGTATTTGGAAGTGGTCGATTTGGAGGGAGGCGCGACAGCAGCTGAGACTCTGGCTGGAAGCGGGGAACTGGCTGGGAGTGGGAGACTGTCGCTCTTGGGATGATGCTGTACTTGATGTATGCTGTACTCAGTGATAAGTCATGATCATGGCATGGAGGGATAGAGAGGGATGACTTAACTTCGTGTTCTTAGGTGATGGTAGAGTTGAGCACAAGAAGGAGAGAGATCAGAGGAGATGGGGGATTTCATCATGAGAAACCGGGACTTAAGAGAATTTGGTGTGCGAGTCAATATACGATCCCCGATACGACAGGTACGAATCCCGATCCGGCAGGTAATCACACCGATAAAAGGTCCTCTAAACCCAATCAGGCAAGTCGTACCCCTGATTTCTCAGGTCCGCTCGTATCCTCCATATCGTTCTCATCTTCATCCCCCATCTCTCTCTTTCTTGTCCACAACTCTACCATCATTGCAAGAACACAAAGTTAAGTCATCCCTCTCTGTCTCTCCATGCCATGATCATGAGTTAACACCGAGTGCAGCATACGCCGAGTGCAGCATATGCCGAGTGCAGCATACACTGAGTACAGCATACACCTAAGATTGTCTGTCGTCCCTTCATTCTCACGATTTCATAAGAGCCCATTCCCACGGTTTTGAGTTAACTAACCTATGAATAGAGTCTCAGCACCTGGCGCGCCTCCCATCGACCGCCTCTAGATCGACCACCTCCAAGTTCTCCTCTAATCTCTCTTGATTATAGCCTGCTGCAAGTGCATCTCTAAACTCGCTCGATCACAGCTCGGAGTGCATCTCTGAGTTCACTCGATCTCGCCCTCCAAGTGCATGTCCAAACTCGCTCGATCACTGCCTCCCAGTGCATCTCTGAGTTCACTCGTTCTCGGCCTCCAAGTGCATCTCCAGACTCGCTCGATCACGGCCTCGGAGTGTATCTCTGAGTTCACTCGATCTCGGCCTCCAAGTGCATTTCCAAACTCACTCAATCACGGCCTTGGAGTGGATCTCTAAGTTCACTCGATCATGGCCTCGGAGTGCATCTCCAAACTCCCTCGATCATGGCCTCCCAGTGCATCTCTGAGTTCACTCAACCTTGGTCTGCAATTGCATCACCAAACTCGCTTGATCACGGCCTCCAAGTACGTCGCGAATGAGCGACGGCGGGTGTACAGAGATACTGGGGTAACGGAGGTGGACTGAGCGACGGGGAGTACATATTCGTTATCATCTTCAGCCGCACCTCGAATTGCTGACAATCACTGCGTGCTGCCAGTCCAGATATACCGTGTGCAGATAGGTAGCTATATAGATACATAGATACATAGATACATAGATGAGAACACAAACTGAATGTATAAGTTTTGAAAATCGTTCAATGATGAGTAGCTATGATTTAACATCGCCAGGCATTGTGTAAACGGCTTCAGCATAACTCCAGCCCCTGCGATGAGTGTAACACATTTGACCTTCTGATGATGCATGAACGTGACTGCAAAGTAAAGGAGTACATATGCAACATGACCCTTCGCCTGGACGACAGGTAGCGTGTAATTCTCCGTCAGAGGGTATGAGGTTCCGTCAGAGCCGCCAGAGCCGTCCGGAACACCCGGGTGTTTCTGACGGAAACTAGAGTTGTTGCTGATGTTTCTGAGTCGCTCTGGGGGAGGTGCACCCGTGCCTTTGCGTGTACAGTGTGTCTGGGGATTCTGTGCTGTGCCATTTTGGCAAGGAACGCAGCCGTCAATCTGATTTTCCCGAAGCATAGCCGGGTGCCTTTCCATCGCAGCCTTCACTTTTTTATGCCCAGGAAACTCAACTCCACGCTTCTTCTCTTCTCGGACTTCCGCCCAAGGTTTCCTAATTAGCACTTGCGTTTCCTGTTTTGAGCGGCGCGAAAACCCCCCTTCGGCCATTTTGGCCATATTCAAAGCCAGGCGCATGTCAGACTGTTCTAGCTGTACCCGACCTCCTTGCCTTGCCATAGTTGCAGATATGTTGAAAACCTACAAGGAAATTAGTTGCTGCATCTACATATTAGATATGGCCATTACCTCAACCATATACGCTTCTGTAGAATCCTCTAATGTGGTTAAAGCCTGTTTGATCCACTCTTGGGGATTCTTATCACTAAATTCGTCCGCGAAAATCCCAGAGCTGCCAACATCAGGATGTTTGATTTCGCGGACAGTGCTGACAAATGCCTTCGTCGACCATCGAGGTTTCCTATTGCGGGCGGCTAGAAATTGATCACGCAGCTCTCTACGTACACCAGCTGCATGTGATGTCATTAGTTGACGGCCGTCTACCTCAATTCAGATATACTCACATCAGATCGCGTGCTGCTTCTTGATCTTGCTGCTTCTGGGTTTACAGACAAATTTTGACTGTGTGTCCAGGGTCATGTCTTCGGTGGCTGCATTTGCAGCGTTGGGGTGAACTAAGTGATGTCTGCGTTGTTGTTGGGTCTCAGTGGGTGGCGTATTGGATGAAGCGCCCGTCGTTCTGCTCGATTCTGTTTCATGGTCAACTTGCAGAGGTGTTTGCGGAGCCATGATTTGCTGCAGTGGAAATGAAGAGATGATGATAACGAAACGAAGTGGGAAGTCCTGAGGAAGATGATAACGAAAAGCAGTGGGAAGTCCTGAGGATTATATAGTTAGCTTTATGTCAAAATGGCATGCGTAACAGCCAACTTGCGCTTTCTACACACAATGAATCCTATTGCGCATAGCTGCCGGTTGCACGGGTTGCCAACTGTCCTGCGATTTGCATCAAGTCTGTCTGATGTTGTGTCTTTGTTTACTGGGATAAATCACACTGAACAACCGTTGGAATCTCGTGTTTGTGTGATACAAACGATACATTCCTCGTCGGAAAGAACCTCTGCTGATGTTTGTCTCAAGTCATCCCTGGGATCTTACATGATACAGACGCTAAACATCAGGTCATGATCTATGGTTAGCATTGCTATTCCCAATGTTGTGATGGTCAAAATGTAGATTTTGCTTTGTTCAAGTCGAGTAAGAGTACCAACCTCGACATAAAAGACGCAGCTTGCCTCCATGTGGTCCATATCTTGCAACATCCAACATCTCGTCCATCAACAAAGTCAACACAAAATACAATGGTGAATGTTCTGAAAAAGAATCTTTTGCCACTACCAGCAGGCAAATACGGCAAATCGACAAAGCGTTCCACACAACAACGTCATCTAGCGAAACAGGGCAAAGGCAGCTTGGAAGGAGAACCGGTCCCAGCCCTTGGAGCGTTGTGTAGCTTGCCATCCAAAAAGAAGTGTGCGGCGGGGCAACGACTGAAAACGCACTTCATAAGTAACGAAGAGAAGGAGAAATGGATCACGGATTATGTGGAAAGAGAGACCACTGTGGCAAGAAAGCGAGTTGAAGACGCAGTGACAGCAATTAAACAGAAACAGGATGACATGAGAAATGCTGAAAAGGTGGGATTGACAACCACCAAGCCTGAAACAACATTTGAGGAGATGTTGAACACCATCGGAGATGGTCTGAGTGATCTTGCAAGTTGCGACGATGAGGGGGATGGGGAAGACGAGGATGATCATGAAGAAGATTGTGCCGGAGGCAAGCTTAGCGAAGATGACAAACCCAGCTGGGTGATGTGCACAATCTCTAAAATGGTACATTATCGTATGGAGCGTTTTCTGCAGAAGCAGATGAAGCCTGACGAATTGACACAACCAGGCTGGGGAGACACGGCCTACTACTTCCATGAGAGGGATAAGAAGTACGGGACAACTGAATTGAAGGTTCCGGCTGTCCTCCAACCTCAAACGGCTGATGATGCAGTGTCATCAGTGCTGACGACATTCAGTGAGCCTCTGGAGACTCTTGATAGCATCGCTGGAGAATTGAATATGCTGCAAGTGACTTCTCGACCAGGGAGTAGTCATCTGAGGATCAGTTCGTAGAACCCGCAGACACACGAATGCATTCCGTCCCTCCCGCCCGCCTTCATGCCCGATTGGTCGCAAATTCCACAATCCAAGCAGGTTGAACCCGTAAGCCTCAACCCCTGCATATCGCTTCCCAAGCTAAATACCATATAGAAAGTGGATTCCAATGACGACATGGTGATGGCTCCAGCGTCGCCGGAGGAATGAATAGGCAAATTGGCATCTGTGATCATGTATCAATTTGAAATGCAATACCTGTACTTGATTTGCTACGTGCCAGATTTTACTGGATTTCAGTGACCAAATTGTGAGAGATGATAATTCATCTATGCATGTACAAGGGTCGGATAGGCCATGCCAATGTTCCAGACATCAAATCTTGTTGACTAACAACCAATGAATGTGAGATCGTCCTGCCCGTCACTATTAAGTGAGACAATGAAAACTAAATTACAGACGAAACTCACTAACATAATATAAGTCAGTGACGTCATATGAGTCATAGATGCAGCGGTCAAGGCGCAATACGAAGCTGAATTAATGACGACCATCATGCTGCATACGATCATGCATCCAACTGCACAATTCTCTGCACAGACCTGGTGCACATAGTCGAGATGTTGAAAATTTCTTATGGTAGGTCAGGAAATCACGGAGAATGAGCTGGATGGGGAAAGGTGAGGAAGTCGGGCTAAATATATCAAAAAGTGGTGTATGGATTTATATGTGGTGAATTGCCGGCCGAAAGCGCTGGAACGTGATAGGCCAAGGTCATTTATCACTCAGATAATGTGTCTAGTGGTGGATCAGAAATTGAGAGGCTTCAAAGCATTTGGATGCAAATGATTATATATAGAAATGATGTATTGGCTGCCAATGACGACTATATGCATTTTTACATACAATTGTTGAGCAGCCACTGACTGTCAGTCTGTCATTAAGTTGAGCGTCAACAGAGCATCAACGATTTTTAGTCTTAGATTTTCGGCAAACAAACAGCTGCATAGCCGCATCCTTCCAAAGTGATTGTATTGGCGGATTTTAGAGGCAAACAGGATAGCGACACACTCGTTGACCAATCATGGAAATGAGCATCAACAATGCATCAACAATTTTCGGTCTTGAGAGTGTGATGATCCAACTGAGGCCATGGTCGCTGTAACACATAATCAAAGTATTGGCCGCCATTAAGGCCAAAAATGCAAGTGTTGACATCGCTACAATCTCTTAAAAATGAGCGTCAACACAGCGTCAATGATTGGTGTTCTTGCATCTTGGATAATCAAACAGCTGTGCGACGATACTAAGCTATAATGGAAGTTTTGTCCGCCTTTAGGGGAAAGAATTGCAGCGATGATATCGCTACCACCTCCTGAAAATGAGCGTCAACGGAGCGTCAACGATTTTTGGTTTTGCATCATGGAAACTCAAAGCGCTGTGCATTGACATTGACCCATAATCAATGTATCGCCCGCCCTTATGGCCAAAAATGCTAGTGACGATATCGTCACCACCTCTTGAAAATGAGCGTCAACGGAGTGTCAACAATTTTGGTCTTACATCTTGGACAATCTAAGGGCTATGGAAAAGCGTTAACCCATAATCATCTTATCAGCTACCTTTACCGGCAAAAATGCTACTGACCATATCACATCCACCTCTGACAATTAAGCGCCCATCGAGCATCATCAATTTTTGTGGGGGCTCAGTAAGCTACACAGCAATGGACAGGATTGCATTGTTACAGAATTGAGTCTTACGCGGTCAGTCTTCTCAATATGTCCTTGTATACTACTTCACAAATATGCATGCAATGTCGCACAGATCTGATTTTTTTGCTTGTGGCGGTAGAGTCAATATTCAAGATCCCGCAGTCTGCTGTACTGTATTGTTACCTTCGGCAGTTTTTCGAGTGGAATTACCCAGATTTCTAATCCCTACGGTGATGTCTGATTCGATATCTTTAAACACCTCATTGCTCGAGGTTATGATCTCTTCCACAAATGACCGTCACCTTATTCGTGATTTGTGTGACCTTACTTTACAAATCTTGTTCGATGCTTGGTGGGCTTCGATGAATGTAGGCTCAAAGCGGCCTATTACTTGGAACAATTCATAACATGCGCCTTCGTGGCAATTCTATTTACACTGCAGAATTGAGGAGACTGGCAGCTCTGGCCTCATATGTATCATTTGTCATCAAGTTCTTCGCCATCCATCAGAACATAGGACCAGCTCAATAGGGAAACAGTTGCTGGCAAAAGTTCACATCGCTAAGTTAAACGAATTAACAGTGTCAGAGGTCACGGAATTGACTAGTTCGACGGTTGATGAAACCGCTTTAGCCATCTTGATGAGGCAAGGAAGTCGAGGAATCACAATAGTATGTCTGCAAAGGAAGATCATATTTGACATCCAGGTTGATCCATATTGACCGAAATGACAGATAAAACGTTCTGACCTGGCAGCTAAGGATAGTCTTAGCAACGGGTCTGGACCGTCACTTCGGGTCCGGGTACGGGTGGGAACCGAACCGGAGCCAGACTGGCGGCCCGGGTCGTCAATAAACCCGAACTGTCGATTCGGGTACGGTTCCATCGACATCTCCCTACCCATCTGAATTGGGCGGGTTCCCAGTGGGTTGTAAAGCGGGTCCATCTGTCAATTCATATAACATGCTTGCTTTTGCTATTCGATTATAGTACTCAATCAAAATCGATCATTTGACATCCAGTAATCACATTTTGCTTGTTTTGCATAT